>Ga0209579_10000228_pt1 | contig 74395 bp, 75 predicted proteins | sample Coa_R1_2_FD_187152 | JGI IMG/M metagenome (GOLD analysis project Ga0209579, IMG submission 187152) | Surface soil microbial communities from Centralia Pennsylvania, which are recovering from an underground coalmine fire - Coalmine... | ecosystem: Environmental > Terrestrial > Soil >... | reverse complement strand
GGTTCGATCGCCGTCCACTGCCGATCGTCGAGCCAGAATTCCCCCGCCATGATCCAAGCTCCCGAAGTTTCCAGCTTGAATCACGCCTCCTTCCTTGCGTCAATCGTCTGATTGGGTTTCGACCCTAGAGCTCCAGGCGAGCCCGCTGCTCGCTCAGCGGCGGCGGAACTGCGGCCGCGGCAGCACCGGTGGTGCGGCCGTGTCCTTGTGGCGGAAATTGATCCGCCCCTTGGTCAAATCATACGGCGTCATTTCGACGGTGACGCGATCGCCAGCAAGAATTCGGATGCGGTTTTTCTTCATCTTGCCGGAAGAGTAGGCGAGCGTTTCGTGCCCGTTGTCGAGCTTCACGCGAAACCGCGCGTCGGGCAGCAGCTCCATCACCATGCCTTCGAATTCGATCAGATCTTCTTTAGCCAATGAGTACTCCCCATAAGGAAAGGGGCGCCGCGGCGCCCCTTGGCAACCGACGGTCAGGCCGGCTGCAAGTTGACCGCCGAGACCCGGCCGCGCTGACCCTGTTCGAGGTCGTAATTCAGCTTTTGGCCTTCGTTGAGGCCGTCCATGCCGGCCCGCTCGACTGCGGAGATGTGAACAAAGACGTCGGGGCCTCCGCTCGTCGGCTGGATGAACCCGTAGCCCTTCTGGGCATTGAACCATTTGACCGTGCCGGTCGCCATTAGCAAGAACTCCAGTTGATAGAAAGCCGCCGCACGTCGTGCGGCAGATCGAACGTCGGTTGGATCGGGAGACACGGTCCGGGTCCGAGCGAACGCCGGCAGTGAAGCCGGACCCAAACGGGTCGACGGGCAACTAGGTAGGCGGAAGCGCGAATTTGCGCAAGGTCCGCGACGGGGATTGCCGGCTTTTTTGGCAATATCGGCCGGGCGGGTGGCCCTCGCCGGTGCTTATAGGTCGAGATCGCGGGCAAATCGCGCGTTCTTTTGGATGTAGTCGAAGCGAAGTTCGGGCCGCTTTCCCATCAGCGTCTCGACCAGCAATGCGGTGCGCCGCAATCCCTCGGGCGGCGTCTCGACCGCCGCCGGGTCGGCGCGCGGCGGCCCGACGCCGACCCGCAGTAGCGTGCGCTGCGCCGGGTCCATCGTCGTCGCGCGCAGATAGCGCGCCGGCATCTCGCCCAGCCCCTTGAAGCGGCTGATCTCGACCTTGCCGCGGCCGCTAAAGGCGCTCGCCAGGAGCTCTTCGCGATGCGCGTCGTCGCGTGCGTAAAGCGTCACCTCGCCCTGGGTCAGCCGGTAGAGCGGCGGCAGAGCGAGGAATAGGTGGCCGTCGTCGACCAGTTTCGGCATCTCGCGGAAAAAGAAGGTCATCAACAGCGAGGCGATGTGGGCGCCGTCGACATCGGCGTCGGTCATGATGATGACGCGCTCGTAGCGCAGCCCCTCTTCGCGGTACTGCGGGCCGAGGCCGCAGCCCAACGCCAGCACGATGTCGCTGAGTTCCTGGTTCGCGCGCATCTTGTCGGCCGACGCGCTCGCGACGTTGAGGATCTTGCCGCGCAGCGGCAGGATCGCCTGGGTGTCGCGGTCGCGCGCCTGCTTCGCCGAGCCGCCGGCGCTGTCGCCCTCGACCAGGAAGATCTCGGTGCCGGCGGCGCTGTCGCGGGTGCAGTCGGCGAGCTTGCCGGGCAGGCGCAGCTTGCGCGTCGCGGTCTTGCGCGCCAGTTCCTTCTGCTGGCGCCGGCGCTGGCGCTCCTCAGCGCGCTCGGCGATGCGGTCGAGCAGCGCCCGGCTGGTCGCCGGGTCGGCGCTGAGCCAATGATCGAAATGGTCACGCATCGCGTTCTCGACCAGCCGGGTCGCCTCGGCCGAGGCGAGGCGCTCCTTGGTTTGCCCCTGGAATTGCGGGTTGCGCAGAAAGACCGACAGCAGCACCGCCGTGCCGGCGACGACGTCGTCGCCGGTCGCCTGCGCGATGCGGCGGTTGCCGATCAACTCGGCGTAAGCCCTGATGCCGCGGGTCAAGGCGTTGCGCAGCCCGGCTTCGTGGGTGCCGCCCTCGGGGGTCGGTATCGTGTTGCAATAGGAATGGGTAAACCCGTCCTCGTCATCATCGGGCCACACGATGGCCCACTCGACGCTGCCGCCCCCGGTGCCACCTTCCGGGCCTCCCTCCGGAAAATCCGCCTGCCCGAGAAACGGCTTCGGCGTCAGCAACTCGCGCCCTTCGAGGCTCGCCCCGAGGAAGTCGCCGAGCCCGCCGGGGAAATGCAGCCGCGCCTCGTGCGGCACCCCCTCGGGGCACGGCACCGCGGGGTCGCAGCGCCAGCGGATCTCGACGCCGCGGAACAGGTAGGCCTTCGAGCGCGCCATCCGGTAGAGCAGCGCCGGACGGAACCCGGCATCGCCAAAGATCTCCGCGTCGGGGTGAAAGCGCAGCACGGTGCCGCGGCGGTTCTGCACCGGGCCGCAATCCTCGATTTTGCCGCCCGGCACGCCGCGGCTGTAGCGCTGCCGCCACAGCCGGCGATCGCGCGCCACCTCGACTTCCAGCGCGTCCGACAGCGCGTTGACCACCGATATTCCGACGCCGTGCAGCCCGCCCGAGGTTTTGTAGGCGCTGCCGCCGAACTTGCCGCCCGAGTGCAGCATCGTCAGAATGACTTCGAGTGCCGATTTCTTGGGGAAGCGCGGATGCGGATCGACCGGAATGCCGCGGCCGTTGTCGCGCACCGTAACCCAGCCGTCGGCCCCCAGTTCGAGTTCGATGCGGGTGGCGAAACCGGCCACCGCCTCGTCCATTGCATTGTCGAGGGCCTCGGCGGCAAGGTGGTGGAGCGCGCGCTCGTCGGTGCCACCGACATACATGCCGGGGCGACGGCGCACCGGCTCCAATCCTTCGAGGACCTCGATGTCCTTGGCGGAGTAGCTGTCGCCGGCCGGCGGCGCGATGCTGTCGAAGAGGTCTACCATCGCGCGATTATAGGAAGCCTTGCCACTTGCGCAAGCAGGATGCAGTATAGGATACAAGATTGATAACAATATGTTGGGGAGATCGTCGCCTTCGCTTCGACCTCGCTGGCCATCGGATGGAACTGAAGAGGTGCGCAGGGCTTTACGATGATGATGATGACCAACGAGCGCAAAATCTGGGAGGCGGCTCTCCTCCTGGTGCGTCGGCATGGTAACGACGCCGTCACGATCGCCGAGCGCGAGGCGGAGCGCCTGCGCGGCGCCGACGAGTTGACCTGCGTCGTATGGTGCTGGATCGCGCGCTCGACTGCGGAGCTGTTGCGCCCCGTGCCGGGGATCGACGAGCGGGTGCATTAAGGCCCGGCCGGGGGGCGTCGCGGCCGTGACATAAACCCCCGGCGTTCGGGCCGAGAATCGGTGCGGCAATTGCTTGGGGCGATCCATTGCCCTGGGCGGGCGGCCACCCGACATGAGGGGTAGCATTGTTCGCCCGCCGGGGAGAGGGGATTGTCTCGCGTCACGGGGTCGGGTGAGTGTGGTGATGGCGAAACGCACGCCGGCGGCGCCGGCGCGCGAAGGCATGACGCGGCGCTGATGCGTACGCTGCCGCAAACGCTTGCGCCACCGGCCGCGAGCCTTGACGCCGCGCTGCGCCGCGACGCAGGGCGCGGGCTCAGCGACTGGCTGATCCGCGCCGGCCGCTTCCTGCCGGATAATTCGGCGCTGTTTCAGCAGTTCTGCCCGCTGCTCGTCGAGTTCGGCGTGCCGCTCGACCGCTCGACCCTGCACCTGCGGGCGCTGCACCCGGAATACCGCGGCGTGGCGCGCATCTGGAAACCGGGCGAGCCGCTCGTCGAGCGCTTCATGGACCACGGCATCGAAAAGACCGCAGCTTATCTCGAAAGCCCGGTGCGTGCCGCGGCCGAGGCGACGGAGCGGCTGGAATGGCGGCTCGACGCGGGCGGCGTGCTGCCGTTTCCGCTGCTCGAGGAATTGCGCGCCGAGGGCTACAGCCACTACGTCATCGCGCCCTTCGTCTACGCCGAGGGGCTGGTCAACGCGATCTCGTGGGCGACTCTGCGGCCGGGCGGCTTTAGCGTCGCGGACCTCGAAGTCCTCGATGAGGTCCTGCCGGCGCTGTCGACGATCGTCGAGCAGAAGGCGATGCGCCGCTTCGTACGCCATATGCTGACGACCTATATCGGCGCCGAGGCCGGCAGTCTGATCCTCGAGGGCCAGGTCCGGCGCGGCGACGTGCGGGCGATCACCGCGGCCTTGATGCTCGTCGACCTGCGCGATTTCACCCTGATGTCCGACAGCATGACGCCGCGCGCGGTCATCCGCATGCTCAACGAGTATTTCGATTGCGTGATCCCGCCGGTGCACGAGCAGGGCGGCGAGGTGGTCGAGATCATGGGCGACGGCGTGCTCGCGATCTTTCGCCAGCGGGCGGGCGGCAGCGCGGCCGAAGCCTGCCGCGCCGCGCTCGCGGCCGCGACGCAGGGCCTCGCCGCGCTGGCCGAGCGCAATCGCAAGAGCCCCGGTGAAGAGATCCTAAACAGCGGCGCTGCATTGCATTACGGCGCGGTTTCCTACGGCAATATCGGGGTCGGCGAGCGGCTCGACTTCACCGTGATCGGCCCCGACGTGAACCTGACCAGCCGCATCGAGCATTTCTGCCGCGAGCTCGACTGCACTGTCATCATGTCGGAGGCGTTCGTCGAGCGGCTCGGCCGCCCGATGTGGGAGCTCGGCCATTTCGCGATCCGCGGCTTCAGCCAGATGCAGCGCCTGTTCACCTTGCCCGAGGCGGGCTGAGGCGCGTGGTTTTGCCGCCGGCTTAGAGCGGCCGGCCGGTCCGCGCAAGGCGGCGAGCATCGAGGCGCGCCAGGTCGCGGCGGTCGCGGCAAAGGCGGCGGCAGGGGACGCGACGAGGAGGCGCGCGGCAATTTCGGCGAGGTCGCGCCACGTCCGCGCCGCGACGCTGTGGCCGCGCTCCTCGGCGATCGTGGCGCGCTCGCCGAGAATGCCCGGTGCGTCGCCGCCATGGCTTTCGACGAATTTTCTGGCGGCAAGTTCGGTGAGGCTTGGCCTCACGGCTCGCGCTGGTGAATGCCGCGGCGGCACGCCGGCGTTTCCTTGTCCCATCAACACCGCGCCGTTGTAGCCCTGGATAGGTTGCAGAATGGTTGATAACGGAACCGGCGGCGCGCGCTCCGGCTGGGTCCGCACCGAGCCCAGGCTAATTGCTTACCCCGCATGCACGCCGGCATCTACCACATGGCGCGGGAAGACACGTTCTGGTTCGACAAAACGTGAGAGGAGGGCCGCCGCCGGCCACCGGATCGGCGTAACCGGCTCGTCTGGATCAGCGCCCCGGGCGCCGGCAATTGCCGGAAGGCGTCGGAGTGATCACGGCCTTCTTTTGGGCTTCGGCGAACCCGGCGGTTCGGTCGCGATCAGGGTCGTCCCGATGCCGGTCTTCTTCTCCGATTTGGCTTGCTTCGGCTTTTTCACTTCGCGGTTGGATCGTCTCTGGCCCTTGGCCATCGCAACCTCCCTACAACCTCGTCAGATCGATACCCCGACTGCCGGCACCGGCCAAGCCGAAATATGGCTGCTCGGGTGCTAACGCGCCGGCGGCGCCATTCTCCGCCGGGGCCAGCGCGATCAACGTGCTGTCGTGTGTGGGATCGTCGTTGTCGTTGCAGCTCGCGACATGCGCCTCGAGCCATCTCTTGAAGGTCGCACGGCACCCGGCCAAAGATGACGGGCGGCGGTCCTGCTGGTAGGCAGCCAACAGGACCGCGCCTCTCTTCGCCGTTCGCCGCATTCGCGGCCGGCAATCCCCGGCTTTAGAACCCCATGCCGCCCATGCCGCCCATGCCGTGCTCATGGTCGTGCGGCGCTCCCGCCGTCTTCGGCTCCTGGTGGTCGGTCACCATCGCCTCGGTGGTGATCAAGAGGCCGGCGACAGAGGCCGCGTCCTGCAGCGCGACGCGCACCACTTTGGCCGGATCGATGATGCCGGCGGCGACCATGTCCTTGTATTCGCCGGTCTGTGCGTCATAGCCGTAATTCGGCTCGCCGCGGTCGGTCAGCTTGCCGACGACGATCGCCCCGTCGGTGCCGGAATTCTCGGCGATCTGCCGGGCCGGCGCCTGGATCGCCTTGCGGACGATCTGGATGCCGGTCTTCTGGTCGCTGTTGGCCGGGGTCAGGCCGTCGAGCGCCTTGATCGCATAGAGCAGCGCGACGCCGCCGCCCGGCACGACGCCTTCCTCGACCGCCGCCTTGGTCGCGTGCATCGCATCGTCGACGCGGTCCTTGCGCTCCTTGACCTCGACTTCGCTGCCGCCGCCGACCCGGATCACCGCGACGCCGCCGGCCAGCTTGGCCAGCCGCTCCTGCAGCTTCTCCTTGTCGTAATCCGAGGTGGTTTCCTCGATCTGCGCCTTGATCTGGTTGACCCGACCGTTGATGTCGTCCTTCTTGCCGGCGCCGTCGATGATCGTCGTGTTTTCCTTGTCGATATGCACCCGCTTGGCGCGGCCGAGCATGTCGAGGGTGACGTTCTCCAGCTTGATGCCGAGGTCCTGGCTGATCACCTGCCCGCCGCTGACGATCGCGATGTCCTCGAGCATCGCCTTGCGGCGGTCGCCGAAGCCGGGCGCCTTGACCGCCGCGACCTTGAGGCCGCCGCGCAATTTATTGACGACGAGGGTCGCCAGCGCCTCACCCTCGATGTCTTCGGCGATGATCAGCAGCGGCCGCGAGCTCTGGACCACCGCTTCCAATACCGGCAGCAGCGCCTGCAGCCCCGAGAGCTTCGTCTCGTGCAGCAGGATGTAGGGGTCGTCGAGTTCGGCGATCATCTTCTCGGCGTTGGTCACGAAATAGGGCGAGATGTAGCCGCGGTCGAACTGCATGCCCTCGACGACGTCGAGCTCGGTCTCGAGGCTTTTGGCTTCCTCGACCGTGATGACGCCCTCGTTGCCGACCTTCTTCATCGCTTCCGCCAACATCCGGCCGATCTCGGAATCGCCATTGGCGGAAATCGTGCCGACCTGGGCGATCTCGTCGTTGGTCGACACCTTTTTCGCCCGCTTCTTGACGTCGGCGACGACCGCCTCGACCGCGATGTCGATGCCGCGCTTGAGATCCATCGGGTTCATCCCGGCCGCGACCGCGCGGATCCCCTCGCGCACCATCGCGTGCGCCAGGATCGTCGCCGTGGTGGTGCCGTCGCCCGCTTCGGTGCTGGTCTTGGAGGCAACCTCCTTGACCATCTGGGCGCCCATGTTCTCGAACTTGTCGGAAAGTTCGATCTCCTTGGCGACGGTGACGCCGTCCTTGGTGATGCGCGGCGCGCCGAACGATTTTTCGAGCACGACGTTGCGGCCCTTTGGCCCCAGCGTCACGCGGACCGCTTCCGCCAGAATGTCGATGCCGCGCAGCATCCGCTCGCGCGCGTCGCTACTGTGCCGAATGTCTTTGGCAGCCATGATTGCTTCTCTCCTCAGGCGGTGTCAGGCGGTAATGACGCCCATGATGTCGGATTCTTTCATGATGATCAGGTCGTCGCCGTCGAGCTTTACTTCGGTGCCCGACCACTTGCCGAACAGCACCCGGTCGCCGGCCTTGACGTCCAACGGCTGAACCTTGCCGTCTTCGCCGCGCGCGCCCGGGCCGACCGCGACGATCTCGCCTTCGGACGGCTTTTCCTGGGCGGTGTCTGGGATGATGATGCCGCCGCGCGTTTTCTCTTCCTGGCCGACGCGGCGGATCACCACGCGGTCGTGCAGTGGGCGAAAGCCCATGCGGCCCTCCTGTCATAGACGCATTGAAGGCCGCACCATTAGCACTCTTCGCAATCGAGTGCTAACAAAAAAATTAGGTGCGATGGATGCCGCGGACCGCTTATCGGGACGCCGCCAGGCTGCCTACGCCGGCTCCGGCTGGGCCACCCGGGGCGCCGCGCGAACCCGGCGTCGCGCCGGCTTCACCGCACTGGCTGCGGCGGCCGCCGCGAGCGCGGCCGCCTCCTTGTCGGCGGCTTCCTTCGCCAGGCGCAGGGCGCGCAGGCGGCTGGTTTTCGCGGCTTCCGCCTGGCGCGGATCGTCACCGGCCGGGGTGGGCTTGGCCTTGGTTTTCATCGTGCTGTCCTCCGCGGGCGCCGTCCATTATCCGATGGAAGCGGCCGCCGCGCTATGCGCGGTGGTCTTGGGTGGTCTTGTCGACAATGCCGTAGGTCTTGCAGCCGAGCGATCGCGCCAATGCTTTCGCTTTCTGTTTTGCTTCTTCCTTATCGCCGACGATCGCGACCAGCGGCGTTCCACTTATCTTCTTCTTCGCGTCGTCAAGTTGCGAGATGGTCGCCAGCAACCCGTCAAGCGTGTCTTCGAGCTTCAATCTGACGAACATTTCAGTTTCCTTCGCCGCAGTAGGGTCATCATCGGCCGATCGCGCCGCGACCTCACAAGGGCGCCTGGAGCTGCCGCCGGGCGCGCAACAGCCAGGGTTCGCGGACGATCGGCGCGCGCCGGGCCCAGCCGATGCCGGCCGGCTCCTGCGCCTCGTAGAGCGCCTGCGCGAGGTTTTCGACCGCGCGGCGCTCTTCGTTCTCCCGTTCACCTGGCGTCATCGCTGTCCATCACGAAAACCATTTGGCGATTTGCGTTATGTAAGTAGATGGGTAAAATTTCGCCGTTTCCAAGCGGCATCGATGCGCATACCAAAAATTGCGCGGGCTCGCGCTACCGAATTTTTGCGGAGAATATTTGCTCAACTTCTTTGCTCGCCCGCCGATTTCTGGCGAATTTCGCGGTGCCCGACACCCGCCGATGGCGACACTTGACCGCAACGGGATGAGGCCACATATAGAGAAGGCAGCGTTCGGGCTCGTATCGAGCTACGTGATCGGGCTGCGTGAGCGTGCCCGCCGAATGGCGGGAGCTGGGTCCGATCTTTATCCACTGCCCATCCTGACAGCCCTGATCACGCGGGTCGTCTCCCGACCGGAGCGGGCCCGCGGCAATTGCATTGGCGTGCCTTCCCGGGACCCCTGGCCCTGAGGAATTTTTGCACTTGTCCAGTTTTTCCGATTTCGGACTTCTTCCGTCCATTCTCGATGCCCTTGCCATCGAGGGTTACGCGACCCCGACCCCGATCCAGTCACAGGCACTGCCATTCGTTCTCGCCGGCCGCGATCTGTGCGGCATCGCGCAGACCGGCACCGGCAAGACCGCGGCCTTCGCGCTGCCGATCCTGCACCGCCTTTCCGGCCGGACCGGAGCGCCGCCGCGCGGCGCCTGCCGCGTCCTGGTGCTCAGCCCAACCCGCGAACTGGCGAGCCAGATCGCCGACAGCTTTCGGCGCTACGGCGGCCGGCTGCCGCTGTCGACCGCGGTCGTTTTCGGCGGCGTGCCGCTCGGCGCGCAGCAGCGCCGCCTGGCGTCCGGCGTCGACATCCTGGTCGCCACCCCGGGGCGGCTCCTCGACCTGATCGACCGCCGCGCGCTGGTCTTGTCGAGCGTTGAGATCCTCGTCCTCGACGAAGCGGACCGCATGCTCGATCTCGGCTTTATCCACGCCCTGCGGCGGATCGTGAAGCTGCTGCCGCGGCGCCGCCAGACCTTGCTGTTTTCGGCGACGATGCCGAGCGCGATCGCCGCCCTGGCCGAGGACTACCTCGACGACCCGGTCAAGGTTTCGGTCACGCCGGCGGCGACCACGGTCGAGCGCGTCGAGCAGCGGGTCATTTTCGTCGCCAGCGAGCGCAAGCACGACCTGCTGGCGGTTCTGCTGCGCGACCCGAACTTCGAGCGCGTACTGGTGTTTACCCGCACCAAGCACGGCGCCGATCGCGTCGTGCGCCATCTCGTCGGCGCCGGCATCGAGGCCGCGGCGATCCACGGCAACAAATCGCAGCCGCAGCGCGAGCGCGCGCTGGCCGGCTTTCGCAGCGGCGGCGACCGGGTGCTGGTCGCCACCGACATCGCGGCGCGCGGCATCGATGTCGATGGCGTGTCGCATGTCATCAATTTCGACCTGCCGAACGTGCCGGAGGATTATGTCCACCGCATCGGCCGGACCGCGCGCGCCGGCGCCGGCGGCACCGCGATCGCCTTTTGCAGCGACGAGGAGCGGCCTTTTCTGCGCGGCATCGAAAAGCTGACGCGGGTGGCGGTCCCGGCGATCCCGATGCCTGCGGGCGTGCCGCCGGGGATGTCTCAGGGCGTGGCGCAGGCGCGCGATGGCGCGAGCGACCGGCGCAGCGCCACCCGGCCGCAACGCAGCGCCCCTCGCAACCCCCATCGCAACGCCGGAGCCAACCCGCCAGCGGGGCACGGCGGAGGTCCTGCCAGGCATCCGACACAGCATCCCAAGCCGCCGTCGGGAAACCCGGATCGCCATACCGCAACGACCGAGCCGTCGTCGCTGCCGGCGTTCCTGCGGCGCGCGCCATCGCCATCGCCATCGGGTAAAAGCGCGCCCCCGGAAACTCGGCAGGCCAGGCGGGCGTTCGCCACACGTTGATCCGAGCGAGTTGATCCGAGCAGGCTGATCCGAGATTGCGCCGCCGGCGGGTTCGCGGAGGGCAAGAGTGACCCAGGTTTTCCCCGCACTGACCTCGTTCGAGACTCCGAGCCTCGCCCGCAGCTGTGTGCAGATCGCAACCTCGTTCGGCGGGTTTCTGGCGACCTGCGCCGCAATGTATTTGTGTCTGAGGCTTTCCGTCTGGGTCGCCCTGCCGCTGTCGCTGCTCGCCGCCGGCTTTCTCGTCCGCATCTTCATCATCCAGCATGATTGCGGGCACGGCTCGTTCTTCCGCTCGCGCCGCGCCAACAACCTCCTCGGCAGCCTGTGCAGCCTGATGACGCTGACGCCCTATGCCTTCTGGCGCCGCCAGCATGCGCGGCACCACGGGTCGTGGAACAATCTCGACCGGCGCGCCGCAAGCGGGCTCGACATCTATTCATCGTGCCTGACCGTCGCCGAGTATCGCCTGCTCGGCCCCTGGCGCCGGCGGCTCTACCGCCTCGCCAATCACCCGGCGGTGTCCTACCTGGTGCTGCCGCCGCTGGTGTTCCTCCTGCTCTATCGGGTGCCGTTCGACGCTGCGAAGGGATGGCGCCGCGAACGCCGCGCGGTCTACCTGACCAACGCGGTCTTGGCGGGCGTGATCGGCGGCCTGGGGCTGGCGATCGGGTTTGGCCGGATCGCCGAGGTGCAGCTGCCGATCATGGTGGTGGCGGCGATCATCGGGGTCTGGCTGTTCTCGATCCAGCACCGTTTCGAGCACACATTGTGGGTGAGCGAGGCCGAATGGCGCTTTGAGGACGCCGCGCTGCGCGGTTCCTCGCACCTCCATCTGCCGCGCATCCTGCAATGGTTTACCGGCAATATCGGGTTCCACCACGTGCACCATCTGAACCCGCGCATCCCGAACTACCGGCTGGAGCAATGCCACAACGCGGTGCCCGACCTGCAAGCGGCGCCGACTCTCACGCTGTGGAGCGCGATCGCGACCCTGCGCCGGCCATTGTGGGACCGCGAACAGGCGTGCATGGTAAAGTTTCCCCGCGCCGCCCCGACCGGCGGCGCAACTCCTCCGCAGGAGCGATCGACATGAGACGCGGCCTCTACCGGGTTCACGGCGTCGGCGGTCGGCCTGACGACGTACGGGTCGAAGACGACGGCATCGAACTGCCGCTGGAGGAAAGCCTCTATCGCACCCGCGGCTATCAGCCGGAGGTCGACGACCTGCCGTGGCAGGAGGAGTACGTCACCGGGAAAGCGGCGGCGCCGAGCGACAAATCCGCCGCCGAACGCGCCCGCGAAGAAGCCCGCCGGGAGTTTCGCGCCCGCTACCACAAGGGCTGAGGCAGCCCGATCCGGCGCGGCCGTTCGCTCAGCGCTTCCCGAACGTATCGTCGAGCGCAGCCGCCCGGTCGGATGGAACCGAACGCGTAGCCGTCGTTAGTCTATAGATATCCCTGTGGGGAGGGAACGCTGTGACGACGATGCGCCCAAAGGACGCCGTGCGCTACCACGAGTTGCGTGCAGTCCACCTTCGCGAGTTGGCCGAGCAGGCGACAACCGCGACGATTAAAGGATGGCTTCTCGACGCGGCCGAGAAGGAGGAGCAGCTTGCCGCCGACGCCGAATTAACGCTCGCCACGGGCGAGGATTAACGCAGCGGCCCGCTCGTCATCATGATCGCCCGTCTTGATCCGTTCACTACCTTGTTACGATCCTGGTATCGGGCGAACAGGTAGAGTGCCACACTTATTCAGGTGTGGCGGAGGGCGAGCGGATGAAGCATCTCTTGTTAGGCGTCGCGGCCGCCATGACGATAGGCGTCATCACCCCGGTTTGGGCGCAGTGGCCGGCGACTTACCCGGACCCCTATCGCTACCGTTTGGTGGCGCCGACCCCGGAGGATGCTTACAGGGACGGTCTTATAAACCGCTGGGAGCTTGAACAGATCCAAGGGCCGACGCCCCAGGCGTTGCAAGGGCCGAGCCCGAACGGGGACAAAGGGGAAGGTTTTAAATAGCCCGCCTGTCTCAGGAAACTGTGGCGTATCGTATGGGGTAAAATCGCGGAATATCCCCTAACGCACTGATAACCCAGGAGTAGTGGCGGAGGGAGCGGGATTCGAACCCGCGATGGAGTTGCCCCCATACACGCTCTCCAGGCGTGCGCCTTCAACCGCTCGGCCACCCCTCCGCGCCGCCGCTGCAACCCCGACAGCCGCGACAGCAACAGATAGCGAAGCGGCGTCGGCCGCGCAACGCAACCGGCGGCGCCGCCGCGCTGGCGTCGCGCCCGGCAGCGGCCTAGACTTAACCTAGATCAATTAGGCGGGCCGGGAGATGGTCGCGCGCGTGCGCACCGTGGCGTTCCACGGGGTCGAGGTCGTCGACGTCGAGACCCAGGTGACGATCGCCTCGGGGCTGCCGGCGTTCACCGTCGTCGGCCTGCCGGACAAGGCGGTCGCCGAATCGCGCGAGCGGGTGCGCGCGGCGCTCTCCGCGCTGGGTCTCGCGCTACCGTCGCGCCGTATCACGGTCAACCTGGCGCCGGCCGACGTCTTGAAGGAAGGCAGCCATTTCGACCTGCCGATCGCCTTGGGGCTGCTTGGCGAGATGGAGGTTTTGCCGCAGGACGAGCTGGCCGGCTATACCGCGCTCGGCGAAGTGGCGCTCGACGGCTCGCTGACCGCGGTCGCCGGCGTCCTCCTCGCCGCGCTCGCCGCCGCTTCGCGCGACAGCGGCATCATCTGCCCCCTGGCGTGCGGCGCCGAAGCGGCCTGGGCGGGCGACGTCGAGATCATCGCGGCGCCGAACCTCCTCGCCATCGTCAACCATTTCAAGGGGACCCAGCTATTGCCGCCGCCCGAGGCGAGGCTCGCGCCGTCGCGCGCCGCCGGGCTCGATTTGCAGGACGTCAAGGGCCAGGAAAGCGCCAAGCGGGCGCTGGAGATCGCCGCGGCCGGCGGCCACAACCTCCTGATGGTCGGGCCGCCCGGCTCGGGCAAGTCGATGCTGGCGGCGCGGCTGCCCGGCATCCTACCGCCGCTCGAACCGGCCGAAGCCTTGGAGCTCGGCATGATCCAGTCGGTCGCGGGCGGCCTGCGCGGCGGCGGCCTTCTGCGCGAGCGGCCGTTTCGCGACCCGCATCATTCGGCGTCCCTCCCGGCCTTGGTCGGCGGCGGGCTGCGCACCCGGCCCGGCGAGATCAGCCTGGCGCATCACGGCGTCCTCTTTCTCGATGAACTGCCCGAGTTCAACCGCGCCGCCCTCGAAGCCCTGCGCCAGCCGCTCGAAACCGGCCGGGTCAGCGTCGCGCGCGCCAACAGCCATGTGACCTACCCGGCGCGGGTCCAACTCGTCGCGGCGATGAACCCCTGCCGCTGCGGTTTTCTGGCGGAGCCCGGGCGCGCCTGCGGCCGGGCGCCGCGCTGCGCCCAGGATTACCAGTCGCGCATCTCCGGGCCGCTGCTCGACCGCATCGACCTCCACATCGACGTGCCGGCGGTCTCGCCCGCCGACCTCGCGCTGCCGCCGCCGGCCGAATCCAGCGCAGAAGTGGCCCGCCGCATCGCCGCGGCGCGTGCCCGGCAGAGCCGGCGCTACGCAGACTTGCCGGCCGACCGCCGCATCCGCACCAACGCCGAAGCCGACGGCGCGCTGCTCGACGCGGTCGCCACCCCGGAGCCCTCCGGCCGCGCCCTGCTGACGCGCGCCGCCGAGCGGCTGCGGCTCACCGCGCGCGGCTACCACCGGGTGCTGAAGGTGGCGCGCACGCTCGCCGACCTCGACGGCGCCGCGGACGTAGGCCGCCAGCACATCGCCGAAGCCCTCTCCTACCGCCTGCCGCTCGCCGCATCGGAGGGCGCCGGCAGCGGGTGAGGGGGTCGTCGCGGCGGTTTTTGCCCCCGCCGGCCGACGCCGCGTCGCCGCCGCTAAAATCGCCATAATCCTACCGTACTGTTGCGGTCGTCGAGGCAGCCGCGCGCAGCGGCGGCGGGCACTGCTTCTCCTGATGTTAGCCTGTGCAAAACAGGTGGAACAGGTGGCGGCGTCGGGATGCGCGGCCCATTGCAACGGGGCCGGCGGCGCTGCAATCTCTAACCCTCGGCATGCGGAGGGTTTTGCCATGGCTGCGGACGCTCACCATACCCACGCTCACGCGCCCGGATCGGGCCATGGCCCGGAGCACGGCTCGGAACTCTCCGAAATGCAGCTGCGGGTGCGGGCGCTCGAAAGCATCCTGACCGAGAAGGGCTATGTCGATCCCGCCGCGCTCGACGGCATCGTCGAAGCGTGTGAGACCAAGATCGGTCCGCATAACGGCGCCCGCATCGTCGCGCGCGCCTGGGCCGATCCCGACTTCAAGCGCCGGCTGCTGGAGGACGCCACCGCGGCGGCCAACGCGCTGGGCTTCGTCAGCCCGGTCGGGGCGCATCTGACCGCGGTCGAGAACACGCCGCAGACGCATCACATGGTCGTCTGCACGCTGTGCTCGTGCTACCCGTGGGAGGTCCTGGGACTGCCGCCGGTGTGGTACAAATCGGCGCCCTACCGCTCGCGCGCGGTCATCGATCCCAAAGGCGTGCTGGCTGAGTTCGGCGTTAGGCTGCCGCCCGAGACCGCGATCCGGGTCTGGGATTCGACCGCCGAGACGCGCTTTCTCGTCGTGCCGATGCGCCCCTCCGGCACCGACGGCTGGAGCGAAGAACAGCTCGCCCGCCTCGTCACCCGCGACAGCATGGTCGGCACCGGCCTCGCGAAATCGCCGGCCGAAATCAGGCCCGAGGCGCGACGATGAGCAACACGGTCCACGACATGGGCGGCATGCACGGCTTCGGCCCGGTCGTCGCCGAGGCGCACGAGCCGCCGTTTCACGAGGCCTGGGAAGGCCGCGTGCTGGCGATGCAGCGGGCGATGGGTTACACGCGGCTGTGGACGATCGACGGCGGCCGCGCCTCGATCGAATCGCTGCCCCCGGTGACTTATCTCGCGGCGTCGTATTACGAAAAGTGGTTCCTCGGGCTGGAGAAGCGGTGCGTCGCGCATGGCCTTGTCGGGGAGGACGAGATCGCCGCCGGCCGCGCGCTGCGCCCCGGCGTGCGCCTCAACCGCAAGCTGACGGCCGAGGATGTGCCGCTGACGACGATGCGCGACGATTTCGCGCGGCCGGCGGTGGCGCCCGCCAGGTTCAGGCCGGGCGACCAGGTTCGCACCCGCAACCTCAACCCGCTGACGCACACCCGGCTGCCGCGCTATGCTCGTGACAAACGCGGCGTCGTCGAAGCGGTGCGCGGCTGCCATGTGTTTCCCGACAGCGCCGCGACCGGTGCCGGCGACGATCCGCAATGGCTCTACACGGTGGTGTTTTCGGCGCGCGAATTGTGGGGCGAGGCGGCCGACCCGACGCTCAAGGTGTCGATCGAGGCCTTCGAGCCCTATTTGACCGCGGCATGAGCGAGGCCGACCTCGCCGCCGCGGTCGCCGCGTTGCCGAGCCTGCCGCGCGACCAGGGCGGGCCGCTGTTCCGCGAGCCGTGGGAGGCGCAGGCCTTCGCGATGACGCTCGCGCTCTACCGCAAGGGGCTGTTCAGCTGGCCGGAATGGGCCGCGGCGCTGGCCGCCGAGATCGAGCGCGCGCAGCGGGCGGGCGACCCCGATGCCGGCGACACCTATTACCGCCATTGGCTCGCCGCGCTCGAACGCCTCGTCGTCGCGAAGGGCATCGCCGATCGCACCGGCCTGGCGCGCTATCGCGACGCCTGGGACCGCGCCGCCGAGCGCACCCCGCACGGCACCGCGATCGAATTGCATCCGGAAGATTTCGCGCGCTGACCCCGCGTTCAGGCGCCCCAGCCCTCGGCCACGCGCAGCAGCGGCCGTTGGCCGCCGCTGACCGCCGCCGCGCCGCTGGCGCGCTGTTCGACCGCCGCAAGACGGGCATCGAGGTCGATATCGAGGCTCGAGGTGATCTCGAGCCGCGCATCCTCGAGGACATTGCTGCGCCACCGCCAGCGCCGCTCGAGGATCGCCCGGTCGCGGCCGCGCAGCAGCGCCGCGATCTCCGGCTCGAACAGGCGGACGAGCGCCCGCAGCCAGCGGTTCAGCAGCGCCGAGGGACAATCGCCGCCGACCGAAAACCGGTCGAGCATTCCGATGACATCCTCGGCTCGATACCAGGTCTCTCCGGTGACCCAGCGGTTGGTCGTAAAAAGGCGGATCGGCTCGCCGCGTGCGTCGACCGCGAGCGCGACGAGGTGACAGACCTCGTCGCGGCTGCCGCGCCGCAGCGGCGCGGATTGCCGCGGCGGTGGCGCATTCGCCACGGCGGCTTCCGGGAGCAGCAGCGGGGTGATCCCCGCGGGCATCCCCTCGCCGCGCAGGAAGAGATGGAAATGGCCGTGTTCGCTCGGCTCCTCGCGGCGCAGCCCGACCGGCCCCGGGTGGCGGTGGTAGAAATATTGCGCGTGGCTCGCCGGGTCGTAGACCTCGCCTGCCGGATAATGCTGCCACAGGGCCACATCGGCCGGATCGCCACCGACCGCCTCGGCGATGATCGAGCGACCGCCTGCGGCGAGCGCCTGTCGGCACTCGCGCAGCACGGCGGCGGCCTCACTCTCGCGCTGCTGATCCACCCGCTGCGGCCCCGCCCAGTGCATGAACAAAACGTGTCCGAGATTTTAGCGATCCGCGCCGCTCCGACAAGCCCGGAGTGGCCAGGCCCGGATTTGTGAGGGTCCAGGTCACCAAATCCTGCACGGTGCCGCCGAGCGCCGCATCGAAGGCGCGAACAATGTCGGGCATCGCATTGGCCGCGGCCCGCTGCTCGCGGTGCACGCTGGTCTGCGCGACGATGCTGCGCGCCGGCATGCGGACGAGCCGCGCGCTGAGCCTGACCGTGACGAGCGGCGCCCCGGTCGGCGAATCGTAGACGGCCGTGAAGTCGCGGATGCCGGTTTCGAGCACGAAATCGGCGCGCAGATCGTTGCTGTCGGTCGCTACCCCGGATAGCGCAGCACTTTTCTCGAAGCCCTCAACGAGCGCGGATTGGATGAGGAACGGGGCGCGGTCGGTCCATTCCGCGTCGGCGAAATAATCGAGCGAGACCGGCGAGCGGCTCAAGGCGACCCGGGCCGTGTCGATCCCGGCCGGCGCGGTCGGCAGCGCGACGAGGAGCTGGGCCTTCACATGCGGCAGGCCGGCGGGAAAGGCCAATGACGGATCGGTCCGGTAAAGCTGCCGCTCCGGCGGCCCCGACAACAGCCCGCCGCATCCAGTCAGCAAAGGCAGCACCAGGGCGAGGGCGAGGAGGCCGCGTCGGCGAAGGTTCATCCGGCGAAGGTTCACTAGGAGGCAGGTCATCGCGGGCGATATCCTTCGCGTCGGTCACCGTATAAGACGAGGCTCGGATTGCGCGAAATCTGCCCGGTCAAGCGGTTGAGGCTGGCGATCAGCTGACGGCCGTCGGCGATCAGGGAAGCGACATCGCCGAGCGTTTGCTGGCTGAAGTTGCGTACCCCCGGCCGCACGTCCTGCACCATCAGCTGAAGCTGCCGATTGGTGTCGTTGAGGTTCTTGGCGACGCGGTCGAAATCGGCGAGTGCGGTCGCCGCGCGGTTGCCGATCCCGTCCGGCCCGGAATAGCTCCGGTCGACATTGCCGACGAACTCGGCGAGGCCGGCCGCGGCTTGCTTGGCGTTGGCGGTGAACTCGGCAATGTCCTTGTTGCGCTCGGCCAGTCCGCCGGTAAAGGTGCGGATGTTGTCGAGGCTGGCGCTAAAGGCTTGGCGGTTCTTCTCATTCAGCAACTGGTTCGCGCTGTCCAGCGCCTGGTCGATCTTTTCGATCAGCTCCGGAGCGCGCGCGACGACGCCGGCGAGGCGCGAGCGATGCGCCTTGATCACCGGGTAGCGCTCTCCCGCTTTGGCGGACAGCACCGGTGCATTCTGGGTGCCGCCGACGATCTGAATATAGGAAACGCCGCTCAGGATGTTGGTTTCGACGCTGGCCCGCGCGTCGTCCTTGATCACGATGTTATTGTCGATCTCGACCGTGACCCGGATCTGTTCGACATTGTCCGGGTCGATCCGCACGTCGATGACCTTGCCGGCCGGGACACCGCTATATTCGACCAGCCCGCCGTTTCTCAGCCCGGTCACCGGGCCTCTGAAATAGATGTCGTAGCGGCCGTATTGCGTCGTGAGCTCGGCGCGCGCCAGCCACAACACCGCGGCGAAGGCGAGGACGATCATCGTCAGCACAAAGGCGCCGACCGCAACATAGTGAGCGCGTGTTTCCATCGAGCCTCGCCTAGTGTTCGCGTTCGGGGTTCGCCGCTCGCCCGCGTGGACCATGAAAATAGGCGTGGATCCAGGGATGGTTGTCCGCGAGATGCTGCGCCAGAGTGCCGATGCGGATCTTCTGGTCGACCAGCACCGCGACGCGGTCGCAGATCGCGAACAGCGTATCGAGGTCGTGCGTCACCAGAAACACGGTGAGATCGAGGCTGGCCTTCAGATCGCGGATCAGCTGGTCGAAATCGGCGGCGGCGATCGGATCAAGCCCGGCGGTCGGCTCGTCGAGAAACAGGATCTCCGGATCGAGCGCAAGGGCGCGCGCCAGCCCGGCGCGCTTGCGCATGCCGCCCGAGAGCTGCGAGGGAAACTTGTCGGCGGCCGCCTCGGGAAGGCCGACAATGGCGATCTTGCACGCCGCGATCTCGTCCATCAGCGGCTCCGGCATTGGAATGTGCTCGCGCAGCGGCACCTCGATGTTTTGCGCCACGGTCAGCGAACTGAACAGCGCCCCATCCTGGAAGAGGACCCCCCAGCGCTGCTCCAACGCCCGCGCCTCAGCCTCGCTGGCGCCCAGTACATCGCAGCCCAATACGCCAATGCTGCCCGCCTGGGGCCGCCGCAGCCCGACGATCGTGCGCAGCAACACCGACTTGCCGCTGCCCGAGCCGCCGACCACCCCCAGCACCTCGCCGCGCCGGACATCGAGGTCGATCCCGTCATGCACGGTCTGCTCGCCGAACCGGTTGACCAGCCCGCGCACGCTGATCACGATGTCGTCGTCTGCGGCGGCCATGGCTCAGATTTTCAAGACCGAGAACAGGATCGAGAACGCCGCGTCGGCGACGATGACGAGGAAGATCGATTCGACGACCGACTGCGTCGTCAACCGTCCGACGCTCTCGGCGCTGCCGGTAACGTTGAACCCCTCGTAGCACCCGACCATCGAAATGATCGCGGCGAAGAACGGCGCCTTGATGATGCCCACCCAAAGCGTCCATTCGGTGATGGCGCCGCGCAGCTGGTCGAGAAACGCCGGGATCGGAACGCCGAGCGCCGCCCAAGTCATCAATGCGCCCCCCAGCATGCCCATCGCATCGGCATAGAACACCAACAACGGCAGCGTCAGCACCAGGCCGAAGACCCGCGGCAGGACGAGCACCTCAACCGGGTCGAGGCCGAGCGTGTTGAGGGCGTCGATCTCCTGGTTGACCTGCATCGTCCCGATCTGGGCGGTAAAGGCGCTGCCCGAGCGCCCGGCGATGATGATCGCTGTGAGCAGCACGCCGAGTTCGCGCAGGATCGAGACGCCGAGCAGGTTGACGGCGTAGATCTCCGCCCCGAACCGCCGCAGCTGATCGGCCCCCTGATAGGCGACGACGACGCCGATCAGGAACGACAGCAGCCCGACGATCGGCATCGCGTCGACCCCGGTCCGCTCCATCTGCACCAAGGTCGCGATGCCGCGCAGCCGGCCGGGGCGCAGGATGAGCTCGGCCATCTTGGTTGAGACCAGACCGCCGAAGCCGAGCATCAAATAGGCGCGGCGCAGCACGTTGATGGTGATCTCGCCGATCCGCGCGACAAAGCCCAAGAGCGTGTGATGCGGCGGCACCGGGTGCGGCACCGGTTCGCCGGCGCCGCGCGCCCGCAGCTGCGCGAGGAGCGGCGCGAAGCTGTTGCGCACGTTGGTCAGCGCGACCTCGTTGCCGCGAGCTTCGAGCGCATGCTCGGTGCGCAGCAGCAGCCAGGCGCCGGCGGTGTCGAGCCGTTCGATCGCGGCGAGGTCGACGGCCACCCGCCGGCCGCTCGGCAGCTCGAGCGCGCGCAGCCGGCGATCGAGTTCGGCGGCGGTGGCGACCAGCCAGTCGCCGGCCGGCCGCAGCGTCATTTCACCCGCCTCCTCCGAGGCGACGATGGTAGCGGGCGGCGCCATGGTGCGTCGGCGGGCTGTTGGCAAGTTTCGCGGTGGTGGCTCGGCTCTTTCCAACTACGCGAAAAGCCGGTATCCCGCAACGGCGACGCAGTTGACCGACGGCGAGGGAGACGGTGGACCTTAAATCGCACATCCGGGCGATCCCGGATTTTCCAAAGCCGGGCATCCTTTTCTACGACATCTCGACGCTGCTCGCCCACCCGGCGGCGTGGCGCGCGACGGTCGAAGCGCTCGCCGCCGCGGTGCGTCCGCACCGGCCCGACCTCCTCGTCGGCATCGAATCGCGCGGCTTCCTCGTCGCCGCGCCGCTCGCCTACGAGCTTGGCAGCGGCTTCGCGATGGTGCGCAAAAAGGGCAAGCTGCCGGGGCCCACCGTGCGCCATTCCTATGATCTGGAATACGGCAGCGACACGATCGAGGTCCAGGCGGACGCGATCCTGCCCGGCCAGCGCGTCGTCATCGTCGACGATCTGGTCGCGACCGGCGGCACGCTGCGGGCGACGATCGATCTGGTGGAGCGCCAGGGCGGCATCGTCGTCGCCGCCGCCTGCATCATCGAGCTGGCGTTTCTCGATGGCCGCAGCCGGCTCAGCGTGCCGCTCGCCGCAATGGTGACATACGACAGCTGAAGTGCGCGGATTAAGGTTTTCCCAACCATTTAACCTTACCTTGCGATGCTTGTCCGCGGCGCTGGACCACGGGGGCGGAGCATGGTTAACGACGAGAGCGATCGGGGATTGTCCGGCCAGCCGGCGCCGGCCGGGCGAAAATGCGTCCTCGTCGTCGAGGACAATCCGCTCAACATGAAGCTCTTCGCGGCGATGGTCGCGGCGCAGGGCTACCTTGTGCTGCAGGCGACCGACGGCCCCCTCGGCCTCGACCTGGCGCGCCGGCAGCATCCCGACCTCATCGTCATGGACGTCCAGCTGCCGGGCCTCTCCGGGCTGGAGGTGATGCGCAGCCTGAAGGCGGACGAGGGCACCAGCGACATCCCGATCATCGCGACCTCGGCCTATACCCAGCAGGACGATGTCGAACGGCTCCGCGCCAGCGGCTGCGACGGCTTCATGGCGAAACCGATCGCCATCGCCGAGTTCCTCGCGATGATTGAAGCCTGCATCGCCGAGCGGCGCGCCGCAACTTGGTAGCCCCAACTTGAACATCCGCGCCGGCCGGGCCATGTGCCGGAACGACGCCGGCCCGATTCTACGCAACCGCGTGAATACGACAATAGGACAAGCCTTTATCTCCCCGATTGCTTGAGCGGCCGGCTTGCTCGGGCGGCCCCGATCCTGGTAAAATAAACCAAACCGTGAGCAACCGCGGCGGGCGGGCGGGCTGAGTTTTTCGGCCGCGCTCCGGCCGAGCGACATCCCGGAGCCTCGAATTTAACTAAATCGCAACCCTTCGCCGCCACGATCCCCCGCAACCCCTATCGCTGAGATCAGCACATGCTCCCCAACCCCTTTCGGCGCCTGACCAAAGACCGCCGCGGCAGCGTCGCCATGATGATCGCGATCATGGGCGCCATGCTGATCGCCTTCGCCGGGCTTGCGGTCGAGGTCAGCAACGCGCTCTCGACCCAGCGCAAGATGCAGGCCGCCGCCGACAGCGCCGCCATCTCCGCCGCGAACGCGCAGTCGATCGGCTTCCCATCGCCGTATACCCAAGAGGGCTTCGCGATCGCCGCGGCCGACAACTTTACCTCCGGCCAAACCCTTGGATGTCCGGCGACGACGGCGACGCAAGTCGTCTACGTCGGCATTCCCTGCGACGGCCCTAACGCCCTCCAGCCTGGCTACGTCGAGGCGCTGATCAAGGTGCCGTTTACACTGCAACTGGCGCATGTTGTGTTCCCCGGCAACTTTGTCTTGCACGGGCGGGCGGTGGCGAAGGCCCCCACCCAGACCGGCGGTTCCTGCACGCTGGCGTTGCAGGGAACCGGCACGACGATCACCGCGAGCGGCAACGGAACGATCACCTACGGCGGCTGCTCGATCGCTGCGAACTCGACAAGCGCGAACGCGATTAATACGAACGGCACCAATTCCCTGATCGTTGGCACCGGCGTCTTCACCGGCGGCGCCGAGAGCTGGGGCTCGATGAATATCGATATATCGGGTAGCCCCAATGTACCGTGCAGCAGCTCGAACCCCAGTTGCGTCGGCCCCGCCGCCCCGCGGATCAACCCGTATGCGGATCTGACGGCACCGACATGCGGTAGCTACCAAAACACCCCTAACAGTGGGACGATCGGGACGGTCGGCGCCACGGTGAATTGCTACACGAGCATCACATTAAACAACAGCAAATCTATCGATCTCGTTCCCGGCACGTATGTCATCAACGGCACGGTCAAGATGACTGGGGGATCGCTGACCTGTTCGACATGCGTTGCTGGTACGAGCGGCGTCACCATCTTTCTGGTGGGCAACAATGCTACGGTCGACATCCAGGGCGGTACCACGAGCCTCGTCGCGCAGCCGACGGGACCCGCGCCAGGCGTTCTGTTTTACACGGCTGGGACCTGCAGCGGCAGCTGCGCCAACCTCACCGGAGGGCCCACGATGACCCTGCAGGGCGCGATCGTCTTGCCGAACCAGGACCTCAAGTTCGCTGGCAACACCAGCACGTCTCCAAGCAGCATCTGCGCCGTGCTGGTCGCCAACACCATGACGTTCACCGGGACATCGAACGTCGGCAGCAGCAACTGCAGCACCTTCAACACGAAGCCGATCCTGAACCCCGGTACGTTGGTCGAGTAATGTGACCAATATACGGGCACTATTACCGCTGGGAATGTTAGGTGCTTTGCTGCGCGCCGCGCCGCGCGGTTTGGCGGCGGTCGAGTTTGGCCTCGCTGCGCCTATCTTAATTCTGTTGCTGGTCGGGTTGGTCGACTTTGGATTGGGGTTCTACGCGTCGCTGCAAGTGCAGGGCGCCGCGTCCGCTGGCGCGGAATATGCCTCGGTGCACGGAATGGACACGGTCGGGATCACGAGTGCGGTTCAGCAGAACACCATTTTGAACCGCTCGATCACCATGTCCGCGGGGTCGCCGTCTGAGGTCTGCGGCTGCACCAACACCGGCACGATGGTAGAGGAGGGGACTTTTAACGGCAGTTGCAGTGGCTACACGACCTGTACCGGAGGCGGTGGGGCTTATGCCAAAGTCCAAGTGCAGTACAGCTACTCACCGATGCTGCCCTATCCATGGGTGAGGGTGCCCGTGACACTAAGCGGCCTCGCTTACCGCCGGCTCCAGTGAGACACATGATGCGCTTGCGCCGTGTTGCCCGATCGCTCGACCAGCGCGGCGCCGCCGCGATCGAGTTCGCCGTCGTGCTGCCGCTGCTAATGCTGTTCGCCTTCGGCCTGATCGATCTCGGCCGGGCGGTATGGATCCAGTCGACGCTCAACTACGCCGCGCAGGCGGCCGCGCGCTGCACCGCGATCAATGCTGCCACCTGTCCCGCGCTCGCCAGCTATGCCTATGGGCTTTCCGGGGTGACGACCGCTATCGCGACTTGCACCATCACCACCTCCACGGGCACCTCCTCAGGCGTGCAGGCGTCCGCGAGTGTGCCCTTTCGCTATTTCTTTCCGCTGTTCGCGCACTATTCGCCCGTCTCCGGGTCGTTGACCGCGACCGCGTGCTATCCGAAGTGAGCCGCAATCAAATGTCGCGCTGGTTTCATAAGAGGGGCAAAACCGCTATAAGCGGTGGGGGCGCGGCGCCCGTCGATCTCTTCGGGCGGCGGAACTGGGGGACGTTGACCCATGCAATTTAGACATATCCTGTTGGCGCTCGGCGTCATCGCGCTGGTCGCCGGCATCGGGCTCTCGATCGTCTCGCTCCGGGCGCCGCGGCAAACCCCCGGGGAGGCCCGGCAGGCGGTGCCGCAGCAATCGGTCATGGTCGCCGCCCGCGACCTGCCGGTCGCGACCCTGTTGCGCAGCGACGATCTGAAACTGGTGCAGATGCCGGCCGACCGGGTGCCGCCGGGCGCGATCCAGCAGGGCACGCAGCCGGGTTCGACCGTGCTCGGCGCCGCGACCGAGCACGCCTTCAAGACCGGCGAGGCGATCACCGAAGATTCGATCATCCGGTCGACCGACGCGCGCTTTCTGCGGGCGGTGCTGGCGCCCGGCTTCCGCGCCCTCTCGGTCAGCTTCAGCGAGCCGCAGATCGGGGCCGGGCTGATCCAGCCGGGCGACCACGTCGATGTGCTCTTGACGCAGAACCTGACCGAGGACAACGCCGCCTACAAATCGGTCGGCGAGACGATCATGAGCAATCTGCGGGTCATCGCCGCCGACCGCATCCATCTGCAGCAGCCGGCCGAGACCGCGCAGCACGTTCAGGCGCCGGTCAACCAGCCGATCCCGCGGACCGTGACGCTCGAAGTCACGCCGCAGCAGGCCGAGGGGCTGATGGTGGCGGAGCGCCTCGGCACCCTGCAGTTGACGCTCCGCGGTCTCGTCGACAAGGGCGATGTCGCCAGCGCGACGCCGACGCCGCCGACCTGGGCCAGCGAAGTCTCGCCGGCGCTGCGCTATCTGCACGGCGTGCAGGGCCCGGACACGGTGACCGCGGGGGCGGCGACCGCGTCGCCGGGGACGGGCGCGGCGGCGCCTGCGGCCGGGCCGGTCGCGATCGATATCTTCCGCGGCACCAAGGCCGAGCAACGCTGCTACTCGGACGGCAATTCCGTGCCCTGCAAGCCGGGGATGTCCGCTCCGGCCAGCACCGGCGCGCCGCCCGCGAGCGGGGCTCCGGCATCCGGCGCGGCGGCGCCGGCGAAGGCAAGCGCGTTGCCCCGAACAGCTGCCGCGCACCGTGCGTAACAAGGAATTCTGACACATGCCGCAAAGCGCCGCCCCTGCTGGGCAGCCCATGCCGACTGCGATGGCCTATCTGCTCGACGCCGATTCGGAGGGCGTGGTGCGCCGCTCCTTCGCCGATCTCGGTTTTGTCGACGCGCACGTCCAGCGCGGCAGTATCGATGCGGCAATCGACGAATTGAGCCGGCGCGGTTCGCCGCGTTATCTGATCCTCGACATCAGCGGCATCGGCGAGCCGCTGCCTCGCATCGGGCGGCTCGCCGAAGTCTGCGATCCGGGGACCGAGGTCATCGTCGTCGGCGAGCGCAACGACATCGTGCTGTATCGCGATCTGAAATCGGTCGGGGTCGCCGAGTATTTCTACAAGCCGCTGATCGGCAATGTGCTCTGCCGCTCGCTCGTCGACATCAGCAGCGGGACGCGAACCCAGCACCCCTCGCGCAGCGGCAAGTTGGTGATTGTTCTGGGCGTGCGCGGCGGCGTCGGCGCCACGACGATCGCGACGAACCTCGCCTGGTATATCGCCGAAATCCGCCAGAGCGGCGTCCTGCTCCTCGATCTCGACCTGCACGCCGGCGACGCCGCGCTGCAGCTCCATGCGCAGCCGAGCCACGCACTGCGCGAGGCGCTCGACGATCCGCAGCGCATCGACGAGCTGTTTCTCGAGCGCGGCGTCGTGACGGTCGGCGGCCGACTCGGCCTTCTGGCCGGGCTGGAGCCGCTCTCCGACCGGTTGGCGCCCAGCGAGGAAACCGTGCTGCCGCTGCTGCAGAAGCTCCTCACCCATTATCGCTACGTGCTGGTCGACCTGCCGCCCGAGACCGCGCTGTCGCTTCCCTCGCTGTTGCACATGCCGGCCACCGTGCTGGTGGTTGGCGACGGCAGCCTGGCCGGGATCCGAGACGTCGGGCGCTGGCGAGAATTTCTCGGCCCCAATTCGCCGGAACGCACGGTGCTGCATGTGTTGAACAAGAAAAACACCGAGGGCGCACTGCCGGAGGAGGAGATGCTGCGGGTGATCGCGCCGCCTGATGTGTCTATTCGCTGGGACCGCAAGATCCTGGGCGCCGCCGTCCTGGGCACGAAATCGGTCCAGGAGCGCAGCGCGATTCGCGAGGGCATGGCGGCACTGGCGCTGCGACTTTCCGGCACCGCCGTCGAGGCGGAGCGGCCGCTCTGGAAAAGGATCTTCGGGTAATGCCTCTGGTACCGACGCGCCGCGAATCGACGGGCGCTGCAGTCAACGGGATGCCAATGGTGCCTGCCACCCGTGCGGTGTTGGCCGGCACGGCGCGCAGCCAATCGAAGCCGACCGACATAATTTACGATCAGATCCTGGCTCAGATCGAGCCGGCACTGGCGGTGCGCCTCACCCGGCCGGAATTGACCGACCGGGTGGAGCGGCTGGTCGGCGAGGTCGCCAGCGAGCGCCGGCTGCTATTGAACCAGCAGGAGCAGCAGAGCTTCGCGGCGTCGATGGTAGACGACATGATCGGGCTCGGCCCGCTCGAAAATCTGCTACGCGACGATACCGTGTCCGACATTCTGGTCAATGGGCCGCGCCAGATCTACGTCGAGCGGCGCGGTCGGCTGGAATTGACCGAATTGCAGTTTCGCAACGATCTCCATGTCCTCTACGTCGCCCAGCGCATCGCCTCGTCGGTCGGCCGCCGGGTCGACGAATCGAGCCCGATGCTCGATGCCCGCCTCGCGGACGGCAGCCGGGTCAACGTCGTCATCCCGCCGCTCTGCTTGCGCGGGCCGAGTATATCGATCCGCAAATTCACCCGCACCTTCCTCGATTTTGCGCGGATGATCGGGTTGAAAAGCATGTCGCCGCCACTCGCGCGGGCGCTGGAAATCATCGCATATTCCCGCCTCAACATTCTGATTTCCGGGGGCACCGGCTCGGGTAAGACGACGCTGCTCAATGCCATGTCCGGCCTGATCGACCCGGGTGAGCGGGTGGTCACGATCGAGGATACGGCTGAGCTGCAACTTCAGCAGCCGCATGTCGTGCCGCTTGAAACCAGGCCGCCAAACGTTGAGGGCAAAGGCGAAGTCGCACAGCGAGATCTCGTGCGCAACGCGCTGCGGATGCGCCCGGACCGGATCATTGTCGGCGAGGTGCGTGGCCCCGAGGCCTTCGACATGATGCAGGCGATGAATACCGGTCACAACGGTTCGATGTCGACAATTCATGCCAACTCGGCCCGCGATGCACTGGCTCGGGTCGAGAACATGGTGATGATGGCCAGCGTTAACTTGCCGAGCCGCGCCATTCGCGGTCAGATTGTCAGCGCCCTCGATGTCATCGTGCAGGTCGAGCGCATGCGCGACGGTACTCGCCGTGTCACCGAAGTCAGCGAAGTTGTCGGGATGGAAGAAGACGTCATCACGCTGTCCAACCTATTCACCTTCCAATACGAGGGTGAGAACCGTGATGGGACCCTGAAGGGGACGTTTTCTGGCAGTGGTGTGCAGCCGCGCTTTTTGAAGCGGCTGGAATATTTCGGGCTGTCCAGCGAATTCATGAAGACGATCGCAGCCGCCGGGGAGGGAAAATGAGATGATGTCCTCTTTTGGCATCCTGTTCATCCTTGTTGGCGGTCTGGCGATGCTCGGCGTTGTGCTGGCCAGTCAGGCGAGCGAGCGTACTCTGGCCGGCCGAGTCGAGCTTGCGAGGGGAGGGCCGGCTCAGAAAGCGGAGGCGGCCGACCCCGAGGCACGCCCCAGCGCCCTCGAACGCGGGCTCGCCGCGGTGCAGTCAATGTTCATGTTTCGCATGCGGCGGCAATGGGGTGTCGCGACGCGTCCATTGTTTCTGTTAGTGGTGGGCTTCGGCGCGGCGATCATCGTTTGGGTGTTGCTGTCGTTTGCGACTCACGCCGCCAGCTATGTTGCATTACTCTCTGCGATTGCTGCGTTCTTTCTCGTTCCGCGGCTGATCATCATGCGGGAGCAACGCCGCGCCGATCGTCTATTCAGCGAGCTGCTGCCGGACGGGATTGACATGGTGGTGCGCATCGTGCGGGCGGGCATGCCGGTTGGCGCGGCGGTCAGGGCCGTCGGGCAGGAGGGCAATCCGCCGCTCAGCACCACCTTCTCCCAGGTCGCAGACCAAGCCTCGATCGGGGTGCCGTTCGATGAGGCGCTGTCGCGGATCGCGGCCGCAATCGGCAACGTCGATTTCCGGTTCTTCGCCGTCGCGGTCGCGCTGCAGCAGATGACCGGCGGCAATCTTGCGGCGACGCTGGAGACGCTGAGCACAATTATTCGCCGGCGCCGGGCGGTGCTGCTGAAGGCCCATGCGGCAAGCGCCGAGGTGCGGATGTCCGCGACCGTCCTGGGCGCCATTCCGATCGTTGTGATGGGCGCCCTGTTACTGGTGGCGCCGGGCTATCTGCAACCGCTGTTCAGCGACTGGCGTGGCAACGTCATCCTGGGCATCGCCGCGTTTCTGCTGGTGTCGGCGATCATCACGATGCGCACGATGATCCGCAACGCCCTCGCGACCTGAGCTTCTGGGACGATATCATGCTGGCTCTTCCGTCGTCGTACCCGATCCTCGCCGCCGCGCTCACTCTTGCCGTCGCCGGCGCATGTCTCGTCGCCTACAATATCTCGGCGACCCGCGAGCAGTTGCGCAGCCGCGTCGAGTTACTCGATGCCGGACGGCGCGCCGCAAATAGGCCTATCCCCAGGCCGCGACCTGCCGATGATTTGGGTCTGCTCAATACCGCAGGTCTGCACGGCGACGAGCTTGAATTTGCGCGCTGGTTACATCGCTTTCGTATCCGGGCGATGTTCGCAGCACGATTGTTTCTCGCCCTACGGTTAGTGTTGAGCGTACTGCTGACTATCGTTTTTGTGCTGCTCGTCTATTACTATCTTGAGGTTCGCGCGATGCCGACCCTCGTCGGGGTCGGCTTTATCGGCTTCGTCATCGGGTGGTGGCTGCCGCATAACGCGGTGGGGCGGGCGGCGGCGAACCGCAGGCGCGCGATCTCGCGCGGCTTGCCCGATGCTGTCGAACTGCTGGTTATCGCCGTCGAAGCCGGGTTGTCGCTGGAAGATGCGATGAACCGGATCGTCGTCGAGTTGCAGCCGTCCCAGCCCGCGGTATCCGAAGAGCTTGCGATAACCAGCGCGGATCTCAAGATCCTGCCCAATCGCGATGACGCGTTGAGGCGGCTGGCCGAACGGGCCGACATGCCGAGTGTCAATTCGATTGTCACCACCTTGTCGCAAACCTTGAAATACGGCACGCCGCTCGCACAGGCGCTGCGGGTTGCCGCCGCGGAACTGCGCAACGACGCCCTGTTGCGCATCGAGGAGCAGGCCAACCGGATGCCGGTGCTGCTTACCGTTCCAATGATCGTGCTGATCCTGCCAAGCCTGTTTCTGGTCATCGGCGGCCCCGCTTTTTTAATCGTGCTGGACGTATTCTGGAACTTTAACCGCTGAGCGGATCCGGGCGTGCTAGGGATCGAATACACATCTCAAGTTCGTCAGCGTCATCTCGCGGCCGCGAGCACAAGATCGCCTCGCAACGGATTGCTCTGATCGCTGTCTAGCTCACCGAATCCCAGCGGTTTGGACCTCCCGCGGCTTGTCGTCGCCGCGCGACAATCTTCGCGGGGGGCCTGTGCTTTGTGGTATGATCGGCTTGTTAGCAGCAAACCGGCCCCCTCCAGCCCATGAATAGCACCGTGCTATCGGTGAATATCGACGTGCTGATAGGCATTGCAGCTTACGTTGTCGGGACGTGTGCGCTGCGATGGATAGCGGGCAAGGTACGCAATACGGTCTTGGGCTCGGGTTTGGCCTTGATCGTCTGTTGCGTAGGTGCCTATTCCTTCGCCATTGCTCTGCATGCGGGGGTGATGCAAGTCATCGGGCTACTACAGTTTCAACCGTGGTGGCTGTTCCAATGGACGGTCCTGGGAGTGACGGGTTTTGCCATTGCCGAAGCGGCAAAACCGAGCGGATGGCTGGCGATGATTCCGTGTTGCCTCGTTGGCGCGGTATTGATGATGCGCGGGCCGCTGACGGGGGACCCGTTGTTCGACATTCGCCTCGGCTCGAAAGCGGCGATGCAATACTCGGCGGTCGAGATCAACGCCAGTTTCGCGGTCGGAATGGTCATGATCTTTCTCAGCGTCATCGCCGGCATGGTCGTGGGCGCCGCCCGCGACCCCGCCGGCGGGGTCCCCGCGCCGAGCGCCATATAGCGCTTCCGAATAGCGGATCTTCCGAAGCCTGACCGGCCGGTCCGCCGATGATCGCCGCCGGGGTTGCCACGCGCCGGGCTGAGTCTGAGTAGTTTCCGATTCTGTCGTCGGCCGCTGTTCGGTGGCACTAGGGTCTGGTGCCAACGGCCGCCGCGAATCCCATCATCTGTGGAGCAAACATGGACCAGCCACGCGAAATCCGATCGGCGGAGCCGTCGCGCCGCTCGGTGCTGCGGAACCTTGCATTAACCGCCGGCGGTGCCGCGGTGCTGGCCGCTACCGCGGGCGGAACCCGCCAGGCGGAAGCTCAAACCAAAATGGCGCCGCAGTCGGTCGGCTATCAGAGCACGCCCAAGGGGGCGGAGCGCTGCGACAATTGCCTGCAGTTCACGGCGCCCGCTTCGTGCAAGGTTGTCTCGGGCGCAATCGCCCCGGCCGGCTGGTGTAAGATCTACGCGAAGAGGTCCGCTTAAGCGGGTGAAGCTGGCTCGGGATTGGTGTGCTCCCGCGGCGTGGCGCCGCGAGCGGCCGGCAAAATGAGGCCACGATGTACACCAACATCCTGATACCGACCGACGGATCGGAGCTTGCCGGAAAGGCCGTCCGGCATGGCATCGCCTTGGCCGCTCGGCTCCAGGCTAAAACCACCGCCCTGACCGTCTCGCTGCCGTTTCATATGTTCACGACCGATACCCAGATGATCGAGGACACGCCGGCGCGGTATCAGGCGCGGATGCAGGTGAATGCCGCGAAAATTCTGGCCGAGGCGGCCGCCGCGGCCGGGGCTGCCGGCATCGCTTGCGAGGAAGTCCATGTCGAGCATGAGCATCCCTACCAGGCCATCATCGATACCGCGAGCGTGAAAGGGTGCGACCTGATCGTCATGGCCTCGCACGGCCGCCATGGCATGGTTGCGATCGTTCTCGGCAGCGAGACGGTGAAAGTGCTCACGCACTGCAAGATCCCGGTCCTGGTGCATCGCTGAGCCCGTCGGCTGCCCGACGCGGTGCCTGCACGGCGGTTGCTCGCTGGGCGACGGCGCCGCTGTCAGAGATTTGTCACAAGGGCATGCGACAAATAGAGAAAAAACGCGCCGCCGAGCAGGATCAATAGGGCGGCAAGCGCGACATCGATGCCCGATCCCGTGCCGGCGACCTGCTCTTCTCGGTCGATATTTCTGGCGGTAACCAAAAAGCGCAGCGCTGCAACCGCGACCATCGCCGTGCCAAGGACAATCAGTGCCAATCCGGCGATGTTGCCGAATTTTTGTCCCGGCAGCGACAGCGTGCGGCCGACCAGGGAGGGAGCCGCCACTTCCAGGAACAGGTCGAACTTTTCGACGAGGAAGCCGAACGCCATGACCGCAATGGCGGTGCGCACCCAGGCGAGGAAGGTCCGCTCATTCGCTGAATGGTCGCCGAAATTTTTGATCATTTGTCTCTACGATGGCGGTTGTGGCTAAGCTCCAGGCATGGCGCGCGATCTGCTCGTCTTCTTGCGAAGGGAGAACCTGCACGAGGCAGCGCGACCCGGCAGCGCTGATCGGATCGGCTGCGGCCCGGTTGCGCGCGTCGTCGAGGCTGATGCCGGCCCAAAACAAACCGGCGCAGATCGCGGCGCGGGCCGCCGCATCGTTTTCGCCGATCCCGCCGGTGAAGACGATCAGGTCGGCGCCATCGAGCGCGGCGATCATCGCGGCCACCGCTTTGCGCACCGAGTAGCCGAACATTTCGATCGCGAGCCGGGCATCGGCGTTGGCCGACGCGGTTGCATGGAGCCGTCGCATGTCGCTGCTGATCCCGGAAATCCCCAGAAGACCTGAACGGCGATCGACCAGTTCTTCGATCCCCGCCGCGTCGAGCTTCTTCTCGCGCATCAGATAAACGAGGATGCCCGGGTCGAGATCGCCGCTGCGCGTGCCCATGATCACCCCGCCGGTCGGGGTCAGCCCCATGCTGGTGTCGATCGATTTGCCACCCTTGACCGCAGTGACGCTGGCACCATTGCCGAGATGCGCGATGACCAGGCGATCCGGCAAATCAGCGCCAAGCTGCCGCACGATCGATTCGCACGAAAGGCCGTGGAACCCGTAGCGCTCGATGCCCTCCCTTTGCAGTTCTTTGGGAATGGGAAGGACCCGCGCGACGTCGGGAAGGCTGGCGTGAAAGGTGGTGTCGAAACACGCGACCTGCGGCAGCCCGGAAAAATGCGCCCGCGCAAAGCGGATGACCGACAGCGCCGACGGCATATGCAAGGGCGCGAAGGGGGTTGCCGCCTCGAGCTGCCGCATGACCAAATCGTCGATCAGGCAATGCGTTCGCAGTTTCGGGCCGCCGTGCACGATGCGGTGCCCGACCGCGAGCGGCGCCGGTGTTTTGGCATCGGCCAGCAATCTCCCGACGCGGGCGATCGCTTCGCGTTGGCCCGGAATGGCTCCGGTCTCCGACAGCAACGAACTGCCGTGGGAATCGCGGGCGTGGAATTTACCGTCCGGGGCGCCAATCGCCTCGGCCTCGCCGGACAGCAGCATTTCGGTCCGTGACGCGCTGACGCGGTACAATCCGAATTTGAGCGAGGACGATCCGCTGTTCAGCGCGAGAACAGGCAATCCTGGCGCGGCCTGCGGCATCCTCATAAATTCCAATGCCAGTCGCGCACCTCGGGCATGTCGTCGCCATGCTCGCTGATATAAAGTTTGTGACGCTCCATCGTGGTCCAGTAGCGCGCGGTCGCCTGCTCCACCTGGTTGGCGAGGCGGGGAATTCGCCGGATCGCATCGAGCGCGAGCTGGTAGCGGTCGAGGTTGTTCAGCACCACCATGTCGAAGGGGGTTGTGGTAGTACCCTCCTCCTTGTAGCCGCGGACGTGGATATTGTCGTGATTGCGCCGCCGGTATGTCAGCTTGTGAATGATCGCGGGATAGCCGTGGAAGGCGAACACCACCGGCTTGTCGGTGGTAAACAATTCGTCGAAATCCTGGTCTTCCAGCCCGTGCGGGTGCTCCGACTGCGGCTGCAGCGCCATCAGATCGACGACATTGACGACGCGGATACGGATGTCGGGAACATAACTGCGCAACAGGGTCACCGCGGCGAGCGTCTCCAGCGTCGGCACATCGCCGGCGCAGGCCATGACGACGTCGGGATCGCCGCCATCGTCATTGCTCGCCCAGCGCCAGATCCCCGCGCCGGCGGTGCAGTGGCGCACTGCCGCATCGACGTCGAGCCACTGCCACTCCGGCTGTTTGCCGGCGACGATCAGGTTGATGTAGTTGCGGCTGCGCAGGCAATGATCGGCAACCGACAACAGGCAGTTGGCGTCGGGCGGCAGATAGATGCGCACGACATCGGCTTTCTTGTTCGCGACGTGATCGATAAACCCGGGATCCTGATGCGAAAAGCCGTTGTGATCCTGGCGCCAGACATGCGAGGTCAAGAGATAATTCAGCGAGGCGATCGGCTGGCGCCACGGGATTTTCCGGGTGACCTTGAGCCATTTCGCGTGCTGATTGAACATCGAATCGACGATGTGGATGAAGGCTTCGTAGCACGAGAAGAAGCCGTGACGGCCGGTCAGCAGATAGCCTTCGAGCCAGCCTTCGCACAGGTGCTCGCTCAGGACCTCCATGACCCGGCCATTGACGCCGAGATCGATGTCGACCGCTGCGATCGCGGCCATCCATTCTTTGCCGGAAACTTCGTAGATCGCCTCCAGCCGGTTCGACGCGGTCTCGTCCGGGCCGAACACCCGGAAATTGCTTTTGCCGAGGTTGAGTTTCATCACATCGCGCAGGTACTTCCCCAGGTTGCGCGTCGCCTCGGCCCGGACGGTTCCCGGGGCAGGGACCGCGATCGCGTGGTCGCGGAAGTGCGGCATCGCCAGCGGCACCAGCAATTCGCCGCCATTGGCGTGCGGGTTTGAGCCCATGCGGCGATGACCGGTCGGCGCGAGTTCGGCGAACTCCTCGCGGAATTTGCCGCTTTCGTCAAATAATTCCTCCGGCCGGTAGCTTTTCATCCACTTTTCGAGTTGCCGCAGGTGTTCGAGGTTCGTGAAATCGGCGATCGGCACCTGGTGGGCACGCCAGGTCCCCTCGACCGGCTTGCCGTCGACGAATTTCGGTCCGGTCCACCCCTTGGGCGTGCGGAACACGATCATCGGCCAGCGCGGTCGCTCCGGGTCTCCGGTCTCGCCAGCGGACCGCGCCTGGCTCTGGACTTGGCGGATCTGGGCGAGGATCGCATCGAGCGTTGCGGCGAGGGTTTGATGCATAACCGCCGGGTCGTCGCCCTCGACGAAATGCGGATCGTAGCCGTAGCCGCGCAACAGCTCCGTCAGCTCTTCGCGGCTGATGCGGGCCAACACGGTGGGATTGGCGATCTTGAAGCCGTTGAGATGGAGGATCGGCAGCACCGCGCCGTCGCGCACGGGGTTGAGGAACTTGTTGGAGTGCCAGCTGGCGGCCAACGCGCCGGTTTCCGCTTCGCCGTCGCCGATGATGCAGCTGACGATCAGATCGGGATTGTCGAACGCGGCGCCGTACGCGTGCAGCAGCGAATACCCCAGTTCGCCGCCCTCGTGGATCGAGCCCGGCGTCTCCGGCGATACGTGGCTGGGAATTCCATAAGGCCAGGAGAACTGGCGAAACAGCCGGTGAAGCCCGTTGCGGCTGCGCTCGATCGCCGGATAGCGCTCGGTGTAGGACCCTTCCAGATAGGTGTGCGCCACGATGCCGGGGCCGCCGTGACCGGGACCGATAACGTAGATCATGTTGAGATCGTTGTGCTTGATCAGCCGGTTGAGGTGAACATACAGAAAATTCAATCCCGGCGTCGTGCCCCAATGCCCCAAAAGACGCGGCTTGATATTTTCGAGCGTCAGCGGCGCTTCCAGCAGCGGATTTTCTTTCAAGTAAATCTGCCCGACCGAGAGGTAATTCGCCGCCCGCCAATAGGCGTGCATTTTCTCGAGGAGGTCGGCCGACAGAGGCTCTGGCATCGGACTCTCCAAATTGGACGATTGCTCGCCCTCGCGCCGGATAAATCAGGGCGAGAGCCAGCCCACCGGTGGCCAGCACAAAATCTGCCGGTCCGATTATCGGCAAACACGGCCTAGCCTCAAGATATCCCGCTGCCGCCCGCGGCAAAGTCGAACAGCGCATACGCATGATGCTGAACAGGCCGCCCGAGCGGAAGAGGCGAGCCGAGAACATGATCTTGCATTGCGCCATCGCCTGCGCCAGCGTTCACATTCCGATCCAGCGAGAGGTGGCCCGATGCCGACGCAAATCACCGATGAGGCGTTCGAATATCTGCTCGCCCGCGCCGGGCTTAGCCTCAGCGAGGCTGAAAAGGCCGAATTGAGAAGGGTGTGCGACGGTATCGCCGAGATGGCCGAGCGCGTCCGCCAGCCGCGCGGCATCATGGCCGAGCCGGCGCTAACCTACGGCTTTGCCGAGGAGGATCTGTGATGGGCGCCGCGATCCCGACGATCGCCGAGGCCGCCCGGCAGATCGCGGCGAAGGAGCTGTCGCCGGTCGAGCTGACGCGGGCCTGCCTTGAGCGCGTCCATGCCCTCGACGAGCGGCTGCACGCCTTCATTCACCTGACCGAAGAGCGTGCGCTCGCCGAGGCGCGCGCCGCCGAGGTTGCGATCATGGCGGGCGGCCCAAAGGGGCCGTTGCACGGTGTCCCGATCGGCCTCAAGGACATTGTGGACAGCAAAGGCATCCCGACGACGTGCCAGTCGAGACTACTGCAGGACAACATCCCCGACCGCGACGCTACCTGCGCCGAAAAACTGGCCGCCGCCGGGACGATCCTGGTCGGCAAATTGACGACCCATGAATTCGCCGATGGCGGGCCGTCATTCGACCTGCCGTGGCCGCCGGCCCGCAATCCGTGGAACCCCGATCACTTCACCGCCGGCAGCAGCAGCGGCACCGGCGCGGCGGTGGCGACCGGCATGATCCTGTGCGGCATCGGCACCGATACCGGCGGCTCGATCCGCGGCCCGGCTGCCTATTGCGGCATCGCCGGCCTCAAGCCGACCTATGGCCTCGTCAGCCGAGCCGGGGTCGCTCCGGCTGCGTTCACGCTCGACCATATCGGCCCGATGGCGTGGACCGCGGAGGATTGCGCAATCATGCTGCAGGCCCTGGCGGGCCACGACCCCCGCGATCCCGCCAGCGCCGACCGGCCGATTCCCGATTACCGAGAGGGGCTGGGCCGCGGCATCAAAGGCGTGCGGATTGGCGTCATCCACCATTTCCACGAAACCGACCACAAGGTCAGCGACGGCACGCAGCGCGGCATCGCCGCGGCGATCGCCAAATTCCGCGATCTCGGTGCCGAGATCCGCGAGGTGCAATTGTCGCCGTTGCAGGATTGGGCCGCGTGCGGCGCGCTGATCTCGATCACCGAGCGGGCGGCGGCTTACGAGGAATGGGCGCGAACCCGGCTCGGCGATTTCGGTGAGCGAATGCGCAGCCGGCTGATGCTGGGCGCCTTCGTTTCGGGGGTTGACTACCTGCAGGCGGTGCGCCGGCGGCGCGAGTTGCGCGCCGAACTGCACGCGGCGATGGCCGACCTCGACGTCGTGCTGACCGCGGTCCAGCCGACGGAGGCGCCGAAGATCGATGCCGTGCCGAAATGGGATGTCTTCCAGCAGCCGGGCTTTATGATGCCGTTCAACGTCGCCGGCTACCCGGCGATGTCGGTTTGCGCGGGCTTCGGCGCGGGCGACCTGCCAGTCGCGATCCAGCTCATTGCCAAGCCGTTCCAGGAAGCCACCGTGCTGCGTATCGCCGACGCCTTCGAGAAGGCAACGCCCTTCCGCGACCGTCGACCCGGCATCGCCTGATCGGTGCTGCCCGAGTTCAAAGCGGAGTCCGCGAGCGCAAGTCCCGCCGCGCCGCCGAGTGCGACTTCACCGCCGCCCGGACCGCCAGCCTCGCCGGCTTCGAGACGATCGCGCGTCGGCGGCGCTGCCGGCATCCGACAGCGCCTTGGCGGCGCCGGCAACGACGTCTTCGTGCTTTCGCCGACGAGCCTCACCGCGTCCCGATGTCGTGGCCGGGATCGGCGGCACCGGCCAACCGGCGCGCGATCGACGTCGACCCCGCCGGCGAGCTGTCTACGCAAATTGGGCGCCAAGGCTGATGAGCGTAGGTATAGGTGGGTGGGGGGTATATCGATGATGATGCTGGGCAGTTGATACATCTATAAGTGGCGGAGGGGATGGGATTCGAACCCACGATACGGGGTTAACCGTATAACGGTTTAGCAAACCGCCGCCTTCAGCCACTCGGCCACCCCTCCACCGATGAGTGGGTCACGGCGTATGCAAGGCCAACGGCTTATCACAGGATGGCTGGAGACGCCAACAGAACATCGGTCGATCGGGCGAACGGCAGAGGCCGGCCGATCCTGCGGGGTCGCGCGCCTGGCGATGCCGGAAGGGGCAGCTCTGCTAGCCGCATTTCGAGTAGCCGCAGCTGGTGCATTGGTCGCAGTCTTCGAGGCGGATCAGCGCGGGTTCGCCGCATTTCGGGCATTGCCGCAGGCGCGGTCCGGCGAGCCCGCGCGGCTCGGCGCCGAGGCTGACGACCTGCGCCTCGAGCGCGCGCTCGCCGTGCGCGTGTTTCGGCGGCAGGAAGCCGATCTCGATCATGTGGCGCTCGATGACGTCGCCGATCGCGGCCAAGAGCGAGGGGACGTAGCGGCCCTCCATCCAGGCGCCCCCCCGGGGATCGAACACCGCCTTCATCTCCTCGACGACGAACGACACGTCGCCGCCCCGGCGGAAGACGGCGCTGATCATCCGGGTCAAAGCCACCGTCCAGGCGTAGTGCTCCATGTTTTTCGAGTTGATGAAGATCTCGAACGGGCGGCGGCGCCCGTCTTGGACGATGTCGTTCAAGGTGATGTAGAGCGCGTGCTCGCTGTCCGGCCAGGTGATCTTGTAGGTCTGGCCGGGCAGGGCCTCGGGGCGCGACAGCGGCTGCGTCATGTAGACGACGCCGCCCGCCTCGTAAACATCGGCGGGCTTGGCGGCCACTGCCGGCGCCGGCAGCGGCAATTCGGCCTGGCGCGGCCCCATGGCGTTGACCGCGCGCGAGGGGGCAAGGCTGGCCGTCTCGGGCCGCGCCTCCAAGACGGCGCCGGTCACCTCGTTGGGGCGGTAGGTCGTGCAGCTCTTGCACCCCAGCGCATAAGCCTGGACGTAGACGTCCTTGAAGCGCGCGAACGGGATGTCGACCGGCACGTTGATGGTCTTCGAGATCGAGCTGTCGATGTGGCGCTGCACCGCCGCCTGCATCACGAGGTGGTCCTCGGGCGCAAGCGTCTGCGCGTCGACGAAATAATCGGGTAGCGGTGCCGAGTCGCCCTTCAGGCGGCGGAACAGGCGATAGGCGTAGTCGGTCACCTCCTCCTCGCGCCGCGTGCCGTCCGGCATCAAGACGTTGCGGGTGTAGCGGAAGCTGAACACCGGCTCGAGGCCCGACGACACGTTGTCCGCGAACAACGAGATCGTGCCGGTCGGTGCCACCGACGTGAGAAGCGCGTTGCGGATGCCATGTTGCGCGATCGCGGCGCGGATCTCCGGCGCGAATTCGGCGACCGTCGTGCCGGCGAGGTATTGGTCGCGGTCGTAGAGCGGAAAGGCGCCCTTCTCGGCGGCGAGCGCGGCCGAGGCGAGATAGGCGGCGCGCGCGATCGTGCCGAGCCAATCTTCGATCGCCGCGACCGCCTCGGACGAGCCGTAGCGCAGACCGCACAGGATCAGCGCGTCGGCGAGCCCGGTGACGCCGAGCCCGATGCGGCGCTTCTGCCGCGCCTCCTCCTCCTGCCGCGGCAGCGGAAAGCGGGAGATGTCGATGACGTTGTCCATCATGCGGACGACGTCCGGCACAATCGCTGCCAGCGCCGCGGTGTCGAGCCGCGCTTCTGGCGTGAACGGGCGCTCGACAAAGCGCGCCAGATTCAGTGAACCCAGCAGGCAGGCGCCGTAAGGCGGCAACGGCTGCTCGCCGCAGGGATTTGTCGCGCTGATCTGTTCGCAATACCACAAATTGTTGCGGCGGTTGATGCGGTCGATGAAGATGACGCCGGGCTCGGCATAGGCGTAGGTCGCGCGCATGATCTTTTCCCACAATTCGCGCGCGGGAATGACTTTCGCCACCGTCTTGGTTTCACCCGGGCCGCCGAACGACAGCTGCCACGGCGCGTCCTCGGCGACCGCCTGCATGAAGGCGTCGGTCACCAGCACCGAGAGGTTGAACATGCGCAAGCGGCCGGGTTCGTGCTTCGCCTCGATAAAGGCCTCGATGTCGGGGTGCTCGCACGAAAGGGTCGCCATCATCGCGCCGCGGCGATAGCCGGCCGACATGATCGTGCGGCACATCGCGTCCCACACGTCCATGAAGGAAAGCGGCCCCGAGGCGTCGGCCCCGACGCCCTTTACATAGGCGCCGCGCGGCCGCAGCGTCGAGAAATCGTAGCCGATGCCGCCGCCCTGCTGCATCGTCAGCGCCGCCTCGCGCAGATGGGCGAAGATGCCGCCCATGTCGTCGGGAATGGCGCCCATCACGAAGCAGTTGAAGAGGGTGACGTCGCGCGCCGCGCCGGCGCCGGCGACGACGCGGCCGGCCGGTAGAAAGCGGAAATCGCTCATCGCCGCGTAGAATCGCTCGGTCCACAGCGCCGGGTCCTTCTCCGGCACCGCGCAGGCGCCGGCGACCCGTCGCCAGGTATCCTCGATCGTCTTGTCGACCGGTTCGCCCGACGGGCCCTTCAACCGGTACTTCATGTCCCAGATCTGCTGTGAGATCGAGGCGACGGTGACCATCAGTGCGGTTTCCTCTGTCCTCGGACCCGAGTATGCCAGTTCTCTCTTCGTTCGTCAGCCATTCGCTGTGTGGCCGGCGTCTTCTTATGGTAAGATGATATATGGCTGCCGCAGATGGCTCGCGCTACGACGACGACTTCTACGCCTGGACGCAGGAACAGGCGGAGTTGCTGCGCCGCTTGCCGACCGTAAGCAATCACTTGGATCGTGAGCTGATTGCGGAGGAGATCGAAGATTTGGGCCGCAGCGAGCTGCACGCCGTCCAATCGCTCTGCGAGCACATCATCGAGCATTTGTTGAAGCTTGAATATTCGGGCCTTGACGAGCCCTCCGGGCATTGGCGCGATGAGATCGTCGAATGGCGCATCCAGCTTGGACGCAAGTTGACGCGCAGCATCGTGGCCAAGCTGGATCTGGCCGATCGGTATCGTCTGGCGTTGCGACTCTTGCGCCGCTTCGAGCGCGCCGTGCCAGGGCTGATGGACCGGGTCCCGGCGGAATGTCCCTATTCGCTCGACCAGATCCTCGGCAGCTCCGGCGAGGATTGGTTTCCCTCGCCTCGCGCCGCGGCACCCTGACTGCCTGAAGCCTCTCGCTCCAGCGCTGCGGTGGCGGCCTCGATCCGGCTTTCGACTTCGGCGATCAGCCGCCGGCGCGGGAGGTCGGGGGGGATCGGTTCGAGGAATTCGAGAATGATCCGCCCGGGGTGCTTTACAAAGCTGCGGCGGCCCCAGTAGAGGCCGGAATTAACCGCCGCCGGCACCAGCGGTAGGTGCAGTGCCTGATAGAGCGCCGCGACACCGGGCTGGTAGGGGAGGTGCTGGCCCGGCGCGGTGCGCGTCCCTTCGGGAAAGATCACCACCTTGCGCCCGCCTGCTGTCGCGCGCCCCGCCGCCGCCAGCATATGCCGCAACGCGCCGGCGCCGCCCTTGCGGTCGATCGCGATCGAGCCGGCGCGTACTGCATACCAGCCGTAGAACGGCACCAGCAGCAGTTCGCGCTTGATCACCACCGCCGGATCGCCCAGCACGATTGGCAGGATCAACGCATCCCATGCCGATTGGTGCTTCATCGCGACGATGCAGGGGCCGTGCGGCAGGTGCTCGAGGCCACGGATCTCGCCGTCGAGCCCGACGATCCCCCTCAACAGGGCAAGCACGCAGCGCGCCCACAGCCGGCCGAAGCGCATGACGCAGCGGCGCGGCGTCAGTAATAGTGGCAGCCCCATCAGGCCTAGCAGCGCCGTCACTGAAACAAACGCGATGTTGAACAGCAGGGCCCGCAAAGCGATCATCGTCGTGCTTCCACCGCGGCGGCTTCTCGCGGCAGTAGCGGCGCCAGCACCGGCCGCAGCCAGGCCGCCAGATATTTGCCGTATTCGCCGATCACCAGAAGCACCGCGCCGTGCCATTTCCACCAGCGCTCCGGCTCCAAGTGATGCGCGAAAACGGGGTGGGGAATGATTGCGATCCGCGGCATTGCCCGGGCGAATTCCAGCAAGCTGCGGTGCATATGGTACCAGCTGGTGACGAGGCGCAGGCTGTTATAGCCCTCCTCGCGCATCCATTTCGCCGTTTCCTGCGCGTTGCCGAGTGTGTTGTCGGCCTCGTGGCCGAGCACGATGCAGCACGCAGCACTCTCTGCCGCCGGCCCCAGCGCGCGCAACAGCTCGTAGCGGTCGACGCGCTGGTTGACGCCGGAGATGAACAGTTTTTTCGCCCTGCCGGCGGCTAGCAGCGTGAGACCGGTTTCGAGCCGCAGCCGGCCGCCAGTCAGCACGACGATTGCATCCGTCGCCGCCGAGGGATCGGCGCGCAGCGACAGGCTACTGACGACAAACCAGCCAAATCCGCCGAGCCACAGAACCAGGGTGGCGATTGCGAGCCAACCGAGCCGGCGCAGCAGCAGCAGCGTCGGCTGGCGCACTGGCGATCACGGCAGCTGGGCGAGGTGGCGCAGCATCGTGACCCGCGCGCTCGCCATCGCGATGATGCCGGCGGCGAGAGCGGCGCCGGCCAACACCGCCAACAGCCGCCAATCGGCGATCCCGCCGTCCGGCGGCGGCAGCTGCACGACCGCACCGGCACCGCGCAGTGCGAGAATCGTCAAGAGGGCGGCGCCGGCACCGATCGCGCCCCCCGCGAGCCCCAACCACAGCCACCGCGTCGCCACCGGGCGGACGATATCGCTGTCATCCGCGCCGAGCAGCCGCAACAGCTCGAGCGCCGGCCGCCGTGCGGCAAGGTTGCTGCGGACCGCGAATACCGCCAACAACGCGATCAGCAGCAGGGCAACGAGAATGGCGGCGCCGAGGACGCCGTCGAGCCGCCGCGTCGCGGCGCGCATCCCGGCAAGCAGCGGCCGCTGGTCGTCGAGGCGCGCTCCCGGCGCTACCGTAGCAAGCTGTCGCCGCAACGCCGCGAAATCGGTCGCGGCGTCGGGTGCGATGCGCAGGTCGATCAGATGCGGCACCGGCAATTGGTCGAGCGGCACCGAGGGGCCGAGCCAGGGCTCGACCAGTTGGGCGGTTTCCGGCGCGTCGAGCAAATGCACCGAGACCACCCCCGGCGTCTGCCGCAGCACGGCGAGGACGGTCTCAAGCCGTGCCTTCGAGGCATCGGCCGGGACCTGCAGCGTCATCGTCGCGGCGAGCGGCGCAGCGGCGCGCAGCGCGTCGTCCAGGACGATCAGCCCAACCCCGCCCAATCCGGCGAGGTAGACCATCAGCGCAACGAGCCATGGCACGAAGGCCGCGGCCTCATCCCGCTCCGCCGTCAGGCGGCGCTGCGCGCCGCGCAATCGCATCATTGCACCGCCGTGCCGCCGGCCTCCGACAGCATGCCACGATCAAGCCGGAACCGCTGATGCTCGAACCGGCCGGCAAAGCCGATGTCGCGGGTGGCGATCAGCACCGTCGCGCCGAGCCGGTTGATCTCTTCGAAGGCACGAACCAGCAGCAGCGCCACACCGTCATCGACGTCGCCAACCGGCTCGTCGGCGATCAGCAGCTCGGGCCGGCCGACGATCGCGCGCGCGATCGCGACGCGCCGGCGCTCGCCGCCCGACAACGAGGCGGCGCGGACATCGCCGCGGTCGGCGAGCCCGACCCAGGCCAGGAGTTCGGACACGTTGTCGAGAATCTTGTCCTCCGCGGCGCCCTGTATGCGCAGCGGCAGGGCGATGTTGTCGCGAGCGGTCAATTCGTCGAGCAGCCGACAATCCTGAAACACGATGCCGATCCGGCGACGCAGCGCGGTTCGCGCCATCCGGTCGAGCCGGGCTGAATCGGCGCCGAACAGCGTCAGCTTGCCACGCGACGGCGGCTCGGCGAGGCAGATGATCCGCAGCAGCGTCGTCTTGCCAGCGCCACTGTCGCCGGTCAGGAAACAAAAACTGCCCGGTTCGAGCGTCAACGAGACGTCGGACAGGATCGGCGCGCCGCCGCCGTAGCTCTTTGCGATGTGTTCGAGCCCAACCAACGCCATCTCCGCGGGCGAACTTGGCATAGACGGCGCCGGCCCGTCCAGCCGGCCGCAGCGCGGCCGGCGTTCGCGTACTAATTGCGCCAGACCGGTAGAGGCCGCTCCGAATTGAAATCCTGTGCGACGCCCCGCCCCGCCTCAGGTAACGGCGCCGGTAATCAGCGGCCCGAAAAGTTCCCAGCGCTCGCCGGTGAAGCGCGCCATCTGAACCTGCTTGACCGGCCCGAAATCCGTTGGGCTGGTGTTGACCTTGATCCCCGGCAGCAGCATCGGCACGGTGAAATCGTGCACGTTGGCCGCCTGCTTCATGACGTTCTCGCGGGTCAGCTCGTCGCCACATTGCTTCAGCACCTGCGCCGTCATCGCGGCCAGCGAGTGACCGGCGACGTAGCCGCCATCGCTCTTGTCGGCGTCGGGCAGATATTTGTCCATGAAGGCAACCCAGGTTTTGAAGCCGGCATCGTCCTTCCATTTCGGGTCGCTCGGGTCCTTCAGATAGAAATCCGAAATCAGGTCCTTGGCGTTCTCCAACCCGGCAGGTTTCAGCGTCGCACCGACCGACTGGCCGATGCTGCTCAGGATGTGGAGCGGCTTCCACTGGATTTCAGCCGCCTTGCGGATCGCCTGGGCAGCGAATTTCGGGATGCCGGTATTGACGAAGACCTCGCAGCCGGCAGACTTCATGCGGATTACCGATGAGTCGACGGTCGGGTCGGTCGTTTCGTAGGAGGCTTCGACGACTACTAGCGACTTCTTGTCGCCGAGCCCGTCCTTCACGCCCTTCAGGTAATCTTTTCCGAAATCATCGTTCTGGTAGAGCACACCGATCTTGCCGCCCGGCTTTTCCTTCATCATGTAGGCGGCGTAGATGCGGCCCTCGCTCTGGTAATTGGGCTGCCAGCCGATCGTCCACGGATAGTTCTTGGGATCGTCCCACTTGGTGGCGCCGGTGGCGACAAACAGCTGCGGCACCTTCTTCTGGTTCATGTAATGCCAGATCGCCGAGTTGGTCGGCGTGCCGAGCGGGCTGGCAACCAGCAGCACGTTGTCCTGCTCAACCAGCTTGCGCACCTGCTCGACGGTCTTCGGCGGGCTGTAGGCATCATCATAGGAGAGGAAGTTGATCTTGCGGCCGTTGATCCCGCCCTGGTCGTTGATCATCTTCCAGTACGCGACCTGCGCCTTAGGGACAGCGCTGTAGGATGAGGCCGGTCCGCTGTAGGGGCCGGTGTTGCCGATCTTGATCTCGGTGTCGGTGACGCCGGGGCCGTACTGCTTTGCGGCAAGCGCCGGCAATGCCGTAACGGCGAGGGCGCTCGGTGCGGCGGCGAGAATGGTGCGGCGGGTAAGATGCTTCATGGTAACCTCCCTTCACGGCGAATGGTTATTGGATCAGGCCGGTGGATCATGATCGTCGCAATCGCGACAGGCGGGCGCGGGCGAAGCGGACAAAGCCCGCCATGCCCGCAGGCATGACGAAGATGACAAGCAGCAAAATGACGCCATAAACCGCACCCGCCAAGCCGGTTGATACGCTTTCCGCGATATTGGGCACGTAGAGCACGAACAGCCCGCCGACGAGGCATCCCGGGATGGAGCCGACGCCGCCGATCACCAAGCCGACGAGAAACGAGACCGAGAGCAGAAAACTGAAACTGTCGGGCGCGACAAACTGCACCACAATCGCACCGAGCGCGCCCGCGACTCCGGTATAGAGCGCGCTGACGCCGAAGGTCAGCGTCTTGTAGAGGGCGGTGTTGATGCCCATCGCGGCCGCCGCGATCGGGTTGTCGCGAATCGCCATGATCGCGCGCCCGGTGCGGCTCCGCACCAGGCTGGCGGCGCCGGCGAACATCACCAGCAGCACGGCGAGAGTGAAATAGTAGAGCCACTGGTCGGCGCTGATCGGCAGGCCGAACGGCGGGTCCGGCTTGTCAAGGAAGAGGCCCTGGACACCGCCGGTAAAGCCCTCAATCGGGCGAAACTTGAGGATCTGCGGCATCGCGATCGCCAGCGCGAAGGTGGCGAGCGCCAGGTAGAGGCCCTGCAGCCGCAGCGCCGGCAGGCCGAACAGAAAGCCGACGCCGAAGCACACGGCGCCGGCTGCCGGCAATGTCCAGAAATAAGGGATTCCCCAGCGCGACATCAGGATCGCCGCGGTATAGGCGCCGATCCCGTAGAAGGCGCTGTGCCCGAGCGAGAACTGCCCGTTGAAGCCGGTCAGCAGGTTGAGCCCGAGGATCGCCAGCGCATACACCATCACCTGGGTCAGCTGGAAGGTGACAAAGCTCCGGGTGAGCAACGGGATCACGCAGGCCGCAACGACTAGACCCACGACAAACAGGCGCTTCGGATCGGAGAGCGCGGCCCGCCTTCCGATCGCCGCTACCGCCGGCGGCGCGAAGGCGACGCTTTCCTTGGAAGGTGCGCTCATACCCGGGTCACTACCTGTCGGCCGAAGATGCCGCTCGGCCGCACCATCAGCACCGCGACGATCAGCACCAGCGCGATCGTCAAATTCAACTCGCGGCCGACATAGGGAATGAACGTGCCCGCCAGGTTCTCGATCACGCCGACCAGGAAACCGCCGGCCACCGCGCCGGCCGGGCTGGTCATCCCGCCGAGCACCGCGCCGGCAAAGCCGTAAAGCAAGACGCCGAGCATCATGTTGGGTTCGAGGAACACGACCGGCGCGATCAGCATGCCGGCGACCGCGCCGATCGCCGCCGCCATGCCCCAGCCGAGCGCCGTCATCCAGCCGACCCGGATGCCGACGAGGCGAGCCGATTCGGGATTGGCCGCGGCGGCGCGCATCGCCAATCCGAGGCGGGTGCCGCGGAAAAACAGGTAAAGCAGCCCCAGCATCGCGAGCGTCACCCCGATCATGCCGACCTGATGCGTGTCGATCAGCGGCTCGCCGAGAAACGGCTTGTGGCCGAACGGCGACGGGAAGCTCTTGATCGTAAAGTCCCAGATCTGCCCGGCGGAGCTGTTGAGGATGTTGAACAGCGCGATGAACGCGACGATCTGGCTGAGGATCGGCGCGTTGTGGATCGGCCGGAACAGCACCCGCTCGATCGCGACGCCGCCGATAAACGACAGGACCACCGAGGCGATGAAGGCGACCCAGTAGGGCTGGCCCCAGCGCATCAGCTGCCAGGCGATGAACGTCGAAAACATCGCCATCTCGCCTTGGGCGAAGTTGAGATGGTCGATCGCCTGGTAGATCATCACCACGGCGAGCGCCATGCAGGCGTAGATCGCGCCCGTCGCGAGCCCCGCCAGCACCTGTTGCAGCAGCTGTTCCATCGCTCAATACCCGAGATAGGAGCGGCGAATCGACTCGTCGGCGCCGATCACCGCCGCCGGCGCGTCGGTGACGACGCGACCGGTCTCGAGCAGGTAGGCATGCTCGGCCAATTCGAGCGCCAGTGACGCATTCTGCTCAACGATCAGCATCGCCACGTCCATCTCGCGGTTGACCCGGGCGAGGATCTCGAAGAGTTCCTCGACGATAAGCGGCGCAAGGCCGAAGGAGGGTTCGTCGAGCAGCATCAGCCGCGGCCGCAGCATCAGCGCGCGGCCGACCGCCAGCATCTGCTGCTCGCCGCCCGACAGCGTCCCGGCCTGCTGCAGGCGGCGTTCCTTGAGACGCGGGAAATGGCCGTAGACGCGCTCGATATCGGCGGCAATGGCAGCACGGTCGCGGCGGGTCATCGCGCCCAATTGCAGGTTTTCCTCGACGCTGACGCGCAGGAACGTGCCGCGCCCCTCGGGAACGTGGGCGATGCCGAGGCGGACAATGTCCTCGGTCGCCCAGCCGGTGATCAGCTTGCCGTCGAAGCGGATGTTGCCGTTCGTCCGCACCATGCCGCAAAGGGCGCGCAGCACCGTCGTCTTGCCGGCGCCATTGGCGCCGAGGAAGGTACGCACCCGCCCCGCCTCGAGGCCGAAGGCAACGCCAAACAGCGCCTGGTTCTCGCCGTAAAAGGCATTGAGATGCTCGACTTCGAGCATCATCGGCCGGACTTCCGGTCGGCCGGCGCCTTGCCGGTGCCGAGATAGGCCTCGATCACCGCCGCGTCCTGCTGCACGTCGGCCGGTGTGCCCTCGGCAATCTTGCGGCCGAAATCGAGCGCGACGACCTTGTCGGAAACCGACATCACGAGATGCATGTGATGCTCGACCAGCAGCACCGTCACCTGGCGCTCGTCACGCACCGTGCGGATGAGGGCGCCCAGTTCGGCGACCTCCTCGTGGTTGAGCCCGCCCGCCGGCTCGTCGAGCAGCAAGAGGCGCGGGCTCCCGGCGAGCGCCCGCGCCAGCTCGACCCGCTTGCGCGTGCCGAGCGGCAGCCCGGCCGCGGGCCGCAGCGCGACCTCCTCCAAATCGAGCATGCGCAGCAGCGACCACGCGGTTTCGGTCAGCGCCGCTTCCTGCCGGCGCACCCACGGCAGGCGCAACGTGTCGCTGAGGAAATCGCTGCGGCTGTGAGCGTGGCCGCCGATGCGGATATTGTCGAGCACGCTCTGCGGCGAGAACAGCGCGAGGTTCTGGAAGGTCCGCCCGATACCGATCTCGGCGATGCGATGCGGCGGCCGAGCCAGCATCGAGCGGCCGTCGAACAGGATGTCGCCACGATTTGGGGTGTAGAGGCGGCTGATGCAGTTGAATAGCGTCGTCTTGCCGGCGCCGTTCGGCCCGATCAGGCCGAGGATCTGGCCCTCCTCGAGCGTGAAGGAAATGCCGTCGAGGGCGACGATGCCGCCGAAGCGCACCGCGACGTCACGGATTTCGAGCAGCGGCGGCGACGCTGCGGCGGCAGGATCGCGCAGCGCGCCGGTTGCAATGCTAGGCACGGCCCGCCATCGCCGGCGAGAAACTGCACGGGCCGTGCATGTCTGCTTTTCCCAGGTTCGCTGTCGCGTCGAAGTTGCCGCGAACCTGCCGGCCGCGACTCGCCAAGTCAAGGCGGTATCGCACGCGGTGCGGCGTCGAGCCGGCTGATCGACAAGCATCGGTAAATCCGGGATCATGCCGCAGCCGGGGCATGCCAGCGGAGGGCGCACATGAGCGGGGTACTCATCTTCCTGATCGTCCTCGCGGTCGTCGTCCTGGCGGTGATCGCGCGCGGCGTGCGCACGGTCCCGCAAGGCTATCAGTGGACGGTCGAACGGTTCGGCCGCTACCGGGTCACGCTCCAGCCGGGGTTGCGGTTGGTCAACCCGTTCATCGACGCGATCGGCCGCAAGATCAATGTCCAGGAAACCGTGCTGGAAATCCCGGCGCAGAACGTCATCACCAAAGACAATGCCTCGGTCATCGTCGATGGCATTGTTTTCTACCAGGTCATCGACGCCAGCCGTGCCTCCTACGAGGTGCAAAACCTGCAATCGGCGGTCACCAACATCACCATGACCAATATCCGTACCGCGATTGGTGCGCTCGATCTCGACGAGACCCTGTCGAAACGCGACGAGATCAACGAGCGGCTGTTGCGCGTGCTGGACGCGGCAACCGAGCCCTGGGGCACCAAGATCACCCGCGTCGAACTGAAGGACGTGCGCCCGCCCGAGGACGTACAGCTGTCGATGGCGAAGCAGCTGACCGCCGACCGCGAGAGGCGCGCCGCAATCCTGCGCGCCGAAGGCATCAAGCAGGCCGCAATCCTCGAAGCCGAGGGCACCAAGCAGTCGCAGATCCTGGCTGCGGAAGGCAGGCTGGCGGCGGCGCAGAAGGATGCCGAGGCGCGCGAGCGGCTCGCCGAAGCTGAAGCGATCGCCACGGCGGCGGTGTCGAAGGCCGTGTCCGAAGGCAACGTACAGGCGCTGAACTACTTCATTGCGCAGAAATACGTCGAGGCGATGACCCAGATCGGCCAGTCGCCGAACGCTCGGCTGGTGCTGATGCCGATGGAGGTCGGCGGGCTGGTCGGCACGATCGCCGGCATCGCCGAACTCGCCAAGAGCGCGCGCCCACCGGACTAGGGAGACGAGGATCATGGTGCTGCCGTGGTGGGCGTGGGTGATCCTCGCGGGGCTGCTGGGGCTGGCGGAGCTGCATGCGCCGGGAAGCTATCTGATGTGGATCGCGCTGGGGGCGGCGCTGACGAGCGCCGTCCACGCGACCTTCGGCTTTTCGCTCGAGGGCCAGATCGGCACCTTTGTCGTGACCTCGGCGCTCAGTTGCGCGGGCGGCTATTTCGTCTACCGCCGGGTTGGCCGCCGCCGCCACGGCGAAATCGCGCTCAACGATCGCAGCGCCGCGATGGTCGGGTCGCGCGGTACGGTGTGCGAGGCTTTTCTTAACCAGCACGGCAAGGTTCGCCTCGGCGACACCGTATGGCTCGCCACCGGCCCCGACCTCGCCGAAGGCACGCCGATCATCGTCAACGGGGTGCGCGGCACGCGTCTCGTCGTCGCGGCGATGGTGCCGCGATCCGCCGCCGACCCACCGGCCCCCGCAACCGCGCCCTGATCGGCCTCAAAAGCGCTTCAGTAGGCGATCGATGTAATCCAATTCGATCTGCGGTCGCGACCGCTCGCCGGCGCGGCGGCGCAATTCGTCGAGGATCTCGCGCGACTTCTGCAGGATGCTGTGGTCTGGGATCTTGACGAAGCCGAGGTCGTAAGTCCCGCTGTTCGAGGTCGGCCGGCCGAATGGATCGCGCTGCCCCTGGTTGCGTGGATCGCGGTCGGTGGCGCCGAGTTCGTCGCCGCCCAGCGTGCCCATCTGGTCGCCGTAGCGCTGCCGCAGCTGTTGCGCGAAGTCGCGCGCCGCCTGCTGCAGCTGATCGAGCGCCTCGGTTTGCGGCGCGATGGCTTCACCCGGTTGGCTGCGCTGCAACGCGCCGGCCGCATCGCGCATCGCCCGTTCCGCCCGGCCGAACGGCGCCGGGATGTCGCCCAACCCCTCGCCGAGCCGGCGCATGACATCGCCGAGCTGGTGCCGCAGTGTCTCTTGCTGGCCGGCGGCGTCGCCCATATCGCCCGGCTGCCCGGGGTTGTCCTGCTCGACCCCAGGCTGCTGTCCCGATTGTTGGCCGGATTGGTCGGGACTGCCCGGCTGGCCCTGCTGCCGCTCGGCACGGAAGCTGCGGTCGAGCAGCTGCTGCTGGCGTTGCATTAGCTCCTGCAGGCCGCGCATCGTCTGCTGTGCCTCGCTGGCGCCGCGCTGCATCTGTCCGGGGCGGGCGGTGCGCAGGTTTTCCAGCATGCTTTGCAGCTGCGACAACAATTGGCGCGCCTGTTCCCGATCGCCGCTGCGCGCCAGCTCGCCGGCGCGCTCCAGCATGCGCTGCAAATCGCGGCTGGTGATCACTTTCGAGGGATCCAATGGCTGGTGGGGCTGGGGCGGCTGCTGCTGCAGCTGTTGCGCCAACGATTGCATATAGCGATCGAGCGCCTCGCGCAGCTGCGCCATCAGCCGGTCAACTTCGGCGTCGGGCGCGCCCTTCGCGAGGGCGTCCTGCAGCCGTTCCTGCAGGCGGCGCAGCTCGCGCTCGGCCAGTGACAGGTTGCCGTCCTCGATGCGCAGCGCCGTGTCCCACAGCAACTGCTCGACCGCGGTGACCGATGCTTTGCCGGTTTCGTGGCGCAGGCGCTGCTGCGCCACGCGCAGCGCCAGGTAGACGACAACGTCGTCGCGGTAGAGCGCCGGGCGCTTGTTCAAATCGCCGAGGATCTCGGCGACCGGCTCGGGCGCACTCGGGTCTTTCACGAGCTCCTTGCGCTGGTCGATGATTGCCCGCGCCACCGGGTTGTGGAAGGCCCGCTCGGGCAAGACCATCCGTACCGGCGGGCTGTCGCCGCGCTGGCCCAGCGCATCGGTCGCGGCAAGGCTGACCTCGACCGGCAGGCCGGCCCAAGGATGCGGCGTCAAATCGTGATAGCTGGCGGCCTCGGCTTTTTTGAGATGCACCCCGGGCAGCGGCAGCTCAAGCTGGATCGACTCCTGCGGGTTGCCGCCGACGCGGCGGATCACCGCCTTGACGCTTTCCACCCCGTAATCGTCGCTCGCCCGGTAATCGAGGCGCAGCGCGGCGCGCGGCGTCGCTGCGGGCGGCCGGACGAAGGCAATCGTTGGCGGCTGGTCGGGGACAATCACGATCGGCCAGCGGCCGAGTACGGTGCCGTCCTGGCTCAGCGTCAACAGGCTGCCACCGGCGAGGGTCGTCTGGAAGCGGAAATTGTGCTGGTCGACCGCTGCGAAATCATGCGCAGTCCGATCGATCGTCAGGCGTGGCACCGCAGCGCCGCCATGCAGCTGGGCCAGGAGGACGCTGCCGGTTGGAACCTTGACCGTCTCGGCTGCGCCGGGGCGCAGGAATTGTGGCGCAAGCCCGGTATATTCGGGCGGCGTCAGCCACATGTCGAAGTTCGTCGCCACCGCAGCCGCGCCGATGTTGAGGCGAGGCGTGACAGCCCGCGCCAAGCGGTCGCGCCAATCGCCGCCGGCGTCGAGCGCGGCCAGCAGCAAAACGATCGCGACAACCGAGCGCACGCCCCATGGGTCGCGCCGCGACAGCCCCGCCGCGGGCCAGCCGACGCGCAGCCGGCGCACCGCCGCCGCCATCCGGCGCTGATGCGCCGCCCATAGCGCGGCGGCGTCGCCGTCGAGCGGCGTGCTGGGTCGATCGGCAAGCGCCGCGAGCGGCCGATGCGGCAAGCCGCTCGACAGCTCGATGCGGCGGCGCGCCGTGAGCGGATCGGGCCACGCCAAGCCGGCGGTCCGCAAACCCCAGGCCAGTGCCGCGGCGAAGGCGAGCGCGAACAGCGCGAGGATCGCGGCATGCACCCGTCCCGGCAGCAGCGGCAACAGATCGAACAATGCGGTCGCCGCAAACAGGAGGAGGACGCCCAGCGCCGGCCCGGCGGCGGGCCACACGCGTTCCCACAACAGCGCCGCGCGCGCCAGGCGCAACCGCACCGCGAGCCGGCGTTGTGGGGCGGGCGGGCTTCTCATGCGGCACCTCGCGTTCGCGACGCCTCCTCCGGAGCACCGGCGAGCCAGCCGGGGACGCTATCCAAACCAAGCATTGCGTCATAACTCGGGCGCGCCCGGATCACCGCAAAGCGCTGGCCCGCCACCAGGATTTCGGGCACCAGCAGCCGGCTGTTGTAGGTCGAGGCCATCACCGCACCATAGGCCCCGGCATTGGTCAGGGCGACGAGGTCGCCGGCGGTGAGCGGAGGCAGGTCGCGCTCGGTGCCGAAGGTGTCGGCGCTTTCGCACACTGGGCCGACAACATCGGCCGGGCTCAGCACCGCCCCGGACACCGGCAGGCGCACCGGCACGGCATCGTGCCACGCGTCGTACATCGCCGGCCGGATCAGGTCGTTCATCGCCGCGTCGATGATGACGAAGCGGCGCGACGCCGCCTCCTTCACGTAGACCACGCGCGCGACCAGGAGCCCGGCCGGGCCGACCAGCACGCGCCCCGGCTCAAAGGCGATCGCGACATCGAGCCCGGCGAAGATGCCCTGCACCATGCGCGCGTAATCCTCGACCTCGGGCGGCGTCTCGTTGTGGTAGCGGATGCCGAGCCCGCCGCCGAGATCGACCCGCCGCACCGCGAGGCCCTGTGCACGCAATTCGACGACCAGCTCGGCGAGCCGCTCGAATGCCTGCCGGAACGGGTCGAGCCCGCCCGCCTGCGACCCGATATGCACCGCCAGCCCGACCGGATCGATGCCGGGCAGTTCGCCGGCCAGCCGGTACGCGTCGCCCGCGTCCTCGATGTCGATGCCGAATTTGTTCTCCTTCTTGCCTGTGGCGATCTTGGCATGGGTCAGCGCGTCGACGTCGGGGTTGACCCGGATCGCCATGCGGGCGATGTCGCCGCGCGCCGCGGCGACTGCACTGAGCCGGTGCAGTTCGGGAACCGACTCGACGTTGATCTGATGGATCTGCGCCGCGAGCGCCGCGGCAAGTTCTGCATCCGTCTTGCCCACGCCGGAGAAGACGATGCGCTCGGGCGGGATGCCGGCGGCGAGCGCGCGGCGCAATTCGCCCTCCGAGACGACGTCGGCACCAGCCCCGAGGCTGCCGAACAGCCGCAGCACGGCGAGGTTCGAGTTGGCCTTGACGGCGTAGCAGACGAGCGGCCGCGGCGGCGCGAAAGCCGCGGCGAAGGCACGGTAGCGCGCGGTCAGCGAGCCGGCCGAATAGAGGTAAAATGGCGTCCCGACCGCGGCGGCGATGCGCGCCACCGGGACCTCCTCGGCATAAAGCTCGCCGCCGCGATAGGCGAAGAATTCATTCACTCGGATAGGTCCTGGGATAGGTGTCGGGCGTGCCGGGCGGCGGCTGAGGCGCACCTTTCTTGCCGCAGCCGGCGAGCGCCAGCACCACGACGAGGAGCACCAGCGTGCCTGCGAATCTAGCGTTCATCGGCGGAAACCTTGGCGAGAAACCTTTGGCGGGCGGCGATTGCTGCCTCCCGCACGCGGTGCGGCGCCGTGCCGCCATAACTGGCGCGGCTGGCGACTGAGCGCTCGACATCGAGCACCTCATCATAGGCCGCTTGCGTGATCGTCGGCTCAACGGCCTGCAATTCGGCGAGTGGCAGTTCGGCCAAAGTGCAGCCTTTGGCCTCGGCGCGCTTGACGATCTCGCCGGTGATGTGATGGGCGCGACGGAACGGCAGGCTGAGCGTGCGAACCAACCAGTCCGCGAGGTCAGTCGCGGTGCTGAAGCCGCGCGCCGCCGCAGCGCGCAGCCGGGTGCGGTCGGGGCGCATGTCGCGCACCATGCCGGCCATCGCGGCGAGGCACAATTCAAGCGCGTCGGCCGCCTCGAACACCGGCAGCTTGTCCTCCTGCATGTCCTTTTGATAGGCGAGGGGCAGCCCCTTCATCACCGTCAGCAGTGCAATAAGCGAGCCGTTGAGCCGCCCGGTTTTGGCGCGCACCAGCTCGGCGGCGTCGGGGTTGCGCTTTTGCGGCATGATCGAGCTGCCGGTGGTGAACGCATCGGAGAGGCGGACGAAGCCAAAGGGCTCGCTCGCCCAGAGCACAATCTCCTCGGCACAGCGCGACAGATGCACCCCGACGAGGGCGGCCGCAGCGAGAAACTCGATCGCAAAGTCGCGGTCCGACACGGCATCGAGCGAGTTTGCCGCCGGCCGGTCGAAGCCGAGCGCCGCAGCGGTCGCCGCGCGGTCGATCGGAAAGGCGGTGCCGGCGAGCGCGGCGGCGCCGAGCGGGCATTCGTTGAGGCGACGGCGGCAGTCGGCGAAGCGGCCGCGGTCGCGCCCCAGCATCTCGACATAGGCGAGGAGATGATGTCCGAACGTCACCGGCTGGGCGATCTGCAGATGGGTGAAGCCAGGCATCACCGCGTCGGCATAGGCCTCGGCCTGGTCGATCAGCGCCGCCTGCAATTCTTGCATCGCGCTATCGAGGCGGTCGCTCGCGGCGCGCACCCACAGGCGGAAATCGGTCGCTACCTGGTCGTTGCGCGAGCGTGCGGTATGCAGCCGACCGGCGGCGGGGCCGATCAGTTCGGCGAGACGCGCCTCGATGTTGAGGTGGATGTCCTCGTTCGCCTCGCTGAAGGCAAAACTGCCGCCTTCGATCTCGCGACGGATTTGCGCTAGACCGCCTGCGATCGCCGCGCCATCTTCCGGCGACAGGATCTGTTGCGCGACGAGCATCGCGCAGTGCGCTTCCGAGCCGGCGATATCCTCGGCCCACAGGCGCTTGTCGAAATCGATCGAGGCATTGATGCGGCGCATGATCGCGGCCGGACCGCCGGCGAAGCGGCCACCCCACATCGGGTTCGCCGGAGTATCAGTCTGGTTCGTCACCGTTGCGGTCGTGCTCCTGCTCGCGCTGTCGGCGGCGACCGCCGGGGCGGAAGAAAAGCTAAGGCTCGGCGAGTTTATCCCGGTAAAGCCGCCGCAGCCAACGCCCGAGGTCGGGTTTACCGACGTCGCCGGAAAGCCGGCGAGCTTCGCCGATTTCAAGGGCAAGCCGGCGGTCGTCAATCTGTGGGCGACATGGTGCCAACCCTGCGTGCACGAGATGCCCTCACTCGACCGTCTGCAGGCAAAGCTCGCCGGCAGGCTGACGGTTGCCGCGATCTCTGAGGACCACGGCGGCGCCAAGCTGATCGCGCCGTTCCTTGCCAAGATGGGTTTGAGCAGCCTCAAGGTCTATCTCGACCCGAAAGCCGCTCTCGGCCACGCCCTGCAGGTGCGCGGGTTGCCAACCAGCATTGTGCTCGACGCCGACGGCCGGATCGCCGGGCGCGTCGAAGGCGCGGCCGAATGGGATTCGGCAAAGATGGCGGCGGTCCTGCAGCCGTTCTTGGGGGGGCACGAGGATGCGCTCAAGAAGGCCCAGCGCTGAGCACCTCGCGCAGGAACTGGCCGCCGCGCTGCAGCCCCTCGGGATCGATCGCATGCTCGACGCCGGGGCAGGCAAGCGTCTCGACCGCGACCCCGGCCTCCTCTAACGCAGCCGCGGCGTGGGCGAGCGACTCGAACGGCACCAGCGGATCGTCGGTGCCGTGGACCAGCAGGACGCGCGGGCGCGAGCGCAATTCGCTCGCCAGTAGCTCGGGCGCGATCAGCCGGCCGGAATAGCCGAGGATGCCGCCAAGCGGCCACTCGCGGCGCAGCCCGACGAAGAGCGACATCATCGTGCCCTGCGAAAAGCCGACCAGCGCCGCCTCGCTCGGGGCGAGGCCGCGCTGTTCCAGTGCCTCGTCGATGAAGGCGTCGAGCGACGGCGCGGCGGCGCGCACCCCGGCCAGCACCGCCGACGGGGTGCGATCCTGCACGCTGAACCACTGGTAGCCGTAGGGCGCCATATCGCACGGGAACGGCGCATTGGGCGAGATGAACTCCGCCTCGGGCACCAGCCGTCCCCAATATTGCTGCAGCCCGATCAAATCGTTGCCGTCGGCGCCGAGGCCGTGCAGCAGGATGACGAGGCGGCGGGGCTTGCCGCCGGCGAGCGGCGGGCGGGAAGGACCGGACAGGGCCATCAGCATCGCGGCAGCCTTTTTTCTGCGGAACCCGAACATCGCCGGCAGGGATAGCCGATCCCACGTAATACTGTCACGGCCGCTGCCCGGTTGACGCGATATTTTGCTTGAGAGCGCGTTTGGCCGTGAAGACGAGTGCGCTGTAGGAAATGCCCAGCGAAATGATTGTCACCCGGTTCGCGCCGAGCCCGACCGGCTATCTGCATTTGGGGCATGTCCGTTCGGCGCTGACCGGCTGGCGGGCGGCGCGCGACGCGGGCGGCCGCTTCCTGCTGCGCCTCGAAGACATCGACCGGACCCGCTGTCGCGACGATTACGCCGCCGCCATCCTCGAGGACCTCGCCTGGCTCGGCTTCGACTGGGACGGGCCGGTGCGCCGCCAGTCGGAACATTTCGCCGACTATCGCGCCGCTCTGGCGCGGCTCGAGGTGGCGGGTCTCCTCTATCCGTGCTTTTGCACCCGGCGGGAAATCCAGGCTGAGATCGCCCGCGCCGGCGGCGCGCCGCAAGGCGAGATCGGCGCGCCCTATCCGGGCACTTGCCGCCGCCTCGGCACGGTCGAGCGCGATGCCAAGCGAGCGCTGTCGGCCGATTATGCGCTACGGCTCGACGTCGCGGCGGCGCTGGCACGCACCGGACCGCTCGCCTGGTACGAAGACGGCCGAAAGATTGCCGCCGAGCCAGCGGCGCTCGGCGATGTCGTGCTCGCGCGCAAGGAGGTGCCGACCAGCTATCACCTCGCGGTTACGCTCGACGACGCGGCGCAGGGGGTGACCCTGGTGACGCGCGGCGCCGACCTCTTCGCGGCGACCCATGTCCACCGCCTGTTGCAGGCGCTGCTCGGGCTGCCGACGCCGCGCTATCGGCACCATCCGCTGCTGAGTGACGCCGCGGGCTGGCGCCTTTCCAAGCGCGACGGGGCGCTGTCGCTGCGGGCAATGCGGAGGGCCGGGATGGAGCCGGCGGAGATCCTGGCGGCGGCAGGCCGGGGGTGACGGCTGCGGGTCAATCGAGCGGGCGATGCAGCCCGCTCGCAACCTCGAGATATTCGCGATCGTCGACCGCGATCAGGCCGTGGCGCAGCGCGAAATCGAGAATCACCAAGTTGACGTTAAACTTGAAGTTGTCGGTCATACGCACTTGATCTAAAACGTCATAGACCGGCATAAGCTCGAACTCGACGATTTCTCCGTCGGTGTTTTTCGGCACAAAATCGGCGGGCAATTCGAGATCGTAGACAAACAGCACGTCGTCGCGGATGCCGAGCTGTGTCTCCATCCGGTAGCTGACCGCGCCGACCGGCACCGCCCGCTCGATCAGCGCGGCCGGGATCGCCGCCTCCTCTTCGCCCTCCTTGAATAACGTCGCGCGAATGCCGTGGCCGTTGCCGATTCCGCCGGCGACGAGGTTATCGAGCTTGTTGGGCGACACGCGCTTGTCCGGTGCGCGCCGGCCGACCCACAAGTGCAACCCGCCGCCGTCACGGCGATAGCCGTTAAGATGCACGCCGTAGGCGCGCGTCCCAAAGAATGGCACGGCGCCGCGATCCAGCCGGAAGACCGGCTGGTCGCCCCAGTGCGGCGCCACGTCGAAGGTCTCGTTGCGCCATTTCGGCACCCGGTTTTCCAGGACAAGCGCCTCGACCACTTCGTCGACCGCGGCGCTGACCCTATCGGCATTGCCCGTCGCCACTAGCTGCACGCATTGCGAGTCGGCAGCGAAAACCCGGGGAAAACGGGCGAGCGCCGCGGCATTGTCGTGCCGCAGCCAGCCGATCCGGCGCTCCTCGGCGTAAAGTGGCACGACCCGCGCTCGATCGTAATTGTTGCAGGCGCGAATATGGTCGGCGAAGGACATGCGGCGCTTGTCTCAGCCCGAGGTGCGGGTCTCGACGGTCAGCACGCTCTCGACCCCGGTGATCTGGCGCATGCAGCGCGCGATGTAGTCGGCGAGCTCGCGGCCGAGACCGGCGATTTGCACCTCGATTGTCAGCGCCGAGCCGAACGCCGTGCTGTGCCATTTCTGCGGGACAAGCCCGCGTTTGGCGAACAACTCGACAACCCGCGGCATGACGCCCGGCTCGGCGCGGGCCTGCAGCGAAAAACACACCGGATTTGGCGAACCCTCGGCCTCAGCGGGCGCGACGGCAAGCGGTAGGGAAGACATGACAAAGATCCTCGATGGGGTGCTGGCAAATCATGACGGCCCGGGTCCAGACGGAGCCCGGGACGCTAATTCGCCACCCACCGGCGCGATGCGTCGTCCTCATCATGTCGCCAATCTGGTCCGCCGCAGCGCTCCGGTCAAGCCGACGCCTCACCCGATTGCCCTGGGGCGCCGGCGGGCGCTCGGGTCGGAAGCGACAGCTTGCGACGCCGGAGCTTTCCGGGCGGTTAACGCCGCCAGGGCTTCGTGGAGATGTTGCGTCGCGGCGGGCGCCGCGGGCCGCGGCTGTATTCGTTTATCCGGCGACCGCCGCCAGGGCCGGCGTCGCTGTCCGCGGGAACAGCCGCGCTTCGACCAACCCGCAGACGATGTGTCCGGCCGTAATATGAAGCTGCTGGATCAGCGGGGTCGAGTCTGAGGGCGCGCGCAGGCACAGATCGCATTGCGCCGCCATGTCGCCGCCGCTCTGGCCGGCGAAGCCAACCACCACGAGACCGATCGTCCGCGCCGCGGCGATCGCCTTCAGGATGTTCGGCGAGCACCCCGAGGTCGAGATCGCGATCAGCACGTCGCCCGGCCGCCCGAGCCCCAGCACCTGTCGCTCGAACACGCGGTCGTAGCCGTAATCGTTGCCGATCGCGGTCAGCACCGAACTGTCGGTGGTCAGCGCAATCGCCGCGACCGGGGCGCGATCGTAATAGAGCCGCGACAGGAACTCGCCGGCGAGATGCTGCGCATCGCCGGCGCTGCCGCCGTTGCCGGCGAGCAGAACCTTGTTGCCGGCGCTGAGCGCGGTGGCGACCCGCTCGACAATGGCGGCAATCGTCGCGACAAAGGCCGCATCGCCGATCGCCGCCTCGACCACGTCACGCGAGCGCGCCAGGTATTCGAGGATCGGTCCTTGCGCCGTCTCGCTCATGTCGTCTGGCGATTCCCGTCAATGATCGCTGCTACAGGAACACGCTTGCGGTCAATTTGCCATGCCATTTTCGGCGGCGCGGCTGTGGGCTCGCGCCGTTAGCGGGCCGGAAGGCGGGCGCATCGCGAGGCTTACGACGACAGCGCGATCAACGCCGGCGGCACGGCGCCGCGCAGCAAACTCTTCTTCGCCTGCCATTCGGTCGCGGGGTCGAGCTCCTGCAGCAGCTGGACCGCGCCGCCGGCGAAGAGCGCGACCGGCAGGCCGTCGCGGTAGAGGACGCGGTTGCCGGTCAGCGCCGCGAGGCGCGGCCCGGGCGTCAGGATGCCGACAAGGTTGAGCGGATCGGCGCCCGACAGCGAGACAAATTCGCCGGCGGGCGGCTTGCGGCGAACCTCGCGCAGCAGGCCGATCGCCTCCGGCAGGGCGTATTGTTCGCCGGCAAAGCCGGCGACAAAGCGGCCGCCGCGAATTTCGCCGCGCGCTTCAAGCCGGCGATAGATCCGCAGCAAGTCGCGCCACGGCGGCAGCCACGCGGCCTCGCGCTCGATGAGGCGCCAGAATACAACGCCATAGCGGCGCAACAGCGTGCGCGCCAAGTGCTCGACCGCGCCGTCCGCATCATTGGCGACGACCCGAGGCCGGCGGGCGAGGGCCCAGCGGCCCGAATCCTCCATGCCAAACAGGGCACGGCGGCGGCGCGAGCGGCGCCGGTCCGCCGGCATCAGCAGCGCGCGCAGCCCGGCGAAGCTATCGGAATTAACCAGACCCAGAGCAACGAGCTCGGCCAGCGCCTCCTCGATCTGCGGGCGCAGCAGCCGCGTTCCATCGGCCAACTCATCGAAGAACGAGGCGCCGTTGTCGCGAATGAAATTCGCCACCGCCTGGGCGCGCGGGCTCGCTTGTGCGGCATCGGGCGCCGGCGACAGCGCCGCCCACAGCGAGGCGTGGCGGCGTGCCAAGAGCGCGATCGGGGTCGTGCGTACCGGGCTGGGCGCGTTCGACTGACCGCGTTCGCCACCGTCGGGCCGGCCGCTGCGCGGCCGCAGCCGCGCCCAGGCGATCCGCCCGGCGAGGCAATGGTCGTCGAGCCAGGCCGGATCGTATTCGGCGACGCGCGCCGGCAGGATCTCGGTTTCCCAGGCGCCGGCCGGCGCCTCGAAGCCCTCGATCTGGCCGAGCACGGCGGCGAGCGCGTCGGGGCCCTCCATGCGGGTCTTGTCGGTGACGCGCTGCCAGTCGCACAGGAAGCGCAGGAAATCGCGCGCCGCGACCGGCTCGATCTCGGCGCGCAGCCGGTTCAGCGTGTAGCGATGGATTCGCGCCAGCAGTCGCCGCTCGCACCATTCCTCGGCCGCCGCGCCAGGAGTGAACTGGCCGCGCAGCGCAAAGCCCTCGGCCTGCAGCGCCGCCAGCGCCACGGCGACGTCCGGCGGGGCAAGGCCGAGCGGGGCAGCCAGCGCCGCTTCGCTCACCGGCCCCAGCCCTTCGAGCCGGCCGCGCAAAATTTCGACAAGCGCCTCCGCCGGCGACCAGACGCGCACGTGATTGCCTGCCGGCGCCGCAATTGGCGGATCGAGCCGAGCCTGCGGCCACACCGCCAGGAACTGCGGCAGCCGCTCGGCCGCGACCCACACCCTATCGCCGATGTCCCGGCGCAAGCCGGGACCCACGGTGGCGCCGGTCGCGCCAGTCGGCAGGTGGGCCCCGGCTTGCGCCGGGGATGCGTGATTTGAAAATTCCAGCCGCGTTGCGCGCTTCTCGCCCACCAATTCGGCGAGTAACCCGGCCCACCCCGGTCCGGCGGCGACTTCCTCTGGGGTCAGGAACCCGAGCCACACCAGGCCATCGTGCAATTCGTCACGGTTCGAGGCTCCCAGCCAGGCTTCGTCCTGTACCCGGGCGATCGCCGCGGGATCGAGCCGGCCGAGTTCGGCGGCGTCCTCCGGCGCCAGCCAACGCCGGCTCATCACCGCCTGGGTCCGGCGCTCTTCCAACGGCGCGTCGTCGAGATACGCGTAGGGCCGGGCCGACAGCACTTCAAGCGCCAGCGGCGAGGGCTCGGCCAGATCACGCGCGACGATGCGGACCTCACCGGCGTGGATGCCCGCGAGGAGCCGCTCGAGCCCGGTGATGTCCATCGCCTCGGTGAGGCAATCGGCGATCGTCTGGCGAATGAGCGGATGGTCCGGGACCTCGCGGGCGCCAGCGAGGTTTTCGGCGCAAGCGAGCTGGTCGGGGAAGATCGCGGCGATCAAATCCTCGGCGTCCATGCGGGTGAGCGGGGGCGGCACCTTCTTGCCGCCGCGAAAGCGCGGCAGGGCGAGCGCCACCCCGGCGACCCAGCGCCACCGCGTCATGAACATCGGCGCGTCGAGCAGCGCCTGCACCAGCACGTCGCGGACGCTGGCCGGGTGCAGGTAATACTGCACCTCGGCGAGGTCGAAGCTGTGCGCCGTGGTGAGGGACAGTACGATGTTGTCCTCGGTGGCGGCGGCCTGCAGCTCGAAATTGAACTTGCGGCAGAAGCGCTTGCGCAACGCCAAGCCCCAGGCGCGGTTGAGCCGGCTGCCGTAGGGCGAATGGATGACCAGCTGCATGCCGCCGACCGCGTCGAAAAAGCGCTCGAAGACGATGGTCTCCTGTGTCGGCAGCACTCCCAGCGCGGCGTGGCCGGCGGCGAGATGGTCGGCGACCTGGCGGGCGGCCGGCTCGCCGATGCCGATTTGATCGACGAGCCAGCTGAATGCGCGATTGCAGCCCCCATCCCAACCCTCCCCCGCTTGCCGGGGAGGGGGAAGCGCGGGGGTGTTGGCGCCCTCAAGGTCCGCCCCCTCCCCCGCAGGCGGGGGAGGGTTGGGGTGGGGGTCAAGGTGCATCTCGATCTCGCCGCGTAGGCGCGACACCGATTGCGATAGCTCGTTGGAGCGCCCGGGCGCCTCGCCGAGCCAGAACGGGATGTTGGGCGGCTGGCCCTGGGCGTCCTCTACCCTGACGGTGCCGCGCTCGACGCGGCGGATGCGGTAGGCGGCGTTGCCGAGCTGGAAGATGTCGCCGGCCAGGCTCTCGACCGCGAAATCCTCGTTGACCGTGCCGATGACCTGGCTTTCCGGCTCGAGCACGACTTGGTAGTCGGCGGTGTCGGGGATCGTACCACCCGAGGTCAGCGCCGTCAGGCGTGCGCCGCGCCGGCCGCGCAGCATATGGTTGACCGCGTCGTAATGGACGAGGGCGCCGCGCCGGCCGCGTCTTGTGCTGTAGCCGTCGGCCAGCATGCGCACGAGCTCGGCGAACTCCTCGCGCCGCAGGTCGCGGTAGGGCCAGGCGCGGCGGCACAGCGCGAAGAGCGCGTCCTCGCTCCATTCCTGGGCCGCGACCTCGGCGACAATGTGCTGCGCCAAAACATCGAGCGGCCGCTCGGGGATCGTCAGGCGGTCGAGTTCGCCGCGTTCGACGCTGGCGAGCAATGCCGCGCATTCGACCAGCTCGTCGCGCGACAGCGGGAAAAGGCGGCCCTTGGGGGTGCCGTCGACCGCATGTCCCGAGCGCCCGACCCGCTGCAAAAACGCCGCAATCGAGCGCGGCGAGCCGATCTGGCACACCAGGTCGACTTCGCCGATATCGATGCCCAGTTCGAGCGATGCGGTCGCCACCAGCGCCTTGAGTTGTCCACTCTTCAGCCGCTGCTCGGCGTCGAGCCGGCGCTCGCGGGCGAGGCTGCCGTGATGCGCCGCCACCGCTGCCGTGCCGAGCCGGGTCGACAGCTCGTGGGTGGCGCGCTCGGCCATGCGGCGAGTGTTGACGAAGATCAGCGTGGTACGGTGCGTCAGGACCAGCTCTTCGAGCCGGGCATAGACCTCCTGCCAGACCTCGCCCGACATCACCGCTTCCAGCGGCGAGGAGGGCAGTTCGAGCGCCAGGTCGCGCTGCCGGCGATGGCCGGTATCGATGATCGTGCAGTCGCGGTCCCCGTCCGGTCCGGTGAGGAAGCGCGCCACCGCCGCGATCGGCTTCTGGGTCGCCGACAGGCCGATGCGCTGCAGCCGTCGGCCGCACAGCGCGTCGAGCCGCTCGAGCGTGATGGCAAGATGCGCGCCGCGCTTATTTGCCGCCACCGCATGGATCTCGTCGACAATGATGCTGCGGGCGGGCGCCAGCATGCGCCGGCCCGATTCGGAGCCGAGCAGGATGTAGAGCGATTCCGGCGTCGTCACCAGGATGTGCGGCGGCATGCGGCGCATCCGGTCGCGCTCGCCCGCGGGCGTGTCGCCGGTGCGCACCCAGGTGCGGATCGCTACATCCGGCAGGCCCAGCGCCGCAAGCTCGGCGCGGATGCCGCAGAGCGGCTGATCGAGGTTTTTCTGGATGTCGTTCGACAGCGCCTTTAGGGGCGAGACGTAGACCACCTGGGTCTCGTCGGATAGAGGACCCGCGATCCCCTGGCGCACCAGCCCATCGATTGCGGCCAGAAAGGCCGCCAGCGTCTTGCCTGAGCCAGTCGGTGCCGCGATCAGCACATGCCGGCCATCCTTGATCGCGGGCCACGCCTCGGCCTGCGCCGCCGAGGGCGCGGCAAAGCTGCCCGCGAACCAGCGGGCGACGGCAGGGTGGAACAGCAACGGAGGAGTCACGACGCGGCCGGGAGTGCACTCAGATGGAGACGCATCGGATTAAGGCGTCGTGGCTCACGAAATCAAGCGTTTAGGGTGCCGCTCTGCCGGAAACGGGTTGCTAGGCTGCGGCGCCCGGCTCCGCCAGCCCGCGCTGCGCCAAGAGCGGCGCGATCGCCGGGTCGCGCCCGCGGAAGGCGCGGTAAAGCGCCATCGGATCTTGCGTATCGCCGGCGCTGTAGATCGCCTCGAGCCGCGCCGCCAGCGCCGGGTCGAAAGCGTTGCCCGCCTCGTCGAACGCGGCAAAGGCGTCGGCGTCGAGCACCTCGGCCCACAGATAGGCGTAATACCCCGCCGCATAGCCGCCACCGGCGAACAGGTGCTGGAAGTGCGCCGGGCGGTGCCGCAGCCCGATTTCCGGCGGCATGTCGATCCGCGCGAGAAACTCCTTCTCGAAGGCCGCCATGTCGAGCCCCGCCGGATCGGCCTGCGAATGCAGGTCGAGATCGAGCATCGCGCAAGCGGTATATTCGACCGTCGCGAAGCCCTGGTTGAAGTTGCGCGCCGCAAGGAGGCGCTGCAACAGCGCCTCCGGCAGCGGTTCGCCGGTGCGGTAATGGCGCGCATAGCGGCGCAGCATTTCCGGCACCTCCAGCCAATGCTCGAAGACCTGCGAGGGAAATTCGACAAAGTCGCGGCGCACGGCGGTGCCGGATTGCGAGGGATAGCGCACCCGCGACAACAGGCCGTGCAGCCCGTGGCCGAATTCGTGGAACAGCGTGTGGGCGTCGTCGAACGACAGCAGGGTCGGGTCGCCCTTCGCGAAATTGTTGTTGTTGACGACGATCGGCAAGATCTCGCCGTCGAGCGCCTGTTGCTCGCGGTAGCTGCTCATCCAGGCGCCCGAGTGCTTGCCGGTGCGGGCGAAATCGTCGCGCAGGAAAAGCCCGATCGCGCGGCCGCTCGCGTCCTGCACCTCGTAGGCGCGCACGTCCGGGTGATAGCTCGGGCAGTCGCGCCGCGCGGTAAAGCGCAGGCCAAACAGTCGCCTGGCTGCAGCGAAGGCGGCCTCGATCATGTTGTCGAGCACGAAATACGGCTTCAGCTCGGCCTCATCGAGCGCATACTTTTGCTGCCGCACTTTTTCGGCGTAGTAGCGCCAGTCCCACGCCGCGATCGGCTCGTTGAGCCCGTCGGCGAGCGCCGCCGCGGCAAGCTCGCCGCGTTCGGCGGCGGCCTTCCGCTTGGCCGGCTGCCACACCTGGCGCAGCAGGTTCGAGGCCGCCTGCGGGGTCTTCGCCATCGTGTCGTCGAGACGGTAGGCGGCGTAATTTTCGTATCCGAGGAGCCGCGCCTGTTCTGCGCGCAGCGCCACGATTTCCTGGATCAGTGGCTCGTTGTCATGGCCGCCGGCATGGGTGCCGCGCGCTGCCCAGGCTTCGTAGGCGGCCCGTCGCAGGTCGCGGCGCGCCGAGAAGGCGAGGAAAGGCTCGACCGACGCGCGCGCCAGGGTGATGACATAGCGCCCGGCGAGGCCGCATTCGCTGGCTGCCGCGGCGGCGGCGGCGCGGGCGAAATCGGGCAGCCCGACGAGATCGTCCTCATCAAGCACGAGCCGCCACTCATCCTCGTCGTGCAGCACATTCTGGCCGAACAACGTGTGCAATGTCGCAAGGCGCTCGGAGATCGCCGCCATGCGCCCCTTGGCGGCCGCGCCGAGCTGCGCGCCGCTGCGTACCAGGCGCAGATGGTGGCGCTCTAGCAGCCGCAACTGCGCAGCCTCGAGGCGAAGCCGGTCGCGTGCCTGGAACAGTGCGTCGATGCGGGCGAAGAGACCGGGATCGAGCGCGATGTGGGTGTGGTGCGCCGCGAGCTTCGGCGCGTAGTCGCGGTCGATCGCCTGCAGCGCCGGGCTGGTCGCGCTGGCATCGAGGTTGTGGAATACCCGGCCGACCCGTTGCAAGAGCTTGCCGCTGCGCTCCAACGCCTCGATCGTGTTGGCGAAATCGGGTGGAGCGGCGCTGCCGGCGATAGCGGCGATCTCGGCTACGTGCTCCGCCATGCCGCGCTCGAAGGCCGGCGGAAAATGTTGCGGCCGGATGCGCTCGAACGGCGGCAGCTCGAACGGCGTCTCCCAGGCTTCGAAAAACGGGTTGTCGGTCATCATCGTTTCCCGCGGAAATCGGGGTGGCGCTTCGTCGAGGGAGATGTTGGTGACCTCTGTCGCGACCTCGCTCTCATGATAGAGCGCCAGCGCCGCGAAGCCGAGCGCGGCGATGCCGCTGATGCTCCGCTGTCGTCGCTGTCAAGGCGCGACCTGCCCGGGCCGATCCGGCCACCGGCTGTGCACCCAGAACCATTGCCCCGGGCGCTCCCTGATCCAGTCTTCGAGCGTCCGATTGACCGCTTCCATCAGCGCCGCGACATCGGCGGTGCGATCACCGCTGCGCGGCAGCTCGAGCGGTGCCTGGAGCGTCAGCCGAAAGCGGGCGCCTTGGAGGCGTTCGACCCGCGCCGGCAATACGGCGCAGTCGAAATGCAGCGCCAGTAGGGCCAAGGCCGGAGCGGTCATCGCCGGCCGCCCGAAGAACGGCACTGCGATGCCGTCGTTGAGCTTCTGGTCGACCAGGAGCGCCAGATGGCCGCCGCGCCGCAGTGCCGCCAGCGCGCGGCGCGAGGCGACTCCGCCTTTGGCAATGAGCTCGCTGCCGCCGCCGCGAAACCGCCCGACCATGCGGTCGACCAGCGGGTTGTTGGCGGCCCGGTAGATTTGCGCGACATCGATGCCGTATTGCGCGGCGGCCAGCGCCGCGATCTCCCAATTCGCGAGATGCCCGCCGAAAATGATCGCCGAACGGCCGGCGGCGATGGCGGCGTCGAGATGATCGAGCCCGATTGTCTCGACCCGCCCGCCCGCTGCAAACACCCGGATCCGCCGCAGGTGTGGGTATTCCGCCGCGACGCGGCCGAGATTGTCCCACATCTCGCGGACCACCCGCTCGATCTCGGCTGCCGATAGTCCTGGCAGCGCAGCGCTTAGCTGCCGACGGGCGCGCATCGACACGCCGAGCCGCGGGCCGATCCGACGCGCCAGCGCCCCGCCCAACGCCGAGGCGAGGTCGATCGGTAGCGCTCCCGTCGCCGAGAAGAACAACCCGGCGCCGGCGGCTTCGAGACGGTCGCGCCAGCTTATCGCGCCGACCGCGGGCTCAGCCGGGAGCCGCGCTTCGGTCATATTCGTCGCGGGGCGCCAGTGCGCCTGGGAGGAGGCGCATCACGGCCGCAGGATCGTGCCAGCGGATTTCGACCTCCAGCACCGCGATCCCGGCTCGCTCGTCCGGCGGCAGCCGCACAAAATCCTTGGCGGTGGTGACGAGCCGGGCGCCGGCCCGGTCCGCCTCCTGCCGCAACCGGGCAATGTCGCCAGCGGTAAAAGGATGGTGATCGGCGAAAGCGTGCGCCGCGACCAGATCGGCGCCGAGCTCCCGCAGGGTGTGGAAGAATTTATCCGGCCTGCCGATGCCGGCAAAGGCGACGACGCGCGCGCCGGCGAAGCGCGCGCCGTCAATGGCGTCGAGCGTCGCGCGCAGGACCGGGCGGGCGGCTTCGCGCACTCCCAGGGGTAGCTCCCCCTCGCCGATCAGCACGACCGCGTCGGCCCGCGCCAGCCCCGTCGCCACCGGTTCGCGCAACGGCCCGGCCGGGATCAGCCGGCAATTGCCGAAACCGTACTCGGCATCGACGACCACCAGCGAGAGGTCGGTCGCGATCCCCGGGTTCTGCAGTCCGTCATCGAGCAGGATGAGGGCAGCGCCCGCCGCGGCCGCCGCGCGGATTCCGGCGGCGCGGTCGCGCGCCACCCAGCACGGCGCCTGCGCTGCAATCAACAGCGCCTCGTCGCCAACCGTCGCCGCATCGTGCGCGGCCAAATCGACCCGCATCGGGCCGGCGAGGCGGCCGCCATAGCCGCGCGTCACGACCTGCACGGCCGCATCCGCTGCCGTGAGATGGCCCAGCAGCGCCAGCACGACCGGCGTCTTGCCGGCGCCGCCGGCGACCAGATTTCCGACGCAGACCACCGGGACCGCAGCCCGATACGGCCGCGCGATGGCGCGCCGCAACCGTGTCGCGGCGCCCCACGCGCTGCCGACCGGCGCCAGCAACCCGGCGGCGAAGCTGCCCATCAGCCCGCTTTCGGCGTGCCAGAAATCAGGCGCGCGCATCGCCGCCCCAACCAGCGCGGCGCGGCGCGGGCGCTGGTGCTGCCGGCGCCAACTCGTCGAGCCATGGCGCGACCTGGTCGAGCACCGCGTCGAGCGCGCCGCTGCTGGCCGCGGCGATCCGTGCCGCTGCGGCCGCGCGCTGCGCCCGCTCGGAGGGATCGCCGAGCAGCCGCGCGACCGCGGCGGCGAGGCTCGCGGCGTCGGTGACCGTCAGAGCCGCGCCGGCGGCATCGAGAGCGGCTGCCATCCCGGCGCAATTCGCCATGTCCGGGCCGTGCAGCACGACGCAATCGAGCAGCGCCGCCTCGAACGGATTATGGCCGCCCTTGCCGGCCAGCGATCCGCCGATGAACGCGATTCCCGAGAGGCGGAAGAACAGGCCGAGTTCGCCGAGCGTGTCGGCGAGATAAACATCGGTGCCGCTCTCGATCGGCTCGCCGGCACCGCGCCGGGCGACGCGCAAGCCGTGTGCCCGCAGCATGTCGGCGATTGCCGGACCACGCACCGGATGGCGCGGCGCGATGATCGTCAATAGCCGCTCCGTCCCGGCTTTGACGCGCAGATGCGCCGCGGTAACGATTTCCTCTTCGCCGGCATGGGTGCTGGCGGCCAGCCAGACCGGTCGCGCGCCGATCTCCCGGCGCAGCACGGCGAGCGCCGCCGGATCGGCGGCAAGCGGGGCCGCGGCCGCCTTTAGGTCGCCGACGCTCGTCACCCGTTCGGCGCCGAGGCGGCGAAACCGCATCGCCTGGAGCTCGTCCTGGGCCAGGCACAAGGCGAACGCACCGAGGACCGGCCGCACTAGCCCCGGCAAGACGCCCCAGCGCGCCGCCGAGCGGGCCGACAACCGGCCGTTCGCCAGAAGCATCGGAATGCCGCGGCGGCTGGTCGCTAAAACGAGGTTGGGCCATAGTTCGGACTCGACCCAGATCGCGAGATCGGGGCGCCAGTGATCGAGGAACCGGTCGACCGCCTGCGGCACATCGACCGGCACGAACTGATGCCGGGCGCGTGGCGGCAAGCGGTCGGCGAGCAGGCGCGCGGCCGCGACCGTCCCGGTCGTCATCAGCGCCTCGACGGAAGGCCGCTCGGCGAGGATGCGCTCGACCAGCCCGAGCACCGAGCCGGTTTCGCCGACGCTGGCCGCATGCACCCAAACAAGCGGTGCCAGTGGGCGCGCCGCCGCGGTGATGCCGAAGCGTTCGCCGAGGCGCTCGCCGTGCTCCTTGCCGCGCCGACAGCGCGCCCTGAGGTAATGCGCGACGAGCGGTGCGGCGGCGGTGGTAACGGTGCGATAGAGGACCGGCCACGCGTTCACAGCGTGTCGTGCCCCATGCCGCGACGCATACCCTCGCCGGCGCCGTGCGCCAAGTTGGTGGAGGGGCCATGCCCGAGGCGACGGTCGGCCTCGGCGGCCATCTCGTTCATCTGGGTTTCGACGAGAAGCCGGGCGCGCTCGTGCGCGGCCTCGTCGAGATCCGCGGCAATTTCGATGGGCTCGCCCCACAGAAAGACGCCGCGGCCAAACGGCAAGGCGAGGTGAAACCGGTCCCAGCTGCGCAGCACGTGGCGGCGGCTGGTGGCAAAGACGATCGGGACAATCGGCACGCCGGCAAGGCGGGCGAGGTTGACGATGCCGCCGGAAGCTTGCGTCGGTGGGCCGCGCGGCCCATCCGGGGTGATCCCGACACAGTCGCCGGCGGCGAGCTGCTTCAGCATCGTGCGCAGTGCCGCCGACCCGCCGCGGCGGGTCGAGCCGGCGATCGAATCGACGCCGAAATAGGTGACGGCATCGGCGATGAGGCGGCCGTCGCGATGCGCCGAGATCAGCATGTGCATCGGCGCGAGGCGCTGCCACGCCATCGGGATCATCAACAAGCGGCCGTGCCAGAAGGCAAGGATGAAGCCGCGGCCGTCGGCGCGCAGCCGCCGCGGCACCTCGACGCCCTCGACGGTCCAGCGGTTGGTCAGGTAGACGAAGCGGATGTAGAGGTGGATCACCCAGCACGACAGCCGCCGCAGGCGGCCGCTGCGCAGCACCCGCCGGCCCCAGCGGCTCGGCGTCTTCACGGCGCCAGCGCTCCGGCGGCGGGCGCCTCGGCCAGCTCGCCTTCCGCGAACTGGGTCTCGTACAGCCGCGCGTAGAGACCGCCCTTGGCGAGCAGCTGGGCGTGCTTGCCGGTTTCGACGATCCGGCCGCGGTCCATCACGCAAATCAGGTCGGCGCCAATGATCGTCGACAGCCGATGCGCGATGACGACCGTGGTACGGCCACGCATCAGGCGACGCAACGCCGCCTGGACCTGTCGCTCGGTCTCGCCGTCGAGCGCCGAGGTCGCCTCGTCGAGCAGGAGAATCGGGGCGTCCTTCAGCATCGCGCGGGCGATCGCGAGGCGCTGCCGCTGGCCGCCCGAGAGCCGCACCCCGTGCTCGCCGACCAGCGTGTCGTAGCCTTCCGGAAGCTCGGCGATAAAACCATCGGCGCCTGCCGCGGCAGCGGCTTCCTCGATCGCTTCCTGCGATGCATCGAAGCGGCCATAGGCGATGTTGGCCCGCACCGTGTCGTCGAACAGCGTAACTTCCTGCGATACCAACGCGATGACGCCGCGCAGCGAGGCCAGCGTGACCGAGCCGATGTCCTGGCCGTCGATCGCGATGCTGCCGCCGTCGACCTCGTAGAAACGGGGGATCAGGTTCAGCACCGTCGATTTGCCGGCGCCCGAGCGGCCGACCAGCGCGACCGTGCTGGCGGCCGGCACGGTGAACGAAATGCCGTCGAGCGCCACCGTGCCGGGGTGGTAGCCGAAGCGCACCCCGGCGAAGCGCACCTCGCCGCCCGCGACGCGCAGCGCGCCGGCGCCCGCCTGGTCGCGGATCTCGGGCTCGATGTCGAGCACCTCGAAGACGCGCTGCGCCGCCGCCAGCCCCTCCTGCAGCGAGGCATTCAGCGTGGCAAGGCTCTTGACCGGCTGATAGGCCAAGAGGAGCGCGGTAATGAACGAGAAGAACGCCCCCGGCGTGCGGGCGCCGACGATAACCTCGTAGCCGCCATAATAGATCACCAGCGCGATCGCCGCGCCGCCGAGCGCCTCCATCATCGGCGCCGCCAACGAGCGGGTGCGGTTGGCGCGGTCGATCAAGCGATAAATGCGCTCGAACAGGGTGGCGGCGCGGCCCTCCTCATAGGCCTCCATGCCGTAGGCCTTGACGTGGCGGGCGCCCTGAAAGGTCTGACTGAGCAGCGTCGTCACCTCACCCATTTCCTGCTGCGTGCTGGCCGAGACGCGGCGCATCCGCCGGCCGATCGAGACGATAGGGCGGATCGCCAGCGGAAAGGCGAAGAACGCGACGAGCGCCAGCGCCCAATCCTGGTAGAACATCACGCCGACCAGGAAGACGATCGTCACAACGTGGCGCCCGATCCCGGTCAGCACATTGGCCGCGGCGCTGCGCAGCAGCCACACGTCGTTCATCAGCCGCGAGATCAGAATGCCGCTCGGATGGGCGTTGAAATAGGCGAGATCGGCGCGGATCAGCCGCGAATAGGCCGCCGTCTGGACATCGGTGATGACGCGCTGGCCGACTCGCGTCATCAGCACGGTCTCGGCATAGTCGGCCGTGCCTTTGACGATCGCGACGAGCAGCGCGGCGCCGGCCAAAAGGAGCAGCAGCGACGAATCGCGGGCGATGAAGATGCGGTCGAGCACCGGTTGCATCAGCCAGGCGCGCAGCGCGGTCGAGCCGCCGCCGATCGCCATGCACACGAAGGCCAGCGCGATAGAGCGCGCGTGCCGCCCGATGAACTCGTGCACCAGCCGGCGGACGAGCACCGACGAGCGTGCCCCTTGCTGCACAATAGGTGAGTTGTCGCGCATCAGGCCCCGCCGCCAGTGTTATGGGCGGACGGCGAGCTTGGCAAGGCCGCTCAGGCCGCGCTCACGCGCCGGCGACCGTCAGATCGTCGATGCGCAGGGTCGGCGCATCGGCGCCGGTGCGGAATTCGAGATCGTTGGCGGCGGTCAGCCGGGCGAACATGTCGTTGAGGTTGCCGGCCACCGTCATCTCGCTGACCGCGAAGGCGATCTCGCCATTCTCGATCCAGAAGCCGGCGGCGCCGCGGCTGTAGTCGCCGGTCAGGCCGTTGACCCCCATGCCCATCAGTTCGGTGACGTAGAAGCCGCTTTTGATGTCGGCCATCAGCTCGGCCGGGGTCGCGGCGCCCGGCTCGAACCAGATGTTGGTGGCGGATGGCGATGGTGGCGAGGCGGTGCCGCGCGTCGCGTGCCCGGTCGATTTGAGGCCGAGCTGGCGGGCCGAGCGCAGATCGAGGAGCCAGGTGGTCAGGACGCCCTGGTCGATCAGCGCGTACCGGCGGTTGGCCAGCCCTTCGGCGTCGAACGGCCGCGAGCGGTGGCCGCGCCGGCGATGCGGGTCTTCGGTGATGGTGATCGCTTCGGGAAAGATGCGCTGGCCGAGCTTGTCCTTGAGAAAACTCGTGCCGCGGGCGATCGACGGCCCGGAGATTGCCCCCAGGAGGTGCGACAGAAAGCTGCGCGCGACGCGCGGGTCGAACACCACCGGAACGCGGCAGGTCGCCATCTTGCGCGCGCCGAGCCGCTTCACCGTGCGCTCGCCGGCGCTTTTGCCGATCTCGGCCGGGTCGCGCAGGTCGCCGGCGTAGACCGCGCTCGCAAAATCGTAGTCGCGCTCCATCTTCGTGCCGGAGCCGCCGATCACCGCGACCGCGACCGAATGATGCGAGCCGGCATAGAAGCCGGCAAACCCGTTCGAGGCCGCCAGCGCGACCCGCGAGCGGCCCCAGCCGGCTTCGGCCCCTTCGCTGTTGGTGATGCCGCTGACCGCGAGCGCCGCTTCCTCGACGGCCCGGGCGCGCTCGATCAGGGTCTCGGCGCTCGGCTCGGCGGGGTCGAGCATGTCGAGCTTCGGCCAGTCATGGACGACCTCGCCGGGATCGGCGAGGCCGCAATAGGGGTCCTCGGGCACCGCGCGGGCCATCGCCAGCGTGCGCTCGACCAGTTCAGCCAGCATCTTCGGCGAGCGGTCGCTCGACGACACGATCGCTTGCTGCTTACCGACCAGCACGCGCAGCCCGAGGTCCTGGCCTTCCGAGCGCTCCAGCTTCTCGGTCTTGCCGAGCCGCCTTGCATGCGACAGCGAGATGCCCTCGAACAGTACCGCATCGGCCGCATCCGCCCCGGCCTTGCGCGCGCGGGCGACAAGATCCTGCAGCAGATCGATGTCGTTCGCGCTATCGCTGTCGATTTTCTGTTCGGTCATTACAAACCCAGTCGCTAGGGCGATTAGAGATAATCATTTCCAGATCGGTCTGCCGCCGCCGGGGAGGCCATATTCGG
>Ga0209579_10000226_pt1 | contig 74496 bp, 76 predicted proteins | sample Coa_R1_2_FD_187152 | JGI IMG/M metagenome (GOLD analysis project Ga0209579, IMG submission 187152) | Surface soil microbial communities from Centralia Pennsylvania, which are recovering from an underground coalmine fire - Coalmine... | ecosystem: Environmental > Terrestrial > Soil >... | reverse complement strand
CGACCGAGTTGTCGCTCTTGCCGCTCCCACGCCGCACGATCCGCTGCAGCTCGCGGCCCTCGGCATCGGTGAGTCTTCGCACCCGCACTGGTTTGGACATGTCCAAAGTGTGCGCGACACCAGGTCATAAGTGGTGGACGCGAGGGATCGTGGTCAGGGCACTAGCCGAGTGCGGGGTGACGCTCGCGCCAAGGCGCGGCCGCCTCGAGTTGCGACGCGAGCCGGATGAGCCCGCTCTCGTCCCACGGGCCGCCAACGACCTGGACGCCCACCGGTAGTCCGCTCTGCGCGGTGTGCAGAGGGAGGCTGATCGCCGGCTGGCCGGTGAGGTTGGCGGCGACCGTATAGGCGATCATCGCGAGCACCTGAAGCGGTGGCAGGCCGGGTTCGGCATCCGTCGCCGCGAGCACCTCGCCCGCGACCGGTGGCTCGATCGCCATGGTCGGCGTGACGAGCACATCGAAGTCACGTCCCCAACGCGCGGCCACGTCTCTCGCTCCGTTGCGCAACTGTTGGAGCGAGGCGGCGAGCGTGACCGCGTCGAGCTCCATGCCTGCTCGGTGACCGGCAGCGTTGTGCGGCTCGACCTTGTCCCAGTCGATGTCGGCGAACACACCGTAGGACGCGTTGACCACGTTCAGGAACGGACCCGCGAGCGCCGGGTCGAGCACGTCCTCTTCGAGGAGCGACACGTGGTGGCCCAGCTCCTCGAGCAACGTGCCGGCGCGCTCGACAGCCACCCGACACGACTCTTCCGGCTCGATCCCGAGCGCGCTCGTCGTCGACAAGGCGACGCGGAGCGTCCCAGGGTCTGCTCCGACTTCAGCAGCGAAGGGCCTCGCGGGGGGTGGCGCCTGCTCCCAGACGGTCGGGTCCGGTCGGCTGATCTCGTCGAGGATCGTCGCGGCGTCCGCGACGTCGTGACAGAGCACGCCCTCGATCGTGAGACCGAACCAGGCCAGTGCCGTGCTCGGCACGCGACCGCGGCTCGCCTTCAGCCCGACGAGCCCGCAGCACGAGGCCGGTATGCGGATCGAGCCGCCGCCGTCGTTGCCGTGGGCGACCGGCACCATGCCCGCCGCGACTGCGGTCCCCGCGCCGCCGCTCGATCCACCTGACGTCCGCGAAGGGTCCCACGGGTTCCGGGTCACGCCGTAGCGCTCGTTCTCGGTGACCGGCAGCTGGCCGAACTCCGGGAGGTTCGTCCGCCCGCAGAGGACGAAACCCGCACGCCGCAGCGCGGCGATCACCGGTTCGTCCTGCTCGGCGACCGAGCCGGGCGCGCCCGCGGAGCCGAAGGTGACGGGCTGGCCTGCCGCCCTCGTCAGGTCCTTCACGGGAATCGGGACACCCGCGAACGGTGGGGTGCGAGGTGTGTCGGCGGATCCACCGGCGGATCTTTCGGCGAGACGCCGGTCGATGTTCTTCGCCTCAGCGCGGGCGGCATCGTCATCGCGCCACACGACGGCGTTCAGGCCGGGATTCAGCCTGTCGACGCGTTCGAGGAAGATCTCGAGTGCCTCGGACGCGCTGAGCTCGTGCGCCCGGATCTGCGCGGCGACGCCGAGTGCGGTCGGGAACGCGTCGATGCCGGTCATGACGCCGCTCTGTCTACTGCCGTGCCCGCGGCTTTGCGAGCGCGACCGGCGCCAGCCGGTAGACCGCCATCGGTTCGTCGACCGGTTCGGTCTCGATCGGCCGTACCTCGACGAGACGGAAACCGTTCTTCTCGAGGACGCGGCGCGAGGCAACGTTGGACGCGGCAGGAGCGGTCACGACGCCCGCACCCGGCAGCTTCCGTCGAACCTCGCTCACGAGCGCAGCGATGACCCGGGTCCCGACGCCGAGCCCGACGCGCGAAGGATCGCCGATGGCGTAGTCGATGCCCGCCTCCCCGATCGCGGCCCCGCTCGCGGCCGCCTCCTCCGGGTAGTCACCCCAGCGGTACCACTGGCACCACCCGATCGCGATGGCTCCCTCGAGCACCATCAGCATGTGCGTCGCAGGCGCAGGCTCGCGGACGCGCGCCCGGTATGTGTCGAGCTCGGCTTCGCGGGTCGTGCCGGAGAGCCACCATCGCGACACGTGCGGCTCGAGCAGCCATGCCGCAACTAGCTCGAGGTCCCACTCGTTCATGGGGCGAAACCCGATCGGTGGCGCCACGTCGATCGAGCGTACGGCGCGACACCGCGCCAGCCAGGACCGTTCCGTCCCGTGGCGACCCCGGATGACGGCACGCTCCCGGAGGAGGCGTATGCCGCCGCGCTCGCCTCGCTCCCAGGCGTCGGGCCGAAGACCCTCCGTGCCCTCCTCGACTCGACGCCCCCGCAGACGGCCTGGCAGGCGTTGCTGGCGGGCCGAACGGCTCCGCTCGGACGTCCCGCGCCCGTCGTCCGCGCGGCGCGCGCGACCGACGTCGCCGAGGTGTGGAAGCGGCACCGCCGGGCCGGGATCGGCGTCTCGGTCCTCGGTCGTGCGGGCTACCCGGCGGCCCTCGCAAAAGATCCAGAGGCGCCGGCGGTCCTCTTCTCCCTCGGGGATCCGTCGGTCGTCGACCGCCACCCCCGTGTCGCGATCGTCGGGACCAGGTCGGCGACTCGCTACGGCCTCGGCGTCGCGGCGCAGCTCGGAGCGGAGCTCGCCGCGGCGGGCGTCGTCGTGGCGTCGGGCCTCGCCCTGGGGATCGACGGCGCCGCGCACGAAGGTTCGTACGCGGCGTGGCACACGGTCCAGGCAACATCGAGCGCCGCCTCGATTGGACCCAACGCGGGGCCGCCGGTGGCCGTCGTCGCCGGCGCCGTCGACGCGCCCTATCCGCGCCAGCACACGGGGCTCTGGTGGCGCGTCGCCGAGGCCGGCGCCGTGCTCTCCGAGTCGCCCGCCGACAGCGCGGACGGGGGTTGGCGCTTCCCGATGCGAAACCGCATCATCGCCGCCCTTGCGGACGTCGTCGTGGTCGTCGAGTGCCACGCTCGCGGCGGTTCGCTCCATACCGTCCAGGCCGCGGCCAAGCGCGGGATCCCCGTCGGCGCGGTCCCCGGATCGGTGAGGAGTCCGGCATCGGCAGGGACGAACGCCCTCCTCGCGGACGGTTGCTTCGTGGTCCGCGACGTCTCCGACGTGCTCGTCGCGGTCGGGCTCGCGACCGCGTCGCTGCCGATCCGGAGGCCTGAGGGCTGTGGGGGGGAGCGCGTCGAGGAGGGGATCGCCGAGTCCGAGGTCGAACAGTCAGCGGACGACGCGGACGACGGATCGCAGGAGGAGGACCCGGTCCTCGCCATCGTCCTCGACGCCATCGGTTGGGAGCGGTGCTCGCTCGAGGACGTGCTGGCGCGCAGCGGCTTGGCGCTCGATGTGGCGGCCGGTGCGCTGGAGCGCCTTCGCGCTCAGGGTCGCCTCCACGGCGTCGGGGGGTGGTGGGAGCGCGCGTGACAGCATCGCCCGGGCGCTCCCCGGGCCGCAACGTCGGAGGAGCGCGGGTTCCGGGACCGGCCTGCTCTACAGTCCCGCCGTGCAACTCTCTGAGCGTCTCGCCGTCGAGTTGCCGCCGGTGCCGGCCGGAGGAGTGCATGCGGACCTCGAGCCATGGTGGATCGCGGCACGGGCCGCTGTCGCGGCCGGAGCGGGCACCGTGTGGTTCAGCGGAGGCGGTGCGCTTGATGGGCCCGGAAACGCTGGATCGTGCGATCCCTGCACCATCGCCGCGAGCGCGGTCGACGCCGTGCCGAGGACCCGCCTCGGCGTCATCTCGCCCCTGCCACACGGGCGGAACCCGGCGGTTCTCGCGCGCGAACTGACCACGCTCGACTTCGTGTCCGACGGGCGTGCGGCGGCGCTGTTCCGGTTTGCTCCGGAGGTCTCGGGCACCGAACCGCACGCATGGGAGCTCATGGCCGAGGCGGTCGCGGTGTGCCGTGCCGTCCTGAGCGACCCGCATCCTCTCTTCGAGGGCCGGTTCTTCCATGTCGCCGGCGCGTTGAACCGGCCTCCGGCTCCGCAGGGTGGCCGTCTGCTCCTGGCGGTCCAGGTGCCGACGGCGGCTCCGGCGTTCGCCGCATGGGGCGCCACGGTGCCCGCTCTCGTCGGGCACCTGTTCGCCGGGTCGTCGGCCGTGGTCTGCCCCGACGACCCGCAGGAGGTGAAGGCCTGGCGCGCGACCATCGACGACGTCACCACCGTCCTCCAGGCGCAGACGGCGGAACCTGGTCGGCCGCGGGCCGCTCCAGCGATCCTCTGTCGCACGACGCTCGTGCCCATCCGGACGACGCTTCCCCCGACGACGGCGTCCGGGCCGCTCCTCGCCGCCCGCGCGGCCGGGGCGGACGGCGTCGTCGTTCGGATTCCGGGCGCACGACGAGGGGATGTCGCGTTCTCGGGCTTCGCCTCGGACCCCGGGGCGCTGGAACGAGCGCTCGAGGGGGCGTTCGCCCCCTGGACGAGCTGACCGGGCAGGCCACGCCAACCGGGGGAGGGGTCGATCAGAGAGGGTCGCTCGGCCCGATGATCCGGCACCCGGCCATGTCGGGACTGCCAGCGGTCCTCGAAGTCCCGGCGCAGGCGGCACGGCGAGGGCTGAAGATCTGGCCGTCGCTTGGCAAGCGCTCACGCTCGGACGGCGACGCAGGAGTCACGCCGCCACCCGCATGCGTGAACGGGACGGCGGGGCGGCGCGCCAGAATGGCCATTGGGCCGCTGGCATGGGCGCGGGCCAGACGCACCCGCCACCGCACGAGGAGGAGCTTTGAGCGAGACCCCCGGGACGAGGACCGAGACCGACTCGATGGGGGAGATCGAGGTGCCCGCGGGCCATTACTGGGGCGCCCAGACGGCGCGCTCGCTCGTGCACTTCTCCATCGGGCAGGACGTCATGCCGCGTCCCCTTGTTCGCGCCTTCGGGGTCCTGAAGGAGGCGTCCGCGCTCGTCAACGCCGATCTCGGCAAGCTCGACGCGCACCGTGCCGGGCTCATCGCCGGCGCCGCGAGGGAGGTCGCGGAGGGGCGCCTCGACGACGAGTTCCCGCTCCGCGTGTGGCAGACGGGGAGCGGTACGCAGACCAACATGAATGCCAACGAGGTGATCGCGAACCGGGCCATCGAGCTCGATGGCGGCACGGTCGGATCCAAATCGCCGGTCCACCCGAACGACCACGTCAACATGTCGCAGTCGTCGAACGACACGTTTCCGACTGCCATGCACATCGCGATCGCAGAGGAAATCGTTCACCGATTGGTGCCGGCGGTTCGCGCCCTCCGTGATGCGCTCGACGCGAAGGCACGCGAGTTCGCCGGGATCGTGAAGATCGGCCGCACGCACCTGATGGACGCCGTGCCGCTCACCCTCGGCCAGGAATTCTCGGGCTACGTGGCGCAGCTCGACGCCGACCTCGTCAGGCTCGAGCAGACCCTTCCCGGCCTCTACGAGCTCGCGCTCGGCGGTACGGCGGTCGGGACGGGGCTCAACGCGCACCCCGAGTTCGGCGGCCGGGTTGCGGCGAAGATCGGCGAGCTCACCGGCCTTCCCTTCGTGAGCGCGCCCAACAAGTTCGCGGCGCTCGCCGCGCACGACGCCGCCGTGTGGGCGAGCGGTGCGCTCCGCGTCCTCGCGGGCTCGCTCAACAAGATCGCCGACGACGTGAGGTGGCTGGGTTCTGGTCCACGCAGCGGCCTCGGCGAGCTCGTCCTGCCCGCCAACGAGCCGGGATCGTCGATCATGCCGGGCAAAGTGAACCCGACCCAGTCCGAGGCGATGATCATGGTCTCGATCCAGGTGATCGGGAACGACACCGCCGTCGCGGTCGCCGGGGCCCGTGGGAACTTCGAGCTGAACGTCAACAAACCGCTCATCGCCTTCAACGTGCTGCACTCGATCGCGCTTCTCAGCGACGCGTGCAGCAGTTTCAAGGAGTACGCCGTCGAGGGCATCGAGCCCGACCGCGAGCAGATCGCACACCACCTCGAGCGCTCGCTCATGCTCGTGACCGCCTTGAACCCGGTCATCGGCTACGACAAGGCCGCGGACGTCGCGAAGAAGGCCCATGAGGAGGGCATCTCGTTGCGCGACGCCGCGGTCGAGTTGGGCTACCTCACGGGTGACCAGTTCGATGAAGCGGTCAACCCAGAGGCGATGACCCACCCATGACGCGCGTGCTCTCCCACGAGGACGTGGACCAGGCGATCGCGGAGCGCGACCTCGCCTGGCGCCGGGCGGACGACGAGCTCGTGAAGGACGAGCACCGAGCCGACTTCGCCGGGGCGCTCGAGTACGTGAACCGAGTCGGCGAGCTGGCCGAGCGCGCCGACCACCACCCGGACATCGACATCCGTTGGAGCCGTGTCACGCTGCGGCTCTCAACCCACTCCGCGGGAGGCATCACCTCGAGGGACCTCGACCTCGCCGCCGAGATCGACGCGCTTGGAGGCGGGGGCTGAGCATCGGCGACCGAGCGGACCCCGGCGCACCAGAAGCGGGCTACTCGAGCAGGCTCGCCCGAAGCGAGGCGACGATCTCGGGGCCGGCTCCGTGGGCGGCGGCGTAGACGCCGATGGAGCCGTACTCGGCTCGAACGCCCTCGAGCATGGCCCGGATGTTGTCGGGTGTCGCGGAGAACATCGTGGCGGCGACGCTCGAGATGACCTCCTCTTGCCCCGGGAGACGGTCGAGCAGGCGCTTGAGCAGCTGGTCCATCGCCTGTGCGCTCAACGCGTAGTCCTCTGCGATCGTGTCGTCCGGCACGCCGAGCAGAGCGAGGAGCACGGCGACGAGCACGCCCGTGCGATCCTTGCCCGCCGCACAGTGGACGATCACCGGGTGGGACTCCGGCTGCGCGACGATCGCGACGGCACGCCCGATCTGGTCACCGGCTTCCCGGGCGATGTCCCGGTAGTGACGAGCGAAGACCCGGGGGCCAGCGCGGAACTCGTCGAAGGGCGGGAGCTCCGCCGTCAGCGGGAGGTGGTGGAAGCCGACGGGGATCTCGTCGACCGGGAACCGTTCGCTCTCCACTTCGTTCCGCGATCGCAGGTCGATCACCGTCGCGATCCCGAGGTTGCGCACGAGCGCCCGGTCGGGACGGCTGAGCCGTGAGAGGTCGTCCGCCCGATAGAGCGTGCGCCACCGGATGGTCCTCCCATCGGTCGTGCGGTAGCCGCCGAGATCGCGAAAGTTGACCGCGCCCTCGAGCGCGATGTGTCGTTCGAGCGCCGCGGGTGCGTTCGGCTCCGACAGCCGCCCCGGCTCGGTCAGCGGACCGGAAGATCCCAGAGCGGGAACCACCGCGCCAAGTCCTGCTCGATGGGGAGATCGGAGCCCAACAGGGCGCGGACGCGCAGCTCGAGCTCGTTGTCGCGGTGGTCCTTGCCGTCGGGCGCGAAGGGATAGAAGGTGCCGCGCTTGAACAGGTACACGAGGTAGAAGGGCCGTGCGGTCGAGTCAGCGTCCGAGCCGGGAACCACGCCGAACACCGAGCAGAGGAGCTGTGGTCCCCAGCCCTGCTCGGCGAGCAACGAGTTCACGAGGTGCACGCGGTTGACGAGATCCTCGACGTCGGGATCGTCGAGGAGGAGCCAGCGGTACCCGAAGGCGTCCTCCGCTTGACGGAGGAGCCCGGCCTTGCCGCCCGAAGCCCCCGTTGGCGCCACAGCCGCGGCCCCGGGGGCCGTCGCCGGGTCACCGGCCGCCGGCGCCTCCCCGGCCTCGGCCGTCGGCTGGCCTGCGCCGAGCGGGTCGTCGGCGATGTCGAGGAGCTCGGAGATCTCCCTCTGCACGTCCGCTGGCGACTGCCCGGCCGGGGGCATCCAGCAGACGCCGGCGTGGCCCGAGAGCACCAGGCCCGCAGACGTCTGCAGCGTCACCGCTGCCGACGGCAGGGCGAAGAGGGCGTCGAGATTGGGTCGGACCGGCTTCGAACGGCCGAGAAGGGTGTCGAGCAGGCCCACTTCGCAGTTGTGCAGGGTCGGGTGCGGCGGCTCAGTGCTGCGCCTGGCCCAGCTGGGCCTCGAGCTCCGAGAGCTGCGCGAGCCGGCGCTCGAGCGAGGGATGCGTCGAGAAGAGCTGGCTCAGCGAGAAGCCTCCGCCGCCTCCCTGCCCCTGCTGGCCCGGCCGGGTCGTCATCGCCGGCGCGAAGAAGAACGCGTTGAACGGCTCGGCCCGGCGCAGGTCCCGGGTCGGGATCCGCGCCATGTCGCCGGTGACCTTCACGAGCGCTGCTGCCAGGAGCGAGGGGCGGCCGATGAGGAGGGCGCCGGACCGGTCCGCGGCGAGCTCGCGGTAGCGGGAGAGCGCCATCGTGAGCAGGTAGCTGATGGCGTAGACGACGATCGAAACGAGCAGCACCGCCATCTCCATGAGCACGAGCTGGCCGCCCGACTGTGTCCGCCCGCCCCTTCCGCCGCCACCGAACATCGTGGCGAAGAACATCATGCGCGTCAGGAGCCCGGCGAGGACGCCGAGCGAGCTCGCGATCGTCATGATCGCCACGTCACGGTGCGCGACGTGCGAGATCTCGTGGGCGAGGACCGCCTCGAGCTCCGGCTCGTCGAGGCGCCGGAGGATGCCCGTCGTGGCGCAGACGACCGCCGCCTTCGGGCTGCGCCCGGTTGCGAAGGCGTTCGGCATGTCGACGTCCGCGATCGCGACCCTCGGCTTGGGCATGTCGGCCAGCGCACAGAGGCGGTCGACGGCGCCGTGCAGCTGCGGAGCCTCCTCGGGGGTGACGATCCGGCCGCGCATCCCCCAGAGGGCGATCTTGTCGGAGAACCAGTACTGGAGAAAGAGGAGGCCGAAGATGACCACGAACATGATCACGAAGCTCTTGAAGACGGCCCAGAGGATCGCCCCGAACGCCGCGTAGAGGATCACGAGGAAGAGCCCGGTGAGGAACATCCGGGTGGTGAGGCCCCGGTCCGCCGGGATCCTGCTTGCCGTCGTCATTGATCAGAGCCTCCAGTTGCGCCGTCTTCGGCAGCGGTCACCCCAATTGTGACGGTTTCTGCGCCGGACGGTGCATCGCCCTCCGAACCCCCCGGCCGGTTGGCCGGCCCGTCTGCGGCGCCCCCGGGATCGCCCGGCACGGGGGGTCCACCGGTGGCGACCGCGCCGCCCGCCGGCTGCGAGCTGCCGTCGGGAGCGGGGGAGACCTGCGCGACTTCGGCGTCGATGGTGTCGGCCGGCTCGTCTTCGCCCGTGGGGAGCGCACCTGCGGGGCCCCCGGACGCGAGCTGGGCCTTCAGCGCCGCGAGCTCGCGGTCGACCTGGGTGCCCGCCTGGGCGCGGTCCAGCTCCGCCTGGATGTCTGTCACCGGCGTCGTGAGGTCGGTGAGCGCGCCGGACGCCAGGAGCTCGTCCATCGCGCCTGCCCGCGCCTGCATGCTCGCGATCTTGTCCTGGGCCCGCTGCATGGTGGCTCCGGCGTCGCCCATCGAGGTCGAGATGCCGCTCACCGCCTCACCGATCTTGGTCTGCGCCTCGGCGGCCGTGTAGCTGGCCTTCAGCGTCTCCTTCTTCGTGCGGAACTGCTCGATCTGGGTCTGCAACCGTTGTGAGGTCGCGATGAGGCTCTCTTCTTGCTGCGCAACCTGGTCGTGTTGTCCCTTGAGATCGCTGAGCTGTTCGCCGATCGCGGCGCGCCTGGCGAGCGCCTCACGCGCGAGGTCCTCGTTGCCGATCGTCAGCGCCGACTTCGCCTGCTCCTGGAGCTTGTCCGCCTGCTTTTGGAGCGTGCCGGCCTGGAGCTCGATCCGCTTGCGGGCCGTTGCCACGTCGGCGACGCTTCGCCGAACCTTCTGCAGGCTGTCGAGCTGTTTTTCATAGGAAAGGTCGAGGGTCTCGCGGGGATCCTCGGCCCGGTCGAGAACCTTGTTGGCCTTCGCCTGGAAGATGTTCTTCGTTCGCTGCCACACCCCTGGCACGCTTCTGCCCTCCTGTGGGCCGCCGCCGGCGGGTCGCCGGCATGTACCGAGCATAAAACGCGACGGGCTGCCGCGGGGCAACGGTGGAAGAAACGATGCAGCGTCGGGGTGTACGGCCGGGCACTGGCGCGCCGGTAGCCTCAGCGCCGTGCCCGGAGGCCTCTGTCTCTTGACGGTCCACGCCCATCCCGACGACGAGGCGTCGAAAGGTGCCGCCACCGTGGCCCGCTACCACGCAGAAGGCGTCCGAACGGTGCTCATCTGCTGCACCGGCGGGGAGGAGGGAGACATCCTGAACCCCGCGATGGACGACCCCGCCGTCCGGGCAGACCTTCCGGCGATCCGACAGCGCGAGCTCGAAGCCTCGGCGGGAATCATCGGGTACGACGACGTGGTGCTCCTCGGCTACCGCGACTCGGGGATGCCCGACACCGAGGCGAACGCGCGCCCCGACGCCTTTGCCAACGCACCCTTCGACGAGGTCGTCGGGCGGATCGTCGAGGTCATCCGTCGGGAGCGGCCGCAGGTGATCGTGACGTATCCGGAGGACCAAGGTGACTATCGCCACCCGGACCACCTCCGGGTGCACGACGTCTCGGTCGCTGCGTTCGATGCGGCTGGGGACCCGACGCGCTACCCGGGGACCGGTGAGCCCTGGGCGCCGTCGAAGCTCTATTACACGATCTGGCCGTTCGAACGCACCCGGGCGATGCATGCGAAGTTCCTGGAGCTCGGGCTCGAGTCGCCGTTCGACGACAAATGGCTCGCGCGCATCGAGCGCGACGCGCCGACGACGACGTCGGTCCCGCTCGACGGTTACACCCATGTCCGGGGCGACGCGCTGCGCGCGCACGCCACCCAGGTCGATCCGACGTCACCGTTCTGGTTCGGGCTTCCCGACGAGGTCCTTGAGTCGCTCTATCCCTACGACGACTACTTCCTGGCGAAGAGCGACGTGCCTGCCAGGCCGCCGGGGGGAGCGGCCGAAGCGGGGAAGGAGGTCCCGGCGGGCGAACGCGAGGAGGACCTCTTCGCCGGCCTGCGCTGAGGGCGACGCCGAACGCGCCGCGGAACACCTGCAGCGCCGACCATCCCGGACCGGTGGTCCTCAGGCTCCCCGAGCGAGGTCGCGCAGCGGCCGATAGCCGATCAAGGTCACTCCCGCGGCCTCGACGGCCTTGCGGAGATCGGCGTCGACGCACACCATCCTGTGGTCGTCGACGCGTGCGGACCAGTCCGGGGTGAGGGCCCTGAGCTCGGGGGTGTCGACCGCCGGGCGGAGCCGCAGCTCGGTGACACCCGGCTCGATCAGGTCGAGATGGCGCTCGACGATCTCCCGAGGCCCGGCGCCCGGCAACGAGAGCACCCGGTCGACGAAGAGGACCCCGGCTTCGGCAGCGAGGTCACGGGCGGGGAAGCCGAGGAGGTCGGCCCGGGGCCGGCCGGTGATCCGGACGGGCAGGGTGAACTCGACCGCGAGCTCGAGGTACACGTCGAAGAACTCCGGCCGCATGAGGATCGTCCCCAGGTGGGCGTCGAGGTGGCTCACGTCGAAGCCCCAGAGGATCGCCCGCTCGATCTGTGCCCGGCACTCGCGGCGGACCTCCTCGACGTCCGCGTGGTCCCAGACGTCCTCGACGGTCCTCGGGAAGCCGCCGTCACCGTCGAGGAGCGAGGGCGCGTGCGTGATCGGTCCCCAGCGGTAGCGGTCCCACGGTGCGTTCAGCGTGAGGTGCACCCCGACGTCCTCGCCGCGGTAGCGGGACGCCGCGTCCCGTGCCCAAGGGCAGGGGACGAGCAGGGTCGCGCTCGTGACCGAGCCCGTCCGGAGGCAGTCGTAGACGCCGACGTTCGTTGCATGGCACAGACCGAGGTCGTCCGCGTTCACGATGAGGAGCTTTGCGTCGGGCGGGTGCCCGAGGCGTTCGGCGAGCGACTGGGCGAGCGACTCGGCGAGCGAAGGCACGACAAGACCGTACCGCCGGTTCGGCGCGTGAGGACCGCCCGAGCGTCAGGGACCGGCGACCCTCCCCGGTGCGCCACCGAGCGTGGCGTCCTGGTGGCGAGCCTCCTGGGCCAGGTCTTGGCGGTACGCGGCGATGGCCGCTTCGAGCACCGGATCGCCCGAACCGAGGATCCGGACGGCGAGGAGGCCGGCATTGAACGCGCCGTTCACCGCGACCGTCGCGACCGGGACACCCCGCGGCATCTGGACGATCGAGAGCAGCGAGTCGAGCCCGTCGAGGCGTGCGAGGGCGACGGGGACGCCGATGACCGGAAGGGTCGTCGCCGACGCGAGCATCCCCGGAAGGTGTGCGGCGCCCCCCGCCCCGGCGACGATCACCCGCAGTCCCCGTCCCGCGGCGTCCTTGGCGTACGCGAGCATCGCCTCGGGCGTCCGGTGGGCGGACACCACCCGGACCTCCCGTGGCACGGCGAAGCGGTCGAGCGCGTCGAGGGCACCCCGCATCACCTGGAGATCCGAGGAGCTCCCCATGACCACGCCGACGAGCGGATCACCGGGCGCGCCCGCACCGAGCCCTTCCCGTCCGACCGCTTCGGCGCCTGCGTGGCTCGCGACCTCGACCTTGCCGCCGGAAGGGCCGCCTGAACCGACACTCATCGGCTGCCGATGACTTCGAGGGTGGCCGGCATCAGGGTGCCGAACGCCTGCGCGGCGGCCCACGCACGCGCCCGCACGTCGACGGGGTCACTGCCGCAGACCGTCACGTGGCCAAGTTTGCGCCCCGGCCGTGGCTCCTTGCCATAGAGGTGGACGTGGGCGCCCGGATCCGAAAGGGCAGCTCCGAGCCCGGGCGGCGAACCCGGAGGCTCGATGGAGGCGCCGAACACGTTCACGGTCGCGACGCTCTCGAAGAGTGCCGCGGGATCGCCGAGCGGAAGGTCGAGCACGGCGCGCACGTGGTTCTCGAACTGAGAGGTGCACGCACCTTCGATCGTCCAGTGTCCGGAGTTGTGCGGGCGCGAGGCGATCTCGTTCACGACGAGATGGTCGCCTGACAAAAAGATCTCCACAGCGAGCACGCCGACCGCGTCCACGACAGAAGCGACGGCGCGGGCGAGTGAGGCGGCCCGGGCGCGCACCTCGCCGTCGAGGCTCCCCGGGAAGAGGACCTCCCGGCAGACCCCGTCGACCTGCGTCGTCTCGACGGCCGGCCACACCACCGCCTCGCCGCCTGGACGCCGGGCCATCGTCACGGCGAGCTCCGCGTCGATCGCGACGTGCTCCTCGACGAGGAGCGGGATGCCGGCGCGTTCCGCGGCGTCGCAGACACGACGGGCGTCCTCGACACCGGAGAGGGGCCAGACACCCTTCCCGTCGTATCCTCCGCGGGCGGCCTTCACGACGACGGGCCAGCCGTTCGTCCCTGCGAACTCTTCGATGATGCCGGTGGCGGCGGCGCCGACTGCGTCGATCACGTGGTACGCCGGGACGGGAACCCCGGCAGCAGCCAGCCGGTCCCGCATTGCAGCTTTGTCGACGGCGACGCGGAGCGTCGCGGACCCGGGCCGGACGTGCACGCCCTCGCGCTCGAGCCCCGCAACGATGTCGAGGTCCACCTGTTCGTGGTCGAAGGTCACGACCGGGCATCGCTCGGCGAGGGCGGACATGGCACCTTGGTCGCCCGGCGCACCCAACACCGTTTCGGTCGCGATGGCGACCGCGCAATCGCTGCGCCGCTCGGCGAGCACGACCGTGCGCACGCCAAGGGCACACGCGGCCTCGCACGTCATCCGGGCCAGCTGCCCGGCGCCGACGATGCCGATGACGTCACCGGCGGTCGGGTGCGCGCCGTCGACTCGGGCCACGGGCACGTCCGCACCCTACCGGCGGCGCCCCCGCCGAACCGGAGACCCGTCGCGTCGTAGTCTCGCCGTGGTCCGGCCCCGCGCGCCGCCTCCGTGCGGCGGGTGCGGAGCCAGTCGGGAGGCGTCATGAGAATCGGAGTGTCGATCGACGTGCGGGGTTCGGTGCCCGAGATCTGCGAGCAGGCCGCGCGCCAGCGCCAGCGCGGATTCGTCTCGATCTGGGCGAGCCAGATCTTCGGCTACGACGCCCTGGGGCTACTCGCCGTCGTGGGGAGCCGCGTCGCCGACGTGGAGCTCGGGACCGCGGTCGTGCCCGTGTACAGCCGCATCCCGCAGGTGATGGCCCAGCAGGCGCTGACGGCGCAAGCCGCCAGTGGCGGCCGACTCACCCTCGGCATCGGGTTGTCACACCGGGTCGTCGTGGAGGGCCTGTGGGGGCTCAGTTTCGAGCGCCCGGCGCGCTACCTGCGCGAGTACCTCGAGATCCTCGTCCCCATGCTGGCCGGCGAGCGCGTGCAGCATTCCGGCGAAGTGCTGACGGCTCGCACGACGGGCCCGCTCGAGATCCCTGCCCCACCTCCTCCGCTCATCGTCGCGGCCCTCGCCCCCACGATGCTGCGGCTCGCGGGTCGCATGGCGGACGGCACGGTCACGTGGATGACGGGCACGAAGACGGTGGCCGAGCACATTGTGCCGACCATCGGCGCGGCGGCCCACGAAGCGGGGCGCCGCGAGCCGCGTGTCGTCGTGACGCTGCCGGTCACCGTCACGGCGGACGCGCAAGGCGCGAGAAGGCGCATCGACGAGGTGTTCGCCATCTACCCGACGCTTCCCTCCTATGCCGCGATGCTCGAGCGCGAAGGCGCGATCGCCCCGTCGGACGTCGCGTTCGTCGGTGACGAGGACGACGTCGCAGCCTCCGTCGCGCGCCTCGAGGCCACCGGGGCGACCGATTTCGTCGCAGGGATCGTCGGCAACGCCGAGGAGCGCGCCCGCACCGCGGACGTCCTCGGGTCCCTCGCCGTCAGCGGGGGATCTTCGTCCGCTTGAACTCGTTGAGCTCGGGATGGTCCTCGAGGAGGTCGAGGACCCTTTGGATGGTCGCACGGGCGCGGGCCGAGTCGCCGGCGGGGCGTGTCATGAGACGGACGAAGACGGCGTCGGCGGCGGTCTCGAAGGTGGGCACGCCGAACACCTCGTGCTCGCCGACGGACTTCTCGTGCGCGCTCCGCAACGCGTCGAGCGGCCAGCCATTGTCGATCTCGGCGAAGACGGCGTCGGCTGTCACGCCGGAGGACGTGAGCGCCTCCCGCACGACATCGGGATCTCCCAGCTCCTTGCCTTCGTCGTGACGCGCTCCGAAGAGCGCCAGGTGCGCATCGAAGAACCGCTCAGGGAATCGGTCGCGCACGACGATCCCGGCTTCGAGGGCGAGCACCCCCCTCGCCTTCTCGGCCTGCTCCCACACCGGCGTCCCGCCGTCTTCGACGTGCGCCTGCATGAGCGAGAAGGGCGTGAACGTCACGTCCCAGCCGGCACCCCCACGGAGCGCCTCCACCAGGTGCTCATGGGCGTTGCGCGCGAAGGGGCAGAGATAGTCCCAGGTCACGGAAAAAGAGGTCGGTCCCATGGAGTGGTCAACCGCGCCCTGAAAGGTGCTATTCCATGTCCGACCGACGGCTCGCGGCGTTCACGAGCCGGCGGAGGGCCAGCCCGCTCGCGGCACCGAGCAGTGCGGCCCCTGCCACGTCGCTCGCGTGGTGCGCTCGAAGGTGGACGCGACCCGCTGCGACGGCGGTCGCGAACGCGAGGCTCGCGCGCCGTCCCACCCGGGTCTCGGGCAGGACGAACGCGGTGCAGAACGCGGCGAGCACGTGCCCGCTCGGGAAGCTCGTGCTCGTCGGGGGGCGGACCCGGAGCACGTCGTTGCCCCTCGGGTGTCGCTGTCTGGCAGAGGGCCGCTCTCGGGCGGCGAGCGCCTTCACCGCCCGGTTCAGCGAATAGGAGACCGTGCCCGCCGCGCCGAGTGCAAGGACGGCTCGCCGACGTCCGCGGCCGGGGTGCCGCGCCTTCGCACCGGCCAGCACGACCCAGACGACCCCGTAGTCGGAGAGGTTGGACACGGCAGCCGCAGCCGCGTCGGCCCACGGCCGGCCCCGAAACGGATCGAAGAGCGTGTCTCCTGCGTCGTCGATCGCGCCGAGCAGACGGCCGACGGGGGAGGTTCGGTCCCAGATGGTCCCTGGCGCTTCGAGAGCCGGCGTGTCCTGCACCCCGGCGTACCTGCCCGGGGCTGAGGGCCGCTATGCGGCGGCCGGCGGCTCACCGCCGAACGCCGGGCAGAACGCCTGGAAGGCGCAGAAGCGGCACAACGCCGAGGGGCGCGGGCGGAAGTCATCGTGCTCGCAGGCGCGCTCGATCGCCCGCCACACGGCGAGGGTCCGCTGGCGCTGCCCGCGGATCGTCTGGGAGCTCGGCACCGCGGTGATCGTGAGCGGCTCGCGGAGGTGCATGAGCCGCACGGCGACGGGGGCTCGTCCGAGCGCCTGTTCGCACAACAGCGCGTAGAGGTGGACGCCGATGAGCTTCCCCCGTTCGTAGCGGACGGGCGGCGCGAGCCCCGTCTTGTAGTCGACGACGACGAGGTCTCCCGAGTCGGTGACGTCGAGGCGGTCGATGATCCCCCGCAGGCGCAACCCGTCGAGGTCGGCTTCGAGGCAGAGCTCGACGCCGGTGGCGCGGATCCGCGAAGGATCCTCGAGGACGAAGTAGTTGTCGATGAGTGCGGCGGCGTCGGCCCGGAACGCGGCGGCGTCATCTTCTGAGAGCTCGAGCTCGGCGAAGAGGGGGTCGGCGGTGAGCTCCCGCCACGCCCGGTCGAGCTCGGCGGCCGCCACCGTCGGCGTGCGCTGCGTGGCGGGATGGTCCCAGATGAGGCGCTCGAGCACGAGGTGGACGAGCGTGCCCTTCAGCGCGTGCGGGGACGCGGGCTCGGGAAGGCGGTCGATGGCCCGCAGTCGGAAGGCGAGCGGGCAGTCGGTGAAGGACGTCACCCGGGAAGGAGACAGCGATCGAGGGATGGCCAGCGCCACGCGCGCCACGATAGGCGGGGGGTGCGCGGCGGTGGCTGATGGTCAGCCGGACCGGAGACCCGTCGTCCTCGTCCTCGCTGGACGGCCCCGTACACTCACGCGCGTGGTGGACGACGCCCCACTCGTGCGCGCGAGGCGCACGGGGCCCGTGGTCACGCTCACGCTCGACTCGCCCGCGAACCGCAACGCCCTCTCGGCGCGGCTCCTCGTCGAGCTCACCTCCGGGCTCGCGGAGGCGGCGAGCGACCCGGACGTGCGGGCCGTCGTCGTCACGGGTTCGGGGACGACGTTTTGTTCTGGGGCCGACCTGCGGGAGCGGCTGCAGCCGCCCGCGGGCGAACCGCCGGCGACGCTCGCCGAGGTCCTCTCGGCCGTCGTCTCCGCGCCGAAGCCCGTGATCGCCCGGGTGAACGGGCACGTCCGGGCGGGGGGGATGGGCATCGTGGCCGCCTGCGACCTGGCCGTCGCGCCCGTCTCGGCGACGTTCGCCTTCTCCGAAGTTCGCGTCGGTGTGGCGCCCGCCGTGATCGCGGTCCCGGCCCTCAGGCGCATGCAGCGGCGGGCGTGGGAGCGATGGGCGCTGACGGGGGACGTGTTCGGCGCCGCGGATGCCGTCGCCGCGGGCCTGCTCAGCGCCACCGTCCCCGACGAGGCCGGGCTCGACGCCTGGGTTCGTTCGGCGGTGACCTCGGTCCTCCGGAGCGCCCCCGAGGCCGTTGCCGCGACGAAGGGCCTGCCGGACCTTGTCGGGCGGCCCTGGGAGGCGGCGCTCGGCGCGGCCGAGGAGCTCTCCGACGCCTTGTTCGGGTCGGCAGCGGCACGGGAGGGCATGGCGGCCTTCCTCGAAAAGCGAAAGCCGTCGTGGGTCGCCATGTGGGAGGAACCGTGACGCGCGGACCCCGGCAGTGCGGCGGTGGCGGCCCTCGAGTGCGAACCGGAGGTCGCCGTACGCGACCCGACGCCACGGCAGGCGGTCTCGCCCACCCGCGCTCCGCCGGGAGCCAACCCAGACCTCCCCTTCCCCGTGATCTGCCCGCAAGACACAGCTCTGCGCCCGGCAGGATCGGCGGCGGTTAGGGCTGCCGCCCCGTCGGGAAGGACAGAACCGGCACCGGCATCGACGCGCCCTGGCCCGACCCGGTCTGGGCGCCGCGCCGAGCGGCGCCCGCGACGTCGGAAGGAGCCCAAGGTGCGAATCGTCCTCGTCCATCCGAGCGCCCTGATGTACTCGGAGCTGTACCTTCGACTCGAGCCGATCGGGCTGGAGCGGGTCGCCGCCGCGCTCATCGGCGCCGGGCACGACGTCCGGATGCTGGACCTGCAGGTCTACTCGCACCGCGACTACTTCGCGCTCGTCGACGACTTCCGGCCCGACGCCGTCGGGATCTCCCTCAATTACCTCGCCAACGTCCCCGAAGCGGTGGAACTCGCGAAGGCGACGAAGGCCCGACTCGGCGGCGTCAAGGTGTTCGTCGGCGGACACAGCGTGTCGTTCATCGCGGAGCAGGTGCTCGAGCACGGTGAGGGTGCCATCGACGCCGTGCTTCGCGGTGAGGGGGAGGGCGGCGCGCCGCTTCTTGTTGCCGCGCTCCACGACGGCGGGTTGGAGTCGGTGCCGGGCGCGATCTCCCCGGAGGGGGTCGGCCCGTCCCCCGAGATCGTCCACAGCCTCGACGACTACCTCCCCGCCCGTCACATCGGCGGGCGGCGCCGGAAGTACTTCATCGGCGTGCTGGATCCCTGCGCGTCGATCGAGTTCTCGCGCGGGTGCCCCTGGGACTGCTCCTTTTGCAGCGCGTGGACCTTCTACGGCCGCAGCTACCGGCAGACGTCACCGGAGGCGGCGGTCGAGGACCTCGCCCGGGTCCGGGAACCGGGCGTCTTTCTCGTCGACGACGTCGCGTTCATCAAGCCCGAGCACGGGATGGCGATCGGCCACGAAGTGGAGCGCCGGGGGATCAAGAAGGAGTACTACCTCGAGACGCGTTGTGACGTGCTGGTGCGCCAGCCCGAGGTGTTCGCGTACTGGAAGCGGCTCGGGTTGAACTACATGTTCCTCGGACTCGAGTCGATCGACGAAGAAGGGCTCAAGGCCTACCGCAAGCGCAGCTCGACCGACGTGAACGCACGCGCGCTCGAGGTCGCTCGACAGCTCGGGCTCTCCGTCGCGGTGAACCTGATCGTCGACCCGGCCTGGGATGCACGGCAGTTCGCCGTCGTGCGGGAGTGGGCGCTCTCGGTCCCCGAGATCGTGCACCTCACCGTCCAGACCCCCTACCCTGGGACCGAGACGTGGCACAGCGAGTCGCGCAAGCTGACCACGCGGGACTACCGGCTCTTCGACATCCAGCACGCGGTCCTTCCGACGACGCTCCCGCTCGACCGCTTCTACGCGGAGCTCGTGAAGACGCAGTCCATCCTCGCCCGCGAGCACCTGGGGGTCGCCGCCCTGGCGAAGACGAGCCGCATCGTGGCCCGGCACCTCGCCCACGGTCAGACGAACTTCCTGAAGATGATCTGGAAGTTCTCGCACGTCTACAACCCGAGGCGCCAGCTCGAAGACCATGAGCAGGCGGTCCGATACGAGCTCCCCGAGCCGCCGCCTCACAGCGAACAGGCCCCAGAGCGCGGCTCCCTCTACGTGCACGTTCCGGTGCGGCTCCGGAACAAGACCGGCGGGAACGGAGCCGCGGCCGACGGAGCCACCTCGCGCCCGGCTCGGACCGCAGCCGGGGCGGTCTGACCGCCCGCGCTACGTTCACGCCGTGACCGATTACGTCATCCCCGAGCCCGAACCGAAGGAGATCGACGAGAAACTCTCGATCGAGCTCCGTCACATGGCGGACAACGCGGTGCTGCGCGGGCACCCCTCGGGCCAGGAGAAGTGTCAGACCTGCCGCTACTACTTGGAGCCCTACAACGATCTCTCGTACTGTTGGCATCCGAAGTTGAGGATCCTCGTCGGCGCCGACTGGTGGTGCCAGTGGTGGGAGGCGATCCCGGAGGAGGAGTAGCGGGGGGTCGGGGAGTCGGAGCCCGGAGCGGCCTTGCTGTTGCATGGGCCGTGCGGGAAAATGGGCACACGGAGGGCAGAGGGTCAGCGACAATGGACGAGGAAAGCCTTCCGCAGGAGTTCCGGATCGAGGTCGACCGAACGGGCGACAACAAGACCGTCCGGCTGTTCGGCGAGCTCGACCTTGTGAACGCCGAGGACCTCGAAGCCGTCCTCGTCGAGCTCGCCGCGCCGGTTTCGACCGAGGCCATCGCGTCGTCCGGCCGGGAGTCCGGCACCGAAGACGAGAACGGCCACGCACCGTTCGTCTCCTCGGAGTCCTTCGACGGCGGTCCACGCATCGTCGTGGCGGACCTGTCTCACCTCGAGTTCATCGACTCGACCGGGCTCTCGGCCCTCCTCGTCGCGCGCCACCGGATCGCGCTGCTCGGGGCCCGTTTGCAGATACGGGGCGCCGCGGGCGCCGCGAGACGGGTCTTCGAGGCGGCGGGTCTCGAAGACGTCCTCGACGACTGAAAGAAACCGTCCGGAGCGGCGCGTCCGGGCCCACGCTGCCTAAGGTGACGCCCCATGGCTCGGACCGCCCCGTACGGCACGTGGGCGTCCCCGATCACCCTCGACCGCTTGGTCGGGCACGTGGTCGGGCTCTCGTTTCCTCTCGAGGTGGGCGGATACGTCTACTGGAGCGAATCGCGCCCGGCCGAAGGCGGCCGCTGCGTGCTCGTGCGCGCGCCCGCCGCGGACCTGTCCGCGGCGCACGATGTCTTCGGTCCCGACCACAACGCGCGGAGCACCGTCCACGAGTACGGCGGCCTCTGCTACACGGTTGACGCTGAGACCGTCTATTTCTCGAATTACACCGATCAACGCCTGTACCGCGTGACACCGGGGACGCCACCTCTCGCGATCACGCCGGAGCCGCCGGGACCGCGGGCGGTGCGCTATGCCGCCCCCGTCGTGTCGCCTGACCGCAGGCACCTCGTCGCCGTGCGCGAGCGGCATTTCGACCCCGATCTTCCAGCGACCGTGGTGAACGACCTCGTCGCGCTGTCCACCGGTCCCGAATCCGAGGTGCGCGTGCTCGCAGAGGGCCACGACTTCTACTCGCACCCGGTCTTCTCTCCCGATGGCACGCGTCTCGCGTGGGTGGCCTGGGACCATCCGAACATGCCGTGGGACGGCACCGAGCTCTGGGAGGCAGAGCTCGACGACACGCTGTCGGTCGTCGCGAGCCGCAAGGTCGAGGGCGGCCGGCAGGAATCAGTGACGCAGCCGAAGTACTCGTCGTCGGGCGACCTGGTCTTCGTGTCCGACCGCACCGGATGGTGGAACTTGTACGTCGCGGGCGACGAGCCTGGCGGCGCGACGCCGCTCGCGCCCATGGAGGCCGAGATCGGCGGCCCCGATTGGGTCTTCGGCACCTCGTCGTACGCGCACCTCGCCGACGGGTCGATCGTCGCGGCGTGGGGAGAATCTGGCCTCGGGCGCCTCGGCGTGCTGCCCCCGGGCGCGACGGCCTTCACGCCGATCGACACCGGATGGACGAGCTTCTTGTATCTCCGGACGTCGGACGACGGACGCTCGGTGCTCGCGGTCGCAGGATCGGCGGCGGAGCCGGCGACCGTCGTTCGGATCGCGCCCGCACAGATAGCGAACGGCCGGGCGGTCCGCGAGCTGAAGCGATCCCGCGAAGGGGGCGTCGACGCGTCCTACATCTCGCTCCCCGAGCCGATCGAGTACGAGACCGCGGGCGGCCGCACGGCGCACGCGCTCTTCTACGCTCCGAAGAACCCGGACTTCGAGGCTGGCGCAGGCGAGCGGCCGCCGCTCATCGTGCGCGTGCACGGCGGCCCGACGTCCGCCGCAACGTCAGTCCTCGACTACGGGATCCAGTTCTGGACCTCACGCGGGTTCGGGCTCGTGGACGTGAACTACGGCGGCAGCACCGGCTATGGGCGCCCCTACCGCGAGCGGCTTCGGGGCAACTGGGGCGTCGTCGACGTCGAGGACTCGACGAACGCGGCGCGCCATCTGGCGGGGTGCGGGCAAGCCGACGGCGACCGCCTCCTCATCCACGGAGGCAGCGCCGGCGGCTACACCACGCTCTGCGCCGTCACCTTCACCGACACGTTCACGGCCGGCGCGAGCTACTTCGGGATCGCGGACACGATCGTCTTCGCGAAGGAGACGCACAAGTTCGAATCGCGCTATATGGACGCCCTCTTCGGGCCGTGGCCGGAGGCGGAGGCCGTGTACCGCGAGCGATCGCCGGCGCTGCACACCGAGCACCTGCGCACGCCGCTCATCGTCTTCCAGGGCCTCGAGGACAAGGTCGTTCCGCCTGACCAGGCGGAGATCATGGTCGAAGCTCTCCGGGTGAACGGCGTTCCGCACACGTACGTCCCGTACGCTGGAGAGCAGCACGGGTTCCGCAGGTCCGAGAACGTGAGACGTACCGCGGAGGCCGAGCTCTACTTCTTCGGGCGGGTCCTCGGGTTCGTTCCCGCCGACGCGCTCGACCCTGTCGAGATCGTCCACGAGGAGCGCCTGCGCCACTGACGCCGCCGTCCCCCCGGTGCAATCAACGGTCGAAATCGACAGCGGTCGTGTTCGCGCCGCTGAGGACCACCGCGACGGTCTCGGTCGGGTCGGGCGAGTAGCGGCCGTCGAGGAGTGCGGCGAGTGCCGCGGCGCCGCCCGGCTCGAGCACGAGGCGCAAACGGTCCCAGAGCAGCGCCTGGGCTTCACGGATGGCGTCGTCCCCGACGAGGACTGCGCCCGCACCCAGTCGTGAGATCACCGCGAACGTGTGGGTCCCGATCCGCCGGGGCGCGAGCGAATCGATCGCGACGCTGCCCACCGGGGCGTCGACCGGCGCTCCCGCGGCGAGCGCGTCCGAGAGCGTGGGCGCGTCGACGGGCTCTGCGCCGACGACGGCCGCCGCGCCGTCGTAGCCTGCGCTGAGCCCGGCGAGCAGCCCGCCTCCACCGACGGCGGCGAGCACGGTGGCAACGTCCGGCGCCTGCTCCTGAAGCTCGAGCGCGATCGATCCGGCGCCAAGAATCGTGCCGACGGCGTCGAATGCGGGCACGTCGAGCGCCCCGGTCCGGGTCCGGAACTCGGCCGCGGCGGCTCGCGCGTCGTCGTAGCTCGCTCCGCCGACGACGAGGTGCGCGCCGTACGCCTCGATACGTGCGAGCTTGGCAGCGGAGGAGACCTCGGGGACGAAGACGGTCGCCGGGATCCCGAGGCGCGACGCTGCGTAGGCGACGGCCGCGCCGTGATTGCCGCCCGACGCGGCGACGACGCCCTCCTCGGGTGCCTCGTGGAGAAGGAGATTGGCGAAGGCCCCGCGCGCCTTGAAGGAGCCGGAGTGCTGGAGCTCCTCGAGCTTGAGCACGAGCGGACCCGGAGGCAGCCCGAGCTCGGACCGGTCGATGCGGAGGACGGGCGTCGTGCGCACCCAAGGCCGCAGCGCCGGCAGGAGAGCAGCGACGGCCGTTCTGCCGACTTCTTCGTCGTCCAGCCCCGCGAGTGCCGGATCGGGTCCCACCATGTCGCGCGGGGCGGTCCCCCGGAACGTGTCCGGCGAGCTCAGGGAGCGCGTGGCCGGGTCGTCAGCCATCCGGGCACGTTATCCGGGTTGCGAGTGCCCTCTCCGGCCCTTAGTTCTCCTTCGGAGTCTTGGCGATCGGACCGACGCCATCGGCGTAACCGAGGGTCACCGCGTCGGTGGGCTCGAGGAACCGCTCGGTCGCCCACTCCGCCACGAGGTGCGCGGCCGGACGGCCGGTGCGAGCCGCGAGCAAGGCGGTGAAGCGGTCGCGCTGGGCCTGGTGGGCTGCGAGCGCGCGCTCGATGTCGACCGCCCGTCCGGCCACGGTCGCGTCAGGTTCGTCCAGGTGGAGGCGGGAGTGGGGTGCCAGGGTCCGCAGGCGCCCCGAAGCGAGGACGCCGATCGCCCCGCCGGCGATGGTCCCGAGCCCGAAGGTGTCGACCGGCACACCGAGTGCCTCGATCGTGTCCATGAGCACGAGGCCAGCGTCGACCGTCGATCGCGTCGAGGTCAGGCGAACGACGATGCGTTCGTCGCCCGACACGTCGAGCATCATCAAGGTGGCCGCCGCCCGGGCGATCGGCGCGTCGCCGAGTGTCCCGTGTAGGAGGACGGTGCGACGAGCGAGCATCGCCCGGTCGAGCTCGTCGTCCAGCGATCCCGGGTCCCCGCCTGCCCACGGATCAGCGTCCGGCATCCCGGCGCCCCCCGCTCCCGCGGCCCTTCCGAGCTCCTTCGTCGGACGCGCGGCCCCGACGAGCGACGACGGTGCCGCCCGCGGCGGAGGACCCTCGCACAGGATCGCCGAGCCGCCACTCGATCAGCTGCCCGAGTGCCGCCGCGTACCGCTCGACGGTCGACAGCCGGACATCGCCCGCGCCGGTCTCCATCCGGGCGACCGCGGACTGGGAGGTCCCCATGCGCGCCGCGACCTCGGTCTGGGTGAGACCTGCCGCGATCCGGCGCGAGACGAGGTCGTCGACGAGCTCGCGCCTTCTCGCTGCCATCTCCTTGAACCCGGGCAGGAGCGGCTCGTGACGTCGTTCGTTCATCGTCGTGCGGCTTCCTCTGGATGCCCGGACGCCCTGCCGGGCCGGGCGGACAGCGCGCTCATCGGGTCTATGATATCTCACATTCGAGATCTCACCGGTGAGTTCGTGTGCAATCCGGTGAGACGCGACACAGGGAGGGCGGCGATGGGAGAGATCGGCGCCGGGACGAAGGAGGAGCCCATGCGGGACAAGTCGGTGGAGCCGGAGGACCGAAGTGTCCCGGGCTCCCTGCGGCAATCGATCATCCCCACCGTCGTGGACCAGTCGGCGCGAGGTGACCGGGCGTACGACATCTATTCGCTCCTCTTGAAGGACCGCATCGTCTTTCTCGGACAGGAGGTCGACGACCAGATCGCCAACCTCCTCGTTGCGGAGATCCTCTATCTCGCAGCTGAAGAGCCCGAGCGGGACATCTTCTTGTACATCAACTCGCCGGGCGGGCTCTCTTACGCCGGGATGGCGATCTACGACGCGATGCAGCACGTCTCCTGCGACGTGTCGACGATCTGCGTCGGCATGGGAATGTCGGCTGCGGCGATGATCCTCTGCGGAGGAGCGCCAGGAAAACGCTACGCCCTGCCGAATTCGCGGGTCATGATCCACCAGGGCACGGCCGGGACGCGCGGAGCGCCCCGCGACATGGAGATCCAGCTGCGCGAGGTCCTCGCGACGACGCGGCGCATGGCCGAGATCATCGCCTTCCACACGGGCCAGCCCCTCGAGAAGGTGGAGCGGGACATCGACAGGGACTACTTCATGACGGCAGAGGAGGCGAAGGCCTACGGCATCGTGGACGACATTCTCGTCCCCCAGCGTGGCCTGTGCGCGCCGAGCGTGTCCGAAGTGGCGACGGCACTCCCGCTGCCGTCGGCGAAAGCGAGCTGATCAGGCGCTGATCGGCACCGATCCCGTGTCAAAGGCGCTGACGGGACGGGACCGCGACCCGGAGCAGGTCCTCAGCGACGACGACGTCACCTCGGAATTCGCGGGCGGCCTCCTCGGCGAGAGGCGTCACGTCCGGGTAGCGCTGTGAGAAGTGGCTGATGACCAGGCGGCGCACGCCGGCCTCGCTCGCCAGCCGCCCGGCCTGCCTCGCCGTGAGGTGACCCCATTCGATGGCCCGATCCGTCTCCTCCTCGGCGAACGTCGCCTCGCAGACGAGGAGGTCGGCGTCGCGCGCAAGTGCAAGTGCACCATCACACCATCCGGTGTCCATGACGAAGGCGAAGACCTGGCCCGGACGATCGACGCTCACCTCTTCGATGCTGACGACGCGGCCGCCGACGGTGGACGCGCCGTCGCGTTGAAGTCGCCCGACGGCCTCGCCGGTGATCCCGTACTCAGCCAGGCGGTCAGGAAGCATCGTCCTCCCAGCACGCTCCTCCACACGCCAGCCGACCGTTTCGACCCTGTGGCGGAGCGATGCGGCAAAGAGCGTCGTCGCCGACGTCGAGTCGTCGAGGACCAAGGTGAGCGAGCCGTCGGTGGACTCGGGGACGGGGAGGGGACAGACCTCCACCCGGTCGTCGAAGATCGACGCGTGCCGCAACCGCTCAAAGTAGGCGGCTCCGCCCACCGGGAAGCAGACCGGGACCTGTCGGCTGACGCCGTCGAGCGACATCCGCTGGATGACGCCCGGGAGCCCGAGACAATGGTCTCCGTGGAAGTGGGTGACGCAGATCCGTGTGACTGCGGACACCGGGACACCCGCGTGGATCATCTGGCGCTGCGTCCCCTCTCCGGGGTCGAAGAGCGTGACCGTCGCGTCCCAGCGGAGCAGGTACCCGTTGTGGTTCCGCGTGCGCGTCGGGACCTGGCTCGCGGTCCCGAGGACGATCAGCTCACGCGACATCTGCGGCGACCCTACCGGCGCCACGGGGCCCGGTCCCGAGCTCGTCGAGCTCCCCGGCTCACCCCCTGCCCCTAGGGCCTGCGAGCATTGACGAGGAGGTCCACGAACGCCTTTCCCTCCACCGTCGAGGTCTCGACGGCGATGAAACCCGCAGACGAGAGGGCTTCTTCGAGCTCCGGGGCGCGCCACAGCGAGTACCAGCGGCCGGGGAAGTCGTCCCCGGCAAGCGACGGCCCCTCGCCGTCACCCGCGATCATCGTCAGCAAGAGCGAACCGCCACGGGCGAGGACGCGTCGCGCCTCACCCATCGCGGCGGCGAAGCGGGGCTTTGGGAGGTGCAGATAGGAGTGGCGCGCGTAGATGCCGGCGAAGGTGGCATCGGCGAAGGGCAGCGCCTCGAGATCCGCACGGACGAGCGGCGACGTCGAGGCGCGGCGCGCGATCTCGAGCATCGCGGCGGTCACGTCCATCCCGACGGCCGGCGGACCGAGTTGATCCAGGTAGCGCCCCACGCCACATCCGGCGTCGAGCACCCGCCCGCCCCCGACTGTCGCCCGGAACCTCGCGCCGAGGTCGTCCGCGGCCGCGCCACGGCGAAGCGCCCAGTCCGACGCGTGCCGCTCGTAGATGGCGAGCGTCGCCCGATCCACCCCGAGATCGTCGCGCCGGGCCGCCGCCGCGTGGGTCGTCGGCTCGACGGTCCCGGACTCCGCCGAACCGAAGTCAGCACGCCAGAGGGCTGCGCGTGGCGAGTCGGAACCGCGGCTACGTCGTCGACCCCGAGCTCGGCGCCCCCCAAGACGCGCCGGCTCGGTCCGAAAGATCCTCTGCGCGGCGGAGGAGTTGGAGCGCCCCGACCGGCGCGAAGCCCGCCGCGAGGAGGCTCCGCAGGCTCGCGGCGTTGCCCGGCGCGACACACGCGACGACGACTTGGCCCCGCGGGATCTGTTGCAGTCCTGCGGCGGCGAGGGCACGGCCCTCACCCCGGCCGCGGCGCCCCGGCTCGAGCTCGTAGCTGAGCTCGGGCAAGCCGGCGACACTACGCGCCACATCAACACGGCTTCCCGTGTCTTGTCAGGGAAGCCGAACACCTGCAGCTCGTCCCTGGTCCGGCGTGCGTACTCGACGCGCGAATGGCCGGCGAGGTCCGGTCGGAGAACGAGCGCGTTGGTGTCCGGCTCTGCAGCGCGAGCGTTCTGTGGCCCCGTTCCCCGAGCGACCATGAGCGCGTCGTGGCTCCCGACCCAGCCGCCCGCGCCGGCGATCGCGGTCATGAGGTACGCGTTCGTTGCGCCGCCGTACCCGTCGGCGCTGAGCTCGCGGATGCGGGCGTCGCTGACGTCGTCTTCGACGCAGAAGACCGCGTGCCCGGTGAAGGCGATCACCGCTTGGAGGCCGGATCGCCAGGTCGGCAGCCGGCTCCACCCGCCGTCCGCGACCGGGTAGCGGCCCTCGGCGGCTGTCTCGATGATCCGCGCAAGCGGATGGGTCGTGCTCACGGCTCTGCGTGGGAAGCCGGCTCCCCGGGGCGTACGTAGACCGAGACATGGCGGGTGGAGCAGGCGTCGAACGGCGTGCGGTCGTACCACGCGACGCGTTCTTCGAGCTCGAGTCCGGCGAGCTTCGCAACGAGGTCCAGCTCCGCCGGCCAGCAGTACCGCAGGCGAACAGGGTAGAGGGTCGTCGCCTGTTCGGTGAGGAGCACGTGGTGGCCTTCGACCGTCTGGGCCACCGGGTCGTGGCGCATGGCATCGAGGAGGAGGTGGTCCAGTCCCGTCTCGACGGTCATCGTCGACTGGCCGCTCGAAAAGCGCGCCACGTCGGGGACGAATGCCTCCACCACGAACCGACCGCCCTCTTGGAGGTGGGCGGCGACGTTGCGGGCGCAGCGCAGCTGGCGCTCCTGGCTCCCTAGCGCGAAGAAGGTCGTGAACGCCACGAAAATGAGCGAGTAGCTGCCGTCGACGCGCACGTCGGCGAAGTCACCGACGGTGACGTCGATGTTCGTTCCACCCGGCTTGGCGCGCAACTTCTCGATCATCTTCGTCGACGCGTCGATCCCGTGGACTTCGAGGCCGTGTTCGGCGAGTGGGAGGGAGATGCGGCCGGTCCCGATCCCGAGCTCGAGCACCCTCCCGCCCGACGCAAGCGCGGCGAGGAACCCGACAGCCTCGGTCGGGTCCATCCGGGGCCCGTACCACGCGTCGTAGATGTCCGCGATCCGGTCCCCGTACGTCGCGGGGTCGTAGCCGTCCATCGCCGCCAGTGAACCACGCCTCTCGGACCCGCCGCGACACCCTCGCTTCGGGATCCCACGTCCGTTCCGAGTGTTCTGGCGCCTCGCGTACGGTTGTCCGGTGGCGAGTGCGGCGTACGCGCATCACCCCGGACTTTCGTGGCTCCGCACCGTCCCCGGGGGACGGGAGTGGCTCGCGACGCTCGACCGTCTGGTCTGCGAGTGCGTCGAACTGTGGGACCTCGACCTCGCGGAGCCCTTCCCGTACGCGTGCGCGTCGCTGGCGCTCAAGGCGGCGCTGCCCGACGGCACGCCGGCCGTCTTGAAGGTGCAGTTCCCCGACCGAGAAGGTGAGCACGAAGCGGACGCGCTGGATCGCTGGTGCGGATACGGCGCGGTCATGCTGCTCGGGCACGATCGCGACCGGCGCGCGTTGTTGCTCGAGCGCTGCCTGCCCGGCACGGCGCTCGCCGACACGGCCTTGGGAGCCGCCCGGACCGACCGCGCGCTGGACGTCCTCGCCGGTTTCGTGCGCCAGCTCGCAGTTCCGGCCGGGGCTCCGTTCCACACGCTCTCGGAAGAGGCTGCGCGGTGGGCGGCGACACTCGAGAGGAACTGGCGGGCGGCGGGCCGCCCCTACGAGCGGAGACTCCTCGACGCCGCCCTGTCGTACCTGGACGACCTGCCCGCGTCTCAGGGCGAGCAGGTGCTCCTCCATCAGGATCTGCACGCTGGGAACGTGCTGCGCGCCGAACGCTCGCCGTGGCTCGTGATCGACCCGAAGCCGCTTGTCGGCGAGCTCGAGTTCGCCGCCGCGCCGATCGTGCGCGGCGCTGAGCTCGGTCACTCCGAGTTCCTGGTTCACCGCCGCCTCGACCGAGTCGTGGAGGAGCTCGGCCTCGACCCCGGGCGCGCGATCGGCTGGACCGTCGCCCAGACCCTCGCGTGGGCGGTCGGCGGCCCGGCAGACGTCTTCGCCGGACATGTCGAAGTGGCACGGTGGCTGCTCGCGCGCCGATGACCGACCCGCGCCCGTCGCAGCGTCAACCTGCCGACGTCACCGGCGGCAGGCGGCTGTGGCCCGACGAGCTCAGCGACACGGAGCGCCGCGTGCTCCGGCGCCGCGACGCGCTGAGCGCAAAGGACCGGCGACCCGATGTCCTCGTCGTGGGCGGGGGGATCATGGGCGTGGCGACCGCTCGTGCTTGCGAGGAGGCGCGCACCGGCAGCGTGCTGCTCGTCGAGGCCGAAGTGCTCGGTCACGGCGCGACGGGGGGAGCGCTCGGGCTGTGCACGCCCGAGCCCCATCACGGCCTCGACCCCGAACCGCTCGTCGTGCTCGGACGGGCGAGCCTGGGGCGCTGGCGGGAGCTCGAGGCGACGCTGCCGGGCGGCGTCGGCCTGGTCGACCTCGAATGGATCGGGCTCCTCGAAGACGAACGCGAACTCGTGCGCCGGTCGCCGTTCGCCGAGCTGATCACCGCGGAGGAGATGGCCCGGATCGTCCCCGGGCTGTCACGTCGCCAGCCGGCCATGCGGATCGGAGGCCAGGCGAGGGTGAACCCGCTGCGCGCGGCGGCGCGGCTCACGACCACTCTGCGCTCGGTCTCGACGGGCGTCCGCGCGACGTCGGTCCTGGTTCGCGGAGGTGCGCTCCGGTCCGTCGAAACGACCGCCGGCAGGGTTTCGCCGGGCGCCGTCGTGTTCGCGACGGGCAATCCCCCGCAGCTCGAGGGCCTGGGCCCGCAACCGGCGGCCGACTACGTGAAGGGCCATCTTCTCGTCACGGAGGTGGCGCCCGTCTCCCTTCCGGGCACGCTCGACCCGGTCGCGACGCCCCTCGAGGACGGCCGGCTCGTCGTTGGAGGCAGTCTCGACGAAGGGGACGACCGGCCATCGGTCACACGCGGACGAATCGACGAGATGCTCTCGGATCTCGTGCGCCGCCTCCCCACGCTCGACGGCATCCGCGTCGAGCGCGCGTGGAGCTGTTTCCGGCCGCACCATGTGCACGGTCTCCCGACGATCGACCGGGTGAACGGGCTCGACAACGCCTGGTTCACGTCCGGCCACTACCGGACGGGAATCCTGATGGCGCCGGCGACGGCCGCGATCCTCACCGAGTGGCTGACGACGGGCGAGCAGCCGGCGCACTCGAGCGCGTTCGGCCTTCGACACCGAGCCTGAACGCTCGGCCGGAGCGATCGTCTGGGCGAGGGGAGGCGACAGGACGCGCGCACGTGGCCCTCGACGCGGAAGGGACGAGGACGCGCTGCGACGCGTGAAGAATGTGGCGATGGATCACGACACGCACCGCTACCACGTCACCTGCCATTGGAGGGGCTCCACGGGAGCGGGCTACGACAACTACGACCGCACGCACCACGCGGAAGCCGCGCCCGCCCGCGTGGCGCTCGAGCTTTCATCGGACTCGGTCTTTCTCGGCCGGCCCGACCTCCTCAACCCCGAGCAGCTGCTCGTCGTCGCGGCGGCCTCGTGCCAACTGCTCTCGTTTCTGGCGGTCGCCGCCCGGGCGCGGGTCGACGTCGTCGCGTACGTCGACGAGGCCGAGGCGGTCATGCCGGAGTCCGAGCGGCCCATGCGCATCACCGAGATCAACCTGCGCCCGCGCATCACCGTGCGTGGCGAGGTGAGCGCGGAGCGGGTCGCGTCGTTGGCGGAGACCGCACATCGTGAGTGCTTCGTCGCGAACAGCCTCAACAGCGAGGTGACGGTGACCCCCGTCGTCGACATCGTCGGTGCCGGCGACGCGGATCCGACGCCGGACGCTCCGGAGCTGCGACCCCGAGGAGCCGGTCCGTCCCGCCGCGCATAGCGTCGTCGAGGTGCAGGTGAGAGGGGTGCGTCCGGGCGAGGAAGCGGCTGCCGGAGCGGTCGTCGTCGCCGCCTACCGCGCGCTCCCGGGTGCCCACCTCTCTGGTGACTACGCCGTGGAGCTGTCCGACGTTGAACGGCGTGCACGCGAGGCAGAGGTGCTCGTCGCCGTCGCGCCGGAGGTCGCATCGGTGCCGGACGGCATCGTCGGATGCGCCACGTTGGTGCCCGACAGCACCTCGCAATGGGCCGAGCTGCTCGAAGAGGGAGAAGCCGGGATCCGGATGCTCGCGGTCCTCCCTGGCGCCCAGGGTCACGGGGTGGGACGAGCGCTCCTCGATACCTGCATCGCGCGCGCTCATGAACTCGGCCGCCGGGCGCTCGTCCTGCACACCACGCTGTGGATGACCGCGGCACACAAGCTCTACGAATCAGCGGGCTTCGAACGGTATCCCGAACGCGACTGGACGCCCGTTCCCGACGTGCCGCTCTTGGCGTACCGCCTGGTTCTGCTGCCCTGATCCCGCGCGGCGGCCTGCGGGAGGAGGCGAAGGACGAGGACGGCTGCATCCTTGACGGTCATCGGAGAGAAGGCCTCGGCGGGGATCGTCGCGCCCCGCCGGACTGCGAACCGCTGGCCCCAACGCTGTGCGCCCGGAGCGTAGGGGGAAGCCCACTGCCTGACGACGTGGCGGGGGAGGACGAGATCCGCCGCGGTCATCCGGCTGCCGTTCGCGAGGAGCCGGCGCAGCACGGGCTTCGCCGCTGAGAATGGTGGGTTCGAGACGACGCGAAACGGCCGCTTCGGGAGCCTGAGGTCGGTCGCGTCGGCTTGAACGACGCAGACGGGATCCGACGAGAAACGCCCGCGGAGAAGCGCCGCCCTCGTCGGGTGCCGCTCCACTGCGACGACACGCGCGCCGGCTTCGACCAGTGCCCGGGTCAGCCTCCCGTCGCCTGCACCGATATCGACGACGAGCTCCCCGGGCTTGACGCCGGCCCGCTCGACGACGAGCCGCGCCCAACCGTCATCGAGTCGATGGAACCCCCAGCGTGGCCGGGAACGCCCGGCCACGGAAGACCATCACGCAGACGCCCATCGGGGTGACGTTACCCCCGGGTCCGCCACCATGGCGCCCGGGGGTTGGAAAAGGGGTTGACCTAAAGTTCACTTTAACTTGTAACATTCAGGGATGGCACAGATAGCGATCGTGACCGGTGGCTCGCATGGCTTCGGCCGTGCGGTATCCGTGGCTCTCGTCCGCGAGGGCTGGACCGTACTGGTGGACGGCCGGGACGCGGCGGCCCTGGAGGCGGCGGTTGCCGCCACGGGGGCCCTCGCGGTACCGGGTGACCTGAACGACGCCGCTCACCGGGCGGAGCTCGTCGCGAGAGCCGCCGATCTCGGCGGTCTCGACCTGCTGGTGAACAGCGCCGGCACCCTCGGGCCGAGCCCGTTGCCCAAACTCGGCGGGTACCCGCTCGACGCGTTGCGCGAGGTGCTGGAGACCAACGTCGTCGCGCAGCTGGGGCTCGTCCAGGCTGCGCTGCCACTCCTGCGCGAGGCGGCCGGTGCGGTCGTGAACATCACCTCGGATGCGGCCGTGGAGGCGTACGAGGGCTGGGGCGGGTACGGGGCGTCCAAGGCGGCCCTCGAGCAGATGAGCCGGGTGCTCGCGGCTGAGGAGCCGGCGGTCCGTGTGTGGTGGGCCGACCCGGGCGACATGCGCACCCGGATGCACCAGGATGCCTTCCCGGGCGAGGACATCGGCGACCGGCCCGGGCCCGATGAGGTGGCTCCGGCGCTCGTCGAGCTGGTGGCGACGCGCCCGCCGAGCGGTCGGATCGCCCTTCGTGGTCTCCTGCCGCCGGCCGGCTCCGTGCGCCACGAGGACGAGCGTCACGAGATGGCCGGTGACCAGCGGTGACCGCCACTCTCGCGTTCACCCTTCCCGCGCGACTCGAGGCATCCGTGCCGCCCGAGGGTCGCGGCCTGACCCGCGATTCGGTCCGCATGCTCGTCGGCCACCGAAGCGGCAAGCTGATCGAGCACTCGACGTTCTCGATGCTGCCCTCGTTCCTCGAAGCCGGGGATGTCGTCGTCCTCAACACCTCGGGCACGCTGGCTGCAGCGGTCAACGGCAGCGGATTCGAGACCGGGGCCGCCGGCCCAGCACGAACCGGGACGCCGCTCGTGGTGCACTTCTCCGCCGAGCTCTGCCCGGACCTCTGGGTGGTCGAGCCGCGGCGGGCGTCCGGCAGGTCCTCTGAGCAGTGGGGTGCGGACGACGACGAGCCGCCGAAGCGGATCGTGCTCGGAGGCGCGGACACCGACGCCGAGGCGGAGCTCCTCGAGCCCTACCGAGGCAGCACGCGGCTGTGGGTGGCACGGGTCCAGACGCCGATCCCGGTTGCCCGTTGGCTCGCCGTGCACGGCCGGCCGATCCGTTACGGCTACGTGGAGCGACCGTGGCCCCTGTCGTACTACCAGAACGTCTACGTCACCGAGCCGGGGAGCGCCGAGATGCCGAGTGCCGGCCGGCCGTTCACGCCCGACATCGTGACGCGTCTTGTGGCGAAGGGCGTCGGCGTCACTCCGATCGTGCTCCACACGGGCGTCTCCTCGCTCGAGTCCCACGAGTGCCCGTACCCGGAGCGTGCGTGGGTGCCCGAGGTGACGGTCGAACGTGTGAACCTCGCCAAGGCTTCCGGACGGCGGGTCGTCGCCGTCGGGACGACCGTCGTCCGCGCGCTCGAGTCCGCGTACGACGAGCGCGAGGCCGAGGTGCGCCCGCTCGACGGGTGGACCGAGCTCGTCGTGACCCCCGAGCGTGGCGTCCACGTGGTCGACGGGATGTTGACGGGGTGGCACGAGCCCGAGGCCTCGCATCTCCTCATGCTCGAAGCGGTGGCCGGACGCGCGCTGCTCGAAGCGTCGTACAAAGCCGCGCTCGCCGAGGGTTACCTCTGGCACGAGTTCGGGGACGTCCACCTCGTTCTTCCCTGATCGACGCTCGAGCCTGGAACCGGGCGCTGCGCGAGGCGACGCAGCGCCGTGCGACAGGATGGCGCCGTGACGACCCGGTCGCGCGTCCCCAGCCGGATAACCGACATCACTCCCGCGTGGATGACGACGGCGCTGTCCGCGGACCATCCGGGGGCCGTTGTCGGATCGCTCGACGTCGGGTCGATCGAGCGAGGTACGAACACCCGAGCCCGCGTCGCCGTCACCTACGACCGCGGTGCCGGCCCCTCATCGGTCTTCGTCAAGGGCCCCGGCTCGTGGGGGAACCGCCTCGCGCTCGCAGCGCTCGGCGCGCTGTACAGCGAAGCCCGGCTCGCGTCGGCAAGGGCATCCCTGCCGCTCGAACACCCACGCTTCTACGCCTCTGCCGTGGACCGCGGCACGCTCGCGGCGCTTGTCCTCATGGCAGACGTGGTCGATGCCGGCGGCCGCCCCAACGACGCCACCCGTGCTCTCGATGTGGCGGAGGTGGGGTCGGGGCTGGCGGCCCTCGCTCGGCTGCACGGCGCGTACTGGGAGCGCCAACTGCCCACGTGCCTCGCGTTCCTCAGGCCGTGGCGGCTCGGACCCGGTTGGGGAGCGGTCTCGGTGGCGAGCCTGTCGAGAGGCCTCCGACGCCTGGCGGACACCGGCTCGCCCCGCGGCGCGTGCCGGGAACTCGACGCCCGGAGGCTCGGGAGCCAGTTCCGACGAAGTGCCCTTCTCGCGGCGAGCGGGCCGCAGACGGTCCTCCACGGTGATCCGCATCCGGGCAACACGTACGCGGCTGGTTCTGGCGGGACCGGGTTCTTCGACTGGCAGCTCGTCCGCACCGGAAACTGGTCGCACGACGTGGGGTATTTCCTCGTGTCGAGCCTCGAGGTCTCTGACCGACGCCGCCACGAGTCGCGCCTTCTCGCCGGATATCTCGAGGCGCTCAGGTCGGCGGGTACCGACGCCCCGGACTTTGAGACGGCGTGGAGCCGCTACCGAGCCACTCCGGCGTTCGGCCTCTGCACCTGGTTGCACACGCTTTCGTTCGGCACGTTCCAGCCGCACGACGTTTGCCTGGCGACCATCGAGCGTTTCGCGTCCGCGTACGACGACCTCGGCACGCGACGGTCCCTGGTCGCGTCGGAGGACTGATGCCGCGGAGGGCGTTCAGCGACGCAGCTCCCAGATGTCGCATCGCTCGACCACCTTGAATCCCAGCCGGCTGTAGACCGGAAAGCCCGCAGCGCTCGACGAGAGCCATGCCCACGTCGCCCCGTCGGAGAACCCGTCCTGGATCGCCCGCGCGGTGACGGCCGTGCCGTACCCGAGTCCGCGGTGATCGGCCAAGGTCGCCACCGAGAAGATGGCGACGCAATCACCGGAGGTGAAGCCGATGGCGGTCGCGAGCGCCTGGCCGTCGCGCTCGACGAGGTAACAACGAAGACCCGGAAGTGACAGGACCGCCGGGGTCACGACCGGGCGGAAGGCGCCTTCGGGATCGCCGAAGGCGGCTGCGGCGACCGCTGCGTGTCGGGCCCCTTCGTCCGGGTCCAGCTGTCGGACGTGTTGGGAACCGGGGGCCGTGGCCTCGAGGCCCGACAGGTCGTCGAGCACCATCAGGGGCTCGCCCTCCGTCGGGACGAGCGCGTGGCGCCGGGCCACCTCGGCGAGCTCAAGCGGCCATCCCGGACGGAGGTTCAGGCAGAACGGCAGGCCTGACGAGGCGACTTCACCGAGCAGGTCCTCCACTGCGCCTGGGTCCGGATTGGTGGACACCCCCCAGACCCCGTTGTAGCCCGCGATGTGCGCACCGGTCACCGCCGCGATCGCGCCGCCTGCGCGGCGGGTCCAGGCGCCGGGAACGGCTCCCACGAGGAGCTCCCAGGCACGCGCGGTTGCGGACGCGACGGCGTCCGCGTCGGCTGGCACGGCGAGCGACGTTACCGGGCGGTTCGCAACGCGGCCTTCCTTGAGCCCTCCGCCCGCCGCGCGGCAGCATTGGGAATGGCCGTCTCGATCCGCCGGATCCGTGCAGGGGAGGGGCAGGTGCTGCGTGACGTTCGACTGCTCGCCCTCGCCGACGCGCCCACTGCATTCGCGTCGTCCCACGAGAAGGAAGCGACCCGAGCGATCTCGACATGGGACGCCGACTCGTCGGAGCGGGCCTCCGGAGACGACTCCGTGAACTTCTTCGCAGAGGCGGACGGGACTGTCGTCGGACTGGTGGGCGCCTTCCGAGTGGCGCAGGACCCGGAGATCGTCGAGCTCGTGTCGATGTGGGTCGAGCCGGCGCAACGCGGACGAGGCGTGGGCGCGATGCTCGTCGACGCAGTCCTCGAGTGGGCGGCCGCGTCGGGGTCGCAGGAGGTGGGGCTGTGGGTGACGCGGACGAACGCGTCGGCGGCGGCTCTGTACGAGAAGATGGGATTCGTTGTCACCGGCGACGTCCAGGCCCTGCCGTCGGATCCCTGCTACGACGAGGTCCGCATGGTCCGCTCGGTCGGCCGCGGAGATGGCGTCGGCGGCGCAAATGCGTGACGGACCGACCGCTCGAGTGGCCCGCGAGCTCGGTCCCGGGGTCCTCGAACGACTGGTGAGCCTCGATGCAGGGGACCTCCAGTCGCTGCTCCTCGAAGTGGTCGGCCGACGCGCCGGGCACGTGACGCCGCGGCGGCTTCTCGAGCAGTACGGCGTGAACCGGTTCGTCCGGCCCTCCGGCACGCCGGCCCGAGCCCTCACCGCGTTCGAGGACCTGGCGTGGTCGCTCCTCCCCGACGGGTACGAGGCGCTCGAGCTCTCGCCGCTCTGCCCTCTCGGGACGAACTCGGCGGTCGCGACGGTGAGCCAGAACAAGGTGGTCGCCACCGTCCGCAACGCGGAGGTCGTGGCGGACACGACGAACGTGCTCGCGCTCGAAGCCGCACTGCGCCGCCGCGCGCTCCTCTCGAGCCCGGAGACGGCGACGTCGCCGGTCCGGCTCGCGGCGTCGCAACGCCAGGTCCGGGCGCAACGCTACGGCGACCCGAGCTCGCTCGCCCACTTCCGACTGCTGGGTCTCGTCGCTGCAGGACGCCGCGAACAAGCCGGGGCTTTCGAGTGTGCGGCCGTCGTCGAGCAGATCGCCTACGTCGTGACCCTTGTCAGCCAATTGCGTGTGGACCTCCGGGTGGAGATTGTGGTCACCGACTTCTCCGCCCGGTCCCGAATGCTGAACGACAAGGTCCGCTCGCCACTGGTCGCCAGGTTCGGCGAGGCGAGGGTTCGCACCGACGACGACAGGACCGACGGACAGGGGTATTACCGCGGAATCTGCTACAAGTTGCGCGCGACCGATGCAGCTGGCCGGGAATTCGAGTTCGCTGACGGTGGCCGCGTCGACTGGACGGCCCGCCTGCTGAGTGACGAGAAGGAGCAGCTCGTGATCGGCGGCGTCGGGGTCGAGCGCCTCCTCAGCTGAGTTCGTCGTCTCTGAAGCGTGCGTCTGCGAGGCGGTCGCCCCGCCGCCGAGGCCCGGATGCGTCCGAGCCGGCACCGGCCGGCGTCAACCCGCCAGGATCTCGATCAACCGCTCCGCTTCGTAGCTTCCGCGGTAGACGAGCCCGTCGATGAAGATCGTCGGCGTGCCAAGGACCTCCCCCGAATCGCTCCCGGTCCGGACGTCGCGCTCGATGCGACGTGCGACCTCCGCTGAGCGCAGGTCGTGTTCGAAGCGGTCGAGGTCGAGATCGAGGTCCGCCGCGTAGCCGCGCAGGTCGCCGTCTGTGAGCGCCTTCTGGCGGTGGAACAGCCGGTCGTGCATCTCCCAGAAACGGCCTTGCCGCGCAGCCGACTCCGCCGCCGCTGCGGCGGCCAGCGCGTGGGGATGGATCTCGGTCAGCGGGAAGTGTCGGAAGGCGAAACGGATCCCCCCCTCGACCTCCTGCTCGACCCGCTGGATCGCTCTGTACGCCTGTCTCGAGTACGGGCATTCGTAATCTCCGTACTCGAGGAGGAGCGGCCTTCCTGAAGGGCCGCGGACATGGTCGACCTGTTCATCGACCGGGGGCACCGACGCCCACGGGTGCGGGGTGCGAGGTGACGTCGTGTCCTCCATCTTCAGAGTCCCCCTGGAGCGTCGTCGACGGAGCAGGACCCCCCGAGCTTAAACCCGCGCCGCCATGCGGAACGTTGGACGTGCACCTGCTGCGCTCAGAGGCGGCCCCGTGGTCCGGTTCGGATGGCCGCCGACGAAGGTGCCATGCTGGCCCGCATGCAGCGGCCTGGCGCCTACGAGTCGCGGCGGTGAGCGGCTCGTGAGCACGGGGATCGGGGAAGGCACAGCTCGACAGGAAAGTGCGACCACCCCAGGGCCGGCCCCTGCCTCGACGATTGCGGACCACGAGTTCGCCCACCGGCTCGTCCTCTGGGACGTCGACGGCACCCTCCTCACGACCGGTCCAGCGGGCCGGATCGCCCTCGAGGCCGCTGCTGCGCGCGTTGCGGGAATCCGTGAGGTGCCGCAGGTGGTGATGGGGGGGAAGACCGACCCTCAGATCGTGACGGAGATCCTCGCCCTCTCTGGAATGAAGCGCGTCCACATCGACCGCGTCCTCCCCGCGGCGCTCATGGAGGCCGAGGCGGTCCTGGCCTCGGAGACCGAGCGGATCCGGGCCGAGGGGCGTGTCCACGCCGGCGTCCGAGATCTCCTTGCCAGGCTCGCGGCTGTGGACGGCGTCCGCCAGAGCCTCCTCACGGGAAATGTGAGACGGAATGCGGTTGTCAAGGTCGCGGCCTTCGACCTCGACCGCTACTTCGACTTCGACATCGGCGCCTACGGGACAGACCACGCAGAACGGAATTGCCTGGTGCCGATCGCCCTCCACCGCGCGACCGAGCTTCGGGGCGAGCAGTACGCGGCAGACGAGGTATGGGTGGTCGGGGACACCGCGCACGACCTCAGCTGCGCGCGGGCGGGAGGCGTGCGCGCCCTCATCGTCGGGACCGGACACGAAGGCTTCCGAGCTGTCCGGACACTCGATGCCGACTGCCTGGTCGAAGACCTTTCCGACACCGAGGTCACGGCGAAGATCCTGCTTGGCACCTGACGCACGGCGCGGAGCGCCGAAGCAGGCAAGCGCAAGTGGGCGACCGATGGCGCCGCCGGAGCGACGCCGGGACGGCACCTACCGTCCCGACGTCCCCCGGACGCGGGTTGCGGATCTCATGTCGCCGTCATGAGGTGGACGCCGACATCGACGAGGGCCGAACCGAAGGCCCAGCGAACGCGGCGCATGAGGTTCCGAAGTGAGAATCCTCGCGTCCGCGCCTCGGCGGTATCTCGAAACTCGGCGCGCTGGAGAAGTTCCCGGTGCTGCTGGCGCGCGAGCGCGCCAATGAGGGTGGGGTGCATGGAGGCTCCTTGGAAGGTGAGAGAAAGACGAGTCGACGCGCGCGAGCTGTCTCTGTTGAGTTCGCTCGCGACGTATCGGCGAAAGCCGAAGTGGCTAGAAAATCGTCAGCTGATCGCCGGCAGTCGTAGCCGGCACACGGAACGTCCGAAATCCCGTGCTGCAGATCGTGGTGTCAGACTTCTTCAACGCAGCACCTCCTTCGACGCTCGACGTGTCGCAGCATGATACCGCGAATCGGGAGGCGATTACTAGGCGAACTGGCCAATTTCTTCGATACGACCTTCGCGTCCAGCACCTCGGCTGGACGAAGAAGTAGCTACTCATCGCGAGGATGGGCGGCGTCGAGACTTGACGTCTGAGCATCAGCGCGGCGCAAAGGTACGGCCCCAGAGCTGAGCCAGAGTGACTGTTCAGCTCGAAGTTGGGATACCGACACGTGCACCGTACTGAGCCCTTCGGTCCCGGTGCGTCCCGAGCGCGGGATAGGCCATACTTCCGTAATGCGAATCGCGTCCGTCGGGAGAGGAAACGTCGGTGGGGGCCTGACCGAGATATGGGAGCGGGCCGGGCACACAGTGTCTCGGATCGGGCGCGATGGTGGTGATGTCTCCGATGCCGATGTCGTGCTTCTGGCTGTTCCGGGTGGAGCGGTCGTCGAAGCGCTCCAAACCGTGACCGGCTGGCGCGGCAAGACGGTGATCGACGCGACCAACCTGTTTGGCGTCCAGCCACCCGGAGGCCATGCGTCCAACGCCGAGTTCGTGAAGTCGGAAACTGGTGGACCCACCGTGAAGTCGTTCAACGCGAACTTCATGGCGTTGCTGGAAAGAATAGGAGAGGTACGCGAGAGGCCGGCGAACGTCTGGTGCGGAGACGAAGCAGCGCGCGAATCAGTTGAGACGCTCATTCGCGACGCAGGGTACGAACCCGTCTACGCTGGCGGACTCGACTGCGCCGTGGCGATGGAGAGCTTCGCGAGACTGATCATCGGGATCGCTCAGCGCGGAATGGGGCCATTCTTCTATCGAATGGCGGCGCCGGAGGAACTCTAATCTCCGACCCGCCGGTACGTGCATGTACGGACGCGCGGCCAGCAAGCTGTCGCCGCGCCAACCGCCACGACGCGAGCGTCGTGGCGGGGCGCGGCTGGAGTCCGAGCTGGCGGACGAACCAGGTCGCGCACCTCCCTTGCCCGTCGAGCGCAGGGAGGCGGAAGGACGCTCCCTGCTCGGGAGTTCACGAGCGCGGACGCTAATCGACCAGCGGATACCGGCGTTCGGATCGGTCGACGCGTTGTCGCAGTTCGGCCACCTCGCGGGACAGGTTCCCGACGGCCTGCGCCACCTCGATCAGCGCCTCTTGGAGTTCGTCGTGAGACGGCCTTGAATCGTGCCGCAGTTCGCGGATCAGGCTCGCTAAATCGCCGGGCATGCTTCCTCAGTACCCGGTCCGAGAACCCGGCTACCGGCGCGAGAGCTGACTCCGCACCCGTGCGGCAAGGGCTGAGAGAGGGCGGCGAGTGTCTCGCTGGACACCTCCCAATCGGCGGAGGCCTGCGAGACGCACCGCAACGGGAGTTTGGTGAGCTGAGCCAACGTCAAGATGGCCCACGGTCGGACTCGTGTAAAGGGTGGATCCCCACGACGTCGCGGGCTCCCCTTGCAGTGTCTGTGGCAGAGCCCTTGTCCTGGCCGCTCTCGTCCGCGATACTGGTCACTACCTCGGGGGAGGGGACCAAATGTGGACAACAGAAGAAACGCTCGAAGAGCTGCGCGAGATCCGCACGCATTTGCTTGACACGCTCGCAGGGATCGACCTCGAGATTGCGTGGCTGAGCCCAGCTGTTGAGCCAGATCGCGGCTGGCTATCAGAGCAGCAGGTCCGCAGGATCATCGCGTCGCTCAACGCAGAAGACGGCTGAGGTCCCAGTCGGGAAGTTGACGACGTGGCCGTCCCCTGCAAATGCGACGTCAGGCTGCGCGTGCCACCTCGATCTCGGCTTCCTCTTGGGTTCGCGCGTGATCGGCGAGAACGTGGAGATTCTTTCGGGCCACCGCCTCACCCGGCGAGGCAGCCTGGACTTCGCTAGAACACCGGGAACAGCCGATCCGCCACCTGCCTGGGAGCGCAGCCCGATCTTCCTCCGCATGGTGTTGCTCCCGCCCGTGATTCGAACGTGTTTCGGATCATGGGCACGGTCGGGATAACGATGCCCAGCAAGAAGAACGGCACTCCGACGATGAGAACAATGGCAAGGCACCAAGCCACAGAAGGCCCTCCTCTTCGTGAGTCATCTCTCGCCTCCCTTCAAGGTGGTGATACCCGAGCAAACAAGGATTCCCAAACGGCGTGGCTGCCGTGTGGAGTAACTGTGACCGGCACCTACGGTGGCGAAGCAATCCAGTCGGAAATTCACGTGGCCGACTGTTCGCCGAGCGCGTTCGGCGGCGTTTGATCACCCCTCTCGTCAGGCTGCAACAGCTCGGGGCGGTCGCCGGCGAACCCAGGAACCTCGGACCGACGGCCCTCGCGCTCGGCCCCGGAGTTGAGGCCGGTGGGTGTCCGGCTCGTCGGGCCATGGGCGCCGGTTAGTTGGACGTCCGTTGCAACGGGCGGCTCACATTTGGCGCTCATGTGCTTCCCGATGGCGGGTATGGAAGGAGCGGGCGAGGAACCGAGGAGGCCTGCGATATGAGCGTGGCGAAGAAAATCAGAAACAAGACAGAATCGATGACCGGGAGAACGAAGAAGGGCATCGGAAAGGCGACGAACAACCGCTCCCTCGAAGCCAAGGGTAAGGCGCAGCAGGTTGCCGGCAACGTGAAGCAATCTGGGCAGAAATTGAGGGACGCGGCCAAGAAGTGATGCCGCCCATCGCTTGACAGACCCCACGGCGAGGCGGCTCTGGCACTTCCGATCGGTGTCTCTGCGCCTCGGCGCGCGCGCTCGTCGCGTCGATCGTCACCCGCATCTTGTGTTCGTGGCGTCCTACAGCGGGCCTGGGCAAATGCGCGTGAAGATGGGTCGTCCGGACGGTATCTCCATGATCCTCGCCATACCGGACTGACCGGGCTGCGGGGACGGTGCGACGATCAGAGACGCGGCGCCGCGCGCTTCACCGGCAGCTGCACGCGTACAAGCTCGCGACCGAAGGATCTGTACGCGCTTCTGCCGATGCCGGACCGCGGACTGGCGCGGACTCCCTACGGATCTCGTCAGGCATTGCGAATCCGCTGGAGACGTTGGAGCGGCCCACCGTCGCAAGCACCCTGTCCGAGCCCGGCATGTAGCTCCGGCACCTTGCTCGCGCGGCGAGGAACGAGTCGAGGGACGCGGCCGCCGTGGTCCATCACCGACGAGCCTTCGACGATTAACCCCGGCCGCGGCCGGCCTGATTGTCGAACCTGCGTTGCAATGTCACACACTGTGACGCGCCTGTGTATCTGTCGATTGACATTGACAATGTGGATAAAGGGGCGCAAGCTCATAAATACCGAAGGTCAGGGAGGCGACGATCCCAGGGGCGCCCTTCGCGGCGGTCGCTCATGCTCCTGGGGGAGCCAATAGCGAGACCGGCCCTTTCCGTGTGCGGGAGGTTAGGGCATGGTACGAAAGTCCCTATTCATTTTGGGCATGGCCCTGTGCGGCGCGCTGGTTGCAGTACCGGCAGGTGCGATGACGTCGGGCGCACACTTCTTCAAGGACACCGGCGCCTCTGTTGGCCCAACAGCCCAGCTGATCGTCCATATCGACGAGGCCGGGGTCGGCAACACAAACGTGAATTACTCAATTTCATGGACCGGCACGGCTGTCTGGGAGTGCATCAATGGTGGGACAAAACACCCGAAGGCGTCTAACAAAGAGACAGTTGTCGCATCAGGCACAAGCTCGCTCAGCCTTCAGCCGAGAAACGGGCGAGTGACAGCGACAGTGCCCGTCGCGACAACGCCTCCGGGACCCGGCACATTCAAGTGTCCCTCCGGACAGACGCTCGTGCTCGCCAGCGTGACCTACTCCGTCACGGTTCACGACACGACGAACGGCGTGAGCGCCGGTCCATTCACGGCCAGCGGCTCCTAGCCGGCACACGTTCTCCCGGACCCGGTGTAAAGCGTACGCCGGCACACGGGCAGGTAGTCGGTCCCCTCCGACGCCACCGGGCGTCGGAGGGGACGGTTGGTCAATCGAGGACTGCGGTCGTACCACGAGATGTCGGTCGTCAGCGGCGGTGTAGTTTCAAATCCCTTACCAAGGAGAGGAGAGGCAAGATGGCCGTCGCCGTTCAGTTGGATTTCGAGGGTGGCACGCTCGATCAGTACGACGAGGTAATCAAGCGGATGGGCTTCACGCCTGGCGGCAAGGGTGGCCCGGGCGGGCTCTTCCACTGGGTCACCAAGACTGACACTGGAGTCCGCGTGACGGACGTCTGGGAATCCCGAGAAGCATTCGAGAAGTTCGCACAGGAGAAGATCGGTCCGATTACGCAGGACGTCGGGGTTCCCGGACCGCCAACGACGTCCTTTGTTGAGGTGCACAACTACTTGACTGCGGGCTAGCGCTTGCGGGCACTTCAGCGGCGGGGCGGGTGCACGCGAGCCCATGTGGCGCCCGTCGAATACCGACGTCGACGTGTGAGCCTTCCAGGGCGCTTGCGGACGTCTCGGAGCACGTCGCCCGTTCGGCGGGGCCGATCCTCCCGGCCCTTCCTTTCCCAGGTGAAGACGAAGGCTCGATCGAAGGTCCCGCGTGGTCTCAACGATTCAGGATTATCCGCCACTCCATCGGGTACGACTCCGTGCACCTCTGATCCGCGGGACTTCGTCGGGGACGACAGCGTCGACGGGTGCGAACACGCGAGACCTGATGGCTCGCTTTGCTCATACCAGTCCCAGCGCCCCGCTCAACTACCACACTCGACGGAGGAACGTGATCGCGCGATAGTCGAGATGCGTGACCGCATTCTTTCGCGTTGACGGGAGTCTCGAAGCGCTCCGGGTATGGAACTGCCCCCGGTGCTTCGGCACCTTCGAAGATTGACGGAGAGCCGCTCTGTCGGACGCGTTTTGGCGGGTCAACGTGTTGCGACCTAGGGGGGCGGTTCATTGGGCGTCCGAGGTGAGAGAGGACGCGCGTCGCCGTGATCGCTCCTCGCGCCAAAAGATCAGCTCGTAGGCGTGCAAGCAGAGCCACACCGCCATGACGAGAGCGAGTCCAAGAAGGGCGGACCCGTACATCGGGACCGGCGTCAGGAGCGCGCAAGCGGCGGCTGCTATCGGACGGCCACGTCCGAGCGTCCTGGAGACGCGCCACCGGAGGCCGACAAACGCGCCAAGGTAAGTCGCCGATCCGCAGCAGAGCGCGATCGCCGGAACCAGCCGAAGATCCGAACCGACGTGTCCAAGCATCGTACGCATCGCGAAGGCGAAGAGCAGGATCCCTCCCACCATCGGCAGGTGCCAGTACGTATAGGCGTCGCGCGCGAGCGCGATCCGTTCGGTTCCCTCGCGTTGCCTGAGCAGACCCTCGATACCGCTCGACGTGAAGTCGAAATATGCGAGCCAGAAGCATGCGGCCACGACCATACCGAGGACGGCCGCGACGATCTCTTGCGCGTGCAACGGCGTTGCTCTGGCTCCGAACCCGATTGCCCCGAGTGACTCACCGATCGCGATTATGAGGATCAGGCCGTGGCGCTCGGCGAAATGCGCCGGATACACACGCCAGCCGCTCAGCCCGTTCAGATTTGGACCGAACAGACCTATAGCGACCGCGAGGGTCCAGAGTCCAGCTCGCCATGCCTCCGGCGCGAACGACGCCCCGAGGAGGAGCGCTGCCGCTGGCAGCTCGGAGCGCGTCATCCGGAGTACGGCGGAGAGCTGATCGCGCTGTGGCTGGCTGACGAGGGCGTAGAGCCCGACGAACGCGGACATGACCGCAAAGAGGGCGAGTCCGAACAGGGGTCCGTGCCCGGTGAACGCGGTCGGCGCTGCGAGCGCCGCGATGAACAGGCATGCGGTGGCGAACAGCATGACTGCCCAGACGATGCTGGCCTGCGCATCGGCGGTGTTCGTCAGCCACGCATAGCTCGCCCACACCCACCACAACAAGGCAAGGACGACCACCCCCTCCCCGAGGCCTGCCCAGGTGGCGTGCTCGAGCCACAGCGTCGTCACCTGCGTGAAAGCGAAGGCGAAGATGAGGTCGAAGAAGAGCTCGATCGGAGAGACGCGTTGCTCCCGGCTGGCGACCGCGTCAGTCACGAACGGACGCTAGGCGCCACAGCATCCGTTCCCTGCCGCCCAGACAGAACAGCTCTATCAGCGTGTCCCGTCGAACCGCGCCCGCGAGCCAGAAGGTGATAAATCCACTTGGCCACTGTGCGGGGGTGGCGAGCGAAGCGAGGCGGGTCCCCGGCTGGCTTCTCGGGCGGCGGGCTCCCGGCGTGGTCTGCCAGTTCCTTCTCAGATCCCCCGAAAGCGCTTTGGCCGCGTCGACTGGTCCGGCCTTACCTCGCCGCGACGGGACTGGATCCGACAACCACCGCGCACGGCGCAGGGAGCCTGCTCCCAGCCGTCCCCCGGGATGTTGAGGGCGTATGTCGCCACCTCCGTCAGCTTCTCGACGAGTGATACTTGCGCGAGTCCGTCCTATCATGCTAATACACTGAGACGGTCGAAACTCCGCTCGTCCGCTTCCGGCTCGATCCGCGCTCTGGGGTTGCCCCCTACCGTCAGCTCTTCGATCAGGTCCGTCAGGCCGTCAATCTCGGGCTTCTGCACCCGGGCGACCAGCTTCCGTCGGTCAGAGATGTCGTTGGGCAGATCTCCATCAACCCCAACACCGTGCATCGCGCGTATCGCGACCTCGAACAGGCCGGTGTCGTAGCCGGGCGACCAGGCATCGGCACCTTCGTCGTCGCCACCACATCGCCGGGCGCGACCCCTGAGCAGCTCAGGGAGCTGTCGGTCGAGTTGCGAAGGTGGGTTGACCGAGCGCGGGGTGCCGGGCTCGATGAGGAAGGCATTGCAGCGCTGATCGCCGCGACGATGGACGTCGGACCGGACATCTTCTCGGGTGCGCAATGAGCGAGGCGCCTGCTCTTGAGACCATCGGCCTCGGCAAACGGTACGGCCATACCTGGGGTCTACGGGATTGCTCGTTTGACATTCCGACCGGGCGAATCGCGGCGCTCGTCGGACCAAATGGTTCGGGCAAATCGACCCTGCTTCGGGTGGCCGTCGGCGTCGCTCGGCCGACGACCGGGCATGTCCGCGTCTTCGGGCGAACGCCCGAAGAAGTGTTGCATCGTGTGGGTTACCTCGATCAGGAGCGGCCGCTGTACCGCTCGTTCAAGGTTGGCGAGATGCTGCGATTCGGCGAGAAGCTGAACCCGCTCTGGGATGCGGCGGCCGCTCGTCTGTACCTCGGAGAACTCAAGATCTCCCTCGGCGCACGAGTCGGGAACCTCTCGGTGGGCCAGCAGGCGCAGGTCGCGCTCACCATCTGCCTGGCAAAGCGTCCTGATCTCCTCTTGCTCGACGAACCGGTCGCGGCGCTCGACCCGCTAGCGCGCGAGTCCGTGATGCAGGTTCTCTTGCGCGCCGTCGTTCAAGACGGGACGACGGTGCTTCTGTCCTCGCATGTGATCGCAGATCTTGCGACCGTCTGCGACTACCTGATCATCCTGTCGGCATCGCGTGTGAGCCTGGCGGACGACCTCGCCTACGTGCTCGCGAGCCACCACCTGCTCGTCGGGGCTCGCGATACGAGCGCACCGACCGGGACCGAGGTGATAGCCGCCACGCACACCGGACGACAGACGAACCTTCTCGTCCGCGTCACCGAACCGATCGACGATGCGGGGTGGCGAGTCGAAGAGCCGACTCTTGAAGAGATCGTTATCGCTTACCTCCGCCGAGCCGAGGCTGGAGGCGAGTCTTCGGCGCATCAGCCCTTACTCCCTAAGGGCAGCGAGCAAGAACAGGCATCCCGATGATCTGGGCCACCTGGAGGATGGAGCGGTCGCTCTATCTTGTTGCCGTCGTCGCCCTTGGGGTGATCGCGGTCCTGCTCGCACTCGCTGGGCTACATCAAGAGAGTGCCTGGGCCGCATACTCGAACCTTCATTGCGGTGAGCCGGGATCCACCTCGGGGTGTATGTCGGCGGCGAGCAGCTACTTCAGCGCAAGCCGGTTTAGCAGCGCCGGTGTCGTCGTCGGGTTCCTTGTCCCCGGATTGGTCGGCCTCGTCTTCGGTGCGCCGATTATTGCGCGGGAGCTCGGACAGGGCACCAACCGGCTCGCCTGGACCCAATCAATCAGCCGCACACGCTGGCTGCTCTTGAAGCTCGCGGTCGGAGCTCTTGCGTCAGGTGCCCTCATCGGCGCGCTCACGCCCGTGTTCCAGTGGTGGACGGGAGCAGTCCAGCGAGGGGATCGAATCGTTCCGCCGAACTTCGACGCTTCGGGTTTGGTGCCGGTCGCGTATGCGCTGTTCGCGTTCATGCTGGGCGCATTCCTCGGCGTCCTCGTCCGACGCACTGGGTGGGCCTTCGCCATCGGAGTTCCCGTCTTCGCTGCATTCCGCTACCTCGAACGTAGCTTCGTTCGCTCCGCTCTCGTGCCGCCGGTCGAAATGTCGAAGATCCAGGTCGCCCCCTCGAACAACTGGGTCTTGAACCAGGGCTACCTGCCGCTGGGGCAGTCGAGCCCGGGACGGGGGATCACCTGGCAGACGAAGAACGCTTCCATCAGCAGATGCACGAACCCCGGAGGCGGAAAGGCTACCGTCAGCGTCCAGCACTGCGAATCTCTCCTCAAGTTGCACTTCGTCGTCCAGATGCAGCCGGGGAATCATTACTGGCTGCTTCAGCTCGCGGAGGCTGGGGTGTTCGTGGCGGCGGCGTGCGCATTGCTTGCCCTTACTGTCGTAGCCGTTCGTCGCTGGAGGACGTAAGCAGAAGGGAGATTCAGTCCTCGGCCGTGGGGCACGAAGTCGGACTTGTTGGCGTGTCGACCCGCAAAGAGGAACCGAATATTTCCATCAAGACCTGGTCCTCCTCGCTCAACCGAAATACCTGCCGCATGGTCTCCGGCGTTCGGGTCGTAACCTCCACAATTGGCGGAGACGAGTGTCGCCTCGATCCTGATCCAGTTGGTCCGGCGCAGCGGGCGCAGATTCACTCATCCGAGGGATCGCTGCCTGATCATCTGAGTTCTCGTCCAGCGGTCGTCCCCTTCGAGGCAGAAGTTCGACAGCGTCTCGGTTACCGACGACCGAGAAGCGCTACCCTCCGGCTGTGCGCCTCGAGCCCTTCTATCGAATCCGGTTCACCTATCCTGAGAGTTGGCTTGTGGAGCTTGAAGGTGGCTGGAAACAGCTTTTCTTCATCGCCGATGGTTGGTGCGAAGGCGGGATACGCGGGAGGTTCAGAGGAGCCAATTTCCCGATGCGCCACGGCGCCACCGGCCCGTTTCGGCCCGACTTCCGTGCTGTCATCGAGACCGAAGACGGCGCCACGATCATGTTCGAATGGCACGGCTATGGCAGGGCGTACCCACCTGGGCGTCGCCAGGTCGTAGGTGCGGTTTTCCATACGAGCGATCACCCGAACTACAAGCGCCTCAACGATATTGTTTGTGTCTGCGAAGGCGAGGTCAGAGCCGCGGCGGATCCGGGTCAGGCCGAGCCGGACCTCGTGATCGATGTCGCTGAACTCGTGTGGGAGCCGATCCCGGATTAGCACGCTCGGCGGTACATCGCCGTACGCCAGTGTGCCGTGTTGGCCCGGCAACCATCCTGTCTTCCTGGGTCCAGCGCTGGGCCCGCCGCAATTTGATGCCAGACGTTGGTCGGCGATTTCGGCGCTGCAGTGCTCCCAGGTTTGTTGCAGGAGGCTGGGAACCGAGCTCGAACGTAGGTCGGCCGGCAAGTCCTGCATCTACACGATCGCCGCCACTCGGGGTTCACCCTGGCTGCTTTGCAAAGCGATGCAAGGAGACACCTGATGCTTCATGCCCATCACGCATCGCCGGCAGCGGCTCTCCGCTACCAGCACGCAACCGAGGAGCACGAACGACGGTTTGGCGACGGGCTCGTTGCGTCCGCGTCGAACGGGAAGGGCATACACAGACGCGAGATGACCGCGGGATGGAGGGCGGCGAAGCGCCGAAACCTAAGGAGAGGGTGTAGGGCTTTTACCAGGAAGAGCGGCCGACGAGGATCGAACTCGCATCATCAGCTTGGAAGGCTGAGGTTCTGCCATTGAACTACGGCCGCAAGATAGCACCGGCAAGTGTCCGGACTTTACGCCGATTGTAGGCAGAGCGACCGCAGCGTCTTCGACCCCGTGCCTGGACGGCCAGCTCCTCGGAACGAGGACGCCTCACGGCATCTCATCGGAGAGAAAAATGCATTGAGGCTGTGATACAGCAGGTCATAGCGTCGCCAGCACGGGCATTGCATCCACTGCTACTGTATTTCTCGGGTCCGCGCGCCCTCAAAGTTCCAAGTTGCGAGGTCCCAACATTAGGAGTCATAGTGCGATCGCCAGCCAGCGCCACGGCGGCACGACCGGCAAGGAGACCATTCGCCCGGTTGTGGTGGTTGGGCTCCGCGATCTCGGTGCTCGTGCTCGGCGGTGCCGGCGCGATCTCGTCAGGAACCTCCGGAGCGACTAGCGGGCCGGCGCAACCTTCAACAAGTGCGGCGATCTACTCTGAGGTTGTCGGATTCCCTCTCTATGCGACGGGGAACGGGCAGTCGACCATCTCCATGACTCCGGGTGCCGTTGGGGATCTGATCGTCGCCTTCGTCGAGTTGCACAGCGGCTCGTCGCCGGCCGTGACCAGGCTCAGCGCGCCGAACGTCAACTGGCAGTCGTCGCCCACGGTTATCAACACAGACGCGAGCGTTCCGTTGCATCTCGAGACGTGGTACGGGGTCGCAACGTCGACGTCGAGTGGCCTGACCACTGTTACCTATTCGGGGTCGGTCACGACAAACGGCATCGAGATCATTGTCGACTCCTTCCATTACGGCAGCGCCGGAACCTGGACCGTCGCACAAGCCGGCTCGCAGGATGGTCCATCGAGCACTGTCGGCTTTCCGGCGCTCAAGTCCGCATCGGCGTCCGCCGGTGGCGGAGGCGGCGGGGTCTACGTGGGCTACTCGCGTTTGGCGACGAGCTTCACATCGGGGTCGACCGCCGGATTCACCTACTACGTCACCCCCCGGGCGAACGTGGAGTTGCGGAGCGTGACGCTCGGCGCGTCTACGACATACTCACCCGTTGCCTCGCAGTCTGGTTCTGGCGAATACACGTCGGATGGGGCGATCTTCTACGTGGCTGGCGGCTCACTCAGTCCTCCGACGGTGACAGCAATCTCACCGGCCACGGGGCCGACGGCCGGCGGCACCCACGTCACGGTCGCCGGTACCGGGTTCAGCACAGGGGACACGGTCACATTCGGGCCGACTAGGGCGGCCGCCGTAACCCTGAACTCGTCCACCTCCATCTCGGCGACCTCGCCGCCAGGCACCGGGACGGTCGACGTGACCGTGACCGGTCCCGGCGGCACGAGCGTCAAATCGAGCGCGGACACCTTTACCTATGCCAACCCGGTTCCGACCGTGACGTCCGTCTCCCCGCTTACAGGACCGGTCGGCACGAGGGTGACCATTGTGGGGACTGGCTTCAGCACAGGAGACGTCGTCACATTTGGGACGGCTCGGGCGACCGGTCTGACCGTGAACTCCGCAACATCCATCACGACCACTTCGCCGTCGGGAACGGGCACGGTCAGCGTGACCGTGACCGGACCCGGTGGGACGAGCGCGGTGGTCTCGTCTGACGAGTACACCTACACGACGCCGGTGCCCACGGTTACCTCTGTGTCGCCGGCGACAGGTCCCGCCGGGACCAAGGTCACCATTGCCGGGACCGGGTTCAGTACAGGGGACACGGTCACATTCGGAACCACGCGGGCCAACGGTGCAGTGGTGAACTCGTCGACCTCAATTTCCGTGCCATCGCCGGTGACGACGGGGACGGTCGACGTGACCGTGACCGGAGCTGGCGGGACGAGCGCCACCAGCCCCGCTGACAAATACACCTACACGACCGGACCACCGCCCCCGTATATCGAGGCGGCGGGCTTCCCGCGCGACTTCGCGAGCTCCGGACTCAAGAACGTGTCGTTGTCGCCGCATTCGGTGGGTGACCTGGTGGTGCTCTTCGTTGAACTCCATTCGGGTTCGTCCCCCTCGGTGTCAGGTCTCAGCGCGGCCAACATCAACTGGCAACACTCCGCTGCGGTCGTGAACACCGACGCGACCGTTCCGTTGCACGTGGAAACCTGGTTCGGAATCGCGACGTCTACGGCGACGGCCACAACGACGATCAACTACTCCGGTTCGGTTATGGGGAACAGCATCGAGATCATCGCTGACTCCTTCCATTACGGCGGTTCGGGCACGTGGACGGTGGCTGCCGGTGGTCAGAAGGACGGGTCGTCGAGCACCGTCGGGTTCCCGTTGCTGACCTCGTCCGCTGGATCAGCCGGCGGCGGTCAAGGCGGCATCTACGTCGGATACTCGCGGGTCGCCAGCAATTACGTTTCCGGTTCGACTACCGGGTTCTCGTACTACGAGACCCCCAAGGGAAACGTCGAGGTGAGCGACGCCGCACTGGGCGATTCCACCTCCTATGCTCCCGCGGCCCAGCAGTCCGCAACCGCGGAGTACACCTCGGATGGAGCTATCTTCTACGTTGCATCCGGTACCGTTTCCGCTCCGACCGTGACGTCCGTATCGCCACCCACAGGACCGACCGTAGGCGGCACGAAGGTAACGATCACGGGCACCGGTTTCAGCACAGGGGACACCGTCACATTCGGTGCCGCCCATGGCACTGACGTGGTTGTGGGCTCGACCACCTCGATCACCGTCACATCACCCGCGGGAGCGGGCACGGTCAACGTGACGGTGACTGGCGCGGGCGGAACGAGCGCAACGAGCCCATCCGACTCATACACGTACACCACTCCGCGACCCACCGTGACGTCGGTATCGCCACCCACAGGTCCGACCGCGGGCGGCACCAAGGTGACGATCACGGGAACTGGGTTCAGCACAGGGGACACGGTCACATTCGGTACGGCCAAAGCGACGGTCGCGGCAATGACCTCGCCCACCTCAATCACGGCCACGTCCCCGACTGGCACCGGCACGGTCGATGTGACTGTTTCCGGTCCCGGTGGGAGGAGTGTGACCAACGCCGGCGACAAGTTCACCTTCACGAACACGAAACTGCCAACAGGCATCACTCATGTCGCGACATCCGAAAAACAGACAGAAGTGGCGACCGGAGTCGGCTATACGACGCATGCGGTCGGCGACATCGTGTTGCTCGAGGTGAAGACGGCGACGACCTCGGCGCATCCAACGCGTGTGAGCGATTCCAGCGGACGCATCGCGTGGACATCGTCGCGTGTTGCCGGGAGTGTCGTCACAACAACCTCGTGGCCCGTGCACCTCGAGATATGGTGGGGGAGGGTGACCTCCGCCGGGACCACCACCGTGAATGTGACATGGACGGGCCGTCCGCCAGGAGGAACGGGGACGTGGTTACAGCTTGACGCCTTCCGTTCTGCGGCAGGATCACAGGCCTCGTGGGTGCTCGTGGGAGCGAGCTCGGGGGCCGTGTCCCACGCTCCGGGCACCTATGCGCCTCCGATCATCACCAGCGCAGGCGGAACGGCCACACAGTTCTACTGGACCAAATCTGAAGCGTCGGGTTCGTCGTCCGTGAATACATCCGCCTACACCCGTTTCACAGACGGCCACGGGAACGGTGGGGCCTACAAGCTGAATCTGGCCGCGTCGACCGGATACTCAGCGAAATACACAATCGGAGGGACACGGCTCGCCGTCTCGGCGGTGATCTTCAGAGCCGTGTGACTCGTTGGAAGCCTCTCGCTCCACCACTACGGGACTTCAGCGTCCGCGTCGGGCCAACCGCAGTCCGGAAAACAGTGCCGCGGGGAACTTGCTCCCTCTTTGGTTGGCGATTCGAACGAGCGGCGGGTGTCATCTGCAGTTCGTCTGAAATTAAGGTGCTTAGAGCCTGAATTCGGTTGCAAGGTTGGGTGCGTTAGGCGCAGGGTAAGCGGTCGCGCGGGGACGGGAGTCGAACCCGAGGGCTGGGGTTCTGCCCAGTGAACGACGGCCCCAGTTTCACTTGGGGTGTAACCCCGTGGTCGTCACTTGTGAAATCTAGGCCGAGCGAAATACCGTCTCAATTCCGAGTTGACTTCGGGCGGACCTGCCTTCTGGAGCCCGCCCCCGGTCGTTCCGCCTCCGTCAGTGGACTTCACGAATAGCGTGCCTTCGATGCCCACCATGTTTGAGCGGGTCGGCGGCGAGCCCTTCTTTCGCGACCTCGTCGACCGCTTCTACGAGGGGGTTGAGAATGATCCGGTCCTTCGCCCGCTGTATCCCGAGGACCTCGAAGGACCAAGCGAGCACCTGCGCCTCTTCCTCATGCAGTACTGGGGCGGTCCCCAGACGTACAGCGAGCAGCGCGGTCATCCGCGGCTCCGGATGCGCCATGTCCCGTTCCCCATCGGGCTTGCTGAGCGCGATGCGTGGCTTCGGCTCATGCTCGGAGCACTGCACGCGGGCGGCCTGCCGCCGGAGGATGAAGAAGAGATGAGCGCCTACTTCCGCTCGACCGCGACCCAGCTCGTCAACCGGGTGCCTACACGGCGCGCAGAACGCACACCCTGAGTCCGCCGGCGAGGCTCGCCTCCTCCGGGCTGCTCGGACGGTCACGTCAGAACGGCTCTGCGCGGGCTACGAGCCCGCGACATCCGTCGATAGGCCCCTTGGGCTACCGCGCCCGCGACTAACGTCGTTCGGCTCGTGCTCCCGCTGCCACTCGCCGATCCTGGAATCCCTGACACGTCGTCTCCTGGGCGCTTCGTCCTGTGGTGCGCCCGCAAGCAAACGCGGACCCTTGTCGCCGGTTCCGCCTTTGGCATCGTCTGGATGGTCAGCCAGGCGATGATCCCCCTCGCGCTTGGCGCCAGTCTCGGCGCGGTCGTGCGGAGGGACAAAGGTCAAATCGTCGTGTGGGCGATGGTCGTCCTGGGACTCGGCCTTCTCCAGGCCGCGGCGGGGATCCTTCGCCACCGGCGTGCCGTGGCGAGCTTCCTCATCTGCGCCACGCGGGTCCAGCAACTCGTCGCTCGCCGTGCCGTCCTCCTCGGGGGTGCTCTCGCCCGCCGCGTCGCCGCCGGCGAAGTGGCGAACATCGGGGCCTCCGACGTCGAGCGGGTGGGCGACGCCCTGGACGTCGTAGCCCGGTTCGCAGGCGGCGTCGTGTCCTACGCCGTCGTGGCCGTCGTGCTGCTCGTCGTGTCCCCGCCGCTCGGAGCGATCGTGGTCCTCGGGGTGCCAGTCGCGGTGCTCGCGATCGCGCCCGTCCTCAAACCCTTCGAGCGACGTCAGACCTTCGAGCGGGACAGACGGACCGACGCAAGCTCGATCGCATCGGACACCGTCACGGGGCTCCGAGTGCTGCGGGGGCTCGGTGGTGAAGAGGTGTTCGGTGCGCGCTACGAGCGCGCCTCACAGGCGGTCGCCGCCGCGTCGATGCGATCGGCGAACTTCCAGGCGATCCTCGATGGAGCGCAGGTCATCCTTCCCGGTGCGATCGTCGTCGCGGTGACGTGGGTCGGAGCCCACCTCGCGGTCGAAGGCCGGGTCTCGCCGGGAAGGCTCGTCGCGTTCTACGCGTCCGCCGTCTTCCTTGTCCTGCCGATGCAGACCTTCGTCGAAGCAGCGTCGAGGTGGACCGCCGCGGTCGTCGCAGCCCGGCGCATCCTCGGCGTGTTGGCGCTCGAGCCGGACCCACGCGGGGACGTGGTCGCCGACGCTCGCCGACAGGTCGCACGGGCCTCGGCGGGCCGGTCGTGGGCGGGTCGAGCCCCCGCCACCAAGCGAAGTGCTCTCACCCCGGCGCTGCGTGACGCCGATGCGCCCGTGTTCGCCGAAAGACCCGTACGTCTGCCCGATCCCTCTCGGGACTCGCTCGTCGACGAGGTGACCGGCGTCGAGGTCGAACCTGGCTCGCTGACTGCCATCGTTCCCTCGACCCCCGAAGATGGCACCGCACTGCTCGAGCGATTCGCGAGGTGGTCGGACCCGGGAAGTGGGGGGGTCAGTTGGGGCGGCCTCCCCGTCGGCGACCTCCCCTTGGACTGGTACCGGCGGCACGTGGTGATGCTCGAACGGTCGCCGTTCCACCTGAAGGGCGTCCTCCGCGAGGCGTTGGACCTCTCGGACGAACCGGTGCGCCCGGACGTGCTATTCCGAGCTCTCGAAGCGGCGCAGGCGGTCGACATCGTCCGGTCCCTCCCACGCGGGCTCGATACCGAGCTTCCCGAGCACTGGAGGTCGCTCTCGGGAGGTCAGCGTCAGCGGATCTCGGTGGTGCAGGTCTTTCTGAAGGAAGCCGACGTCCTCCTTCTCGACGACCCGACGAGCGCCGTCGACGCCCACACGGAAGCAGCGATCGCTGTTGGGGTGGCCGGTGTCCGCAGCGGGAGGACGACGGTCGTGACGACGACGAGCCCGCTCGTGACGGAGCGCGCGGACAGGGTCGTCCTTCTCGAGGGCACGGTCCGCAGAGCGGGCATGCACGAGGAACTGCTCGACGACCCGATGTACGACGCCCTCGTGCTCCGGGGGCTGACGGGACTGGGGAGGACGACATGAGCCTTGGTCCAGCCGCCGCGCCGTCCCAGGCGGGAGATGCCGGCGCGCAAGATCGGGACGCCCAGCCGGGCCATGTCGGTTTTCCCGTCGCCAAACTGTCGACGGTCCGTCGATATGTGGTCGCGGCGGCACGCCGAGAGCGCAGTGCAGCTCTCGGAGTCCTCGGTTCCTTCGCGCTCGCGAGCGTGGCCGCGCTCGTCGGACCGCAGGTCCTCGGTCAAGTCGTGTCGACCGCGGCAGGCAAATCGCCGTCGATCTCCAGGGTCGAGCTCGCGACGGCGATCTTCCTCGTCGCCCTCTGCGTGCAAGGTGCCGCCGCGACCGCCGCGTCGCGTGCGGCAGGGCACCTCTCTGCCCGCCTCCTCGCCCGGCTGCGTGAGGACTTCGTGGGCGCGGTCCTCGCCCTCCCCGTCGGGGTGGTCGAGGAGGCCGGCACCGGGGACCTCCAGACCCGAGCATCGTCCGACGTGGAGCAACTCACGTGGTCCGTCCGGCAGGCAGCCCCGAAGATGCTGATCGCGGCGGCCCAGGGCGTCGCCATCGTGATCGCGCTCTTGGCGACGGCTCCGGTTCTCGGGCTCGTCCTCGTTCCGACCGTGCCCATCCTCGTCGCAGGCACCCGCTGGTACCTCGCACGGGCGCGGCCGGGATACCAGCGCACGATGGCGGCGTGGGACGAGACGAACGGCCGGGTCCAGGAGACCGCTGCGGGCGGCCGGACCATCGAGGCCCTCGGGCTGGCGGGACGCCGGATCGAGCGGGTCAACGACGACATTTCACGGTGGGTGGCTGCGGAGCGGTACACGCTTCGCCTGCGGACCATCTACTTCCCGTTGACGGAGGCCTGCTACGTGATCCCGCTCGTGCTGGCGGTGCTGCTCGGCGGCTACCTCCACGCGGACGGCCACCTGTCGCTCGCGGCGACGACCGCGGCCGTGCTCTACGTGCAGCTTCTGATCACACCGGTCGACACGGTCCTGAGCTATCTCGACGAGATCCAGCTCGGCACGGCGTCACTCGCACGTTTGCTCGGCGTGCGCGAAGTGCCCGCTCCGGTCTACGCCACCGAGCTTCCGGCGGGCGACGACGTCGTCGCCGGCGACGTCCACTACGCATATCGACCGGGTCACGACATCCTCCGTTCCATCAGCCTCGCGCCGCGTCCGGGTTCGAAGGTCGTACTCGTCGGTCCGAGCGGAGCGGGAAAGAGCACCTTTGCGCTTTTGCTGACGGGCGTCCACGCGCCACGCCTCGGGTTCGTGCGGGTCGGGGACGTGGATGCCCATCGCCTCCCCGCAGAGCGCCTCCGCCGCGAGATCGCGCTCGTGACCCAGGAGTACCACGTGTTCAACGGCACGCTGCGGGAGAACCTCTCGCTTTCGGTGCCGGAGGCGACCGACGACGAGCTCGTCTCGGCGCTCGACGCCGTCGATGCTGTGCCGCTCCTCGAAAGGTTGCCGGACGGCCTGGACACCCTGCTCGGACCGGGGGCAGTTCAGCTGTCACCCGGAGAATCCCAGCAGGTCGCGCTCGCGCGGCTCGTCCTGGCGGATCCCCACACCCTCGTACTCGACGAGGCGACCGCGCTTCTCGACCCGCGGGCGGCACGGCATCTCGAGCGTTCCCTGGCAAGGATTCTCGAGGGCCGGACGGTGATTGCGGTCGCGCACCGGCTCGACGCGGCGCGAGACGCGGACGATATCGTCGTCATCGACAGTGGCCGCATCGTCGAGGAGGGCTCACACGAGGAGCTGCTCGCGGCCCGCGGCAGTTACGCCGCGTTGTGGCGGGCGTGGGAGGGGAGGAAAGGCGCGGCGCAGACATGAGCCCGGCCGCATAGGTCGCGGGGCCTCAACGTCCGGGCTTTCGGAGGCTCGTCGCCTCGAACAAGCGAACTTTTTCGTCGAGCGGGACGACCATCTCGGGGCTGATCGAGCGGTGCGTCCCGTCGGCGAGATGCACGCCGGTGCCGAAGGCGACGAACTGCATGACGCGGACGCTCGAGCTCGCGCGGCCCTCGCGCAGCTTGACCGCGACGATCCCCTCGGCCCGCATGGACTCTCCCGAATGCTGCATCCGCTCCATGGCGCGTTCGCGCGCGAGGTAGAGGGCCTCGGTCAGGTTGGGAAGTTCGGTGTTCTGTCCCTGCTGGGACGCCCACTGCGCAACCGTGCGGCGGGGGGCGACGACGAAGCTCGCACCCGCGGCGAGGCCGAGCGGCCACCAGCCGGCACGGGTGAGCAGCACGAAGTCCCGTGCCGACAGATCGGAGATGAACTCGAACTTGCCGGAGGGTCCACCAGGTTGCGTTCGCCGCACCGCGGTGCCGGAGAGCGCGATCGCCACATGGTGCGACGAGACGGTGAGCCCGATCTCGACGCCGATCACGCCGGAGCCGCCCGCCTTCTCGCACTCACGACGGAGAAGGGCGGCTGCCTGGTCCACCGCCCCTCCGAACGCGACGCAAGGCTCCTGAACCTCGCCGGTGGTCCACTGCCAGACGCCCCAGGGAATCGACCACCATGACACGCCGAAGACGAGGTCGACCGGCTCCCAGCCTGCAGAATGCAGCAGCAGCGTCTCGTCGATGGTGAGGTCAGACGTCGTCGCGCGTCCTCCCTCCGCAGCCCTCTCGGCTCCGGTCCCGAGCGCCACCACCGCCCTCCGGACCTCGTCGCGAAGCGGCGCCGAACCCTCCGCGGGAGTGCTCATTCGCTCACCTTCATGTGAGGAGACGCACGACCGGCGTGGGGTCGGGGAGCGGGTCGTAGTCCTTGAAGCGGCGTACCCGGTTGCCCTTGAGGGTGCACTGGATCGCGAGGTCTCCCTCGCCGATCTCTCGCTCGGTGTCTTCCAGCGTGGCACCGTGGAGGATGTCATGGCCGAGTTGCGCGCGGATCCGTTCTCGGGCGAGGCGTCGCGCGGCCGCCTGCGCGCGGTTCACCTGGTCCACCGGGCCGACCCCGGCCGCCCCGCTCGCCGTCGTGCCGTACCACGTTCCGACCGAGGTGCCGGCGAGCTGGTAGTGAGTGATGCAGTAGCCGAGCATGCGGACCGCGCTCAGGGTGGCCGCGACCGAGACCGGGGCGAACCCCGCTTCGACCAGTTTCGCGAGCCGCTGGCCGGACAGGTAGGTCGAGAATGGCGCGGGGGGAGTCGGGGTGCCCGGAACCGCGACCGCCGTGCCGCTCGCGCGGAACTCCACGGTGCCCCCCACGAGTGGACGCATGTCGTCGAACACGCCGACGACCCCGGTCGCGCCGAGGGACGCGGCCTCTTCGACCATTCGGCCCACCGCGAGCCCCCATCCGGTGGACCAGCTCCGCTCGAGCCATGTCAACTCATAGTTGACGCCGTACGTGCGATGCTCGGCGCTCACGAAGCCGTGCGGGCACTGCCACTGTTCGACGTATTGCCCTCGACCTTGCCCTGCGCCCGTTCCGAGCGCGGGTCCGCCGAAGCCCCCGCCGAAGCCTCCTGCGAAGCCGCCTGTCGACATGTACCAGCTCCACTGCATGACCGCGTAGCCCTGCACATAGCCGAGGGGCTCCATTCCCATGTCGAGGCACGACGCGAAGTCGGCGACCGAGAGCCCCGACGACCACGCGCCGCCCGAGAGCCGATGCACGGCCGCTTCGGGAAGGTCCGGAGCACCTGCGCCCGTGTCTGGGGAGCCTGCGTTGGGTGCTGTGCTCATGTGCCGTGCCGGGGACGGGGCTCACTCCCGCGCCTGTGCCGGCGTCCGTCCGGGGTCGTCGGACGCGCCTTCACGTTCACCCGTCGAGGGAGATGATCGTCCTCGGCTGCGGGATGGTGTGCTCGCCGTCGTCACGCCGGACGACCGCGGTCCCCAACGAGAGGAATTCGATCGTGTGGCTCCCCCACATGTGGCTCTTCTCCTCGAGACGGACGCCGACGATTCCCGTCGCGCCGAGCTCGTTCGCCTCGTCCTGCATCCGCGCCATTGCCAGCTCGCGCGCCTCGTAGAGCGCCTGGGTGAAGTTGGGGAGCTCGACGTTTCGACCGACGCTCCGCATCGTCTGCCCGAGGCCGCGGTGGGCGATGTGGTACACGCAGGTCCCCATCACGAGGCCGAGCGGCACGTGACCGGTCTGCATCAGGATCCAGAAGTCCTGGCCCGACAGGTCCGAGGTGAACGGTTTCCCTTGGCGGTTGCGGTAGGAGCGGCCGTCCTCGGACTTGACGGCGGTGCCGAGCGCGATGAACTCGGCGGTGTCCGAGCCCCACTCGTAGTAGTTCACGTCCAGACGCACGCCGACGACGCCGTCGGCACCGAGCTCGGTCGCCTCGGCGTCCATGCGATCCATCGCGAGCTGGCGTGCTTCGTACATCGCCCCGGTGAGCTTCGACAGCTCCTGGCTCTGGGACCACCGGCGCGTCTGGATGCCGAGGTGGTAGATCGAGCTGCCCATCACGAAGCCGAGGGGATGGAAGCCGACCTCTTTGATCAAGAGGAACTCGTTCACCGAGAGGTCGGAGGTGAACATCCCCTTGTGGCCGGGACGGTCCTCGAGCTCTGCCAGCCGCCGCCCGGCATCGGGAGGAAGGCCCTCGGGCAGGTGGCCGGCGGCTCGACCCGGCCCAGCTGTCTCGCGAGCGGGGCCAACGAGGGGGGAGACTTCCGATCCGGGCGAGCCGGATGGCTCGTCCGCGGGCGGCGCCTGTTCCGGGGCGCCCTCGCCGTTCACGCCGGGTTGCCGATCACGAGGGATTCGAGCGCCATGCGGGTGGCCTGCGTCGTCGCCGCCTCGTCGCGAAGGGCACCGAGCAGTCGTCGGAGCCATTCGTCGACGCCCACACGCGTGGTGCGGATCCGGATACCGCCGACACTTCGGCCGATGGTGCAGACGACCGAACCGCGGTCCACCGTCGCCTCGAGCTGGTCGTCCCCGAGGCTGATCGAGATGCTGCGGATCTCGTCGCCCTTGCGGAACCTCCCGCTGCGCTCGACCTGCAGCCGGTCGCCGAGTGCCCCCGACAGCCTCGTGACGAGCGCCCGCAGGAGCGTTCGGATGTCGCCCCCCTCCGCACGCAAGGAGGAAGCCAGCAGGTCCAGGTCGAAGTCGTCCCCACCCACCGACGCGTCACCCAGACTGTCGCTCACGGCTACAGGTTACCGAACACCTCCCTTCGGCAACTCCGGCGTGACCGGGTCCGGGCGACGCACCCCACGCCGACAAGAACGCGGCATATCTGCAGACTGCCAGCGAGAACCCCGTGACCCCGTCTGCTACGGTGCGCGACCGTGGAGATCGAGAACTACGAACACGGCCGTCCGTCCTGGGTGGACCTGGCCAGCCCCGACATCGCGGCGAGCAGCGCCTTCTACGGCGGGCTCTTCGGATGGGACACGCCCCCCGGGCCGCCGGAGATGGGCGGCTACGTCGTCGCGACCGTCGACGGGAAGCCGGTCGCGGGCATCGGCCCCAAGATGGACCCGAACATGCCGACCGTCTGGACGACCTACGTGAACGTCGACGACGCCGACGCCACTGCCGCCGCGGCATCCGGAGCGGGAGGCCAAGTGCTCGTGGCGCCGATGGACATCCCTGAGGCGGGGCGGATGGCCATCGTGGCCGACCCCACCGGGGCGGTCATCGGCATCTGGCAGCCGAACCAGCACCGTGGCGCCCAGCTCGTGAACGAGCCGAGCGCGTGGGTGTGGGCGCAGCTGTTCACGACCGACCTGCACGCGGCCGAGGCCTTCTACACGAAGGTCTTCGGGTGGGGGGTCAAGTCCGGTGAGGGTGGCGGACCCAGCGAGCTCACCGTCGGCGAGAACACCGTGGCGTCCATGATGCTGAAGCCGGCTGAGATGCCTGCGGACGTCCCCCCGCACTGGCACGTCTACTTCGGCGTCAGCGACATCGACGTTGCCCTTGCCCGCATCGCCGAGCTTGGCGGTACGGCCGTCTTCGGACCGGTGCCGATGGACTTCGGTCCGCTGGCGACGGCGGTCGACCCCGCGGGCGCGTCGTTCAGCATCGTGGGGATGGCGCAAGCGGCCTGACGTCGACGACTGCCGTGAGCGATCCGGCGGTCGGCGTGCACGTGGGGGAGGTTCGGAACGCACGTTCGACGATCATGTTCCGAGTCGTCCGCTCCGGCCGGACCGCCTGCCCATGTGCCACCCACCGCAGAAGGCGCATTCGTAGACACCGAGGTCCTCGCCTGCCTCCTTCGTGCGCTCCGCGGCCGCGATCAGCGCGTCGTGCTTCGAGGGGTAACGGACCTTCGCACGCCCGTCGTCGCGCCAGTGCGACGCGTCGAGCGCGAGGGGCCGGTGGTCGCGGGCACGCCGGGGCATGCTCTCAGTCTGCCCGTGGCCGCCGGCCGTCCTGCGGCCCCCTCCCTATGCAGCGTGTTCCGCAACAAGGCCGGATCGAGGATTCGACGGAGGTCTCGGTGCAACGACCGTAGATGGGGGAACGGTCGCCGAGCGTTGCATTGACGTGAAGGGCGTTGCGGTTCCATGACGATTTGAGGAGTGTCGCCTACCTGAGCGCAACATGGCTGCTCAGTCCCGCTGTTTGCATAAATGAAACGTTCGCGGTCCCCGAGGTCGACGTTGACCGAAGTTGACGGCCCGAGCTGCAGGTCACTAGAACAGACGTCCCGTGACCCATGTCAGGCGCCTGTTCGCGTCCCGTTGGGACAAAGAGCGGCGGACCGTGAGGCCGGCTCGACGCGCGATTCCCGTGATCTGCGGACTCAGTGCCGTGGCGTTGTGCGGCGGAGCGCTGCTGCCCCCGGCCGCGCCCGCTGGCGCCAACCAGGTTTCGGTCCTCCAGCAGAAGGCGGCCCAGCTCGCCCGCCAGATGCTCCTCGAACAGCTCCAGGTCGGCGCCTTCAAGCAGCAGCGTGCCGCCGATGTCGCTGCGGTCGCGTCCGACGAGGCGCAGCTCGCGACGACGCAGGCGAAGATCTCACAGACCCGCCAGAGGATCGCGAAAGACCGGTCGCAGCTCGAGAAAGCGGCGGTGAAGGCCTACGTCGACGGCGGGACGCAGGTCGACGGCACCGCAGCGCTGTTCTCGTCGGATCCGTCGCAAGGCCCGAGCACCGTCTACGACCAGGTCATGACCGCCGACCTCACCACAGCGGTGAACCGCCTTCAGTCGGACCGAAAGGCGCTGCAAACCGAACAGTCCGAGGAGCAGCAGATCCTCGCCTCCTCGCAGAAGCTGGTGTCCCAGGCGAGCGCCGCGCTGGCCAGCGCGCAGTCGACCGCCCAGCTGCTCGCGACCCAGCATGCCCAGATCACGGGGCAGCTGGCGTCCGCCGTCGCGCAGCAGGAGGCGCAACAGGCGGCAGCCGCCCGCGCGGCGGCAGCCCGCGCCGCGCCTCCGGCTTCCGGAGGAACACCGCCGCTGCCGACACTGCCTCCCTTCCTGCGCTGCGTCATCCAAGCGGAGTCCGGAGGCGACTATCAGGCGGTCTCTCCGACAGGCCAGTACATGGGCGCGTTCCAATTCGCGCAATCGACGTGGAACTACGCCGCGCAACTTGCGGGCAAGCCCACACTGATCGGCGTCCGGCCAAACGAGGCGTCGCCGTACGACCAGGACCTCCTCGCCATCGCGCTCTACAACGCGGACGGGGAGCAACCCTGGTACGACCCCTGCCGGACCTGACGCCGCGCAGGCGCGATCCCCCGGCCCTGGCCCGAGCCGACGACCCCGCGGACCGTCCAGCCTCCCGGTAGACGTCCTCGTCCGCCGTCAACGGCCTGCTGCGGCCATCCCGAGGAGTGGGAGCAGTGTGCCGCTGCGCGGGTTGGCCGCGTCACCGAGGTAGGGGAGGTGGTAGATCGCTTCGATGCTACGGAGTATCCCTGCCTCGTCGACCGGTCTTGCGAGGCGTGCTCCGGCGTGCGTGCGGTCCGAGACGACGATCGTCGCGATGTGCCCGCCCGCCGCTCCTGTGCAGCACCCCGAGGTTGTTGTGCCGCCGCTCTCGTCGAACGTGATGATGACGATCCCCCCGTCGTGGTACCACCCCGAGCGCATCACCCTCGGCAGCTGCGAGGCGAGCCAAGCATCGCCCTGCGCGACGGACCCTGTGTGCATGTCGTGCTCGACGTCGGGCGTCACCCAGATGAACGGCGGGGCCGTGCCGGCCGCGAGCATTGGGGCGAGTGTCTTGTAGGGGACCACGTCTCTGCACTCGGCGCGGTCGCGCACGATATGCGGTGCGTACACGAACGGATCGTGATGCCGATCGAACAAGGACGCGCTGTCGCCGGTGTAACACGGCGAGGGGGCCGCCTCGATGTACGCGCGCCACGCGATCCCCTTCGCCTCGAGCTGATCGACCAACTGGCGGCCGTCGGCCGTGCATGTCGCTGTGCAGTCGGTCGTGATGCCCTGATTCGAGCCGGACACGAGCTCGAGATAGTTGGGGAGGCTCGGGTGCGTCGTCGCGTACGAGGCGGTGGCGAGCCCGTACCGGCGGATCAATCCGTTCAGGTACGGCGCTGTCGCGCTGCCGACGATGGACGAGTAGCCGTGGTTCTCCATAAGCAGCAGCATCACGTGGGGGACGGTCGAGGCGCCGTTCGGCGAGGAGGAGGCGGGCGCAGTCGTCGTCGTGCTGAGCGTCGTGGGGGCCTTGGAAGTGGAGGTCGCGGGCCGAGGGTGCGATCCGGACCCCCGATGCGGTGGCCTTTCCGGTCCTACGACGCCGGTGAGCACGCCCGCAGCCGCGCCACCCACGGCGATGGCAACGAGCGCCGCGAGCAGTCTCCGGGCGGGCGGACGCACGCCTCCATCCTGCCGGTCGGGCGGCGGGATGCGAACACCGGGCCGGCGAACGCCTAGCGTCACGGGCCGATGGGTGCGGGAGTTGCAGTGGTGACCGGGGCGTCGAGCGGCATCGGCGAGGCGACGGCGAGGCGGCTCGCCGCCGACGGCTTCGACGTCGTGATCGGCGCCCGCAGGGCGGAGCGGCTGCGCCGCATCGCCGCTGAGATCGGCGCGAGGAGCGCGCCGCTCGACGTGTCGGACCCGGCGTCGGTGGAGGAGTTCTGCGCGGCGGTGCCCGAATGCCGCGTACTCGTCAACAATGCCGGCGGAGCGCTCGGCCTCGAGGCCATCGAGGACGCTGACGAAACGTCGTGGCGGACGATGTACGAGGTGAACGTGCTCGGGACGCTCCGGATGACCAAACGGTTCCTGCCGGCGCTCGAGGCGAGCGGCGACGGGCACGTCGTCGTCGTCGGCTCGATCGCGGCCTACGAGCCCTACCGCGGCGGCGGCGGCTACAACGCGGCGAAGTTCGCCGAACGTGCGCTCGCCCGTGTGCTGCGGATGGAGTTGCTCGGGCGTCCCGTGCGAGTCACGGAGGTCGATCCGGGCATGGTGCAGACCGAGTTCAGCTCGGTGAGGTTCGGGGGGGACGAGGCTCGTGCAGCCGCCGTCTACGAGGGCATGACGCCACTGCAGGCGGAGGACGTCGCCGACTGTGTCGCGTTCGCCGTCGGGCGTCCTTCACATGTGAACATCGACACGATCGTGGTGCTGGCCCGGGACCAGTCCGGAGCGACGACCGTGTATCGGCGCCCGTGAGCGCGGACGGCACCTCGATCTCCCGCTCGCGTCTGCGGGCGGCGCTCGAGCGTTCCGACGCACGCAGCGCCGGAAGGATCCACGACGCTGGCGATGCCCGCCGCCTCGCCCGCAGGCGGCTCCCGAAGGTCGTCTTCGACTATGTCGACGGGGCAGCCGACGACGAGGTCACCGCTCGGAGGAACGAAGCGGCTTTCGCATCGGTCGTCTTCCGTCCGCGGATGGGCACCGGGGTCGTGACGCCGCAGCTCACCCCGGTCGAGGTGCTCGGCGCGTCGCTCTCGGTGCCCGTCGTGCTCGCCCCGTGCGGTCTCGTCCGGTTGCTGCACCCCGACGGACCGGCCGGCGCCGCGCGCGCCGCGGCGGCCCGCGGGACCGTCTCGGTGCTGAGCACGGTCGCGGGCTACCCCGTCGAAGAGGTCGCGAAGGACGCGCAGGTGCCGATGTGGTTCCAGCTCTATGCGGCCGGCGGCCTCGCAGAAGCGGATGCGCTCTGCGACCGGGCTGCGGCGGCCGGAGTGGAGGTGCTCGTCGTGACCGTCGACACGCCGACGCTCGGGAACCGCACCCGCGACGTGCGAAACGGCGTGGCGCCGCCCCTGCGGATCGACGCTCACAACGCGGCACCCCTGGGCGCGCAGGTACTTCTCCGCCCGCGTTGGGCGGCACAGCTCGCGGCGACCGGTATCCGGCTGTCGACCCGGGGGGCCGGACCGGGTGGGCACGGGAGCGGCATGCTGAGCGCGGTGGCGTCCCCGTTTTCATGGGACGACGTTGCCCACCTCCGCGCCCGCTGGGCGGGACAGCTGGCGGTGAAAGGGATCCTCGGGTCCGGCGACGCGCGCCGGGCCGTCGACGCGGGAGCCGACGCGGTCGTCGTCTCGAATCATGGCGGGAGGCAGCTCGACGGCGCGCCTGCGACGTTGCGCGTCCTTCCCGAGGTGGTCCGGGCGGTCGGGGGTGATGCCGACGTGCTGGTCGACGGTGGCATTCGCCGGGGATCCCACGTCGTCGCCGCCATGGCTCTCGGGGCTCGGGCCGTCATGATCGGGCGCCCCTACCTCTTCGCCCTTGGCGCGGCGGGCCAGCGGGGCGTCGAGCGTATCCTCGAGGTGCTCGAGACCGAGGTGCGACGCACCATGGTCCTCATCGGGTGCCCGTCTCTCGACGCCCTCGGGCCGGAATGGCTCGACGAGCCGCGGCCTTCCGACTCAGGCTGACGCGGCGGCTCGGACCTCGAGGCTCACCGGTAGGAGAACCGAACGCCGTTTGACGTTCCCCCCGCGGTGACGAGGGTGACGGTCACCGACGCGGGCCCGGGACCCACGCTCGGAATCGTAATCGTGCACGCCGTCTGGGACGCGCAGCTCGTCCCCGCGGCATCGCCTCCCACGTATGCCGTAACGATGCCGTTGCTGCTGAAGAACCCGGTCCCCGTCACGACGACCGTCTGGCCGGCGGATCCCGACGCGGGACTGATCGACGCGATGTGCGGACCTCCGGGCGTACCTGCCGTCGTGGGCGCAGCGGTCGTCGCCGGCGCCTCGGTGGTGGGGGACGACGTCGGTGCGGGGGAAACCGCAGGTGTCGAACCGCTTCCCGGGCTCGAAGGCCCGGCATGGGAACGACTTGTCGGCGCCGCCGTGTGGCTGGCGGCGCTGCGCCGTGCCGAACGGAGGTGACCCGACGGGACGGCCCGTGTGCCGAGCGTCAGTCCCGCCGCGACACCGGCGACCACGAGGACGGCGATGACCGCCAAGGCCGTCGCCACGACGCTCCGACGGCTGCGCAGGTCAGGCGGCCACCGGTCCCGCCACGTCCCGGGGATGCGGAGACGGCCAGCGCGAGTGAGCGCGGCTCTCGGCGCGTCGGAGAGCCGCTCGAGCCACCCCTCCGGCAGCCGGATCCGACGGGCGGCGGCGACCATGCCCACGGGAATGGTCCCCGACGGCCGTCGGGGAGCAGTCGGGCGAGTCGCCGGCACGATTGGTGGCGTGCGCGGCGCGGTCCGGGGCGGGTCTGGTTGCAACCCGCCAGCCTCGGGGATTGCGGCGCCGGCGCCGCTCAAGGCGCTGGCGCCCGGGCCGCACCGTCCCTCTCGCCCGGGCGGTCGCATCGGGGCTGACGGAGCGACTGACGAGCTGGCGAGCAGGCGTCGGGGGCCGGTCTCCTCCTCGTCCGGAGCCGATGAGCCGCCCAGACGACCGCTCGGGTCGCGGGCGCCCTCGGCTCGGCCGAGGATCGGGCGCGCTGTCTGGGAGGCGTCGAGCTCGGCTGTCTCGTTCAGCCGCTCCCGGGCACGACGCGCCGCCGCGGCCATGGCGTCGAGCGCCCTTCGCCCTGCTCGGGCGCGGGCGTGCTCTTCCATGCGCGACGGAAAGGGCGGGCGACGTTCCATCCCGATCAGGTCTGGTTCCCCGGTCGAGCGGGATCTACACGCCCCAGCGAACACCGCACCGGCCGGAGTCGGGCACAAGCGCCCCTGGCTCCCCGCGCCGGCGACCGCCTTTTGGACGGGGCCCTTGACAGGAGGAGGTTCTCCGGTAACATACTCAGTATGTTGCTCGGTAGGCGGTCCCCGTGAGCGTCCGTCACGCCCTCCTCGGGCTCCTCGTCGACGGCCCCAAGTACGGCTTCCAGCTGCGCCAAGAGTTCGAGGCGACCACCGGCGACGTCTGGCCTCTGAACGTCGGCCAGGTGTACACCACGCTCCAGCGCCTCGAGCGTGACGGTCTGATCGCGCCGCTCGACGGTGCCGACGAGCGGGAGGATCAACAGAGGGGATTTCAGATCACCCCCGCCGGCGAGGCGGAGCTGTCCCAGTGGCTCAACACCCCACCGGACCTTGTGGCGCCTCCTCGGGACGAGCTCGTCATCAAGGTGCTCGTGGCTCTCCGCCTCCCGGACGTGGACCTGCAGGAGGTTCTGCAGGTCCACCGTCGGTATGTCGTCGAGCTCATGCAGCAGTGGACGCGCCTCAAAGAAGACGAGGGGGAACTGGATCTCGCCCTCGCGCTGGTGGTCGACGCCGAGCTTCTGCGGCTCGACTCGGTGGTCCGATGGCTTGACGCGGCCGCGGGCCGCATCAAGCGGGCCGAGCTCGACCCACCCGTTTTCGACCCGACGTCTCCGCGCCTTCGGCGCAGATTGGCGGTACGACGATGAGCTTTCTCGAATTGCGCGACGTCTCGAAGGTCTACGGGACCGGGGCGACCGAGGTGAAGGCGATCGATCACGTCTCGCTCAACGTCGAGCTGGGATCGCTCGTCGCCGTGATGGGACCGAGCGGCTCGGGGAAGTCCACGCTGCTCACCATCGCGGGCAGTCTCGAGGAGGCGACGACGGGGGAAGTCTTCGTCAACGGGCAGTCGCTCCGGCAGATGTCGCGAAACGGAAAGGCCCGCCTGCGGCGTCGCACCATCGGGTACGTCTTTCAGGACTACAACCTGTTGGCCGGGCTCACCGCGGTCGAGAACGTGGCGCTCCCGCTCGAGCTCGATGGCGTGGGCGCGAAGTCCGCCCGCGCGACCGCGAGCTCGGCGCTCGACGAACTCGGGATCGGCGACCGGGGAGTGCGCTTCCCCGACGAGCTCTCTGGGGGTGAGCGCCAGCGCGTGGCGATCGCCCGCGCGATCGTGGGGGAGCGGCGCCTGCTCCTCGCGGACGAGCCCTCCGGTGCGCTCGACTCGGCATCCAGCGAAGGCGTCATGCGCATGATCCTCGCCGCGTGCAAGCGCGGCGTCGCCGCGGTCGTGGTCACGCACGAGGCACAGCTCGCGTCGTGGGCGGACCGTGTGGTCTTCCTCCGGGACGGCCACGTCGTCGACCACACCGTGCCGCCCCCGAGCCCGGAGGCCATCATCGAGGAGGGCGCGCGGCGGTGACGACCACGCTCGATCGAGCCGTCTCGCTCGAGCACCGCCCGAAGGACGGCGGCGCGCCCGCACGCAGCGCGATGGTGCGCTGGGCCTGGCGGATGTTCCGGAGGGAATGGCGTCAACAGATGTTGATCCTGGCGCTCATCGTCGTCGCCGTCGCAGCGACGGCCGTGGGATCGGCTGTCGCGACGGATACGCAAGCGCCTTCGACGTTGACATTCGGGACCGCGCAAGATCTCGCGTCCTTCGGGGGGTCAACTCCGCATCTGGCCTCGAAGGTCGCCGCGCTGGAGCACCGTTTCGGTCGAGTCCAGGTCATCGAGAGTCAAACCCTCCACGTCCCCGGGTCGGTCGAGACCTACGCGCTCCGGGCGCAGAACCCGAACGGGCCCTTCGCCGGCCCCCTCACGTCGCTCCTGTCCGGCCACTATCCGACCGATGCGGGTCAAGTCGCGTTGACCCAGGGTCTCGCCACGGACTTCCACGTGTCGGTGGGAGGCACCTGGCACGAGGGTGGGTCCGCCCGCCAGGTGGTCGGCATCGTCCAGAACCCGGACAGCCTTCTCGACGAGTTCGCGCTCGTCCTTCCCGGGCAGGTTCCCCACCCGACACAGGTGATCGTGCTCTTCGACGCGCGAGGTGTCTCGCCTCAGGCCATCGGACCGAACGTCCGTGAACGAGGCGCCACGTCCACAGGCGCGTTCAACCCGACCACGATCGTGCTCACGATCGCCACCATCGGTCTCCTGCTGATCGCGCTCGTCGCGGTGGGCGGTTTCACGGTCCTCGCCCAACGCCGTTTGCGCGCCATCGGGATGGTCGAGTCGCTCGGGGCCACGGATCGCAACATCGGGTTCGCCGTGAGGGCCAACGGAGTGGTGGTGGGTGTCGTCGGAGCTGTGCTCGGGCTCGTCTTGGGCTTGGTGGCGTGGCTCGCATACCGCCCGACTGCAGAGTCCAACTCTCACCATGTGATCGGGGTGTTCGCACTGCCGTGGGAAGTGATCGGGCCGGCTATGGCGCTCGCCGTGCTTGCGACCTACGTCGCCGCCTCGCGGCCCGCCCGTTCGATCACGAAGGTCCCGGTCGTCGCCGCCCTCTCGGGGCGCCCCCCTCCCCCACGACAGGTGCGGCGGTCCGCGCTTCCCGGCGTGATCTTTCTGATTGGCGCCTTCTTTCTCTTCGGGCTTTCGGGCAGCCTCGGCAACAACGGCGGTGTCGCGATCATCATCCCGGCCTTCGTCGTCCTCATCGTCGGCGTGATCCTGGTGGCGCCGTTCTGCCTGTCGGTCCTCGGGAGGATCGGACGACGCGCACCGATCGCCGTGCGGCTCGCGCTGCGGGATCTCGCCCGCTACCGGGCACGCTCTGCTTCTGCGCTCTCGGCCATCAGCCTCGGCGTCCTCATCGCGATCATCGTCGTCGTGCTCGCTGCCGGGCGCTACGGGAACGCCTTGGACTACGTGGGGCCGAACCTTGCCTCCAACCAGCTGCTCTTCTACGTGGGATCACCCACAGGTGGCCCCGCTCCGGGGACAGCGTCGAACGCAACGAGCCAACCATCCGCGGCAACGATGAAGGCGGCGGTGGACCGCCTCGCAGCGGATCTCGGGTCCCACGACGTCGTGCAGCTCGAGACGACGGACGCGGGTCTACGGCACGCGGCAAGTGGCCGGCAATTCGGCGGCCAATTGTTCGTCGCGACGCCCAAGCTCCTACGAGCCTTCGGCATCCCGGAGTCGGAGGTGAACCCCCGGGCAGACATCCTCACGATGCGTCAGGGCCTCACCACAATGTCGAAGATGCAGCTCCTCTACACAGGTCCCACACCCCAGAAGGGGGTCGTGACAGGCACACAGGCCCAGCAGCGGGGTCCCGGCGGGACGGGTCCCACAACATTTCGCTGCCCGAAGTCGGCGTGCATCGCCAACCCGGTGATCCAGGCGGTGAGCGCGCTGCCCTCCGGGACCTCTGCACCGAACACGGTGATCACCGAGCATGCAGTGCACACCCTCCACCTCGAGACCTCGACTCAGGGCTGGCTCGTCCAAACGCCGTCGCCGCTGAGCGCCTCCCAGATCAACAACGCGCGCCTCACCGCCTCTGCCGCCGGCATGTCACTCGAGACCAAGTCGAGCGCCCCGTCGTCCTCCGAGATCCTGAATTGGGCAACCGTCTTCGCCATCGCGCTCGCCCTCGGGATCCTGGCGATGAGCGTCGGCCTCATCCGGAGCGAGACCGCCCGCGACCTCCGCACGCTCACCGCTGCCGGGGCGAGCGGCTTCGCCCGCCGCACGATCACGGCCGCGACGGCGGGGGGCCTCGCCTTCAGCGGTGCCGTGCTGGGCGCGGTCGGGGGGTATGTCGCCTGCGTCGGCTGGCTGAGGACCAACTACACAGGTCTCCAGGCACTGACGCACGTCCCGGTCGTGAATCTGGTTCTCGTCATCGTCGGAATGCCGGTGCTCGCCGCCCTCGGTGGGTGGCTCCTCGCCGGACGCGAGCCCTCGGCGATCGCGCACCAGCCGATCGAGTGACCGCGGGCTTCGCCCGTTGAAACGCCAAGTCCCACGAACGGAAGGAGCGATGCAGCCCTTCAAGGACGCCGACGGTGGGCTACGCTGGGCGAGCTCCGCAATCCTCAGACGACGCCGCACCTCCGACGGCGCGAGAGCGGAGCCGAGCGGGAGAAGGGAGGATGCCGACGATGACGACACAAACCGACGCAATGCGGTCGATCGCGGCCGCGTCCTCGAATCCCTCGTTCGCTCCCCGGTGACCGTCGCGCACTAGCTGACCCTCGCCGTCAAGGAGCGGGCCCTCAGCCGGAGGTCTCCTCCCATGCCTTCTGATCCGACCGTTATCGACGGTCCGAGGCAGCACTCCCCTTCCTTTGACATGCTCCGGCCTTACGGCTGGTCCGATCGCGTGTTCGCCCTGTGGAACGAGGTGCGCGACCCGTCCCTCCGTCCTGCCCGTGTCGTTCGCGTGGAGCGCGGCGCATGCGTTGTCGCCGGCGACGACGGCGTCGAGCGGATGACCCGCACTCCCGAAGGTGTCGCCGTGGGCGACTGGGTCGGCGTCACCGGGGGAACGGTGCGCGCCGTTCTCCCGCGCTGGTCGACGGTCGCCCGTATGGACCCGGCGAGGAGCGGAGCGCAGGCGGGCGCCCAGGTGCTCGCCGCCGACGTGGACGTGGTCGTCATCACCGCGCCCGCCGACCGTCTGACCGCCGCGCGTGTCGAGCGCGAGCTCGCAGTCGCATGGGACAGCGGGGCGGTTCCCGTCGTCGCGGTGACCAAGGTCGACCTCGACCATGGCACCGATGCCGCCGGCGACCTCGAGATGCGACTCCGCGGGGTCGACGTGCTCGCGACGAGCGCGCGTACCGGCGAAGGTCTCACAGAGCTCCGCTCGCTGCTCTCATCCGGACGGACCGGCCTCTTGTTCGGGGCGTCCGGGGCGGGGAAGTCGACGCTCGCGAACGCGCTCATGGGAGCTGACGTGCAGGTGACCGAGACGGTGCGCGAAGACGACAGCCGCGGCCGCCACACGACGACGTCGCGGCAACTTCTCTGCCTGCCAAGCGGCGGGGTGCTGATCGACACGCCGGGATTGAGGAGCCTGGCCCTGGCCGGGGACGTCGCCCTCGACGAGGTCTTCCCCGAGATCGACGAGCTCGCCCGCGCATGTCGCTTCCGCGACTGCCGCCACGCCGGCGAGCCGGGATGTGCAGTCTTGGCGGCCGTCGCCGACGGTTCGCTCGACTCGGGGCGCCTCTCGAGCTACCGCAAGCTCGAGCGCGAAGCTGACTTCGAGCGGCGCCGGCTCGATCCCCTCGCCCGCAGGGCTGCGCGCCGTCTGTGGATTCAACGCGGGCAGGAGGTGCGACGGTTCGACAAACGTCGCCCCCACTGAGCCGACCACGTCTCGTGGGTGGGCCGTGGGTGCCGTCACCCGCTGCCTTCGCGCCCCTCACTACGACTCGGCCACGTCGCGAAGGTGATGGTGGACCTCATGGGCGGTCCGGCGGACGAGCCCGAGCGCGCCGAGGTCTCCGAAGAGCGGGCGCTCGACGACGACGCCCAAAGGCGCGGCATTCGCGACGTCGAGCCATACCTGCGTCTCGAGTTCGAGCATCCTTGCGCCGCCGGCGGCCGACAGCCGGTCATAGCGACGTGCGAGCGCGAGCGCCTTCTCATCCCAACACGGAACGCCGGCCTTGGCGTCGCACTCCAGGGTGAGCAGCCGTTCGGCACTGATCCGGACGACGTCGACCAAGTGCCAGAGGTACATGGAGGCGGACCACCGAGCGCCGGCCCGCCGCATCGGGTCGTCGACCTCCGACAGCGCCCCGGCAACCCGCGCCGGCCCGCCGCATCGGGTCGTCGACCTCCGACAGCGCCCCGGCAACCCGCGCCGGCCCGCCGCATCGGGTCGTCGACCTCCGACAGCGCCCCGGCAACCCGCGCCGGCCCGCCGCATCGGGTC
>Ga0209579_10000224_pt1 | contig 74701 bp, 67 predicted proteins | sample Coa_R1_2_FD_187152 | JGI IMG/M metagenome (GOLD analysis project Ga0209579, IMG submission 187152) | Surface soil microbial communities from Centralia Pennsylvania, which are recovering from an underground coalmine fire - Coalmine... | ecosystem: Environmental > Terrestrial > Soil >... | reverse complement strand
GGTTGAAGCAATAGACATTGTCGTTGCCGTCGACCCCGACCGCCGCCACCTCCTTGAACGACCAGCCCTCCGGCAATTTCGCCCAATCCTCGATGATCCGGTACCGATACTCGCCCTGGCCGACAATCATCCTTGCCTCTCCTTGTGCATCCTCACAAGCAAGCTAAGCACACCGCCGAGGGCCCGGAAAGGCCGCGCGCTCGGTGCGCCCTCGCCGTGGCGAAACGAACCGATCAAACGGGGTCTGTTTTCGTCTCCTGCCCAAAATTCGCTTTGCCGTCGTTCGGGGGCGCTGCATAACGCATGCAATAGCCGGAAGCGACGTTGACGAGCTTCGATATGTTTGCGGCGGCGATTTTGCTGGCGGCAACGCTCATGCTGCCGGCGTCATCTTTGGCGCAGACCGCGGCGGCGCCGCTCACACTCGAAACCAAAATCCCGCTCGGGAGGGTCAGCGGTCGGATCGACCACCTCGCGATCGATTTGAAGCGGCGGCGGCTGTTGGTCGCCGAACTCGGCAACAACAGCATCGGGGTTGTCGATCTGGCGGCCGGCAGGGCCCGGCCCCCGATCGCCGGATTTCGAGAACCGCAGGGTGTTGGTTATATCGGGCTCACCGACAGCGTCTATGTCGCCAATGGCGGCGACGGTTCGGTCCGGGTGCTGAGCGGCGGCGATTTAACACCGGTTGGCCGCATCGACCTCGGCGAAGATGCCGACAATGTCAGGGTCGATCAGGCGCACCGGCAGGTGCTGATCGGGTATGGCAGTGCCATCGCCTTTGTTGATCCGTCGACGCGGACCCGAACCGGCGATATCAAACTCGACGCGCATCCCGAAGGCTTCCAGATCGACGGCGATCGGCTTTTTGTCAATGTTCCCGAAGCGCACGCGATCGTGTTTGCAGACCTGACCACCGGCGCCAGCCGGTCGATCCCGACACCGGGTGCGGCGGCAAATTTTCCGATGGCGGTCAACCGCGCCGCAGATCGGGTACTGGTCGTGTTTCGCCGGCCGCCGTTGTTGATGGCGCTGTCCGGCGCGGAAGGCCGGGTGGTGTCCGCCGCCGCAACCTGCGGCGACGCCGACGACCTGTTTGTCGACGACAAGCGCCGCCGGGTTTATGTGAGCTGTGGCGAAGGCGCTGTTGACGTCTTTGCCATCGACAAGACGGGCGACCACCGATTGGCCCGGGTGCCGACCGTGTCCGGGGCGCGCACATCGTTGTTCGTGCCGGAACTCGACCGGCTGTTTGTGGCAGTGCGGGCGACGGCGCACGAGCCGGCGGCGATCTGGGTGTTCCGGCCGACACCGTGAGCGCGACCGCGGCGCGCCCATGAACCAGGGAGAGGGCGGAAAGCGCCCTCTCTTCAGTCCACCGCGCCTGGCTACTGGTGCAGCTGGTAGAGGCGGGTAACGTTCTCGCTGGTGATCTTGCGCCGCACCGCCGGCGAGATCTTGGCCATGTTGCGGTCGAGGGTCTCGCGCGAATTGGGCCAAATGCAATCCGGATGCGGATAATCGGCACCCCAGATGATGTTGTCCTCGCCGATCAGCGGAATAATCGGTTCGAGGAACTGGTCCTGCTGATAGGTGACATAGCCTTGGCGGCGGAAATAATCGCTGGGTTTCAGCTTGAAGCCGAGACTGCGCGCCCGGTCGGCATATTCGGTATCGAGCCGGTCGAACACATAGGGCAGCCAAGTCACCCCGGATTCACCGAGGACAAAGTTGAAATCCGGGTATTTCTCGCAAGCCCCCGACGCCAACAGCGAGACCAGCACCTCCATCGTGTCGAGCTGGAACAGGGCCGAGCGGACCAGCCGCCATTGGGTGAAATATTTGCGCTCCTGCTCGGGGTCGTCGGGCGCGCGCAACGCCTTGAACCCGGTCGAATGGAACGAGATCGGGAAGCGGCATTCGGCGGCGGCCTCCCACAACGGGAACCACAAATCGGTATAAAGCGGCGGGGTCATGCGCTTGAACGCCAGATCGCCGCCGCGCAGCCCCATCTTGGCGCAGCGCCGCACCTCGGCCGCCGCCTCGAGCGGGTCGGTGTTGGGGATAATCGCCAGCGGATAGACCCGGTTCGGGTCGGCGCGCTTGGCAAAATCGGCGACCCAGTCGTTATAGACCTTGTCGGCCCAGGCGCGCAGCGGCGCGTCGGCGATCAGATCGTTGATCATCAGGCAGCCATAGACGATTTCGGCATCCTGTCCGTCGCGGTCGAGATCGGCCAGGCGCAGTTCCGGGGTGGTCGGGCGCGGTTTGGCGCCGGCGCGTGAACTCCATTCGAAGCCGAGATCCTTCATCTCGTCGATATGGCCGAACATTCCTTTCTGGTAGGGCAGGAACCCGGGACCGACGCCGTTCCACATGCCCTTGTCCTGGGCCTCGACAAACCAGTGCAGGCCGTCATCCATCTCCTCAACGCGCGGCGCCAACAATTTCCATTTGTTCGGCGCCTCGGACGACCACAGATCCGGCGGCAGATAAGTAAGGTCGATGTGATTGTCGCCGGAGATCAGCTTGTCGGGCATGGCGGGCTCCTCGTTGCCGTTGCGGGGACAGGTCGAACCAAACGTTTGGCCGCCATCCTACGATCGCGATGCCGCCGGCGCCAGACCGAAGCTTTCATTTTTATGGCGGCTATCCGCTGCCCTGCGGCGGCCGCGCCCGCCTGCGCAGCCATGCGGCGCTATCCGAGCTTGGCGCGCAGTCGCGACCAGCGCGGGCGACCAGCCCCGGGTCAGGCGTCCTGTCTGACCTCGGCTGGCACCCCGATCCGCGATTTGCGCTCGAGCCAAGCCGGGACCGCGAACCCTTGGGCGCGCAGGAATTCGGGGTTGAACAGCTTTGACTGATAGCGCGAGCCGTAATCGGCCAGGATCGTGACGATGACGTGGCCGGGCCCCATCTCCTTGGCGAGGCGCACCGCGCCGGCGACATTGATGGCGGTGGATCCGCCGAGGCACAGACCCTCGTATTCGAGGAGGTCGAAAATATAGGGGATCGCCTCGGAGTCCGGGATGATATAGGCCTTGTCGACGCGCAGATCGGCGACGATCGGGGTGACGCGGCCGAGGCTGATGCCTTCGGTGATCGAGTTCCCCTCCGACGCCTTGGCCTCCCCGGTCGTGAAAAAATTATACATCGCCGCACCGCACGGATCGGCGACGCCGATGACGATGTCCTTTTTGCGTTCGCGCAGAAAGGTCGAGGTGCCGGCGATCGTGCCGCCGGTGCCGATCGAGCAGATAAAACCGTCGATCCGTCCGTCGGTCTGCTGCCAGATCTCCGGACCGGTCGTCTCGTAATGCGCCTTGCGGTTGTCGAGGTTGTTCCATTGATCGGCAAACAGAACGCCGTTGGGTTCGCTCTTGCGCAAATGCTCGGCCAGGCGCCGGCCGACATGCTGGTACTGGTTGGGATTGCTGTAGGGAACGGCCGGCACTTCGATCAGCTCGGCCCCGCAAAGCCGCAGCGTATCCTTCTTTTCCTGGCTCTGCGTCTGCGGGATCACGATCACCGTGCGATAGCCGCGGGCATTGGCGACGAGTGCCAGCCCGATGCCGGTATTGCCGGCGGTGCTTTCGACCACGACCCCGCCGGGCTGCAATTCGCCGCGCTTTTCCGCTTCGAGGATCATATGCCGCGCCGGGCGGTCCTTGACCGAGCCGCCCGGGTTCAGGAATTCGGCCTTGCCGAGGATCGTGCAGCCGGTCTCCTCGGAAGCGCGCCGCAGTTTGATCAGCGGCGTATTGCCGATCGCTTCGACAAAGCCGTCGCGGACTTGCATAGCTCCTCCCTTAGCGGCGCCGAATGGCTGGTGTTGTGTACGCCATCCGCGGCCCCCAGTCCCGTCTGGCGCCGACCGCAGGACGGACCCGCTTCGAGCACGGATGGCGGCGGCATTAAAGGCGGCCACCACCGATCGCTCAGCGCCCCGCGCGATCGCAACCCCGGCCGCAGAGCGGCTTGGGCGCAAACATCGGCGGCGGGTTTGACCGATCGCCGGCGGTTACGGTGACGAATTGCCGCTACCAGTGGCAGATGACCTCGTGCTCGGCAAACAATTGCGGCAGCGCGCGCCGCGAGACAAGCCTGACATTGGGCACCAACTGGTCGACGGCAATACCGCGCTCGCCGAGATCTTCTTCGACGACATAAACCGCGACATTGCGATTGTCGGCCAGATCGGCGACATCGCGATCCATCTTCGGCGCCTGGGTTTGCTGCCATTCGCCGACCGTCAGCGCCGGAGCGCCCTGCCCTGCCAGCGCGTAATTGACCGCGTTGCCGCGCAACACCACGCTGTGATTGCCGCCGGCGGCTTGCATCGCCGCAACCAGCCACAAGATCGTGTCGTCCTGCTCTTCGATGACGGCGCGATACGCAGATTCGACGATGTTGAGCGACTTTTTGGCCATCGGCTGTCTCACTTCGTCGGGATCACGAGCGTGTTGTCGGAGGCGTCGACAAACGCCTGGAAATCGGCGGGCGACCCGCGGCGCGTCCCGTCGACAAATTCGCCCACCCCGCGCTCGTCGACGCACATGCCGCAATTGACCCAATCGACTTTGCCGCCATTGCGCGCCGCCTCAGCCAACAGAGCGGCGACCTGGTCCTTGGTCGTGGGGTGGTTTTCTTCGGCGAGATTCTTGCCGTGCACCGGGTTGGGATGCGCCGCCTGGCGGGCGAAGGCCAGCGCCGCAGCCCCCTCATAGGCAAAGACGTTGATGTCGTGGCCGCGCCGAGCGGCAACATCGAGGATGCGAAACGCAGTGGTCAAGTTGGCCGACTCATAGGGCGCATCCATCAGCGCAATCGTCAGCGTTCTTTTCGCCATCGCCGTCGTCCTTAATGCCAGAGCGTGCGGGAGCCGGCCTCGAGGTGATCGACCACGACGTCGATCGCGGCGGCTGCGATCCCCTCGGCGAGCCGGGCTATGCCGCGCTCGCGCAGCGAGAACTCGTCGGCGAGAACCTTGACGCCGCTTTGCCCGAGGGCCGAAAGCGCGGCTGCAGGGGCCGAGGGCCGCGCCGCCAGAACCCCGTTTTGCACCAGAAACAGTGTCACCTCGTTGCCAGCCTCGCGCAGTGCTTTGGCGAGTTCATAGTAATACGGCACGTCGTTCGATTCGAACGGATCGCGCGACTCGATCAGGAGATAGCTGATCACAGGGCCTCCTTCGTTGCGCGTGCCCAACAGTCGAGCGGCGAGCATTTTGTCATTGCTTGTGGCCGGCCAGCGGCGCCGCCGCTATTCACGCGGTCGCCGGCGCAGCCGGAGCAGCGGCGCCAGTCAACCTCCAGCCGACACACAGCCCAGTATAACTTGAGCCAAAAAAAAACACAACGCTGTTCGTATATTCTACACAATTCACGTTGTACTATGATGAAACTCCGGCCGAGACGCGATTATTGTGGTAAACGCAAGGCCGCGCGGAAACATCCGCCCGCGCCCGGCGCCGCCGGGGCGATCGCCGGTAAAGGCGGATCCCTCACCGCGCCGGTACATGCCGCCGCGGCCGATCCGACCCGGCCAGACGGGCCATTTCCGAGCGGCCGCGGTACCTCGGCGCCGCAGTGCAATCGGGCTCAGGGGCCCGGTTTGATTGCGGCGCGCAGCCGCCAGCCGGGGTTGCGGCCGGCGCCGGCATAGGCGCCGCGAAAGCGCCGGTCGCCCTTGCTGCGAGCGTTGAAATCGCGGTCAAAGTCGAGGTCGTCGGCAAAGGCCGAGAGATCGAGCGGGGCACCGCGCGCCCGTCCACGCCGCGGATAGAAGTCGATCTGGCCGAGGCGGGTTCCGGGCCGGGTCACAAACAAGGGTGCCGCGGTGAGCGGCGCGCCGATATTGCCGACTGCGCCGACCACCCTGCCCGCGAGCGGCTCGCCGGCAAACACCAAATTGCCGACCACCGCGCCCGCCTGGCGCGGCACCTCGCCAAACCAGATGCCGGCCTGCCGCGAATAGACCGTGTTGTTGTAGACATGCGCGAATTTGAGCGGCAGGTCGTGGTCGCGAAACGCCGCCGCGGCATATTGGCCGTCGACCAGGATATTGTCGTGAAAGCTGATCCGGCCCGAGCCCTGAAACAGCGCCTCGCGCGGATTGTGGAACAACAGGTTACCGTAGATTTGGTAGAGGTCGTCGGCGCCCGGGCCGTGGTCGGGAAAGCCGCCGACCAGCAGGTTCGGGCGGTCGCCATCGGGCGAGGGGCGATCGTCCTTGATAAACACGTTGTTGCGGATGATCGTCGATTGCCGACCCTGGGGCATGCCGGGCAGCAGCGGCCGCTCGCGCTGGTATTTGATTTCCATGCCATAGCCGATCGGGTCGAGCACCAGATTGTTCTCGATAATGCCGGCGATGAACGGCTCGCGGCCGTCGGAATTGCCGAGATAGAGCCCGGTGCCGGCAGCGATGATCGTGTTGCGGCGGATGATCCAATCCCAGGTCGGGGTCTTGGTCGAAATCCCGTCATTCTGCTGGTTGGCGCCGGCGCCGAGGATCAGATTGCCGTCGATGATGATGTGATGCGTCGCCCCGGGACGCAGGCGCAGCGCCTTGATGCCGTTGGCGGCGGGTATGCCGGCTGAATCGATGACGAGATTGCGCAACACGACATAGCTCGATTCCTCGATCGTCACCGTGTTGAAGCCAGGCTCGCCGACAATCCGGGCGCGCAGGCCGGCGGCCGGTCCTTCGATCGTGATGCAAGCGCCCGGCGCCCCGTTGAGCTCGGCGACGACGAGCCGCGGGTAAGTGCCGGGATCAAGAAAAAGGGTGGCCCCCGGCAACAATCGTGCCAAGAATGTGCGGTAATTGCCAGGGTTCGCGTGGATAATCGGTCCCGGTTCACGCGGCGCGCAATAGTTGTCGCGAGAGAGCCCGGTCGCCTCTTGCAAGCTGCCCGCGGCGGTGGTGGCGGTCGTTCCATTGATGCCGGCAACAACGAGCGCTGTGATCCCCGCCGCCAGTGGCGCAATTCGCGCCAATCGCAGGCACCGCCGCCAAATCTCGTTCTCCACTCGCCGTTCTCCAAATCCGCCCGACAAGATATCTCGCGACCGCCATCTCACGCATTTATTTCGAATTGTCAGCGGTTGGGCGCTATATTTGAGACATGCGTCTCATCAAAATGGCAACTTGACGGTATTCTTGTGGTGTATTAAGCTATTATCAAGGTAAAAAGACGGCGAAATTGGATCAATTACGACAGGATTAAAACTGCTTTCGGGCGCCGACATTTTTGGGGGTCTCCACGGGCAGGAAGCGGCCGGGGAATTCGATCAGGAAGCCGAACACCGGCCGTCGGTCGATGAACCAATTGCGGCGCCACGGAGCGGTCGTTGCTCGAGAATACGCAAGTATAAAACGAAAAATTGGCCGACAAATCTGCGAACGACAAAAGCGGGGCAGCGATGGTTTAGCGACGGATTTCATGTCTTTTGCGCCTGACATCGGACGAGGCTGGCGGGGCACGGTCGATCGGGTCCGCCGCCACAAGCAGAGGGAGGACATTGGAGATGCGGAAGCCGTTTTCTTGGTCTCTTATCGGGATCGGAGCGATTGGCGCGGTTGGCTTGGCCAATCCCGCCTTCGCCCAGCCCAACGCGGTCTGCACCGGCACCTTGGCCGCCGGCACCTATAACAATGTCAGCGTCCCGGCGAACGCGACCTGCACATTCGCTTCCGGCGTGACCGTGCAAGGCAACGTTACGGTTGCGGCGGGCGCATCGCTGATTGCGGACTCGGTGTTCCCAACGATCGATGGCAGTGTCTTGGCCGCCAACGCCGCCGGGGTCGAGCTCTTGGGTGCCACGGTCGAGCAGAATGTCGTTCTCACCGGCACCAGCGGTCTGGTGTTGGTCGAATCTGTAGGGATTGGCGGCCACCTGACCGTCAGCTATTCGACGATCGGGCCTGTGGCAATTGTTTTTAATACAATCACCGGAAACGTGCTCGTGTCGTCGAATACGCCGACCGCCAGCTTCGCAGGCACACCCAGTCCCGCGGTCGGCGGCAACACGATTTCGGGCAATTTGGTTTGCGTGGGCAACACGCCGGCTGCGAACAATGTGGTCTCGGGGACGCCCAGCCCAAACACCGTGGCCGGCAACAAGGTCGGGGAGTGCGCCGGTTTGTGACGATCAGGCCGGCCCGCAGCCCCACCGCGCGGCCGCAGCCCGGCGGCGCGGTCCGCGGAAACAGGCGCGCTGTTGCCGGTGCGCGCCCAAAAAATGGACAGATCCCGAATCGGCTACAGTCTCAAGCAAAATGGCAACTTGACGGTGCGTTTTGGGCGAATTAACCTACTATCAAGATGAAAAGACGGCGAAATCGGGCCGATGACGACAGAATTAAACCGCTTTCGGGGGCGACATTTTTGGGGGTCTCCACGGGCAGGAAGCGGCCGGGGAATTCGATCAGGAAACCGAAACCCGGCCGTCGGTCGATGGACCGCCTGCGGCGCCACGGAGCGGTCGTTGCTCGAGAATACGCAAGTATAAAGCAAACAGAACTGGCCGATAAATCTACGAACGACAAAAAGTGGGGCACGGATTTTATGGCTTTTGCGCCTGACATCGGATGAGGCTGGCGGGGCACGGTCGACCGGGTCCGCCGCGGCAAGCAGAGGGAGGACATTGGAGATGCGGAAGCCGTTTTCTTGGTCTCTTATCGGGATCGGAGCGATTGGCGCGATTGGCTTGGCCAATCCCGCCTTCGCCCAGCCCAACGCGGTCTGCACCGGCACCTTGGCCGCCGGCACCTATAACAATGTCAGCGTCCCGGCGAACGCGACCTGCACATTCGCTTCCGGCGTGACCGTGCAAGGCAACGTTACGGTTGCGGCAGGCGCATCGCTGATTGCGGCCGGGGCGTCCCCAACGATCGTTGGCAGTGTCTTGGCCGCGAACGCCGCCGGGGTCGACCTCGTGAATGCCACGGTCGAGCAGAATGTCGTTCTCACCGGCACCAGCGGTCTGGTGTTGGTCGAATCTGTAGGGATCGGCGGCCACCTGACCGTCAGCTATTCGACGGTCGGACCCGTCGGGATCACCTCGAACTCCGTAACCGGAAACGTGCTCGTATCGTCGAACACGCCGACTGTCAATTTTCCAGCCGCGAACAGCCCGGTGGTCGCCAACAACACGATTTCGGGCAATCTGGTCTGCGTGGGCAACACGCCGGCTGCGAACAATGTGATCTCGGGGACACCGTTCCCAAACACTGTGGCCGGCAACAAGGTCGGGGAGTGCGCCGGTTTGTGACGATCAGGCCGGCCCAAAGCCCCACCGCGCGGCGAGGGTTTTTCGGCGGGCTGCGACAAATGTCGTTGTCGGAGGCGACGGCGACGGCTATTGTGCGCTGATGGATTGTTTGCGATCCGCAGCATCGGCATGGTGGTGGCCCGTCTAGCGCGGGCGGCCACGTGGTGATTTTTGATCGAGGCCGCCTTCGGAATTCCGGGCGGCCTTCGCATTTTCAGCATCAGCGAACCCTCCCGGAGCTTCGGCAAGCGGCCCTACCGCCTCAAGGGGGTTACGCATGCCACTCCTGCGCTATACGACCAAAGGGGGTGTCGCGGTCACCCGCGAAATTCGCGAGCACGCCTATGAACCCGCCGACAATGCCCTGGCGCGGGCGCTCGATGCGCGGCGCGGGGTGCTGTTCTCGTCGAGCTTCGAGTTTCCCGGCCGCTACACCCGCTGGGATATGGGTTTTGTCGATCCGCCGCTGGTCGTTACGGCGCGCGGCCGGGCCTTCACGATCGAGGCGCTGAACCGACGCGGCCGGGTGCTGCTGCCGGCGCTGGCCGCCGCCTTGGCGGCGCTGCCGCTGCGTCGGCTCGACCGGTTCGACGATTGCCTCGACGGCGAAATCGCCGACCGCGCCGAGCGCTTTCCCGAAGAGCAACGCAGCCGCCAGCCGAGCGTGTTTTCTCTGCTGCGCCGGCTGATCGATGTCTTCCGCAGCGACGAGGACCAGCATCTCGGGCTGTACGGCGCTTTCGGCTACGATCTCGTATTTCAGTTCGAGCCGATGGCGCTGCATCTGCCGCGCCCGGCCGACCAGCGCGACCTGGTGCTCTATCTCCCCGACGAGATCCTGATCGTCGACCATATGCGCCAGGTCGCGGCCACCCACCGCTACGAGTTTGCGGTCGGCGAGGCGTCGACCGCGGGGCTCTCGCGCGCGACCGCGCCCGCCCCCTATCACGCCGAGCGGGCGCCCGCGGCGGCGCCGCCGGAGAGCGATCATGCCCCGGGCGAATATGCCGCTTTGGTGCGGCTCGCCAAGGAAGCCTTCATCCGCGGCGACCTGTTCGAGGTGGTGCCGGGGCAGCTCTTTGCCGATCGCTGCCCGGACCCGCCGAGCATGGTCTTCCAGCGGCTGCGGCAATCCAACCCGGCCCCTTACGGCGCGCTGATCAATCTCGGTCAGGGCGAGTTTCTGGTTTCGGCCTCGCCCGAGATGTTTGTGCGCGTCGAGGGACGGCGGATCGAGACCTGCCCGATCAGCGGCACGATCGCGCGCGGCCGCGACCCGGTCGAGGACGCCGAACGCATCCGCGAATTGCTGAACTCGACCAAGGACGAGAGCGAGCTGACGATGTGCACCGACGTCGACCGCAATGACAAGTCGCGGGTCGCCGTGCCGGGCAGCGTCAGGGTGATCGGCCGCCGCCAGATCGAGCTTTATTCGCGGCTGATCCATACCGTCGACCATGTCGAGGGCGAGTTGCGCAGCGAATTTGACGCGCTTGACGGGTTTTTGAGCCATGCCTGGGCGGTGACCGTGACCGGCGCACCGAAATTGTGGGCGATCCGCTTTATCGAACAGCACGAGCGCTCGTCGCGGCGCTGGTATGGCGGGGCGATTGGGCGGGTGACGTTTGACGGCAATATGAACACCGGGCTGACCCTGCGCACGATCCGCATGCAGGACGGGGTGGGCGAGGTGCGCGCCGGGGCCACCCTGCTCTATGACAGCGATCCGGAGGCCGAGGAGGCCGAATGCCGGTTGAAGGCCTCGGCGCTGTTCGCCGCGATCCGCGGCCACCCGGCCCCTCGCGCCGAGGCGATGGCGCCCCTCCGCGCCGCCACCGCCGAGCGGCGGGTGCTGCTGATCGACCACGAGGATTCGTTCGTGCACACGCTTGCCAACTACCTGCGCGCCGCCGGGGCCGAGGTCGCGACGATGCGCCCCGATCTGGCGCGCACCGAGCTGCGCCGCGCCGCGCCCCCCGACCTCGTGGTGTTGTCGCCGGGTCCGGGGCGGCCCGAGGATTTTGCGATGCGCGAGACGCTTGACCTCGCTTTGGCGCGCGCGATCCCGATCTTCGGGGTGTGCCTCGGGCTGCAGGGCATTGTCGAATATTTCGGCGGCGCGCTCGACATTCTGCCGGTGCCGATGCACGGCAAGCCGTCGACCGTGCATGTCTTGGGCGGCCGCATGTTCGCCGGGCTGCCGCCGGAATTCACGGTCGGGCGCTATCATTCGCTCTGCGCGCGGCGCAGCTTGCTGCCGGCCATGCTACAGGTGACCGCCGAGAGCGCCGATGGTGTCGTGATGGCGATCGAACACCGCGAGCTGGCGATCGCGGCGGTGCAGTTTCATCCCGAATCGGTCATGACCGCCGCCGCCGCGATCGGCATGCCGATCATTGCCAACGTGCTGTCCTGTCTGGCGCGAAAATGCTAGCCGCCCGCTACCGCTCCGGCGGCAGCGAGTTGGCTGGCGGCAGGTCGTTGGTCAGCAGACACCCTCACCGCGCCGATGTGATTTGCCGACATCGCGCCCCGGGTGGCTCAGCCTTTCCACGCTTTGGCAACCGCGAAATAATTCGGCTTGGCCGCCTGCTGTTCGACCGGATAGGAGCCCTCGACCGGATAAGGGACCCCTTGCTGGTTCCATTGCGGGTATTTTGTTGACTGCACGAAAACACCGCCCGGGCTGTTTGGCCAGGGCCATTCCGAGGTCAGTCCGAACCGGGAAACGCCAAAGCCGCGTTCGGCGCCCGCTTCCCACGGCCGCTCCTCGTTCAAGAACACGCATGCCCCCAGCATCATCCCGTTCGAGCCCCCCGGCACCGACGCGGCGAGTTGCCGGGTCATCCACGCCGCCTGGTTCTGCTCGTTGCCGGTTTGCTGGATACTGGAACCGAGTTCGGTGAACATCACCGGCGGGATCGGAATATTGTGGCTTTGCCAGTATTGAGGCAAGCGGGTCGATAAATAGCTGGCAACATCCGGTCCGTCATTTTGCGGATTGGTCGAAAAAACAAACCGCGCATTCCAGAAATCGCGCGGGCTGTAGCTGCCGATATTGGGCTTGGCGAGCAGCCTGTCCCAGACGTCTTTGACATAGCCGGCGCCTTCGATGCCGTCTTTCACGCCGAACGAGCAGTCGACCATGATTGGCATTCGCGCCGAATCGGAAAGGCCGATGTTGTCTTCCTCTGCAACAAGCCACGTGATCGCGGTGACGACATGCTCGGGGTTGCGATCGTACCACAGCTCGTACTCGTTAAAGATTTTCCACATTCCGGCGCCGGGTGCCGGTGTCGCACCCTGACTGTAAATTTCCTTAAACACTTTTTGGATATTTTGGCGTGCCGCCTGCGGCGTTTGCCACGGTTCCTTGTTGGGAACGTCAGCGAGGCACAGGTAAGTATAGTTGCTGATTGGAACTGTTGCCTTCATCCCGAGATTGGTACATTGCTTAAGGAAAACGAGATGGTCGCGAAGATGTATCTCCGGTACCGGGGCCGACCAGTCATAGCAATGGACAAAATTGGCGCCCAATTTTTCATGAAAGCGGCGCAAATCACCGCGGGCGTAGGGGCCGGTATAACCCCGATCACCCCACAGCAATTCGAAATCTCCATTATAAAAGTCTGAATCAAAATATTGTGCCTTCTTTTCTTTGGTGTAATTGCTGGGACCCGGCATATAGGCGATCCCGCGAATATTATTGACCCCAAAATTTATGCAACGATCGAGCGCGGACATTGCAGGCATGGCTCAAGCCCCTGAATTTAATGGTGCATCATTGAGGCGGCACGATGCGTATTGGGTCCGCCAAAAATATAGTTAACAGGTTCGCCCGGCGGGGTCACTTGAATTATCGTCTGACGCCCGTTTAAACCGAGGCAATCCCCGAAACGCCGCTGCCGCGCACGCCAAAGCTCCGGTGGTAACCGCAATACCTCGCCCGGTCCCCCCGCTTGCGACCCGCGGGTTTGCTTTTCGCCCCGAGAACAGCCGGTCGCCGTCAGAACAGCCGATCGAGGATTTCGCGGTGAATCGCGACCGGAAAACGGGAGCGCAGCGAATTGGTGAACTCCTGCGCCAGATCGGCGCGGATGTCGGCGGCGACCTGGTGCGACAACACTGCTGTGTCCTTGGCGGTCGGCTTTGGCGTCTCGATCTTGGTCAATTGCGCGACATAGGAGCCGGTCGCGTCCGAGGCGGTGACAACCGCGCCCGGCTTGGCGGAAAACAGCTTTTCGACCAGCACCCCGGGCACGCTGCCGGCGCTGTTCGCCTGGCGCCCAAAGGGCGGCGAGGTCGTGGCTTGCAACCCCTGCGCGGCGGCGACCGCGGCCAGCTGCATCCCCGGCTTGACCGAGGCGGCCAGGCTGGCGGCTTCTTGCGCCACCTTGGCGGTGCGCTGTTGCGCCTGCCAGCCGGCGACCGCCCGGTCCTTGACCTCGGCCAACGCTCGCACCGAGGGCGGGACAATTTTGTCCACCTGGACGACAAAGATGGCGCCGTCATTGGTCTGGGTGACCCGGCTCGTGCGCCCCTCCTCGGTCGCGAAGACCAGCTTCAAGACGTCCTTGGCCGAAACCGGCAAAGCGACCTGTTTGCCGTCGCGGCCGAGCCCTTTGTCGTCGACGCCGGCGACAACCGTGGTTTTAAGGCCGTATTTCGCGGCCGCTTCGGCCAGCGTCGCACCACCGGCGATCGCGTCATCGACATGGTTCGAGATCGCGTAGAGCCGATCGACGGCCGCGCTGCGGGCGAGATCGGCGGCCAATTTGCCTTTGACTTCGGCAAAGCTCTGCGTCGTCGGCGGCAGGATCTTGACAACGCGCACGATGTGCCAGCCGAGCGGCGATTTGAGCGGTTGGCTCGGCTTGTTGAGCGGCAGGCTAAACGCGGCCGCGGCAATCGCGGCGGGTAGATCCTCGCGTCGGACAAGGCCGAGATCGATCGATTGCGGGTCTTGCCCGACCACGTTCTTGGCCACCTGCGCCCAATCCTGGCCCTGGGCCAGCGCCGCCTCGACCGCGTTCGCCTTGGCCTCGCTCGGCGCCAGGATCTGCTGCACGTCGCGCCGTTCGGGCAGCACGAACTCGTCCTGCCGCTGGTCATAGGCGCTTTTGAGCTTGGCCTCGGGGATCGTGATTTTCGGCGCGAGATCGGCCGGACTCAGGCTTGCCAGCGTGAAGCCGCGATATTCCGGGGCGCGGAACTGATCCTGATGCGTGTCGTAGTATTTGGTCAACTCGGCCGGGGTCGGCTGTCCGACATCGCCGGCTGAGGCGGCCGGCAAGGCCACGATGTCGGCGACGCGCTGTTCATTGCGGTATTGGTAGAGCCGGTCGACGATCGCCGGCGGCGCTGCAACCCCGGCGGTAAGGCTCGCCAGCAGATCGTTGCGCGCGATCTCGTGACGCAGCCGATCGACATATTGCGGTTCGCTCATATGGTTGGCGGCCAGCAGCGCGGCGAATGCGTTGCGGTCAAAGCCGCCCCCGGCGCCGCGAAAGGTCGGGTCTTCGACGATCGCGTCGCGCACCACCGCATCGGAGACGTCGAGCCCGAGGCGCTGGGCTTCGTGGTCGATCAGGCTGGCGTCGATCAGTTGGTCCAAAACCTGCCGCACCACACCCATTTGCTTGGCCTGGTGCAGATCGACCTGGGTCCCGAGCGCCTGGCTGAGCCGGTCGAGCGCCGGCTCGAGCGCCGTCTGCAATTGGTCGGCGTCGATGGCCTCGCGGCCAACCGTCGCAACCGTGGTGTCGGTCGGACGGTTGCGGAAAATGTCGCCGATCCCCCAGATGCCAAAGGTCAGGATCAGAATTCCGAACAGAGCCTTGACAACCCAGGACCCGGCCTTGGAACGGATCGCTTGCAGCATGGCCATGGCGATGAGCGCCCGTTTGCCACGGCAACGGAGCGATTGACCGCCTCCGCTGCCGGATGTGATCGTAATGGCGGGAATGATAGGGGCGCCGCGGCGGAGCGGCAACTCGCCTCGGCGTCCCCGGGCGGAGCGGCTGAACATGACCGAGCGCAAAAAACTCGTCGCCGGGAACTGGAAAATGAACGGCCTGCGCGCCGACGGGCTGGCGCTTGCCGGCGAGCTCGGGCGACGGATGGGTTCGGCCGATGCGAGCGACAAGCCGCGCTGCGCGATGCTGGTCTGCCCGCCCGCGACATTGCTGGCCAGTGTGGCGGCAATGCTCGCCGGCAGCGGCATCGCCCTCGGCGGTCAGGATTGTCATCCGGCGCCAAAAGGCGCCTTTACCGGCGATCTGAGCGCCGAAATGCTGGCCGACGCCGGCTGCAGCCATGTGATTTTGGGCCATTCCGAGCGCCGCCACGGCCACGGCGAGAGCGATGCGCTGGTCCGCGAAAAGGTCGCCGCCGCACGCCGCGCCGGGCTGGTGCCGGTGGTCTGCGTCGGCGAGACCCTGGAGCAACGGCAGGCGGGAGCGGCATGGGCGACGGTCGACGCCCAGCTCGCGGCCTCGCTTCCCGAGCGGGCGGCCGAGGCGGGCGAGCTGATCGTCGCCTACGAGCCGGTCTGGGCGATCGGTAGCGGGCTTGCCGCGAGCCTCGAGGACATTGCCGAAATGCATGCGGCGTTGCGCGCGCGGCTCGGCGCCGCGGTGCGGATCCTTTATGGCGGTTCGGTCAATCCGGGCAACGCCGCGGCGATCCTCGCCCTTGCCGATGTCGACGGGGCGCTGGTCGGCGGCGCCAGCCTCGACGCACAGGCGTTCTGGTCGATCGCGCGCAGCTGCCCCTGACCCCGGCCGGACCCGACGCTGTCCGAACCGCCGCGGCCCGCACATCGGCGCGACGGGTGGTCGCGGCCCGATATCGACCGCGCGGAGGATGGTCAGCGGGCCGGTGAGCGGCTACATATCGCCCATGATCCTGATCCTGCTCGTCATCCATATCCTGGTCGCCTTCGCGCTGGTCGGCGTCGTGCTGTTGCAAAAAAGCGAGGGCGGCGCGCTCGGCATCGGCGGCGGCGGCATGTCGGGCTTTATGACCGGCCGCACCACCGCCAACCTGCTGACCCGGGCGACGGCGATCCTCGCGGCGACTTTTTTTGTGACGAGCGTGCTGCTGGTGGTAATGCACAACCGCGCCCGCGCCCCGGTGTCGATCATCGACCAGGGCGTGCCGACGGCACCGGCGCAGCCTTCGGTGCCGCTGGCGCCGACCGGCCCGGTCGGTCCCGCCGCCCCCGCCGCTCCGGCCAAACCCGCCACCCCGGCGGCGCCGGCGCCGAGCGCGCCGCTCGCGCATTAGTTGATTCGGGGCGGCTCCGAGCGAATGTGAGGGGCCGGCGTTCCGTCCTTTCGCGCAAACCTCGGCTGCGCAGCGTCTCTGCTTTTACCCATGCATCGGCGACGGCTGATGGTGTATGAAGGGGGCCCATGACGCGGTTTATCTTTATTACCGGCGGCGTGGTTTCTTCGCTCGGCAAAGGGCTGTCGGCGGCGGCGCTCGGCGCGCTGTTGCAGGCGCGCGGGTTCAGCGTGCGGCTGCGCAAGCTCGACCCCTACCTCAATGTCGATCCGGGCACGATGAGCCCCTATCAGCATGGCGAGGTCTACGTCACCGATGACGGCGCCGAGACCGATCTCGATCTCGGCCATTACGAGCGCTATGTCGGGGTGCCGTCGCGCCGCAGCGACTCGGTCACCACCGGGCGGGTTTATTCGACCGTGATCAGCCGCGAGCGGCGCGGCGAGTATCTGGGCGCCACGGTCCAGGTGATCCCGCACGTCACCGATGCGATCAAGGAATTCATCCAGGCCGATCTCGACGGCGAGGATTTCGTGCTGTGCGAGATCGGCGGCACCGTCGGCGACATCGAAAGCCTGCCGTTTCTCGAAGCGATCCGCCAGCTCGGCTACGAGCTCGGGCGCGAGCGGGTGCTCTATGTGCACCTGACGCTGGTGCCCTACATCCCGTCGGCGGGCGAGTTGAAAACCAAGCCGACCCAGCATTCGACCAAGGAATTGCTGGCGCTCGGCATCCAGCCCGACATCCTGCTCTGCCGCTGCGACCGGCCGATCCCGCCCGCCGCGCGGCGCAAAATCGCGCTGTTCTGCAATCTGCGCGAGAGCCGGGTCATCCCGGCGATCGACATCGACACGATCTATGCCGTGCCGGCGGCCTACCACGCCGAGGGTTTCGACCGCGAGGTGTGCGCCCATTTCAACCTCGACGCGCCCGAGCCCGATTTGTCGCGCTGGCAGGAAATCGTCGATCTGATCCACAAGCCCGAGGGCCGGGTGACAATCGCGATTGTCGGCAAATACACGCATCTGCCCGACAGCTACAAATCGCTGGCCGAGGCGATGACCCATGGCGGCATCGCCAACCATGTCGGCGTCGATCTCGACTGGATCGATTCGGAGGTGTTCGAAACCGAAACCGAAGCCGTGCGGCAGCTGGAGGGGGTGCACGGCATTCTGGTCCCCGGCGGGTTCGGGGTGCGCGGCACGCGCGGCATGATCGAGGCGGCCAGGTTCGCGCGCGAGCGCCGCGTGCCCTATTTCGGCATCTGCTTTGGCATGCACATGGCGGTCATTGAAGCGGCGCGGGATCTTGCCGATTTGCCGGGGGCCGGCTCGACCGAGTTCGGACCCTGCCTGCATCCGGTGATCGGGTTGATGACCGAGTGGACCCGCGGCAACACCGTCGAGCGGCGCAATTCGAGCGACGATCTCGGCGGTACGATGCGGCTTGGCGCCTATCCCGCGGTGCTGTCACCGGGCAGCCGGGTGGCGGAAATCTATGGCACCGCGCTGATCAGCGAACGTCATCGCCACCGCTATGAGGTCAACATTCATTACAAGGAGCGGCTGGAGGCCGCGGGGCTGCGCTTTTCGGGCATGTCGCCCGACGGGATGCTGCCCGAGATCGTCGAAATCCCCGAACATCCGTGGTTTGTCGGCGTCCAATTCCACCCGGAATTGAAATCGCGGCCATTCGCGCCGCACCCGCTATTTACCTCGTTTATTCGCGCCGCCCGCGACCAGTCGCGGCTGGTCTAAGCGCGCATTGGCATTGCCCGCGCGGCGGCGGCGCCGCCGCGATCGCGGTGCCGGCCCTGCGGCAGCCGCGCTGGCCGGCCCGCACCACCCGCGCGCAATCGCGGCCGAAGGCATCGGAGGGATCGCGATGGCCGACATAGCCCGCACGATCATCGTCTTCGCTCTCGAGAATTTTTCTCTGAGCTTCTTTGTCTTGGGGCTCGTCGTCGGCGGGGTGGCGAGCGCGCGCCAATCACCTCGCGATGGCGCGGTGATTGTCGAGAAATTGTTGTCCTGGTACGTGTTTTGCGCGATCGGGCTCAGCTTTCTTTATAATTTCGTCATGCATGTCTTTTTCGGGCCGATGGCCGCGGCCTTTATCGGTTGGGCCGACAGCCCGTTCCAGTTCGAGGTCGGCACCGCAAGCCTCGGCTTTGCCGCGGTCGGGTTCCTCGCCGCTTGGGGCAGTTTCGAGGCGCGGCTCGCCGCCATTCTCGGCCCCTCGATGTTCACTCTGGGCGCTGCGGTCGGTCATGTGCATCAGATGATCGCCGCGCATAATTTCGCCCCGGGCAACGCCGGGGTTATTCTTTACATGGACATTATTGTTCCGCTTGCGGGCTTTGCGCTGCTTTGGCTGGACCGGCGTTTGGCGCAGGTCCGGCGCGGATCGCTTCGCTCTCACAACGGAGCCGCGGCATGACCACCCCGCGTCACATTCAAATCGGCGACATTTTGATCGGCAACGATCTGCCGCTGGTTTTTATCGTCGGACCCAACACGCTCGAATCGCGCGCGCACGCCCTCGAGATCAGCGCCGCCCTTGCCGAACTCGCGCGGCGGCTCGCGATCCCGTTGATCTACAAGACCTCGTTCGACAAGGCCAACCGCTCCTCGATCCGCGGTGCGCGCGGCATCGGTCTCGAAGCCGGGCTGCCGATCCTCGCCGAAATTCGCGAGCGCACCGATTTGCCGGTGCTGACCGACATCCATGCGCCCGAGCAATGCGCGCCGGTGGCGGAGGTCGTCGATCTGTTGCAGGTCCCGGCGTTTTTGTGCCGGCAGACCGATCTGTTGCTGGCCGCCGGCCGCACCGGCAAACCGGTCAACATCAAAAAGGGCCAGTTTCTCGCCCCTTGGGACATCGCCCATGCCGCCGGCAAGATCGCTTCGACCGGCAACGACAACATCCTGCTGTGCGAGCGCGGTGCGAGCTTTGGCTACAACTCGCTGGTCGTCGATATGCGCTCGCTGCCGATCATGGCGCGCACCGGCTATCCGGTGGTGTTTGACGCGACGCATGCGGTGGCGCAGCCGGGCGGGCTCGGCGACCGCTCGGGCGGCGAACGCGAATTCGCCCCGGTCCTGGCTCGCGCCGCAGTCGCGGTCGGGATCGCGGCGGTATTTATCGAGACCCATGAAGACCCCGACCGCGCGCCCTGCGAAGGCCAAACCATGATCCCGTTGAAGGCATTGCCGGAGCTGCTCGAAACATTGATCGCTTTCGACCGCCTGGCCAAGGCAGAGCCGCCGACAACCGTGTAAGGCCGCGCCCTGGCGGGTATCCGCGACGTTGCGCTGAGGCGTGGCGCATCGCCATTGCCCCACTGAACCCCCAGTGCTACCCCAAGCCCGCTTCTCCCCCGCCGGCGGAGCAGGAATGGGAGGGTGCGCAAAACCCGGCAGAGCGGGCCGAGCGCATGTCCTCCCGGCACTTCTTCCGGAGGTCCCGATGACCGCGATTGCCGACATCCATGCCCGCGAAATTCTCGACAGCCGCGGCAACCCGACGGTCGAGGTCGAGGTCACGCTTGCCGACGGGACAATGGGGCGGGCGGCGGTGCCGTCTGGGGCTTCGACCGGCGCGCATGAAGCAATCGAAAAGCGCGACGGCGGCGCGCGTTATGGCGGCCGCGGCGTGCGCCAGGCGCTCGACGCGGTCAATGGCGAGATCTTTGACGCGCTGAGCGGGTTTGACGCCGCCGACCAGCTGCTGATCGACCGCACCCTTGTCACCCTCGACGGCACCCCGAACAAGGCGCGCCTCGGCGCCAACGCGATCCTCGGCGTCAGCCTGGCCGCCGCCAAGGCCGCCGCTGCCAGCCTCGGCCAGCCGCTCTATCGTTATATCGGCGGCGTCTTCGCGCGCACCCTGCCGGTGCCGATGATGAACATCGTCAATGGCGGGGTGCATGCCGACAACCCGATCGACATCCAGGAGTTCATGATCGTGCCGGTCGGCCTCGGCACCATGGCCGAGGCGATCCGCGCCGGGTCGGAGATCTTCCACGCCTTGCGGCGCAAGCTTGCCGAAGCCGGGCACAGCACGAATGTCGGCGACGAGGGCGGGTTTGCCCCCAATCTCGCCTCGGCCGACGCGGCGCTGGGCTTTATCATGCAGGCGATCGAGGCCGCCGGCTACCGCCCCGGCGAGGATGTCGTGCTCGCACTCGACCCGGCGGCCAGCGAATTCTACCGCGACGGCGCCTACCGGCTCGACGGCAAAACCCTCGACCGGCACGCGCTCGTCGCTTATTGGCGCGACCTGGTCGCCCGCTATCCGATCGCCTCGCTCGAGGATGGCATGGCCGAGGACGATTGGGAGGGCTGGCAGCTATTGACCGGCGAACTCGGGCAAAAGCTGCAACTGGTCGGTGACGACGTCTTTGTCACCAACCCGCAGCGGATCAAAGACGGGATCGCGCGCAAGGCGGCCAACGCTTTGCTGGTCAAGGTCAACCAGATCGGCACCTTGTCGGAAACCCTCGAAGCCGTCGAAATTGCCCAGCGCGCCGGTTGGGGTACGGTGTTTTCGCACCGCTCCGGTGAGACCGAAGACACTACGCTCGCCGACCTGGCGGTCGCCACCAATGCCGGGCAGATCAAGACCGGGTCGCTGTCGCGCAGCGACCGGCTGGCCAAATACAACCAGCTGATCCGAATCGAGGAACAGCTGGGGCCATCGGCGGTCTATGCCGGCAGCGCGGCGATCCGGCGCGGCTCTTGACCAAAGAACGCCGGGGTTGACCCGAGCCGATGCAACTCGTTGAGTTGCGCGATGAGCTTGTCGCGCAGAATTCGGCGCTGGCTGCAGGCCCTGATTGCGCCGTCGGTCGGGATCGCACTGACCGCCTATTTTGGCTACAACCTGGTCATCGGCGAGCGCGGTCTGCTTGCCTGGCGGGCGCTGAGCCACGCGCTGCAGGACCAACAGACGCGGCTTACCGCGCTCGAGGCCGAACATAAGGACCTGGCGCGCAAGGTGGCCGAATTGAGCCCCGAGCATCTTGATCCCGACCTCCTCGACGAGCGTGTCCGGGCGACGCTCAATCTCGTCGCGCCGAACGAGCTGGTGATCATGCGTGACACGCCGAGCCATTAGCGCCGGCTCTCGGTCACCCAATCCCGGCCCGCCCCGGCTTTGACGCCAATCGGCTGTTGCGGTCTGGGTTGCAAAGGCGGCGATCTGCCGGCATCCTCCCGCTGGGTTGTGGTTGATCCCGGCGGGACGCCGGAAGGATGTGAGATGTCGGCTACACGCAAAAACCGGCCGGCGGGCGTCGCCGAAATCGAGGCATCGCCAAAGGAGTTGCTTGGTTTTTACCGCGACATGCTGCTGATCCGCCGGTTCGAGGAGCGGGCCGGACAGATGTACGGCATGGGGCTGATCGGCGGTTTTTGTCACCTCTACATCGGCCAGGAAGCGGTTGTTGTGGGCATGCAGGCGGCGCTCAAAGAGGGCGACACGGTGGTCACCTCGTACCGCGATCACGGGCACATGCTGGCCTGCGGCATGGATCCCAAGGGGGTGATGGCCGAGTTGACCGGGCGGCGCACCGGCTATTCGCGCGGCAAGGGCGGCTCGATGCACATGTTCAGCCGCGAAAAGAATTTTTTTGGCGGCCACGGCATTGTCGGCGCCCAGGTGCCGATCGGCACCGGCTTGGCCTTCGCCCACCGCTATCGCGACAATGGGCTGATTTCGCTGACCTATCTCGGCGACGGCGCGATCAATCAGGGGCAGGTTTACGAAAGCTTCAACATGGCGGCGCTGTGGAAGCTGCCGGTCGTCTATGTCATCGAAAACAACCGCTACGGCATGGGCACGGCCATCGACCGCGCCTCGGCCCGCACCGATCTGTTCCATCGCGGCATGGCCCATGGCATCCCCGGCGAGCAAGTCGACGGCATGAATGTGCTGGCCGTCCATGAAGCGGGGCTCGCCGCCGCCGAGCATGTGCGCTCCGGCCAAGGGCCGCTGATCCTGGAAATGCTGACCTATCGCTATCGCGGCCATTCGATGTCGGACCCGGCCAAATATCGCACGCGCGAGGAGGTCGAACGGGTGCGCACCGAGCATGATCCGATCGAGCAGGCGCGCCGCCGCCTGATCGCCGGCGGCACCGACGAGGCGGTGCTGAAAGGGATCGAGGCGGAGGTCCGCAAAATCGTTGCCGAAGCGGCGCAATTCGCCCAGGACAGCCCGGAACCCGATCCGTCCGAATTGTGGACCGACGTTTTGATCGACGCTTGAGCGGCGAGGCGTTTTATCGACCGGGCCGAGGGGCGCCCCCGGGCGCCGACGGGAGAGTGCGATAGGCCATGGTGACCCAAGTGCTGATGCCGGCGCTGTCGCCGACGATGACCGAGGGCAAGATCGCGCGCTGGCTCAAAAGCGAAGGCGACCCGGTCCATTCCGGCGATGTGCTGGCCGAAATCGAAACCGACAAGGCGACCATGGAGGTCGAAGCGGTCGATGAGGGCGTGCTCGCCAAAATCGTGATCCCGGAAGGCACCGACCATGTCGCGGTCAATACGCCGATCGCGGTGATCGCCGGCGATGGCGAGGAGGTGGCGCTGCCCGACACTGCGCCGGCTGCCAATGGCCACCAGCAGCCGGCGCCGGAAGCACCCCGGGCGCGCCCGGTGCAGCCCGCCCCGGCCCCGCCGCGGCGGCCGGCCCCCGCCCCCCCGGCGGAGAGCGAATATCAGGGCCCGACCCGCACCATGACGGTGCGCGAGGCGCTGCGCGACGCGATGGCCGAGGAGATGCGGCGCGACGAAAGCGTGTTTCTGATCGGCGAGGAGGTCGCCGAATACCAGGGCGCCTACAAGGTCAGCCAGGGCTTGCTCGAGGAATTCGGGGCGCGCCGGGTTATCGACACGCCGATTACCGAGCAGGGTTTCACCGGCCTCGGCGTGGGCGCGGGCTTTGCCGGATTGCGGCCGATTGTCGAGTTCATGACCTTCAACTTCGCGATGCAGGCGATCGACCAGATCATCAATTCGGCCTCGAAGACCCACTACATGTCGGGCGGGCAGATGAGCTGCCCGATCGTGTTCCGCGGCCCCAACGGCATTGCCGCCCGGGTCGCCGCCCAGCATTCGCAATGCTATGCCAGCTGGTATGCGCATTGCCCGGGGCTCAAAGTCGTCGCCCCCTATACCGGCGCCGACCACAAGGGATTGCTCAAGGCGGCAATCCGCGATCCGAACCCGGTCGTGTTTCTCGAACACGAGCTTGTCTATGGCGAAAGCTTTGCGGTCCCCGACGACCCGGAGTTTCTGGTCCCGATCGGCCGAGCGCGGATTGCCAAAGCCGGCGAGCACGTCACGATCACCGCGTTTTCGCGCATGGTGAAGCTCGCCTTGCAGGCGGCCGAAGAGCTCGACAAGGCCGGCATCTCGGCCGAGGTCATTGATCTGCGCAGCCTGCGCCCGTTCGATGTCGCCACCGTCGCCGCATCGGTCAAAAAGACCAACCGCATCGTCACGGTCGAAGAGGGCTGGCCCTTTGCCGGGATCGGCGCCGAGATCGCAGCCCTCGTCATGGAAGAATGCTTTGACTGGCTCGATGCACCGGTCAAGCGCGTGGCCGGCAAGGACGTCCCGCTGCCTTATGCGGCCAATCTCGAGCGTCTGGCGGTCCCGCAGGTCGAGGACATTGTCGCCGCCGCGCGCGACGTTGCCTACCGGTAGGCCGTCATGAACGCCGGCGTGTGCCGATCCTCATCCGCCCGAAAGCGGCCCGACACAACCGTCGGCAACAACCGCGGTTGCGGCGCCCTGCCGGCGCGGGATTGACGGGACGGGCGCCCGATGCCGATCGAAATCCTGATGCCGGCGCTGTCGCCGACCATGACCGAGGGCAATCTCGCCAAGTGGCTCAAACACGAGGGCGATGAGGTCCATTCCGGCGACGTGCTGGCCGAAATCGAAACCGACAAGGCGACGATGGAAGTCGAAGCCGTCGATGACGGACGGGTCGGCAAGATCCTGGTGCCCGAGGGAACCCAGGGGGTCAAGGTCAACCAGCCGATTGCGTTGCTGCTCGGCGAAGGCGAAGACGAAACGGCGTTGAGCGCCATGCTTGCCGCCGCGCCGCGGCCGGCACCGGTTTCGGCTGCGCCGGAAGGCCCCGCCGCGGCGGGACCAACGGTTGCGACGGCCGCCCCGCCGCGCCCGGCAATTACGCCGGCAATCGCCGGCAATGGCCATGAGCGGCGGATTTTCGCCAGCCCGCTGGCGCGCCGCATGGCGCAGCAGGCCGGGCTCGATCTGGCGGCGATCACCGGCTCCGGCCCGCAGGGGCGGATCATCAAGGCCGACATCGAAGCGGCGATCCGGGCGGCCCGACAGCCGGCAGCGGCCGCACCCGCCGCACCAGCGGCCCGGCCCGCCGCCCCCGGCCTCGCCCCCCCGCCGCCGCCATTGCCGTCGGCCGCCCCGGTATTGACCAAAGAACGGGTCGCCGCTCTCGCCGGCAACCTGCCCTACACCGAGCGGCCGCTCAACGCGATGCGCCGCACGATCGCGCGGCGGCTCAGCGAATCCAAACAGACCGTCCCGCATTTCTATCTGTCGGTCGATTGCGAGATCGACGAGCTGTTGAAGATCCGCACCGAACTCAACGCCAAATTGGCCGCCGCAGCACCTCGGCAACAGGCGGAAACGGCGCCGAGCATCTCGGTCAACGATTTCGTGATCCGCGCCACGGCGCTGGCGTTGCGCCAGGTGCCGGCGGCCAACGCTTCATGGAGCGACGAGGCGATCCTGGTGTGGGACACGGTCGATATCGCGGTCGCGGTGGCGCTCGAGGACGGGCTCATCACCCCGATCGTGCGCCAGGCCGACCGCAAGGGGCTCGCGGCGATCGCCGGCGAAACCAGGGATCTCGTCGCTCGCGCCCGCGCCGGCAAATTGAAGCTCGAAGAGTACCAGGGCGGCACGTTTTCGATTTCGAACTTGGGCATGTACGGGGTGCGCGAGTTTGCCGCCGTCATCAACCCGCCGCATGGCGGCATCCTTGCGGTCGGAGCCGGCGCGCCGCGCCCGGTCGTCAAGAACGGCGCGCTCGCGGTCGCCACCGTCATGACCTGCACCCTGTCTTGCGATCATCGCGTCGTCGACGGCGCCGTCGGCGCCCAATTCCTCGCCGCCTTCAAGAGGCTCGTCGAAGACCCGCTGACGATGCTGCTTTAGCGCCCGGGCTTGCGAGCGGCCGCGATAACCGCCGCCAGCAACCCGCCGGCCCGGCGGCATTGCTCGTCGCTGACATCGAGATGGGTCACGGCGCGCACGGTCCGCGCCGCAAAGGCCGAGACCAGCACCCCCTTCTCGGCGGCGGCCGCGACAATCGCCGCCGCGTCGGGCATCTGCGCGGCGAGATGGAAGATCACGATATTGGTCTGGACCGTGCCGAGATCGAGTTCGACGCCCGGCACGGCGGCGAGGCGCTCGCCAATCTGGCGGGCATTGGCGTGGTCTTCGGCCAGCCGCGCGACATTGTGGTCGAGCGCATAGAGGCCGGCGGCGGCGAGGATTCCGGCCTGACGCATCGCCCCGCCGAACATGCGGCGGGCGCGGTGGGCGTGGGCGATCAACTCGCGACTGCCGGCGAGCACACTGCCGACCGGGCAGCCCAGTCCTTTCGACAGGGCGACCGAGACCAGATCGAAGGGGGCGGCGAGTTCGGCCAGGCTCTTGCCCAAAGCCACCGCGGCATTGAACAGGCGCGCCCCGTCGAGATAGCTCGCCATGCCGAGCGCGCGCGCCGCCGCACAGATTGCCACGGCCTCGGCTTGGGGAAAGATGACGCCACCGCCGCGGTTGTGGGTGTTTTCGAGCGCCACCAATGTCGTCGGCGGAAACACGATGTGCCCTTTGGGCTTGTAGGCGGCGCGCAGATCGGCGGCGGTAAACAGACCGCCGCGGCCGACCGGCGCGAATTGCACCCCGGAATTGGCCGCCCCCGCCCCGGCCTCGTGCCAGACGATATGCGCCTCATGCCCGAGCACGACCTCGTCGCCCGGACGGGTTAAGATTTTGAGGCCGATCTGGTTGGCCATCGTCCCGCTCGGCACAAACAGCGCGGCTTCCTTGCCGAGCAGACCGGCAATCCGCTCCTGCAGAAGGTTGACCGACGGGTCTTCGCCATACTGGTCGTCGCCGACCGGTGCGGCCGCCATCGCCTCGCGCATCGCGGGCGAGGGCCGGGTCACCGTGTCGGAACGCAGATCGATTGCCGTCGTCATTTGAGCCCCATCAATTCGCGCGCTGCCCGACCCAGCAGGCCATAAGGATTGGCCAATGTCTCGAGCAATTCGAAATGGTTGTAATGGGCGCCGACAAGAAGCCGCACCGGCTTGCCGGCGGCCGCCACGGCGGCGGCGAATTCACGGTTTTGGCGCTGGAATTCGGGCGTCTCGCCGGTGCCGTAGGCAACCACAACCGGGGCGCGCAAGCGGTCGAGATGGCGGATCGGGCTCAGTGCCGCGACCGTCTCGTCGTCGAAATTGACATAGGCGCTGCGCTTGGACAGCCGCACCGGTGCGAGATCGTACATGCCCGAGATTGCAAGACCGCCCTTGACGATGTCGGCCGGCAACCCGAATTCCCCCGGCCAGTCGGTGGTCAGCGCCACCGCCGCCAGGTGCCCGCCCGAGGACTGGCCGCCGAGATAAACCCGGCTCGGGTCGCCGCCGAATTCGGCGATATGGCGATAGACCCAGGCGATCGCGCGCCGCACCTGGTCGGCGAGCACGACCAGGCTGCCGCCGGCCTCCTGCACCGCGCTGAAATCGGGGACCACGTAATGGGCGCCGGCGGCGAGAAACATCTCGGCCGCAGTGACGTATTCGGCGGCGGAGCCCGCCCGCCAGGCACCGCCATGAATAAAGACGAACACCGGCCGCCGCTCGCCCCGGGCACGGTAGATGTCGAGCTTTTCGATCTCCGCGCTACCATAGGGCACCCGCTCGGGCTGGCCCAATCGCGCCCGCGCGGCGGCGCTGTCGCTGTCGCGCCGCCGGAGCAACTGCTCGCGATTGGCGGCATAGGCGGCCTGGTCATAGGCCGCGTCCAGCGCCGCCTGATCGTAATCGAGAAAAACCAGCGGACCTGTTGCTGCCATCGCACCCCCGTCGCGGCCGTGCCGCCAGCAGCCGTGCGCCCTGCGGGTCAGGCGCCGCCGCCGATCGTCGGCGCGCTGATGACGACGCAGGGCGTATTCGCATCCGGCGCGCCATAATAGGCGCAGTTGCGGCCGGAGCAGCCGCTCAATATGGTGATGACCAGCACCCCGGCGGCGATCAGCCGGCGCCGCGGCAGCGGTGCGGCCCGCCGACCCGGCGCGGCGTTTCGCCAGCGGCGGCGTGCGGCGGCCGACATTTCGCTACAATTTGAGCAGCCGCCGGGCGTTTCCGGCGAGCAGTTTCGACCGGTCTTCCGGCGACAGCGGCAGGGTTTTTATCCACTCGCTGCCGAGCTGGTTTTCGGCAAACGGATAGTCGACCGAATAGAGGATGCGGTCGATGCCGATCTCCATCGCGCAACATATCAGCGCCGGATCGGAAAAGAAGCCGCTGGTCGTGATCCAGAAATGCGCGCAGAAAATGTCGCGAAAGCTCCGCTCGCCGAGGCTGCCGCGTAACCCGTGGCTGATCCGCCACAGGAAGAACGGCAGCCCCTCGCCCATATGGCCAAGGATGATCTTCAGCCGCGGATAGGCGTCGAACACGCCCGACAACACAAAACGCACTCCCTGGGTCGCGGTCTCGACATTGAAACCCCAGCCGGCGCGCAGAATGCCGGGATGCGTTTCGACATAATCTTTGTAATAGGCCTCGATGACCGCGGGATGGGGCAAGGCGGGGTGGATGTAGATCGGGACGTCAAGCGCCTGCGCCCGTTCGTAGATCGGCCAGAAACGGCGGTCGTCGTGGAAATGGCCGTCGGTCATGCCGTTGATCATCGCCCCCTTGAAGCCGAGCCGGGTAACGCTGCGCTCGAGTTCGTCGGCGGCCGCAAGCGGATCGGCGGTCGGCAATGCCGCGAATGCGGCAAAGCGGTCGGGATGGCGCTGCACGGCCTCGTACAGTCGATCGTTGACGCGGCGCGCCAGCGGCACGCCGGCAGCGGCGTCGACCGCCTGCAGCCCGGGAATGGTGTGCGAGAGCACCTGCAGGTCGATGCCGGCCGCGTCCATTTCTTTCAGACGCAAATCGCTAAGATCGTCGAGCCGGCGGACGATGTCCGGCCCGGCACCGGGGCTGCCGTGTTGCCGGACCTCCGGATCGAGGTAATGCTCTTCGAGCGCAATGACGGTGGGCTTGTCTGCCATCGGTTTCCTCCTCCGTTCGCCGATACTCTGACACAAGCCGCGGCCGCGGAGTAAGCTGGCGCGGTCGAGGAAAGGCGCCGACGCCAAGGTCGCCGGCATGGGAAATCGAGGGAGGATGGCGATGAAGGAGCTGGCGGGGCGAATTGCGGTGGTGACCGGCGGCGGGTCGGGAATGGGCCGCGAACTCGTGCGGCTGCTTGCCGCGGAAGCGTGCAACGTCGCGATGTGCGACGTCACCCCGGCGGGAATGGCCGAAACCCGCCAGCTGTGCGAAGCCGCGGGGTTGGCGCAGGGGCTCCGGGTCACGACCCATATCGCCGACGTCTCCGACCCGGCGCAGGTCGCGCGCTTTTGCGACGAGGTCGCGCATGCCCACGCCACCGACCGGATCCATCTGTTGTTCAACAATGCCGGGGTTGGCGGCGGCGGCAGCATGGTCGTGCACAGCCGCGAGGAATGGGAGCGGACCTTCAACATCTGCTGGGGCGGGGTTTACAACTGCACGCGCGCCTTTCTGCCGATGCTGCTCAAGGCCGAGGCGGGCCACATCGTCAACACCAGCAGCGTCAACGGCTTTTGGGCCTCGGTCGGGCCGCGCGTGCCGCACACCGCCTATGCGGCGGCGAAATTCGCGGTCAAGGGCTTTACCGAGGCGCTGATGACCGATCTCAAAATCAACGCCCCGCACGTCAAATGCTCGGTCGTCATGCCCGGCCATATCGGCACCGGAATCACGGTCAATTCGCGCAAGATCCATGGCGGCAGCGCCGGTGCGGCCGAGGCGATGACCGCCGCCGAGATCGCCCAGGCGCGGGCGCGCATCGCCTCGATGGGCCGCGACGTCTCGCGACTGTCGGATGACGATATCCGCAAACTGATTGCCGAACGCGACCGCCGGTTTCGCGAGGAGGCGCCGACCAGTGCGGCCGCAGCGGCAAAGATCATCCTCGACGGGGTCAAGGCCGAGCGCTGGCGCATTCTGGTCGGCCCGGACGCCGAGATCATCGACAGGATGGTGCGCGCCGACCCGGAACGCGCCTATGAGGAGGCGTTTTTCGAGGAGTTCGCCCAGCAGGCCGGCTGGCGCCTCGGCAGCTGAGATCAGCGGCGCGCCGACAACCGACGCTTGCGCCGGTCGATCGGACAGATGATATTGCCCCCATGGCCGACGAACTCGTCACGCTCGAATTTCTTGCCCCACAGCAGCAGCGCCTTCTCGAGGAGTTGAGCTTGATCCGTGACGAGATGGGCACGATACGCGACGACATGCAGGTGTTGACCGCAATGGTTATGCGCCTTGACGGCACTGTCGGCCTCGTGCTGACCGAATTGCGCGCGATGCACAGCCAGCACGCTCGCCTCGCCAACCGGGTTCGCCGCCTCGAAGAGGAACGCGAAAAGCCGTCGCTGTAGGAGGTCGAAGGGATGTGCGCCAACCCCGCCATCCCTCCAAGCAATGCGGCCGCAGCGGCAAAGATTATCCTCGACGGGGTCGAGGCCGAGCGCTGGCGCATTCTGATCGGCCCGGACGCCGAGATCATCGACAGGATGGTGCGCGCCGCCCCGGAACGCGGCTATGAGGAGGCGTTTTTCGAGGAGTTCGCCCAACAGGCCGGCTGGCGCCTCGGCACCAGCTGATGCGGAGCAGAGGAAGTCTGCACCCGCGCTCTGTCGTGTCAGCGCCGCCTTGACCGCCGGGCCGGCGTCAATCGAAGGTTAACACGGTGCGGGCGACTTCGCCGGCCTTCATCGCGCGAAAGGCCTCGTTGATATCGGCGAGGCGGCCCTTCTTGGTGACCATCGCATCGAGGTCGAGCCGGCCCTGGCGATAAAAGTCGAGATAGAGCGGGATATCGTAGCGAAAGCGGTTCGAGCCCATGCGCGAGGTCTGCACCTTGCATTCGGGGCGGATCGCCATCCACGGAAACGAGATCTCGGCGTCGGGCGGCAGCACCCCGACAATCGTCGCGGTGCCGCGGATCGCCAGGCTTTCGATCGCCTGCCGCACCAGCTTTGGCAATCCCACCGCCTCGAACGCGTGGTCGACGCCGAGACCGCCGGTTAGCCCGCGCACCGCCTTGACCGGGTCCTCCGCGGCGCTGTTGACAAAATGCGTGGCCCCCGCGCGGGTCGCCATTTCACGTTTCGAATCGAACTGGTCGATGGCGATAATCTGGCGGGCGCCGGCGAGCCGCGCCCCCTGGATGATCGACAGCCCGACCCCGCCACAACCGTAAACCGCGACCGTCTGCCCCGCTTCGAGCCCGGAACTGCGCAACGCCGCCCCGACCCCGGTCAGCACCCCGCAGCCGACCAGCGCCGCCTTGTCGAGCGGCAGGTCGGGATCGATGCGCACCAGCGAATTCTCGTGCAGCAGCATCTTTTCGGCATAGCTCGATATGCCGATGAACTGGCGCAGCGGCGCGCCGTGCTGCGACAGCCGCGGCGGCGCGTCGTCGGGCCGGGTGACAATGCCGCCGGTGCATAGATTGGGGTGGCCGGACAGGCATTGCGGACAACTGCCGCAAAATCCCGACAGGCACGCAACCACATGGTCGCCGGGCCTGACCGTCGTGACCTCGGCGCCGACCGCCTCAACCACACCCGCACCCTCGTGACCCAACACGATCGGACGGTCGAGCGGAAACCGCCCGACCCCGTCGACGACATGCAAATCGCTGTGGCACACGCCGGTGGCGACGGTGCGGACCAGCACCTCGCGCGCCCAGGGTTTGTCGATTTCAACCGGTTCGATCGTCAGCGGTTCGTGCACTTTGCGGAATACAGCGGCGGCCGCTTCCATGATCGCTCCTCCGCGAAGCCGTTTGGGTCGACCAGAATAGGCCGGGCAGTGCGGACGGCAACCCCAGTCGAGCCGCGGGCGGAAATTGGCCGCGGCCGCAATCGCTCGGTTCCGACAAAAGCGGTGGCAGGATCGATTGCCTGTAGGTTTTTCATGCCTGCTATGCTATCTATGCAAAGCGTACCAGACGGGACCAATCCCGCGGCGCGTGCGCGAAGGGAGCAGGTGAGGAGACGCAGGGTGCGCTCGCGATCGGCCCGCGTCTGGGAGGCGAAGATGACCGGAGAGCCGCCGGGCACGCTGCCGCGCACGCCATCATCCGGCGCGGCCGCTCTGAGCCCCTGGTCGGTCAAGCGCGAAGCGGATGTCGCGACAAACGACGACAGACCCGCTTTGTCGGCCGAAACCGGACGCCATGTCACGATCGTCGGGCGCGAGATCGTCTGCGCCGAGGCGGAGGCGATCGACGAGGGCGGCGTCGCGCTCTCGCCGCCGGCGGGCAGCTGGCCGCGCGTGTTCCCCGGCCTCTGATCCGCGCCCGATTGCGTTCAAGCCCAAGCGGTGGGCGGACGAGCGCAGATAAGAACACCGCTCGTCGATTGGGACAGGGACATGGCGCCAAACCGGCACCGACGGCAATGACCGAGATGTGCGGGGCCTCGATTCGAGCAAGGTGCGGAGTTTTCGACTGATATTTTGAACGGGCCGCTTTGGCCTTGCGCCTTGCGTTCCGCCGCCTCGGCCGACCCCGGTTCGGAACCACTGGGAGGTCACAATGGTGGCATTGCACGCAGGTGGTCGATCCTCCAACGAGGCCGGGTTTATGCTCGGGCGCAAGCTCGACGGCATCCCGTTCAGCGGTTATCACCTCGCGATCATCGCGGTATTGGGATTTATCGGCTTTGTCGAAGGCTACGATCTGTCGATCACTGGATCGCTGCTGGTTTTGGCAAAACATCCGCTCCATCTGACCCCGACCGATATCCGTTTTGTCGCCGTCGCCTCAACCTTGATGGCCGTGGTCGGCGGTTTTACCGCCTCGGCGATGTCGGACCATTGGAGCCGCAAGCTGGTCATGCAAATTGGCGTGATCGCCACAACCTTTTTCACCCTGCTGATCCCGCTGGTACAAACCGCCGAACAACTGATCATCATCCGCTTATTGACCGGGCTGGGTGGCGGCTTTGCCGTTTCGGCCGCCTTTCCGATTGCCGCCGAGCTGATGCCGGCGCAGCACCGACGCACCTATGGCGGCGTCTACGAGATGTTGCTGGCCGCCTCGTTTACCGCAGTATTATTGGTCAGCTATCTGCTCTCCGGCAACCCGAATGCGTTTCGGCTGATGGCTTTGCCGGGCGGGTTGATGGTTTTTGTCGCCCCGGCGCTGATCCATTTTGTGATCCCCGAGAGCCCGCGCTGGTATTTGCGTCGCGGCCGGCCGGAGGCCGCGGTTGACGCGGTCAATCGGATCATCGCCCGCGCCGGCAGCCGCGTGCCGCCCTTGTCGATCGAGGCGCTCGGCGACGAGCGCGGGACAATCCGCGAAAAACTGCCACCCTATTGGGCGCTGTTTCACCGCGGCCAGCTGCGCTGGACGGTGGTCGGCATTCTCAGCGCCATGTCGGCCGGCATCGCCGCTCTGCTGATCCACATCTTGCTGCCCAAGGCTTTGGTCGATCAGGGTGCGGCCGTCAGTTTGAGTTTCGGGCTGTCGACGATCATCTACGCGGCGAGCATCCCCGGGAAAGCCTTCACCGCCTATCTGATGGAGATCATCGGGCGGCGCTGGACAATTTTCTATGCGCTCGCCGGCTCGCTGCCCGGGGTGTTCCTGATGATGATGGCGCACCGCGCCGGCCCCAATGCGACGATCGTGATGTTGGCGGGCGGGCTGATCACCGGCTTTACCGTGCTGTCCTCCTTCAGCACCACCCGGGTCTACCTGTCGGAACAATTCCCGACGGCATTGCGCGGGCGCGGCCATATCTTCGGCGAGTCGTTCGGTCGGATCTTTGCCGGGGTGTTGGCCCCGTTTCTGATGACCCCCTATACCGGGTCACCGACGATCTTTTTCGGCACGATCCTGGTCGTGGTCGCGGTCGGCTCCTTGATCCCGGTGGTGTTCGGCAAGGAGACCGTCGGCCAGCTCGAAACCGTCACCGAGAGCGCGCTGCGGCCGGCTTGAGCGCTGCGCCAGCGGACCCTTGGGCGTTTTTGCGGCGGCGGGCGACGCCGAAAGCGGCGAGCCCGGCGCCGAGCAAGGCCAGCGTCGCCGGCTCGGGAACGGTCGCGGGCCTGGGTATGCCGCACCGCCCGCCATGGCGGGCGGCGGCGACCATGGCCGCGGCGCCGTCAGCTCGGCGTTATTTGCGCCTCGATCCGCGCCAGCCGTTGCTCGATGCGCTCGAGCCGGGCAAGGAGCCCCGCCGGACTCTGGTGCGCCGCCGCATAGACCTCGCGGATCTGCCGGGCGGCGGCGGCCAGATCGGCGTCGGTTAGCTGACAGGCGACCTCGTCTTCGCCGGCCTGGGCGAGAAGACCGCGAAACCGCAGCGGCTTTTCGAAGAAGGCGAGCGCCACATCGAGCGGCCTTTGACCGTCATCGGTCCAAAGCGGGATCTGCCGGCCGCGCAGGCTTGGCCGGATGTGATAATGACTGCCGGCGCTGAACGGATCGAAACGGAGCGCCTGCTCCCGCTTGCCGGCCACGGCGACGACGATCGACGGCCGTTCGATGCCGTCCTCGCGGCCGAGCAGTTTCCGGTCGGGGTGAAACATCACATGCAGGTGCGGTCCCGCCTGGATCTGGTGCCACCCATTGCCGTCCTCGGGCATGGTCTGCGGCGGGCGCTGTGGTTGATGCTGTTCCGACATCTTTTCTTCCTCCCGTCAAATCTTGGCCGTACCGTCCCATGGTACAGCGTTATGCCGCAGGGCCGCGGCTCAATCAGCGGCGGCCGGCGCGGCCCGGCGCTCATAGCGGCGCGCCGGGGTGTTGACCGGCTCGCTCAGCGGCGCGGCCGCAAAAGCCGCGGCGCGCCGCTCGGCGGGGGCGTCGGCATAGAGCGTGGTGCGCAGCCGCGGCACGCGCCCGAGGCTGCGGATCAGTTCCTCCATCGCTTCCGGCGGCATCTCCTGGCCATGAACCGCCCCGGCGGCGCGGGTGATGCTTTCGTTCATCAAGGTGCCGCCCAGATCATTGGCGCCGGCTTCCAGGCAAAACGCGGCCCCGCCGCTGCCCATCTTGACCCACGAGGTTTGGATGTTGGTAATCAGCGGATGGAGGGCCAAACGCGCCACCGCATGCATCAGCACCGCTTCGCGCCAGGTCGCACCGCGACGGGCGCGGCCCTTCAAATAGATCGGCGTCTCCATCGGCACGAAGGGCAGCGGCACAAATTCGGTAAAACCGCCGGTTTTCGCCTGCAAGGCGCGAACCCGCAACAAATGGCGCGCCCAATGGCGGTAGTGCTCCACATGCCCGTACATGATCGTGACGGTGCTTCGGAGGCCGACGTTATGGGCCGCCTCCATGACCTCGAACCACTGCGCGGTGGTGATCTTGTCCGGGCAGATCACCGCCCGCACCTCATCGTCGAGGATCTCGGCCGCGGTCCCCGGTAATGAACTCAGCCCGGCATCTTTCAATTCGTGCAGAAAATCGGGGATCGGGCGAGAGAGGGTCTTGGCACCCTGCCAGATTTCGAGCGGCGAAAACGCATGCACATGGATGTCGGGAACGGCGTCCTTGATCGCGCGGCAAATCGCCAGATAAGTGGCGCCGGTATATTCGGGATGGATCCCGCCCTGCAGGCAGACCTCGGTGGCGCCGCGCGCCCAGGCCTCCTGCGTGCGCCGGCGGATTTCGTCGAGGTCGAGGTCGTACGGCCGGCCGCGCAAATTCTCGCTGAGCTTGCCTTTGGAAAAGGCGCAAAACTGGCAGCGGAAATAGCAGACATTGGTGTAGTTGATGTTGCGGGTCACGACATAGCTGACCTGCTCGCCATTGACCCGGCGGCGCAGCCGGTCGGCCGCCGCACAGACCTCGTCGAACTCGTCACCGCGCGCCCGGAACAGACGGATGATGTCGTCCTCGCCCAGGGCCTCGCCCGCCGCCGCACCTTCGAGAATGGTCGGCAGCGGCCGCTCGCCCTTGCTTCCAAGGCTCGCCGCCGCCTGGCCCCCGCGCAGTGCCGGCAGGATGCGATCGGGCGCGCGGCGGGACGGTGCCGCCGTCGGCGGTTCGCTGCCCGAGCCGGCGACCCATTCGTCCGGACGGGCGTAGCCTTCGGCGTCCATCATCTGCAGCACCGGCGTGCGCAAGGCCGGATCGAGCCAGCGCTCGGCGGCGAGCGCGTAGGCCGGATAGACCGTCAGCCGCGGCACCAGCTGTTTGCCGGCGGCGGCGGTCTCGCGCCTGAGCCGTTCAAGCGCCGGCCACGGCGCCTCGGGGTTGACGTGGTCGCGGGTGACCGGCGAGACCCCGCCCCAATCGTTGATGCCGGCCGCGATCATCTCGGCCAAAGCGGCGGGGTTGAGATTGGGCGGCGCCTGGATGCTCATCGCCGGCCCGAAAATCAGCCGGGCGATTGCAATCGTCCACAGATGGTCGGCAAGCTCGGGCTCGGGCGCAGCCGCCATGCGGGTCCCCGGCTTGGCGCGGAAATTCTGGATGATGATTTCCTGGATGTGGCCATACCGGTCGTGGAGGTCGCGCAGGGCCAGCAGCGACTGGACCCGCTCACGGCGCGTTTCGCCGATGCCGATCAGGATGCCCGAGGTGAACGGCACGGCGGCTTCACCGGCGGCGCGAATGGTCGCCAGCCGCATCGCCGGCGCCTTGTCGGGCGAGCCGAAATGCGGCCCGCCGCGCTCGCCCAGCCGTTCGGACGCGGTTTCGAGCATGATCCCTTGCGAGGCCGAAACCCGGCGCAACCGATCGAGATCGGCCCGCGTCATGACCCCGGGATTGAGATGCGGCAACAGGCCGGTTTCACGCAGCACCAGCTGCGCCATCGCGGCGAGATAGGAAAGGGTCGTGTCATGACCGAGCGCTGCGAGCGCCTCGCGGGCGGCGGCATAGCGCAATTCCGGCTTGTCCCCGAGCGTAAACAGCGCCTCGCGGCAACCGGCGGCGGCGCCGGCGCGGGCGATCGCCAGCACCTCGTCGGCGCTGAGATAAACCGGCTCGCCCGGCCGCGGCGGATGGGCGAAGGTGCAATAATGGCACACGTCGCGGCAGAGCTGGGTCAGCGGGATGAAGACTTTGGGCGAATAGGTCACGATCGGGCCATGACCCTGATCGCGCAGCCTCGCCGCCGCCTCCGTCAATGCGCCGAGCCCGACCGCGTCGCTCTCGGCAAGAGCGAGCGCATCATCGGCGCCGAGCCGCTGGCTTGGGCCAAGCCGGGCCAAAATCTGGTGTTCGGTCATCCTCGGGGTTCTCCAACCGCCGCGCCGGGGTGATCACCGGCGGCGGCACAGCATTCGGCAAGCAGGGCCTGCGCCCGGCTCCGGGCCGGGTGGCGCAGAAGAGCGGCGACATCGGCCGGGGTGTCGATGTCGAGCGCGATCCGCGGCAGGCGCAGCACGCGCGGGCGGATGCCGCGCTGCTCGGCGGCGCGCAAATGCGGAAAAAAGCTGTCGACGCCAAACCGCAGCGGCACCGCATCGGGCGGCGACACCAGGATTGCATTCGAGCCGCCTTCGTCATGCGAGGGCACGATCGTGAAGGACGGAGGAGGGAGCCGGGCAGCGATGATCCGTTCGATGTCGGCAGCGGTGACCAGCGGGACGTCGCCGGGCAAGGTCAGCATCGCCGCTCCTTCTTCGCCCGCCAGCAACGCCGCCGCGGCGGCCACCGCACCGGTATGGCCGTCGCGCGCCCCTTGTTCGAGAATGCGCGCGCCATAGCGCCGAGCGAGCGCCCGGGCGGCGGGATCGGCGGTGACTATAATCACGCCGGCGAGCCCGGCGGCGCCGGCAAGAGCCGCCATCACGTCTTCCAGCATCGCCAGCACCAATTGCCGGCGCATCGGCGGCGGCAACAACGGCGCCAGCCGCTCTTTCGCCTGCCCGGTCTCCTTGACCGGCACCACCGCCCAAACCGTCATCGCTGCCGCGCTCCCGCGGCGTTGAGCACGACCCGCGCCAGCGTCTCGCGGTCGGCCATACTTTCCATCAGGGTGCGCGCCGCTACCGTCGCCACCTCCACCCCGTCGAGCGCCGGTCCGTCGGCTTCGTCGACGATGAAACAATCGATTAGCCCGGCGTAATGGCGCGCGACCGCGGCGGCGTCAACCGGCAGGCCAAGCTCGGCCATCATCTTCGCGGTCGGGCCCTTGACCGCGCGCCCGGCGATGATCGGCGAGACCGCCACCACCGGGGCCGGGCAGGCTTTGAGCGCGTCGCGCACGCCGGCGACCGCCAGGATCGGGTCGATGCTGATCAGCGGGTTTGACGGACAGATCACCACCAGGCGCAAATCGTCATCGGCCAGCGCGGCGCGAAACTGGGGCTGCGGACGGGCCGCCGCCGCGCCCTCAAAGACAATCTTGCGGACCGCCGGCGCGCAACGCCGGCGCACGAAATAATCCTGGAAGTCGAGCCAGCCCTCATCGGTCAGCAACCGGGTGCGCACCGGGTCGTCGCTCATCGGCAACAGCCGCGCGGTGATCCCGAGCCGTCGGCGAAAATCATCGGTTATCGACGACAGGCTCTCGCCCGCCCGCAACCGCCGGGTGCGCTCGACATGGGTTGCCAGATCGCCGTCGCCGAGCCGAAACCAGGTCTCGCCACCGAGTGTTTCGAGCGCCGCCATAAAGGTCCAGCTCTCGTCGCGCCGGCCCCACCCGGTCGCGGGATTGTCGATCCCGGCCAGGGTATAGAGCAGGGTGTCGAGGTCGGGCGAAATGCTGAGCCCGAGATGGGTGAAATCGTCGCCGGTATTGGCGACAACGGTCAACGCTCCGGGCGGCAGCACGCGGCAGAGGCCGAGGGCGAGCTTGGCGCCGCCGATCCCGCCCGACAGCGCCAGCACAAATCCGCGGCCGGTCATCGAAACAAATCGTGCTCGGCGGGGCGGACCACCGCCGCCGCCGGCAGTTCCGGCGCCGACCAGGCAAGTCCGCGCACCAGCACCATCGGCACCGCCTCGTCGGCCTGGCCCATCAGCAACCCGGCCGCGGCGGCAATTTCGTCGGCAAAGCCGATTTCGGTGACGAGCAGCGCGCGGCCGAACAAATCCGGATGGCCGCGCTTGTCGATGACCGCCGGCAGACCCGCCGCACCGATCGCCACACCGACGGTGCCCTTGCGCCAGGGCCGGCCAAAGCTGTCGCTGATGATGACCCCGATCGCGACGCCAAAGGCCTGTTCGAGACGCTCGCGCAGCGCCCGAGCCGAGCCGTCGGGGTCTCGCGGCAGCAGCAGCACCCGCTCGCCGCCCTCTCCGAGCGGCACATTCGAATGGTCGATACCGGCATTGGCCATCACAAAACCAAGGCGATGCTCGACAATCAACAGCCCCGGTCGGTGGCGCACGACGCGCTTGGCCTCGCCGAGCACAATCTCGACAAAGCGGGGGTCCTTGCCGGTTTCGGCGGCGAGCGCCTGCGCCTGTGGCGACGGGCTGACCGCGGCCACCTCGACATAGCGCCCCTCGGCTTTCGAGACGATTTTTTGCGCGACGACCAGCACATCGCCCGGTTGCGGGATCAGCCGGTTTGCCTCGAGCGCGGCAATGGTGATCGCGCCCAGATCATCGCCCGGTTCGACAAGCTTGACGCCTGCAAGCGCCGTGAAAACCACTTCCCCGGTCATCACCCGAATTTGGCGCGCAACAGCGGCACCACCCGTTCGGCATAAAGCTTCAAAAACCGCGCCTGGTCGGGACCCGGGGCATGAAAGACGAGGTGGTTGAAGCCGAGTTCGACATAGGGGCGGATCTGCCGCACCTGCTCCTCGGGGTCGGACGACACGATCCAGCGGCTCGCCGCCCGCTCCAGCGGCAACGCCGCCGCCAGCCGCTCCATCTCGACCGGGTCCTCGACACTGACCTTTTCTTCCGGGGTCAAGGCCAGCGCCGCCCAATGGCGGGTATCCTCCATCGCCCGCTGGTAGTCGGTGTCGAATGAAACCTTGACTTCGATCATGCGCTCGATCGCGTCCGGCCGCCGCCCCGCTTTTTGCAGCCCCTCGGCGACCTTTGGCAACAGGGTTTCGCTGTAGAGCGAGGGCGCCTTGCCGCTGGTGCAAATAAAGCCCTCGGCCAGTTGGCCGGCCATCGCCGCCGCGAGCGGGCCGGAGGCGGCGACCCACACCGGCACCTTGTCGCGGGGCTTGTCGTAGATCGTCGCGTTTTCGGTGCGGTAGAACTGCCCCTCGAAGCTGACCCGATCGGTCGTCCACAAGGTATTGATCAGCCGGATCGCCTCGCGCAGGCGATCGCGCCGCTCCTTGGGGCCGGGCCATTTGATGCCGCTCGACGGCACCTCGTTCAGCGACTCGCCGGTGCCGACGCCGAGCACGACGCGACCCGGGAACATCGCCCCGAGCGTGCCAAATGCCTGGGCGACCACCGAGGGATGGTAGCGGAAGGTCGGGGTGAGCACACTCGTGCCGATCACCACCCGGCGGGTGCGGGCGCCGAGCGCCCCGAGCCAGGCCAGCGCCGAGGGAGCATGGCCGTCGGTGTGCTTCCACGGCTGGAAATGATCGCTGACAAAGACCGAATCAAACCCGACCTCTTCGGCCAGACACGAGAAGTCGAGCAACTCGCTCGGTCCGAACTGTTCCGCCGATGCTTTGTATCCAAGCTTGAGCAAACTCAGTCTCCTTCATTCGATCGGATCGCCGGCATTGCCCTTGTGCGATCAAAAATGCTTTTGCTCGGACACAAAGGCGTTGCGTGGTCATATTGCTAAACCTTGCTCAGCACGTCGTCGCGAAAGCGCCGCATATTGGCGATCACCGCCTCCGGGCTGTCGCCGTCAAAACTGAAATCGACATGGCCCACGCCAAAATCACGAAAGCCGCGCAGATCGCCGACGATGTCGGCCGTCTCCCCGGAAAACAGGCGCCGTTCTCCGTCATCGGCGCGCGCCGGCAACGCCTTGCCCCAGCCGGTGACGCGATAGGCGAGCGCGACCCGGGCCGGGTCGCGGCCGGCCTCGCGAACCAGCCGCCGCAGCCGCTCGACCGCGGCGGCGAACCGTTTCATCGAGTCGAGCCGGTGGCGCGGATTGGTGCCGATCGGATACCAGCCGTCGCCAAGCCGCGCGGTGCGGCGCAAGGCCGGTCCGCTCTCGCCGCCGACCCAGATCGGCGGGTGCGGTTTTTGGACCGGCTTGGGCTCGAACAGGATATTGGCGAAATTGACGTATTTGCCGTCGAAGCGCGGCCGGTCGCTGGTCCATAATTCGCGGCAGGCGAGCAGATATTCGTCGGTCACAGCACCGCGCTCGGCAAAGGCCGGTACTCCCAGCGCTTCGAATTCCTCGCGCATCCAGCCGGCGCCGATGCCGAAGGTCAGCCGGCCATTGGACAGCACGTCGATCGTGGCCAGCATCTTGGCCTGCAACACCGCCGGCCGGTGCGGCACCACCGTCACCGAGGTGACCAGCCGCAGACGCTGGGTCTTGCCGGCGATGAACGCCGCGGCGATCAATTGTTCGTGACGCTCGCCGCGCGATCGCCCGGGAAATTCGCCGGTGTCGCTGTAGGGATAGCGCGCCTCGATGTCGCGCGGGATCACGACATGGTCGCTGATCGTCGTATAATCATAGCCGAGCCGCTCGCCCTCGGCGGCGATATGCGCAAGCGCTGCGGGCGCGGCGAGCGGGCCGCTGACCGGTGCGCCAAAACCATATTGCATCCTAGCCTCCGGCAATGGGTCGCGGGGGCGCTACGGTACCAGCCTGCAGACGATTTGGCTTGAACGGAATCGCGGTCGGGCGCGCCTTGAGGCCTGGCGGCCGAGCCGGCGACAGATCAACCTCCGATTGAGAGACTTGGTAAACGCGGTCAACCGGCTGTGACAAAAAAGGGGCAAGCATCGACAGCGACGCCGTTGCAGTTTACTAATTTTGCGGAGATAATGCATATAGCTCTGCTGCTTAAAAAAGCCATGATTCCTTAACCAATGGTTACATTGGTTTACAAATCTTTACCATCCGCGTTCGGCAAAAGAGCGATCTTTATCGGTACACCTACAGCAAAGGGGGCCGCGTTGCACGGACACGATGCTCTCGACGACATGACCGGGCCGATCGTCGATCGACTGGCCCCCGAAGCAGAGCCGTGCTGCGGGCAAAACCGCCGCCATCTGGCGATTGTCGACCGTAGTGCGCTGCGGCGCGAATGCCTGAAACTGGCGCTGGCCCAGCAGCCGCGGCGGTGGAAGGTGACCGATCTGGCGAGCGGCGACGATTTGGTCGAGGCAATACAACGGGGCGCGGGCTTCTCGGTGATCCTGGTCGGCGCCGCCACCTGCGGTCAGGTCGACCTTGTCGACCTCGCCGTGCTGGTGGCGATCGCCGGCGAGACGCCGGTGTTGGTCACCGCCGAATGTGACGACCCGGAGCGCGCCCGTGCGATCCTGCGCGCCGGGGCCAAGGGTTTTCTGCCGGCCAACCACGGCTTGAAGGTGCTGCTTGGCGCGCTTGAGCGGGTGCGCGCCGGCGGCAGCTTTGTGCCGCTGATGCTGACCGAAGAATGTCACGAGCCGGCCGACCGCGACCCCGAAACCGAAACCCGGCGCATCCTGACCCGCCGCCAGCGCGACGTGCTCGCCTTGATCTCGGAAGGCAAGTCGAACAAATTGATCGCCGGCGCCCTCGGCATGTCGGAAAGCACGGTCAAGGCGCATGTCAAGCAGATCATCCGCCGCTTGCATGTTGCCAACCGCACGCAAGCCGCGCTGTTCGCGATCCGCGGCGGCCATCCCCACGCCATGGCGCAGCGCGAGGTTCTGGAAGGGGTCTTGTAACCCCCCGGCCCGCCGGCATAATCTTCGGCCGAGTTGAGCGGCGCCCGCGCCGCGCCGCCCGCCGAGGAGGAAATGCGCCATGTCGGGCCGGACCGTCATTCCGCTCGCGGCTCACCCGCATATCGGAAAGATCAACGAAGCCGAATATCTGCGCCTGTATCAACGCTCGCTTGACGATCCCGACGGGTTCTGGGGCGAGCATGGCCGGCGGCTCGACTGGATAAAGCCCTATACCCGGGTCAAAGACGCCTCGTTCGACGGCGATGTGCGCATTGCCTGGTACGAGGACGGCACCCTGAACGCCTGCTACAACTGTGTTGACCGGCATCTGGCCCGGCGTGGCGACCAGGTCGCGATCTTGTGGGAGGGTGACGATCCGCGCGAGGACCGCCGCCTCACCTATCGCGAGCTGCACGAGGCGGTCTGCCGCTTGGCCAATGCGCTCAAGGCCCAGGGCGTCAAAAAGGGCGACCGGGTCACGATCTACCTGCCGATGATCCCGGAAATCGCGATCGCGGTGCTGGCCTGCGCCCGCATCGGCGCCATCCATTCGGTCGTGTTCGGCGGATTTTCGCCGGACAGCCTGGCCGGGCGCATCCGCGACTGCCGATCGACATTCCTGATCACCGCCGATGAAGGGCTGCGCGGCGGCCGCCCGGTGCCGCTCAAGCGCAATGCCGACGCCGCGCTCGAAGCCTGCCCCGACGTCAAGACGGTGATTGTCGTCCGCCGCACCGGCGGCGCCATCGACTGGGTCGCCGGCCGCGACCACTGGTATCACGAGCTCTGCGCGGCGGCCGCAACCGATTGTCCGCCGGAGGAAATGAGCGCCGAGGACCCGCTTTTCATTCTTTACACTTCCGGTTCGACCGGCCAGCCGAAGGGGGTGCTGCACACCACCGGCGGCTATCTCGTCTACGTGTCGATGACCCACGAATACGTGTTCGATTATCGCCCGGGCGAGGTCTATTGGTGCACGGCCGATGTCGGCTGGGTCACCGGCCACAGCTATATCGTCTACGGGCCGCTCGCCAACGGCGCCACGACCCTGATGTTTGAGGGGGTGCCCAATTATCCCGACCCGTCGCGGTTCTGGCAGGTCGTCGACAAGCACAACGTTTCGATCTTTTACACCGCCCCGACCGCGATCCGGGCGTTGATGCGCGAGGGCGAAGATTATGTCCGCCGCACCAGCCGGCGCTCGCTGCGTCTGCTCGGCACGGTCGGCGAGCCGATCAACCCGGAGGCGTGGTTGTGGTATTACGACCATGTCGGCGAACAGCGCTGCCCGATCGTCGATACCTGGTGGCAAACCGAGACCGGCGGCATCCTGATCACGCCGATCCCCGGCGCGACGGCATTGAAGCCGGGTTCCGCGACCCGCCCGTTCTTTGGCGTCGAACCGCTGTTGGTCGACAATGACGGCCGGCGGATCGAAGGCCCGGGCGAGGGCAATCTCTGCCTTGCTCGCTCCTGGCCGGGTCAGATGCGCACCGTGTTCGGCGACCACCGCCGTTTTGTCGACACGTATTTCTCGACCTTCCCGGGTCTTTACTTTACCGGGGACGGCGCCCGCCGCGACGAGGACGGGTATTACTGGATCACCGGCAGGGTCGACGACGTGATCAACGTCGCCGGCCACCGGCTCGGCACCGCCGAGATCGAAAGCGCCCTGGTCGCCCATCCCAAAGTCGCCGAGGCCGCGGTCGTCGGCTACCCGCACGACCTCAAAGGCCAAGGCATTTACGCTTACGTCACGCTGCGCGCCGAAGAAGAGCCGAGCGAGGAATTGCGCCGCGAACTGGTCGCCTGGGTGCGCCGGGAAATCAGCCCGATCGCCACCCCCGATCTGCTGCAATGGGCGCCGGGGCTGCCCAAGACCCGCTCGGGCAAGATCATGCGCCGCATTTTGCGCAAGATCGCGGCCAACGAGCATGACCAGCTCGGCGACACCTCGACCCTGGCCGATCCGACGGTTGTCGACGACCTCGTCGGCAACCGCCTCAACCGCGCCTCCTGAGCCGGCGCCAGCCGGGACCGCGCGCCGCGGCGTGCGCGGCTCGACCCGCGGCCGGCCATGCCGCCGTTCTATGGCTGCTCCGGCAGCGGAGACGATCGGGATCTTCGCGGCCCGGCCTACCCGGCGCCGCGGCTCGGGCGAGCGCAACACCACCACCCGACCCGATCGCTTTGCTATAGTGGCGCGCTCAAGCCAGGGGAGAACAAGATGCCGCAAAGCACCCGCACCAGACCCACCCGCTCGGTGTTGCCGGCGCGACCGCCATTGCTGACTCCCCACCCGCCGGTGGCCCCGGCATTGCCGCCGCTGCATGTCGTCGATCTGATGACCACCGCCGGCTCGGCGTTGTTCGGCGCGGTGTGGCGGGCGCGCGAGGCCAAGCTGGTCGAGTGCCCGGCCCTCGCCGATGCGATGCCGGAATTCCCGACCACCTACGACATCGAGCCGCACGCCGAGGAGAAGGGGTTCGACGATTCCGATTGGACGGTGGTGGCGGCGGACGATCTCGGCGGGCGGCGCGGCGGCGGCATGGTGTCGTTCTGCTGGTATCGCGCGACCCTGACAATGCCGGCCGACGCCAACGGCTTCGCTACCGCCGGGGCGATGGCGGTGCTGCGGATCAATGTCGACGACTACGCCGAGATCTGGATCAACGGCGACATGCCGCGCGCCGCCGGGCGGCCGAGCCCCTATACGATCCAGGGCTTCAACACCCCGCACCGCATCGTGCTCGCCACCGAGACCAGGCCGGGCGACAAATTCGAGCTGGCGGTGTTCGCGATCAACGGCCCGATCTCGGCCGCGCCGGCGAATTTCCTGTGGTTCCGCGAGGCGAAGATCGAATTCTTCCGCTGACCGAAGGTCTTACAAATCGGCCGGGGGGAGCGGCGGGCGGCCGCGGATCAGATCGGCCGCCTTTTCGGCGATCATGATCACCACCGCATTGATGTTGCCGCCGACCAAATCGGGCATTACCGAGGCGTCGACGACGCGCAGCCCGTCGATGCCGCGCACCCGCAATTCCAGATCGACCACCGCCGTCGGATCATTGTCGGGGCCCATCTTGCAGGTGCCGGCCGGGTGGTGGGCGGTGGCCGCGGTGGCGCGGATATAGGCGTCGAGCTCGGCATCGCTTTGGACCTGTGCACCGGGGGCCAGTTCGCGCGCCGCAAATTCGCGCAATGGCGGGGTCGCGCACAGCCGCCGCACCAGCTTCAATCCCTCGCGGATCGTTCGCCGGTCGCCCGCGGTGGCGAGAAAATTCTGCCGCACCCGGACCGGGACCCGCGGATCGGCGGCGGCCAGCACGATTTCGCCCCGGCTTTCCGGGTGCAGCATCACCGCCCGCAGCGAAAACCCGTCGTCATAGGCGGGCTTGAACGGCGGCAGATAGGGTGAAGCCCTGGTCGCCACCGCGCGGAACAGGAACTGGATGTCGGGCACGGCGAGTTCGGGCCGGGTTTTGACAAAGCCAGTCCAGCCGCTCGGCGTCTCGCTTGCCGGCCCGGTGCCAAAGCAATAGCTGCGGGCGAGCGCCGTCAACAGCCGGTCGAGGCGCATCGTCGCGACAAACGGGCCGGGCGCCGCGCGCGCGTAATCGGCCAGCACCGAGAGATGGTCCTGCAGGTTCTTGCCGACCCCGGGCAGCGGCGCTGCGACCGCGATGCCATGCTCGGCCAGCCGGGCCGGGTCGCCAATGCCGGACAGCATCAGCAATTGCGGCGAATTGATCACCCCGCCCGCCAGGATCACCTCGCGCGCCGACCGCGCCAGGCGGATCTCGCCGCCCCGCTCGTATTCAACGCCGACCGCATGGCCGCGCTCGAGCACAACGCGATGGGCCAGCGCCCCAGTCTCGACCCACAGGTTCGCCCGCCCCAGCGCCGGGCGCAGATAGGCTTCGGCCGCGCTGCAGCGCCGGCCGTTGCGGATCGTCTGCTGCATGGGCCCCAACCCTTCCGGCTGGGCGCCGTTATAATCGTCGGTCGCGGGCAGTTGCAGCGCCGCGCCGGCGGCGAGGCAAGCCTCGATGATCGGGTCGTCATAATGGGCGGTGCCGACCCGCAACGGCCCGTCGCCGCCGCGATAGGGGCCGGCGCCTCCCTCCCAGCTTTCCTGGCGGCGAAAATAAGGGAGCACCTCGCGATACGACCAGCCGACGCAGCCGGCCTCGGCCCAGCGCTGATAGTCGCCGGGATGGCCGCGGACATAGGCCATCGCATTGATCGAAGAGCTGCCGCCGACAACTTTGCCGCGGGCGCATTCGATGCGGCGGCCATTGGCGTTTTCCTCGGGCTCGGTGAAATACATCCAATCGTGCAACCGGCGCTCGAGGATGCGCCCCCAGCCGAGCGGGATCTTGATCAGCGGATCGCGGTCCCAGCCGCCGGCTTCGATGAGCAGAACCCGCGTCTGCGGGTCTTCGCTCAGCCGGTTGGCCAGCGTGCATCCGGCCGAACCGGCGCCGACGATCACATAATCGGCAAGTGTGCCCGCCGCCCGCGCCATCCCCGTCGCCGCTTTCAGGCCCCCGGCAACGCCCGGCTCACAGCGGGATCGCCAGCAAGGTGTCGATCTGGTGGCTGTCGAGCACCACCTCCTTGCGCGAGAACCGCCAGGTTTCATCGGCGCGCACGAGACGGTCGACATAGCGGCCGGCGGCAAAGATCGTCATGTCGCCCTCCTGCATCGTGCGGATGACGAGAAAATTGGCTTCGACCTCGAACACCCCGGCCCCGGTCTCGTCGAGCACGCGGAGCGATGAAACCAGATGCCGATAGCGTTGCGGCTCGTAGATGTTGGCCTCGCGCAAGGCTCGCACCCGGTCGATCAGCATGTTGCGCGAGGTCGCGTAGATCAGACCCAGCGGCAGCCCCGCGGCATAATTGTCGGCCGAGGTCACCCGGTAAAAGCAATCCTCGGTGAAAAAATCCGGCCAGGATTCGAGCCGGTCGGCATCAAGACAGTGGGCATAATCGGCATAAAGCCGTTCGAGTTCGACCCGCCGCGCGATTGTCGCGATGTCCATCGCCGTTGCCTCCCGCCGCCCTTGCTCTGTGCTTGATGACAAAGGCGGTCGCCCACCCCTCGATTGTTTTTGTCGCGCGGCCGCGGTCAGCAACCCGCGGACCGCCGCAGCCGAGCCCGGCCACCGGATTTGCCGGGGTCAGGTTGTCCGCACCCCTTGGCCGACCACCCGCGCGTCACAAGCCCATCAGCGGGCGATAGACCTGCCAGAAGCCGCGCACCGAGGCCTCGGTCGTGCGGTTGGCCTCGGAGACATGGCCGAACCCGCCCATTTCGAGGACCGAGCACTCATCTTCACCGCCCGGCAGCGCCCGCTGGATAAAGTTGCCGACCGCCCCGTCCTCCATCGACACATAACCGGCCGGGCCGACGAGATTGGCCTGGGCAAGCCGGAGCGCCGTCATCGCGGCGTCGTCTTCGGCAAAGCCCAGATAGATCCAGCGCAGCTCGGTCTTGTTCGGCCCCTTCGGCAAAACCAGCCGCAGCGCAATCGAGTTCTGGATTTGCTGCAAGACGAAATTGGGAAACAGCGACAGGATCTGGGTTGTCGTGTCGTCGCCGAACTCCTCCCGCATGGCAAGAAAACCGGGCTCGGCAAGCCGGAAATTCTCGCGCAAGGAAGGGATATCGGCATAGAGCGCATCGGACTGGGCGGCGCCGACGCGATCGATCTTATTGCGCGTGTAGCTGGCGTGGTGGGCGCCGTTGTCGGCGATGTCGACCCCGCCTTCCGAGGTCAAACGCGACATGCGGAAGGTCGTGAAAAAACTGTGCAACAACGTCGCGTGATAGGTATCGCGCACATTCTCGAAATAGAGCTTCCAGTTGTTGTGCAAGATCTGCGAGGTCGTGCCCAGCACTTTCGGCGTGCCGTGCAAAACCCGGTGAATGCGCGAGCCGATCAGATTGCCGATGTAATCGCCAAGCGGCGGCGCCGCGGGCGACAGCGTGCCAAACACCAACTCGCCAAAGCGATCGACGCGCAGCTTCTGCAAGCCATGGTCTTCGAGGCGGAAGCTGGCCGGCATGCCGCCCTTGCCCGCGATGCCGCGGCGGAACGCAACGCTCTCGAGATTGCCTTCGAGATCGTAGCGCCAGGCGTGATAAACGCAGGTCAAATTGTCGGCATGGCCGCGCCGCTTTAGGCAGACGAGATTGCCGCGATGGGCGCAGCGATTGACCATCGCATGAATGGCGCCGTCCTGGCCGCAGGTCACGATGACCGGGGTTTCGCCGAGGAAGGTCGTCAGATAATCACCGGGCTCGGGCAATTCTCCCGACAAGGCCAGAAATTGCCAAGTCGGCCCGAGAAAGATCCGCGCCAGCTCGGCGCGGTAGATTTCGGGGTCGGTGTAGACCCGGTAGGGAACGCGGGCATTGCCCTCGGCGGGCCAAGTGATCGCGGGCTCTGCCATCTGCCACCTCGCTGGCTGACGCCCGCCCGTCGCGGCGGGTGGGCGGGCGCCGGGAAAGTTCGGGGCGCCGCCGCCTCAACCGCCGTAAAAGACGTTGTCGCCGAGATCCTTCATTTCGAGGATCGCCGCGTCGGGGCGGCCGGCGACCGGCTTGGCCAGATGCGCCTCGACCACCTCGCCGACCACGATGTGATGGTCGCCCTGCTCGACAAGCCCGGTCAGGTTGCACTCGACCGCGGCCAGCGCCGCATCGAGGATCGGCAGGCCGTTGGCCCCCTTGTGAAAGGCTTGTCCCGACAGCTTGCCGTCCTGCAGCTGGGTCGGCTTGAAGAACGTGAACGCCACCCCCTTGGCGTCCTTGCCGAGCATGTTGAGGGTGAATTTCTTGGTCGCTTTGATGATCGGATAGGCGCCGGAATCGGTCTTGACCCCGACCACCACCAGCGGCGGCGCGAACGCGGTTTGCGTCACCCAGTTGACGGTGGCGGCCGCGACATTGCCGCGGCCGTCATCGGCGGTCAGCACGTAGATGCCATAGGGGATCATCCGCAGCGCTGTTTTCTTGGCATCCTGGTCCACCGGTCAAACCTCCTCGTGAAAGCGTTGGCCTGATCGCCGATCATAAACCCTAAGAGCGGCGGCGATGAACCCCCTGTCGCCCGATCGGCGGCCGGCCCCGATCAGCTGATGAAGAACAGCTGGCTTGCGGCGATCGCGGCGTGGTCGCTCAGCGTCGCGACCAGCTTTGGCGTGCTGCTGCTGCCGCCCGCGCTGGCAAAGAGTTGGCCGTTGCTCGTGTCATAGGCGAGGCGCTGGGCAGCGCTCGTGAACGCCCCGCTGCTGTTTTCGGTAAACAGGCTGGCCGCCTGGCTCGCCGACATCGCTTGCGGCGTCGCGGTGGCGCCGCTGAGCCCGAGATTGAACCCGGCATTGCTGAACACCAGCGCATTGGCCGAGGAGAAATGAAAGTCGCTGATCGTGTTGCTGCCGGGTGCGGCAAACACAAATTGGTTGGCGCCGCCGCCGCCCGTCATCGCCGTGTCGCCGCCGGCATAAAAGACGTCATTGCCGGCGCCGCCGGTCAAGGTGTCGGCCCCGCTCCCGGCATGCACCAGGATCGCGTCGGCGGCCGGCAAATTCGCGGCGGTGACGGTGTTGCCGGCATTGCCGTCGGCGATCGTGATCCGGCCGGTCGAAATACCCGCGAAATTGGCGGCGGCGAGGTTGAGCGTGTTGGCCGCGCCATTGGCGAGGGTGATCGCGGCAAAGCCCGACACATTTGCGAGGCTGTCGGTGCCGGTCTTGGCAAAGGCCAGCGTCGCCGCGCCGCTGCCGGAGAGCGCGCCATTGACGGTGATCCCGTTGTCGACCAGGGTGCTGCCGGAGAGCGCGATAAAGCTGGCGCCGCGGGCGATCGTGACATTGCTCAGCGTGGCGGTGCCCGCGCCTTCGATAAGCCCCGAGCCGGCGGCGGCAAGAGTGCCGCCCGACACCGTGCCGCCATCGACATAGAGCGTACCGGTCACGGTCAACGTGCCGCCCAGCGCCAGCACGCCGCCCGGATAAACAACCATGTATCCGGCATCGCTCGAAGCTCCGGCGAGGCTCAATGTTTCGGTGGCGCTGCCGGCCCCGCCCTGCAGGTAGAGATAGCCGTTATTGGCCAATGACGCGGCGGTGATCTTGCCGGCGGCGGTCAGGCCGCCATTGCCGGCATAGATCGTGTCCCCGGAGCTGTTGGCCAGTGCCGCAGCGACGCTAAAGCTGCTGCCGCCGGCCCCGCTCTGGTCGACTCCAAAGACGTAATTGTTGGTGAAGCCGCCGGTCACCGCCAGACTGGCCCCGCCGTCGAGATAAAAATAGCCGGCGTTGCTCGCCAGCCCGGTCAGCGCGCTGTTGCCGGTTGTCGCGGTGCTCAACGCGATCAGCGCCTTCGCGCCGTTCAGGGTCACCTGCGCGCCGCTGGCGATCCCGGTCACCGCCCCGCCGCCAAATTCGAACAGCGCATCGCCGGCAAGATAGAGATAGCCGGACAGCGCCGCCGGCGCCACCCCGGTAATGTCGAGAGTAGCGGCCGCGGCGCTGCCCCCGACCAAATCGATCGTACCGGTATTGGCGAGTGCCGCGGCGGTAACCAGGGTCGGCTTGGTCAGGCTGGTATAGCCGATGTAGAAATAGCCGCTGTTGGTCAGCGTCCCGCCGATTTTGAGGGTGCTGCCGCCATTACCGCCATAATCGACCTCGACCGTGCCGCTGTTGCCAAAGGCGCCGGTCACGCTCAAGCTCGCCGCGGCACTGCCGCTGTAGAGGTCGAGAAACTGCTGGTTGGTCAGCGCCGCCGCACTGACCGTGGTCGCGGCACTGTTGCTGCCATAGTAGCCGATGTAAACATCGCCCTTGTTGGTCAGCGTCCCGCCGATCGCGAACTTGCTGCCCCCCTTGTTCTGGTCGTAGTAATAGGAATCGACATAGACCGCCCCAGTGTTGGTCAGCCCGACAGTGGTGGCCAGCGCCGCCCCGTCGGCCAGGTCAAACGTGCCGGCGTTGCTCGCCAGCCCGGTCAGCGCGCTGTTGCTGGCCGGGGTCGTGCTCAGCGCCACCCGCGCCTGGGCGCCATCGACGGTCAGTGCCGCGCCGCTGGCGATGCCGGTCACCGCCCCGCTGCCGAATTCGAACAGCGCATCGCCCAGCACATAGACGTTGCCGCCCAGCGTCGTCGGCGCCACCCCGGTGATGTCGAGAGTCGCGGCCGCGGCGCCGCCCATCAGCTCGATATAGCCGGTGTTGGCAAGGCTCGCGGCGGTAACCAGGGTCGGCTTGGTCAGGCTGGTATAGCCGATGTAAAAATAGCCGCTGTTGGTCAGCGTCCCGCCGATTTTGAGGGTGCTGCCGCCATTGCCGCCATAATCGACCTCGACCGTGCCGCTGTTGCCAAAGGCGCCGGTCACGCTCAAACTCGCCGCCGCATTGCCGCTATAGAGATCGAGAAAACCGGAATTGGCGACCGCCGCCGCGCTGACCGTGGTCGCGGCACTGTTGCTGCCGTAATAGCCGATATACACATCGCCCTTGTTGGTCAGCGTCCCGCCGACCGCAAAATTGCTGCCCCCCGTCGTCGCGTAATAATAGGAATCGACAAAGATCGAACCGGTATTGGTTAGGGCGACATTGGTCGTCAGCGCGGCGCCGCTGGCCAATACCAATGTGCCGGCATTGCTCGCCAGCCCAGTCAGCGCGCTGTTGCTGGCCGGGGCGCTTGCCAGTGCGACCCGGGCCTTGCCGCCGATCAGCGCCAGCTGGCCGCTGCTGGCGATGCCGGTCAGTCCGCCGTTAGCGAATTCAAACAGCGCATTGTCGATGTAAAAGGTCTGGTTGGCGTTGACCGTGGCCGGCGCCGGGCCGGCGATATCGAGCACCGCACCGGCACTCGCCCCGCCGAAGAGGTCGATCGAGCCGGTGTCGGAAAGGCTCGCGGCGGAAACCAGCGTGGTCTTGGTCTGGCTGGTGTTGCCGATGTCGAGCGTGCCGCTGTTGGTCAGCGCCTGGCCGATTGTGACCGTGCTGCCGCCGACGCCGTAGGTGTCGATAGAGACATTGCCGGTGTTGCCAAAACCGCCGGTGACCTTCGCCGCGACCGCCGCCGTGCCGCTTGCGATCTGGACATAGTCGGTGTTGCTGACTGCCGCGGCGGAAACCAGGGTCGGCTTGGTTAGGCTCGTATAGCCGATGTAGAAATAGCCGCTATTGGTCAGCGTCCCGCCGATTTTGAGGGTGCTGCCGCCATTGCCGCCATAATCGACCTCGACCGTGCCGCTGTTGCCAAAGGCGCCGGTCACGCTCAAGCTCGCCGCGGCACTGCCGCTGTAGAGATCGAGAAAACCGGAATTGGTGACCGCCGCCGCGCTGACCGTGGTCGCGGCACTGTTGCTGCCATAGTAGCCGATGTAAACATCGCCCTTGTTGGTCAGGGTGCCGCCGATCGCGAAATTGCTGCCCCCCTTGTTCTGGTCGTAGTAATAGGAATCGACATAGACCGCCCCGGTGTTGGTCAGCCCGACAGTGGTGGCCAGCGCCGCCCCGTCGGCCAGGTCAAACGTGCCGGCGTTGCTCGCCAGCCCGGTCAGCGCGCTGTTGCTGGCCGGGGTCGTGCTCAGCGCCACCCGCGCCTGGGCGCCATCGACGGTCAGTGCCGCGCCGCTGGCGATGCCGGTCACCGCCCCGCTGCCGAATTCGAACAGCGCATCGCCCAGCACATAGACGTTGCCGCCCAGCGTCGTCGGCGCCACCCCGGTGATGTCGAGAGTCGCGGCCGCGGCGCCGCCCATCAGCTCGATATAGCCGGTGTTGGCAAGGCTCGCGGCGGTAACCAGGGTCGGCTTGGTCAGGCTGGTATAGCCGATGTAAAAATAGCCGCTGTTGGTCAGCGTCCCGCCGATTTTGAGGGTGCTGCCGCCATTGCCGCCATAATCGACCTCGACCGTGCCGCTGTTGCCAAAGGCGCCGGTCACGCTCAAACTCGCCGCCGCATTGCCGCTATAGAGATCGAGAAAACCGGAATTGGCGACCGCCGCCGCGCTGACCGTGGTCGCGGCACTGTTGCTGCCGTAATAGCCGATATACACATCGCCCTTGTTGGTCAGCGTCCCGCCGACATAGAGGCTGCCGCCGCCGCCGGTATTGTTGTAGTAGTAAGAGTTGACGTAGAGATAGCCGCTATTGGTGAGCCCGGCATCGACCACCAGGGCCGCGCCATTCGCCAGTTCGAGGGTGGCGCCGTTGACGACTGCGTTGGCGGTCACCGAAGTCGGGCTGGCGCCGCTGCCGATATAAAAGCCGCCGTTATTGGTCAGGGTGCCGCCGATATCCAGATAGCTGCCGCCGGCGTCGCGATAATAGGTATCGACATAGACCGCGCCGCCGCTCGCATTGGTGAAATCGCCGGTGACCGACAGGTTCGCCGCCCCGGTATCGCTTTCGAAATAAATCAGGCCCGTATTCTGCACCGCCGCGGCGGCAAGGGCGGCATCGGCGATCAAACCGGTGTTGCCGACCTCGATCGTGCCCTTGTTGGTCAACAGGCCGCCGATCGCGAGGCTGCTTCCGCCGCTGCCGGTCGCGTCGATCTCGACCAGGGCGCCGGCGGCATTGGTGAAATCGACAGTGGTGGCGAGATTGGCGCCGTTTTCAAAGGCCAAGGTCCCGGCATTGCCGGCGAGCGTCGTCAGCGCGCTGTTTGGCGTGTACACATCGGCGGCGAGCGCGACCGAGGCTGCACCACTGTCTTCGGTCAGCATTGTGCCGGCGGCGATGGCGGTGATCGCACCCGTGGCAAATTCCAGCGTCGAATTGCCGTGCAATTCGATCGTGCCGCCGAGCGCCGCGGCGGCATTGATATCGAGCACGGTCGCATCGGGGCCCCATAGCGTGATATGCCCGGTATTGGCGAGGCCCCCGGCGCTGACCAGGGTCGGGCTCGTCACACCGGCCGAGGCGGCGTCGCCGATCGTCAGATAGCCGCTATTGGTCAGCGTGCCGCCGATCTTTACCGTGGTCCCGCCATAATCGGCCGTGTCGATGTCGACCCAGCCGCTGTTGGTCAGGCCGCCGGCGATTTGCACGGTGGCGGCGGGGGCGGCGATTGTCAGCGTGGCGGCGGTGTCGGAGAGGGTCAGCGAATGGATTGCGGCGGCGCTGTTCAACGCCACCGTGTAGGCGCCGGCAACGGCAATCATGACATCGCTGGCGGCGTTCGGGACGGCCCCGCCGCTCCAATCGGCGGCGGTATTCCAGCTGCCGCTGACGGCACTTTTCCAACTGACCGGAGCGGGCGAGGTCATGAGCCGCTTGTCCTTGATGTCGCCGCCGAGACTTTAATAAAAGACGGGAAAGACCCGGTGATGCGCGCGCGTCAAAGTCCGGATTTACGGCAGCCTTTCGGATCAAGCAACAATCTTGTTAAACGACCAGACGCGTTTTTGTTAAGCTTTGTCAGCCTTCGCGGCGCGAGCCCGGTATTCGCCATCGCCCAGCTCCGATCGGCGCACCAGTTTCCCGCTCGAAGGATCACGGTCAGGCGGGCGGGGCGCGAAATTCCGGCACCCGGTAAAACACCCAGAGCAGGTTCGCCAGCAATACCGCCCCCGTGACCAGAAACACCCAGCGCAGCCCGAATGCCGCCGCCACCGCCCCGCCGCTCAGCGGTCCCAGCGAATTGCCCAGGAACATCGCCGAAGAGGTGATGCCGTAAATCGTGCCGCGCTGCGCCCGCGGCACCAGCCGTCCGACCAGCGCATTCGCCGTCGGCAGGATGCCGCCGATAAACAACCCGACCGCAAATCTGAGCGCGGTAAACACCCAATAGCTGTCGGTGAAGGCCTGCGGCAGGGTGGTGAGGCTCGCGCCGAACAGCGCGATCAGCAGCACCCGGCGGTAGCCGATCACATCGCTTTTGTTGCCGAGAAACGGTGCGGCGACGACATTGGCCGCCCCGGTGATCGAGAAGGCGATGCCGCTCAGCGTCGCCAGGTCGGGGCGCGGACCGAGCATCTGCTTGACATAGAGCGTCACCACCGGCTGCACCGTGCGCACCCCGAATTGCGCCATCAGCAAGACAAAGAACAAGGCCAGCAGGCCCGGCGAGCGCGCCACCGCGATCAAATTGTTTAGTAGCGCGCGCCGGCCGCGGCCGGGTGCCGCCGCGACAAAGCGCTCATGGACCCCGAACCAGACATAGACCGACGACACCAGGATCGTCGCCGCGGTGCAAAAAAACGGGATCCGGAAGCTGCCGGTGAGGTCGGCCAGTCCGCCGCCAAGCAGCGGACCGACCAGCGATCCGACCAGCTGCCCGGTGCTGAGCCAGCCGAGCGCATAGCCGAGCCGGTCCTCCGGCGCCTGGCCGGCGACCAGCGCGATCGCGGTGCTCGAAAACCCGGCAAAAACCCCCATCAGCGCCCGATAGGCGAACAATTGCCAGACATTGCCGGCCGCTCCCATCAACCCGGCAAACACCCCCACCGCGATGCTCGAGCGCAACAGCATCAATTTGCGCCCGTGGCGGTCGGCGAGCCGCCCCCAGAGCGGCGAGGCAAAGGCCGCGACAAACGAGGTGACGCCGGCCAGAACCCCGGCCCACAAATCGACCGCACGTTCCGAATTGACGCCGAGCACCGGCAGAAACAGCGGCATGATCGGGGTCAACATCGAAAACGACATGGTCATGACAAACTGGACGGCGACCATCGCCCACAATGTCTGACGCCAGTTCGCCGCCGCCGCTGCGGTTTCGCTCAAGCTCGGCAGGGCTCGCGGTTGGGCCATTATGCGCTCTCCGGATCGGTCAGGCCGAAGCAAGCCGCAGACCAATTTGCACCGCAACAAACCCGGCGTAGCGAGGCCCCAGAGCTCGCCCGCAACGAGGGCGGATCCCGGCACTATGCGGCAAAGCGCGGCCTTGCCAGCGATGCGTTTTGACGATGCCGCCATCCGGTTTTTTTGGGTCCGCGCACACCCGACCCGCTGATCACGATGCGGCTCAGGCGCTGATCGTGATCGTGCTGAGCGGCCCGAGCAACGGCATCAGCGCGACGAGCGCGGCCTTGTCGATTGCGACGCAGCCCGCAGTCGGCGAAAAATCGGGGCGCGCGACATGCAAAAAGATGGCGCTGCCGGCGCCGGGCACGACCGGTGCGAAATTGTAGCCGATCACGACGATCAGGTCATAGACCGCATCCTCGAGCCACAGCGCCTCGCTATGGGCGGGATAAGGCAGCGCCACCAGCCGGTTGTAATTGCGGTCGGCGGGGTCGTCGACCCAGGCGTCGGTCGGACGCAGCGCGCGCAGCGGCAGCCGGGTCGCCGGTGCCGCGAGGCGATCGGCGCGGTAGAAAGCCCGGACCAGCGGAAAGCGGCCGGCCGGGGTGGCGCCGTCGCCTTCATGCTTGGCGGCCACGACCCCGGCGCGCCCGGCCGCCGCGCACACCCGGCCGCCCTGCCAACTGAGCCATCCTTCGCGGTAGTCGAGGTTGAGGTCGGCGGCGCCGCCGGCCGCGATCGCGCCGCCGCGCCCGGCCGCCGCCATAATCGCCGGCAGCGCCAGCAAGCTGCGCCGTGCCAGCAGCCTCACCTTCAATACATGTGCTGGCCGCCGTTGATCGACAGCGTCGACCCGGTGATGAAATCGGCCTCGTCGGCGACCAGGAACAGCACCGCGCGCGCGATATCCTCGGCCCGACCGAGGCGGCCGACCGGGATGCGGGCAATGATCTTTTCCAGCACGTCTTTTGGCACCGCCCGTACCATCTCGGTGTCGACATAGCCGGGAGCGACCGCGTTGACGGTGATGCCGCGCGCCGCCCCCTCCTGCGCCAGCGCCTTCGTAAAACCATGGATGCCGGATTTGGCCGCGGCGTAGTTGACCTGGCCGTATTGCCCAGCCTGGCCGTTGATCGAACCGATATTGACGATGCGGCCAAAGCCGCGCGCCCGCATGCCCTCGATAACCTGTCGCGACATGTTGAAGCACGACGACAGGTTGGTCTGGATCACCGCGTTCCACTGTTCGGGGCTCATGCGGTGCATCGTCGCGTCGCGGGTGATGCCGGCATTGTTGACCAGAACCTCGATCGGTCCCAGGGCGGCTTCGATCGCCTTGACCCCCTCGGCGCAGGCGTTGAAATCCGACACGTCGAATTTGAACACCGGGATCTGGGTCTCGGCGTGGAATTGCTGTGCGGCCGCGTCATTGCCGGCATAGGTCGCGGCGACGCGGTATCCGGCATTTTTGAGCGCCACCGCGATCGCGCGGCCGATCCCGCGGGTCCCGCCCGTCACCACCGCCACCCTAGCCATGCGTCCCTCCCTTGAGCAGTCAGCGCGGCGTCAATTGCGCGCCCGACGCATCAATCGCGTTCCAGGCACATCGCAATTCCCATGCCGCCGCCGATGCACAACGTCGCCAGGCCTTTTTTGGCGTTGCGGCGCTGCATTTCGTAGAGCAGCGTGACCAGCACCCGCGCCCCCGACGCGCCGATCGGATGGCCGAGCGCGATGGCCCCGCCATTGACATTGACCTTGGCCGGGTCCCAGCCGAGGTCTTTGTTGACTGCGCAGGCCTGGGCGGCAAACGCCTCGTTGGCTTCGACTAGGTCGAGCTCATCCTTGCTCCATCCGGCTTTTTTGAGCGCCATCCGGCTGGCCGGGATCGGCCCCGTGCCCATGATCGCCGGATCGACCCCGGCGGTCGCCCATGAGACGATGCGCGCCAACGGTTTGACCGCGCGCCGGGCCGCCGCCGCGGCGGTCATCAAGACCACCGCCGCCGCCCCGTCGTTGATGCCCGAGGCATTGCCGGCGGTGACCGTGCCGTTCTTGTCAAAGGCCGGACGCAGCCTAGCCAGCACCTCGACGGTCGTGCCGTGCTTGGGGTGTTCGTCGGTATCGACGATCGTGTCGCCGCGGCGGCCGGGAACCGTGACCGGGACGATCTCGTCCTTGAACCGGCCGGCCTTTTGTGCGGCCTCGGCCTTGGCCTGCGAGGCGGCGGCAAAAACATCCTGCTCTTCGCGGGTGATCTGCCAGCGCTGCGCCACGTTCTCGGCGGTATTGCCCATATGGTAGCCGTTGAAGGCGTCCCACAACCCGTCGCGGATCATCGTGTCGACCAGTTCGGCGTCGCCCATCTTGACGCCGTTTCGCAGATGGATGCAGTGCGGCGCCTGGCTCATGCTCTCCTGGCCGCCGGCGACGACGATCTCGCTGTCGCCACCTTTGATCGCCTGATAGCCGAGCGCGACGCTGCGCAAACCCGAGCCGCACAGCTGGTTGATGCCATAGGCGGTGACCTCAAACGGCAGGCCGGCGCCGATCGCCGCCTGCCGCGCCGGGTTCTGCCCCTCGCCGGCGGCGAGGATCTGGCCCATGATGACCTCGGAGACTTCCTTCGGTTCGACCGCCGCGCGGCGCAGCGCCTCGGCGATCGCGACCTCGCCGAGCTTGTGCGCCGGCAGGCTCGCCAGCCCGCCGTTGAACGCCCCGACCGGGGTCCGGGCGGCGCCGGCAATGACGATATCGGTCATCAACCCTCTCCTCGCGTGTGATCGACCTGGCGCCGCACATCCGCGGGCGGCCGCCGGTAGCGTGAATGTAGGAGCCGCAGGCGCCGCCTGTCCAGCCACGGCGGTCGGCGGCGACAATTGGCGGCCGCGGCGGTGCTGCCGCTCAGCGCGGCGCGGGGTCGGGTTGGCCGGCGGCGGCGATCACCCAGGCCCGGGTGTCGGCCGCCGACCACCAGGTGACGACGAGATGCGGGGCCAGCGCGGCGATGCGGATCGCCTGCTCGGGCTCGCTTTCGATAAAATTGGTGCAGCCCCAGCGGGTCGCGGTCATCGCCTTGTAGCGCGCGACCGAGGGCACATCCTCGCCGACGCCGTCGGGCCGGCACTCCAGCTTGAGCCCGTGAAACCCCCACCGAGCGAGCCAGGCTTCGGTCACGGCGCGATCGCATTCCGGACGGCCGGTGATGACCACCGCGCGCTCGGCGGAAAACGGCGGCAGCACCGCATAGGGATTGAGCCGGTGGCGCGCTTCGAGGGCGGCGGCCAGATCGGCATCGTAGCCGGCGCGGGGAATATCGGGCAGAAACACGCCGTCGAGATCGAGCCCAAAAAACGGGCGCTCGGCGGCCAGCTCCGACGGCGCCCCGGCGGCGCGGCGCGCCCGCGCCCACGGGGTGGCCTCGCCGCGCTCCCAGGGAAAGCGGAACAATTCGCGCATCGGATGCGAGAAATCCGGCACAAACTGGGTCGTGTCGGGATCGTGAAGCACGGTCAGCGTGGCGCAGGCATAGCCCCAGCCGAGCAATGCGCTGCGGACCGAGGCCATCGTCTCGCCGGTCGAGCAGGCATCGTCGACCAGCAGCAAGCGATGCGCCGCGGCGCGGCGGCCGACCCAGCGCGTGACGCCGGAGGCGCGCTCCCATTCGACCAGATACAACGGCAGGGCCAGCATGCACGCCGCCATTGTCGCCGGCACCAGACCGCCGCGCGCGATCCCGACAACCGCATCGGGCGCCCACAGCAGCACCCGATCGATCAGCGCCGCCAACAGCCGCTCGGTGCGATCGTAAGAGATGAAGACCGGCGCCTGCTCGGTGTCGAGCGGTTTGCGGCGCCCGATCGCCGGGCGCCCGGCCTTGGCCAGCTCGCTCACCACTTCATCTCCATGCCGACCCGCTTGTCGACAAACCGGGTGGTGTAGGCCTTGCTCAGATCGATGCCGGGCGGATAGACCCCGACCGCGACCATCGAGTGATAGAAGGCTTGCCAGCGCGCATCGGTCATTGCGCCGATCCCCAAGGTTTTGGCGTCGCCGGAATCGACGATGCCGCGAGCGATCAGGGTGTCGCGGCCGAATTTGAGCAGATCCGGCGGCATTTCCGGATTGGCCTGCATGATGAGCCGGTTGGCCGGCTGTGGATCGCCAAAGAGATAAGAATACCAGCCTTCGATCGAGGCATCGACAAAGCGCTGGACGATGTCCGGCCGCTCGCGAACCAGCTTGTCGCTGGTCTCGATGATGTTGGCGTAGCCCTGATAGCCGGCCGCCGAGAGCGGCAGGACGACCGGCTCAATCCCGGTTTTCTGGCGAATGAGATAAGGCTCGCTGCTCGCATAGCCTTCCTGGATCGCCTTCGGATTGGCCAAAAACGGCCCGAGATTGAAGGTATAGGGGCGGATCTGGCTGTCGTCGTAGCCGAATTTGGCGGCGAGAAAGCGCCACCACCCGACCCGGGCGTCGGCGCCGATCATGATCGGCTTGCCCTTGAGCGCGGCAAAGCTGTCATTGCCCTGGCCGGGATGGGCGATCAGCACCGACAGGCTCTTCTGAAAAATCGCCGCGACCGCAATAAACGGCAGGTTCTTTTCGGCGAACTCGATCGCCCGGCCTCCCGCCAGATTGAAGTCGAGGCGGCCGGCCATCAGCAGCATCATATGGTTGACCTGGGGTCCGCCCTCCTCGATCGTCACATCGAGGCCGTGCTTGGCATAAAGACCGGTCGCCAGCGCCTGGTAAAAGCCGCCATATTCAGCCTCGGCCTTCCAATCGAGGCCGAATTTGACGCGATCGGCGGCCCGCGCGCCGGCCGCAGCGGCCAGCACCGCAACCGCCGCGGCGACGATCCGCATCCGCCAGGACGAGAGGGTCATCGCCGCCACCGCCATCCTCGCATCAGGACCCGAGCCGTGCGGATCGCCTCACGGCGCAACCGCACCTTCCCGCTCTGCGCGGCCCCGGCACCGCGCTGGCCTCGGCCATCCCGTGCTCCTCCCGTCATGGGTTCCGGTTTTTCGCGGTTCCGGTTATCCGCGCACCGACCGGCGGCGAGACGAGCGGAGCCGCGACCGGCGGCACCCCGTGGTTGGCGAATTGTCGGGCCGTGACGCTAGCATGCGCATCACCGGCAGACAAGGCGGGGCCGCCGCCGGCGGGGCTCAACCCGCGCCCCGCGCCGCGGCCGCCATCAGCCACCGCGCCAGCGGCGTCCATACCATTTCGGCGGCGCGCGCGGCGGTCATCATGCCGACATGGCCGAGCGGCGGACGCAACATCTCGGCATCCGGCAGGGCAGCCGCCAGCGCCGCGGCCGAGGCCGGCGGCACGATCCGGTCATGGCCCGGGATCACGACCAGCGCCGGCCGCCGCAAGGCCTGCGGCTGCACCGGGCGGCCCGCGACCCGCCAGGCGCCGCGCGCCGGCTGATTGCGGCCATACCACGCCACCAGACATTCGCGCGCGACCGCAATCGGCAGCGGCACGCCGTCATTGATCCAGTCTTCGAGGGCGACAAACCGGCGGGCGGCATCGCCCTGCGGATCGAGGGTGGCAAAGCGGGCGAATTTGCGCTGCGCCAGAAACGGATCGATCGCAAAAAACAGGCTCTGGATCGCCTCGACCGGGAAGAGGACGCGCTCCAGCCCGTCGAGCCCGCCGCCAACCGCACCCAGCGCGCCCGCTTGAAGCGCCGCCCGGGCATGAAAATCCCAGGGTGTGGCCAGCAATGTCACGGCCGAGATCGCAGCCTGGCGCGGCAGGGCGGCGGCAAGCGCGAGCAGACCGCCCATGCAATAGCCGACCACCGCCACCGGCCCGCGCGCCGCGGCCGCCGTCAGGGCGCGACCCAGCCGCGCGACATAGGCGTCAAGCCCGAACCCCAATTCGGCCGCACCCGGCTCGCCCCAATCGACGACCAGCGGGTTGAGCCCCAGGCGCGCGAGATGGCGCAGGAAGCTGTGCTCGGGCAACAGATCGAGCACATAGTAGCGGTTGACCAGAGAGGGCACCACAACCACCGCCGGCCCAGCCCCGCCATAATCGATCAGCCGCGAGCCGCCCTCTTGCCAGCGCACCGGACGCCGCCCGGCAACGCGGCGATAGGGATGGCGGCGATAGGCTTCGAGCCCGCCAATAAAGGCCGCGACCCGGCCAATGATCTCGCGGTCGAGCGCCGCCGCGACCCGCTCACGCCCGCAGGCGTCGATTTCCTCGGCGAGGGCGAGAAGGCGCCGGCCGGGCCTGTTCCAGGGCGGCAAGCCGGGCCTCAATAGCGGCAAGGCGATCCGCGAACTCAGCCACAGCCCGCAGGCGCTCATCAGATGGGCCGGCAGCGGGCGCGGCGCCAATCTCCGGTCCGGCCTCAGCTGCCGGCGCGCCATCGTCAGCGGCACCCCCGGTCCAGCCCCACAGCAGCCCCAATCCCGGCGGATCGGCCAGCAAGGCGGTCAGATATTCCTCCCACAGCGCAAGATAGCGGCGGGCGAGGTCTTGGGCGTCGGTCATCGCTTGTCATATATTCGGGCATTACCGCGGCGAAAGCGAGGCGATGTGCGCTCCTTCGACGAGGCGATCTTGCCGAGGCGCGGTATTCTGGCCATGGGGGGCCGATACCGGGGGGATAGGGTGCGCGCATGAACACCTCGAACAGCGACAAGCCGGCCGTCGGCAAGCCCGTTATCGTCAAAAAATACGCCAACCGGCGATTGTACAACACGGCAACGAGCAGCTATGTCACGCTCGACGACCTCGCCAAGCTGATCAAGGAGGGCGGCGACTTTGTCGCGCACGACGCCAAGACCGGCGAGGACATCACCCGCTCGGTATTGACGCAAATTATCGTCGAGCAGGAGCAGAAGGGGCAGAATTTGCTGCCGATCAGCTTTTTGCGACAGCTGATCTCGTTTTACGGCGACAGCATGCAATTCCTGGTGCCGGGTTATCTCGAACAGGCGATGGTCGCCTTTCACCGCAACCAAGAGCAGATACGCAAAAATCTGCAGGCGACCTTTGGCATGTTTCCGTTTGGCCCGCTCGAGGAGATGGGCAAGCAGAACATGGCGCTGTTCGACCGGGCGCTGAAGATGCTCGCCCCCGGTTATACCGGTGCGACCGATGAAAAGCCCAAGGCCCCCGAACCGCCGCCGGCGGCGGCCGATGATCCGCGCTTGAAGCGGCTCGAAGCGCAAGTCGACCAGTTGACCCGGCAATTGGAAGCGATGGGGCGCGGGCGCGACGCCAAGGAGCCTTAGCCCGGCGATGGGCGTGGCGGTCAAGATCTGCGGCCTGACCAGCGCGGCGGCGGTAACCGCCGCGGTCGAAGGCGGCGCGGCCTATCTGGGTTTTGTGTTCTATCCGCCAAGCCCGCGGGCGCTGTCGCCGGAGAGGGCGGCGGGGCTGTGCGCCGGGATCGGCGGCGCGGCCGCACGGGTCGGATTGTTTGTCGATGCGGACGACGAGGCGATTGCCGCGGTTCTCGCCCGGGTGCCGCTCGATCTGTTGCAGTTTCACGGGCGGGAAAGCCCCGAGCGGGTGGCGGCGGCGCGGGCCCGCTTCGGCCGCCCGATCATCAAAGCGGTGGCGGTCGCCGGCGGTGCCGATTTGGCGGTCGCCACCGCCTATGAAGACGCCGCCGATCTGCTGCTGTTCGACGCCAAGCCGCCGCCGCGGCGCGGCGCGTTGCCGGGCGGCAACGGGCGCGCCTTCGACTGGGAATTGCTGGCCGGGCGGGCATGGCGGCGGCCGTGGCTGCTGTCGGGCGGCCTGACCGCGGCGCTGCTGCCGGCCGCGGTCGCGGTGTCGGGCGCGGCGATCGTCGATGTCTCCTCGGGGGTCGAAGCGCGGCCAGGCTGCAAGGATCCCGACAAGATCCGCGAATTCCTCGCCGTGGCGCGCACCCTTTGAGGCGGCGGATTGCCGGCCACGCGCCGCCCCCGCGGCCCGGCGCGGTGGCACAGGCGACGCGTACCGCCCCTCGCGCCTAGCTAGGTCTGATCGCGGCCGGCGGCGCGCGCAACCCGGCGGCCTGTTTCCGACAGGCTGCGAAAGGTGACCGACCAGCGGCGCTCGCCGAGCGGGGCGATGCTGTGCTCCCATTGGTGGCGCACCTCGCCGGCGAGGTGATAGATCGAACGCGGCGCCAGCCACGCCGCGGCGCGCTCAAAACCGCCGGCGCGCCGGCGCCGCAAGCGCATCGCCGTCTCCGTGCCGAGAGAGACGCCCAGCACATGCTCGAATACCCGGCGGTCGCGGTGCCAGCCGATGCCGGCGCCCGGGTCGTAGCGGATCAACAGCGCCTGCACGAGTTCATCGGCCGGCACCCGCGCGAAGCGCGCCGCGCGCTCGCGCAACGGCAGCAGCCACTCCGGGATCGGCGCGGCCGGCGCCAGGCTCGCATCGCCGAAATCATAGGCCCAGCCATAGGAACGGGTGAGTCGCTTGCCGAACCAGCCGTGAAAGCGAAACGGCGCCAGCTCGGCTGCGTCGATCGCTGCGATCAGCGCCCGTTCCTCGTCGGGCGTGACAATCGCCGCGGCGATCGCGAGCCCAGAGGGACCGGCCTCGCCAAACAGATCGGGCTCGTGAAGGGTTCGGTTCATGCTCCGGCCGGCGCTTGGCCTGACATATGGGAAGCCGACGGCGCGACGCCATTCTTGTCGCGGCTTGTCCGAGAGAGCCCGGCGGCGGGTCAGGCACCCACTCACAGGATCTTTGAACAGGTGGCGCTCTCGCTCGTGCCCTGAAGATAGCCGTCGTGGCGCAGGCAGCCTGCCGCCCAATCGTCACAATTGGACTGGGCGTCCGCCTTGCATGTCGCCTTCAGGCAATGGCCGTCCTTGTCCTTGTACGAGCATCCGAATTCGGCGTAGGGGGTGCCGTAATTGGTGAATGGATCGATCGCGCCGGGCGCGTTCATCGTGCAGCCGCTCAACCCCGCGATACCGATGACGCCCAAAGAAAACAGTAAACGCATCCCGTGGTCCCCATCGCTAAAGTAGAAATTGCCCAAGCCGGGCCATGACGCCGCCCGCCGCACCCCGTAAAAAGGCAAATTCCGGTCTTGGTTGCAGGCAGCGCTACGATCGCCGCCACCGCCGTCGAGCAATCGTAAAAAGCCGGCCAGCCGCAACCGAACCGCGGAGGTCAATACCGCCGTAGCCGCGATTGCCCGCGACGCCGGCAACAGCCGCGGCTTTGGCGGGCGGCGCCCGCCATGACCCACCGCCTTCAGCTGCCGCGGCGCCGCCCGCTTTCCTCGATTTCGGCCGCGGCAATCGCCTTGGCGAGCGCGCCGCAAAGCTCCTTGGCGGCATCGAGGCTCAGCTCGACCGCGACCCGCGCCGCGGGACCGAGCCCCGAATTGACAAAATCGATCGTGATCGCTTCTTCGAAGAGCGCGTGATGGGGGTGGTCGTAAGAGACCACCGCGTGGGTCAGATCAAACCACCCATCCGCGCTCTTGCCGGCGCCGTCGGCGCCGACGATCTCGACGATCGACGTGCACATGCCGCGGTTACTTGGCCAAGTGCTTTTCCAGGAATGCGAACACCTTTTTCCAGCCATCAAGCGCCTGTTCGATGCGGTACATCGGCCGGTCGTAATAGAAAAAGCCGTGCCCGGCGCCGTCATAGCGGTGGAATTCGTATTGCTTGCCGTGCTTCTTGAGTTCGGCCTCGTGCTGGTCGACCTGTTCCGGGGTCGGCGCGCGGTCTTCATTGCCGAACAAGCCGAGCAGCGGGCAGGACAGGTCCTTGGTGAAATCGATCGGCGCTTTGGGCTGCTTGGGGTTCAGCTCTTCGCGGCTCATCACCACGCGGCCGCCCCACAAATCGCAGGCGGCGTTGATGCTCTTGGTATGGCAGGCATAGAGAAAAGCCTGCCGGCCGCCCGAGCAGGTGCCAAACACCCCGACCTTGCCGTTCAGCCAGGGCTGGGCTTTGAGCCATTGCACCGCACCCTCGGTGTCGCCGATGACCTGGGCGTCGGGCACCCCGCCCTCGGCCCGCACCTTGGCGGCGACGTCGTCGGGATTGCCCGGTCCGGCGCGGTGATAGAGATTGTGGCTGATCGCTGCGTAGCCGTGATGGGCGAATTTGCGGGTTGCCTCGCGATACCACTCGTCCCAGCCCGGCGCGTGATGCAGCAGCACCATACCCGGGAACGGCCCCGGACCCAGCGGCCGCGCGACATAGGCCGAGATCGGCTCGCCCTTGTCGCCGTTGATCGTGATCGTCTCCGCAATCATGCCTTCATAGGCCATAGCCGTTTCCCCTCCTCGATGCACAAGCGATCTGAGACCATGACCATCATCTCGCCTTCCCGCCGCCGGCGCAACACGGCTCGCATCCAGGCCTTGGCCGGCGCGGCCCCGGCGTCATGCGCCGACCACAATCATCGGCTAGCATTGCCGATGTTGGCTGTGGCGTGCGCGCCGGGCGGAGCAGGCCGAGCCCGGCCCGCCAACGGGTTATTCTACTATGTGGCGAATTTCGCTGTAAACTCGCTGTATTTTACAGCGGGATCGCAAAGGCGCCAAACCGTTACGCGATTTTCGCCGGGCCAAGAGGCGGATCACCGCGCGGTTTTTGTCCGTGCCGGCGGCGCCCGGCTGGTGCATTCTCGGCCCGAATAAGGGAGTGGCGATGCAGGCAGCGAACACATTGCGCGGCGGACCCGACGCGGCCGGGCATTTCGGCATTTATGGCGGGCGCTATGTCGCCGAGACCTTGATGCCGCTGGTGCTGGCGGTCGAGGCGGCCTATGACGAGGCGTGCCGCGATCCCGGCTTTCAGCGCGAGCTCGACTATTACCTCGAACATTATGTCGGGCGGCCAAGCCCGCTCTATTTTGCCGAGCGGCTGACCCGCCATTTTGGCGGCGCCAAAATCTATTTCAAACGCGACGAGCTCAACCATACCGGCGCCCACAAGATCAACAACGTGCTCGGCCAGACCTTGCTGGCGCGGCGCATGGGCAAAACGCGCATCATCGCCGAGACCGGCGCCGGCCAGCACGGGGTCGCCACCGCCACCGCCTGTGCGCTGTTTGACCTGCCCTGCGTCGTCTATATGGGGGCGACCGATATCGAGCGGCAAAAGCCCAATGTCTTCCGCATGAAACTGTTGGGCGCCGAGGTCGTGCCGGTGCATTCCGGCACCGCGACCCTCAAAGACGCGATGAACGAGGCCTTGCGCGACTGGGTCGCGCATGTCGATGACACGTTTTACGTGATCGGGACGGTGGCCGGTCCGCACCCTTACCCGGCGATGGTGCGCGACTTCCAGTCGGTGATCGGGCGCGAGACCCGGGTGCAATTACAAAAAGCCGAAGGCCGCTTGCCCGACACGCTGGTCGCCTGCATCGGCGGCGGCTCGAACGCGATGGGGCTGTTTCATCCGTTTCTCGATGAGCCGGGGGTGGCGATGATCGGGGTCGAGGCGGCCGGTCACGGTCTTCAGACCGGTATGCATGCGGCCTCGCTGAATGGCGGCGTGCCCGGCGTGCTGCACGGCAACCGCACCTATCTGTTGCAGGACGAGGATGGGCAGATCAGAGACGCGCATTCGATTTCGGCCGGGCTCGACTATCCGGGGATCGGCCCCGAACACGCCTGGCTGCACGATCTGGGCCGGGTCGAATATGTCGCGATTACCGATGCCGAGGCGCTCGAAGCGTTTCAGCTGGCGAGCCGGCTCGAAGGCATCATCCCGGCGTTGGAGCCGGCGCATGCGCTTGCCCATGTCGCCAAGATCGCACCCAACCTGCCGCGCGACCACCTGATCGTGATGAATATGTGCGGCCGCGGCGACAAGGACATCTTTGCCGTCGCCGAACATTTGGGGGTGCGGCTGTGAGGCTGCGAAACATGTTTTGGGGCAGGCCGGTTTGGGCGATCGGCACCCGCCGGCGCATCGTGGATCGGCGCCGGGGCGGCCCGATCGCTGTTGTGGTCGAGCGCGGCCGATGAGCCGCATTGCCGAGCGCTTTGCGCGGCTGCGCGGCGAAGGGCGGGCCGGGCTCGTCGCGTATTTGACCGCGGGCGACCCCGATCCCGACACCTCGCGCGAACTGATCGCCGGTCTCGCCGCGGCCGGGGCCGATCTCGTCGAAATCGGCATGCCGTTTTCCGATCCGATGGCCGACGGACCGTTGATCCAGGCCGCCGGTCAGCGGGCCCTGAAAGCGGGCATGAATTTGCGCCGCACCTTGGCGATGGTGCGGCATCTGCGCCGCCGCGACGAGACGACCCCCTTTGTGCTGATGGGCTATTACAACCCGATCTATCGCTATGGCCCGCAAGCGTTTGCGCAAGACGCCGCGGCCGCCGGCGTCGATGGGCTGATTGTCGTCGATCTGCCGCCCGAAGAGGATGCCGAATTGGCCGGGCCGGCGCGCGCAGCGGGGCTTGACCTGGTTCGGCTGGCGACCCCGACCAGCGACGAGCGGCGCCTGCCGCAAATTGTCGGCGGTGCCGGCGGTTTTATCTATTACGTCGCGATCGCCGGCATTACCGGCACCCGCCGCGCCGACACCGATGCCGTCGCCATCGCGGTTGCGCGGCTGCGGCGGTTCACGACGCTGCCGGTCGCGGTCGGGTTTGGCATCAAGGACCCCGACCAGGCGGCCGCCGTGGCGCGCGCCGCCGACGCCGCGGTTGTCGGCTCGGCGCTGGTCCAGCGTCTGGCCGCCAATCTCGACGCCGGCGGGCGGGCCCGGCCGGGCCTCGTCGCGGCGGTGCTCGGCGATGTCCAGGCCTTGGCCGCTGGGGTCCGCTGGGCGCGATCGCGGGCCTAAAAGCGCCGCCGGCTTGCCTGCGGACGCGATCGGGACGGCTTGCTGACGAAATCGGCAGACCACAGCGTCAGACAAAAGCGGTCTTTGACCGCCGTGGCGAAACCGCGACGGCGCCGAGGCTTTTGGCGTCGGCAAATAGAATCTGTTTAAGCCTGTCGTAAGCTCAATTGAGTTTAATTTTGAGCGATTGACTACCCTCTTTTGGAGGCAGAGCTTTTGTCGGCGTGCGCAGCGGTGTCTTGTTAACCAAGACTCCGTTATTAACCAAAAATATCGATTAATTAACGATCAATATAGTAGCACAACGCGGACAATAAGTGTAATTGCCCGGTCAAGCGCAAATGCGCGATTTGACGGCACGACCCAAGACGAGAACCGACCAAACGGGTGGGCAGCCGGCAAAGAGCCGCTGCAGCAACGCCGGTTGCCGGTAATCGGACGGTCGAGAGTGCGTAGAACATGGATCAACACCGTTATGGAACTGGAACCGCCTTCGCAAACCCCCGACGCCGCCTTGCGCATCGGAGGATCGACAGGTTCGGCAATGGCTGAACCACCGCGCCCGCCGACCGAATTGCCGCCGGCCAATGTCAAGCGCTGGACTATTCGCCGCAAGGCGGCGGTGGTGCGGGCGATCGCTGCGGGACTGTTGACCAGCGAGGCGGCCTGCGAGCGCTACCAGTTGACCCCCGAAGAATTGGCCAGCTGGCAACGCGCTTATGAAGCGCATGGGCTGCCCGGGTTGCGCTCGACCCGGCTGCAGCAATATCGCGGCCGCCCGCCGCGCGGCGGCTGATCGCGACCGCCTGCGCCACAGACCGGACCCGGCAATACGGCCGCAGGGCTGCCGCCGCTGCCCGCCCCTTCTGGTGGCGATCGGCGGCGCCACATTACCATGGCGGCGGTCAGCAGGCTCAGACCGAGCACCACGATCAAGCCGAGCGGTACCCGCGCTGCCGCCGCCACCCCCCGCGGGTTCAGACACAGCACATAAAGGAGCGCCAGAACCGGCAGCACCGGCGCCGGCCAGCGATCGCTTTGGCGGCTGCGCAGCAGCCAGGCGCCGGCGACCCCGGCCACGACCAGATCGTAAAACAGCGCCACCGGAACCGCGATCAAACTGGTCGCAACCAGGCTGGCGGCGCGCAAGCCCAACGGCAGGCGGCGGCGCCACACAACAGCGACAAAGCCGGCGGCGATCAGGCTCACCGCCGCCTGGATGACCAGCGCCCGATCAAGGCCGGCGCCGAGCAGCCGGGCCGCCGCAAACGGCGTGATAAAGCCGGTGAACGGGACCTGTCCGGCGCCGTACACCGCGCCGCTGGCCGCCGCGGCCATCAGAAAAGCATGCCAGGTCTCGGCCCCGAACACCGCCAGTGACAGCAAGCCGAGCGCGACGCCCGCCGCGGCGGTCGCGGCCAGACAGCGCCAGTAGCCGCCAGCGACGAGCGCCACCGGCACCAGCAGCGCAAAATGCGGCTTGAAACTGAGTGCTGCAAACAGCATCCCGGCCACCACCGGCCGGCGATCGACGATCAGCGTCGCGCCCCCAAACAGAGCGGCGGTTAAAAAACCGTTCTGCCCAAAACCGATCGTCCACAGCACCGGCGGAAAGGCCAGGATCGGGACCAGCACCCGCCGCACAGGTTGGGCAGCAATCCGGCTCAGGACGAACACATAGGCCGCCAGACCCGCCGCCTCGAACAGCAGGAACGCCGGAATATAGGGAAGCAGCGCCACGACCGCGCAAATCAGCAGAAAAATCGGCGGATAGTAGAAACAGACATATCCGATCCCCGGCTCGCGCACCGCCTGTTCGACGGCGCGGTGGGCGCTTTGGTCGTAGGCGAGAAACGGTGTGCCGGCGTCGGCCAGAACACCGGCTGCGTAAAAGCTGACAAAATCGGTGGTGGCGGGCTTTTCCAACGGCACGATCAGGCCGTGCGTGCCAGCCACAAAAAACCCGAACAGCGCGATCTCGATCGCAAGCATGATGCGGCACAGCAGCGCCCAGGGCGCTCCCGGCAATGACGGCCGGGCTCGAACCGGACCGAGGTCGAGGCCGCCCTCAGGGCGGAGCGCGGTAAGACGCCCCGCCGCGTCTTCAAACACCGCTGGCGATCGAGTTGAAGACGGTGCTGAGATTGGTTCCCAGCAACTGCCACGCGGCAATCGCGGCGATCGCCACCAATGCGGCGATCAACCCATATTCGATCGCGGTCACGCCGGCTGTGTCGGTTAACATCCCGGCTCGCCGCCCGTGTTCCATTCTCGCCATCCCGGAGCTCCCTTCGTACGAGGCGAGGCGAGCCTCGACCCAAATTGTTTAAGGAAGATAAAGCCGCCCCTACCGCCGTCCGGGCAACCGCTCGGCGGGCGGCGGCCGGGCGGCGACAAAGCGGCTCGCGACAGCGGCGAAACTCCGTTACCGTGCCCTCAGCTCGATCCCACAGACCGGCACAGGAGGAGAAAATGCCCGAAGCCCAAGGCCCGACCGGAAGCACCGATGTGTTCGAGATCATGCACACGACGCGCGCGATGCGACGGTTGAAGCCCGATCCCATTCCTGATGAACTGATTTTCAAGATCCTCGCCGCCGGACAGAAGGCGGCCAGCGGCGGCAACACCCAGCGTTGGCGCTTTCTGGTGCTGAAGGACCCGGCCAAAAAGAAAGCAGTCCAAGTCTATTACAAAAAGGCGTTCGACGAGGTGGTCGGGCCGCGCTACGACAACAGCCCGCCGCCGCCCGGCCAGTCGGCGGAAAGCTATCGTCGGACGCGCGCCGCCAATCAATATTTGACCGACCATTATCACGAGGCGCCGGTCTGGATCGTGGCCTGTCTCGAAGGCGCCAATCCCGGCCGTTCGGTCGGCGCGTCGATCTACCCGGCGGTGCAGAACATGCTGCTGGCGGCGCGGGCGCTTGGCCTCGGCGCGACGTTGACCACCCGCCACTTGCAATACGAAAAGGAGACCGAGGCGGCGATGGGCATCCCGCCCGGCTTTCATTCCTATGCGATCCTGCCGATCGGCTATCCGATCGGCCGCTTTGGCCCGGTCGGCCGCGGCCCGCTCTCCGAGGTGGTCTATCTCGACGATTGGGGCAAGCCCTATCCGGGCCTCGAATAGCGCCAAATCGAGGAGGAAACGATGCCGAGAATCACGCCGGTTTCCGGTAAATCCGACGTCCCGGCCCAATATCACGAGGTCGTCGACGACGTCCTCAAGGTTTTCGGCCAGGTCCGCGGGCCGTTCAGCATCCTGCTGCACAGCCCGGAGCTGGCGCGTCGCGTGCTGCCGCTGGTCACGTTTTTTCGCGAAGCGAGCGTGGTTGAGCCAAAACTGCGTTCGCACGCGATCCTGGCGGCGGTGCGGGAAAAGGAAGCGGCCTATGTCTGGGCGGCCCAGGTCGGCGCCGCGCGCCGGGCCGGAGTGCCGGAAACAACGATCGACCTGTTGCGCGCCAAGGGCGACCCGTCGTCGTTGCCCGCCGACGAAGCCGACATCGTCACCTACACCCGCCAATTGATCCGCACCAATCGCGCCGATGAGGCGGTACAGAACCGGCTCAAGGAGCGACACGGGGTGCAATGGCTGGTCGAGCTGACCGCGGCGGCGAATTACTTTGCGCTGCTGTCGGGGATGGTCAATGCATTCGAGGTGCCGGCACCGCCCGACGGCGATAAATTGCCCGGCTGAGCGGCTGACGCGAGCGAGCGGGGCCAGAGCCCAGGGCGGCCTTGCGCCGCAGGGAGGAGACCGCGGCGGCGCGGTGCGAGCCGGAGGGAGAGCAGGTTGACCGAGCCCGGCCGCGGGTTGATCGTCGCCGCCCCGGCATCGGGCAGCGGCAAAACGCTGGTCGTCGCCGGGCTGTTGCGGCAGCTGGCGCGTCGCGGCCATCGTCTCGCCGCGGCCAAGGCGGGCCCCGATTTCATCGATCCCAGCTTTCACCAACTCGCCGCCGGGGTGCATTCGGTCAATCTCGATCTGTGGGCGATGCGGCCGGCGACGCTCGCCGCGGCCGTCGCCGCCCTTGGCCGGGATGCCGAGTTGATTTTGTGCGAGGGGGTGATGGGCCTCTTCGACGGAACCGGCGACGACGGCGAAGGCGGCTCGACCGCCGCGCTGGCGGCTGCGACCGGCTGGCCGGTCGTGCTGGTCGTCGACGCCGGCGGACAGGGCGCTTCGGTCGCGGCGCTGTTGCGCGGGTTTGTTACCCACCGGCCGGAAATCCCGATCATCGGCGTCATCTTCAATCGCGTTTCGAGCCCCCGCCATCGCGCGCTGTTGAGCGAGGCGGTCGCCCGCCACGTGCCGGCGCTTGACGTGCTTGGGGCGATCCCGGCCGATCCGCGTTTGGGCCTGCCGTCCCGCCATCTCGGGCTGGTTCCGGCCGGCGAATGGGCCGGCGCCGAGGCGGTTGTCGCGCACGCCGCCGAACAGATCGCCGCCGGTCTCGACATCGACCGGCTGATGGCGCGGGCCCGGCCGGCGCGCGAGAGCGATGCCGAGGCGGCGGCGACCCCCGGCATCCCGCCGCTCGGCCAAATGATCGCGGTGGCCCGCGACGAGGCGTTCTGCTTTGCCTATCCCTCGCTGCTGCAGGGCTGGCGAGGGGCGGGTGCGGAATTGGCCTTTTTCTCGCCGCTGGCCAATGAGCCCCCCGATTCTGCCGCCGACGCGGTGTATCTGCCCGGCGGCTTCCCCGAGCTGTGGGCGGCGCGGCTGGCGGCCGCCGACCGGTTTATGACCGGGCTGCGCGCCGCCGCCGCCCGCGGAAGCTGGATCTATGGCGAATGCGGCGGGTACATGGTCCTCGGCGAGGCGCTGATTGACGCGCAAGGGAGCGGCCACGCGATGGCGGCACTGTTGCCGCTTGCGACCAGTTTTGCGACACCCCGGCGGCATCTCGGCTACCGCGCGGTGCGCTTGTGCCGTCCGACCGCGCTGGGCGCCGCCGGCGGCCGTTTCCGCGGCCACGAATTCCATTACGCGACGGCGCTGCGTGAGACCGAGGCCCCACCCTTATGGTCGGTGACCGATGCCGCCGGCCGCGGCCTTGGCGAATGCGGTCTGCAGCGCGGCCGGGTGTTTGGATCGTTTATCCATCTGATCGATCGCTGTGACTGAGCGGCCGCCCGTTGCGGCCGGTGACCCGCCCTGGTGTCACCGCCGGCGCCGGTCTGCATTGTGTCGCCGCGACGGCTTCGCTAACCTGCCCTAAGCCGAAATCTGGCTCCAGCGCCAAGCGTCGAGGGGATTACGACATGGCAACCATTGTCGGCCAGGGCGAGTATCGGTACCGGATCATCGAGGATTGGGCGAAATTGCCGGAGGGCTGGTCGTTCAAGGAGGTGGCGGCGGTCGGGGTCGACGGCAACGACAATGTCTATTGCTTCAACC
>Ga0209579_10000221_pt1 | contig 75591 bp, 56 predicted proteins | sample Coa_R1_2_FD_187152 | JGI IMG/M metagenome (GOLD analysis project Ga0209579, IMG submission 187152) | Surface soil microbial communities from Centralia Pennsylvania, which are recovering from an underground coalmine fire - Coalmine... | ecosystem: Environmental > Terrestrial > Soil >... | reverse complement strand
CCGCGACGGTGGGCGGGCAGGAAGTGGGCAAGGGCCAGTTGCAGGACAGCCTGGCCATTTCGGAGATTCGATTTCTTCCTTTCCAATTCACCGCGCCCGCTAAGGAAGCCGGTGGCAAAGCCGACGGCCAGATCACGTTGACTGCAACGATCGGCGAGGCCAAGCAGCAGGATATGTTTGCGTTCCGCGTCTTTGGCGAGGACCGGCCGGTCGGCGGCGAGATCGCCATGATGGACTCGGATGGGCAGACCAGCAAAATGCTGGAGAACCTTGGCTATAAGACGCGAGCGTGGAATGGCGAGGCGGCGCTTCTGGTGGTGATCGGGCGCAACGTTTTGAAGAACAACCCGGCCGTGGGTACCAAGTTGGAAGCCATCGTGCAGGCGGGCGGTCGGGCTTTGATCTGTGCGCAGGATCCCGCGTGGATGACGCAGGCCCTCGGGCTGCGCGTCTGCCCGCACGTGAGCCGGCGCGTTTTTCCCATGAATTCCCCGGTTACCAGCGGGATAGATGGAGACGATCTGCGCGACTGGACGGGCAACAGCGCTTTAATTGAAGCCCACCCGCAATACGTGGTGGGGACTTACCTCAAGGGGAACGAAGGCGATCAGCCCTACGCCGGATGGCACTGGGGCAACCGCGGCGGAGTGAGCAGCGCGGCCATCGAGAAGCCTCACCGCAGCGGCTGGCGTCCGCTGCTGGAATGCGAGTTCGACTTGAGCTACACGCCGCTGATGGAGCTGGACTATGGCCAAGGACGGCTGGTGTTTTGCACGCTGGACCTGGAAGACCACGTGGCAGCGGACCCGGCGGCGCGGCGCTTGGCGGAGCGGATTATGGACTATGCAGCGCACGCTCCGCTGTCTGCCAAGGCTGGCAGAGTGGAGTATGTTGGCGGAGCGGACGGAGCGGCATGGCTGGATCGGATCGGGGTGAGTTATCAGCGCTCGGCCACGTTGAACGCAGAGGCGGCGCTGCTGCTGATTGGGCCGGATGCGGCCATCGACACGGCGGGCTTGAGCGCCTATTTGGAAAAGGGCGGCAAGGCGTTCTTTTTGCCGCGTTCGCAGGCCGAGGGATGGCTGGGCACGACCTTGAAACCGGCTGCCGCGCAGTTCGCCGGGTCGCTCTCAGCGCCGGAGTGGCCCGAAGCGCGGGGCATCAGCGCCTCTGATCTTCGCTGGCGCAGCACCATGAATACTCCTCCCTGGGTGCTGGGCGCCGGAGCCGAGATCGGGGCGGACGGGCTGCTGGGCCGCAAAACAATCGGAAAGGGCGTGGCGATTTTCTGTCAGGTTGATCCGGACTGCTTCCACGCCGGCGAGAAGACCTATTTCCGCTACACGCGCTGGAGGTCCACCCGGGCCGTTGCCCAACTGCTGGCCAACCTGGGCGCCAGCTTCCCGGTGGACAGCCGCGTATTCCATCCCTCAGAGAAAGAGAAATCGGAAAAGTCAAGCACTCTGAATTATTACCATCCCGATTACATCACCGAGTTCTTTATGGGAGATAATCCCTACCGCTATTACAGGTGGTAACGCCGGCTGACCCCTGCCCCCCTGACTTCTGACCTATGGCTTCTTCTCCCCTTTGTCGCACACCGCCCATAATCGCAGGCCATGTACCTTGAAGAGAACGCCATTGGCAACGCACGGCGTGCTGCTGGAGAAAGTGCCGTCGTCGATGGTGCTGAGTACTTTCAGCGTCTTGCTCGCCGCCAGAATGGCCTCGCCGGCAAAGACTTTGCCGTCCGCTACGACAAGGGCGGGATTTAACACGTTGCGATCCTTGATGGCATGGGTCCAGTATTTCTGACCGGTGTCCGCATCCAAACAGTGGATGACGCAACCTTCGTCAATGGCGAACACCAACCCTTCGTAAATGGCTACCGTGCTCAGCGTCGCTTTCAATTCGTCGTAACTCCATACTTTGCCGCTGTGGGTGACATCACCGGTCTTTGTCGCGTCGATGCAAACCAGGTTTCCTCTGCAGTTCTTGCTGGCATGCTCCGGATCCCCGCCGATCGCCACGTAAACCCGGTTGCGGTAAAAGACGGGCGTTGCAATGATGTCGCAGGGGTGCTTTTGGCCGTCGCCCTTGCCTCCGCGCGCATAAAACGGCGCATTCCTGTATTCGGGCGGCAGGCAATCGAACCACCAAATCTTCTTCAGAATCGGCACGTCCGGCAGCTTGGCCATCGGAATGGAATCGACCGGCGTGGTGACCGGCATGTTGATCGAATAACGGTATTCCACCGGCAGCGCCGGTTTTTTCGTGGACGAAATCAAATCGAACTGCTTGGCGTATTCCGCGGGGGTGAGGCCGGCTGTGTTCTTGTCTTTGACGTCGATATAACTCACGATCGGACCGCGCAGCGTGGTTGTGATCAAACGGTCGGGAGTGACCTTTGCCGCGGGATCGACCGGTTCAAATGCGTAACAGAATCCATTTCCGGTGGCAAAGAGAATCTGTGCTTTTCCGTTCACCATCGCCAGCGACGGCGAGGACCATTGCCCCCGCCAAAGCTGTTCGCCGATCTGCTCGTCGTCTCGCGCGACAAGCTGCCCGGTATGCTTATTGAGCGCAATCAAACTGGGGGTCAGCGGATAAAAAGGTTTGTCAGGCGTTTGAAAACGCCCATTTCCGGTGCAGACATAGACAAAGTCGCCGTGAACCAAAACGGAGCAACTGGCCACGTGATGCTGCATGATGTTAAACACTTTTGCCATATCGAAACGCCACACGACGCCCCGCGTGGAATCGGATGTGCCGGAAGGCGTGGACGGCTTGAGCCATGTTGCCAGATCGAGGCACACCACCTCCGGAAACGGCGCCACAAAATAAAGGCGGTCGCCCTCAACGGTGGGCGTCGAGCACACGCCAAAATTGTCGGTTTTCGGTTGCGAAGGACCGAATGTAAATCTCCCCAACTCATGGCCTGTCTTTTCATCGAGACAAAGCAGCGAGGCATCCGAAGACGACTTGCCGGCCATGCCGAGGAAAACCTTGCCTTGGCTCACCACCGGGCTGCCGTTTGTCTTATAGCCAAGCATTGCAAACCACTTGATGTTTCTCGTGGTCGATAGCTCGACTTCGCCGTCGGGTTTCTTTGTTCCGAGCGAATACCAATCGGGCAGCCCCTTCTCTGTTTCGGAAGCCATGTTGCGCGAAGGCTGCCCACCCCACGTCGGCCAATCCGCGGCAGGCGCGGCGGTTGCCAAGAGGAGAAGGGGCAAAAGAATACTGCCGGAGGATAATGCAGTCCGAAGAAATGCTTCGGGAACAATTTTTCGGATCCCAGTTGAGGGATGCGGTTGAGCTTTCATTGACATATTCCTTCTCATGCCAGGCGCCACGTCGCGTCATTGAGGATATCACTTGGGACACAAATTCATTCTCAATCCTGTACTCTAATCTACACCGGCTACAGCTCGGCGCGGGCCAGTGATGAATTTCAAAATGGAACCCACGGAAACTACACTGTAGCGCGCTGCGGCGCCCGGTGTAAAAGTTAGAATGGTTTAAAGGAATCGCACGATGCGCCCATTTCAATTTGCTTGTCTCGTGTTTTCGATCGGCGCATCCGCGGCGCAATGCGTGCAGTTCGATTCGGCCGGCGGCTGGACCAAATACGAACACAATCCCGTTCTCGGAGGCCAGTACGGCACCTGTTTCGATATCTCCGTGCTGCGCGAAGACGGGGCGTATCGCATGTGGGTTTCGTGGCGGCCGAAGAAGAGCACCGCGCTGGTTGAAAGCAAGGACGGCTTGTCGTGGAGCGCGCCCGAGGTTGTCCTGCCGCCGGCGAAGACTGGCTGGGAAGACGACATCAACCGGCCGGTCGTGCTTAAGCGCACGGATGGTTATCACATGTGGTACACGGGGCAGGCCAAAGGGCATTCATCGATCGGCTACGCGACCAGTGCGGACGGCAAGAACTGGAAGCGCATGAGTGAGAAGCCGGTTTTGTCAGCGGAGAAACCGTGGGAAAAAGTCGCGGTGATGTGTCCGCACGTGTTGTGGGACGAGGGGGCGAAACAATTTCGAATGTGGTATTCAGCCGGTGATCAATACGAGCCGAACGCAATCGGTTATGCGACCAGCCCTGACGGATTGACTTGGACAAAGCACGAAGCCAATCCTGTTTTCATTTCCGATCCAAACAGCGCATGGGAAAAACACAAAGTGACCGCGTGCCAAGTCGTGCAGCAAAACGGCTGGCATGTGATGTTCTACATCGGCTTTCGCGACGAAAATCACGCGCAGATTGGCTTGGCGCGTTCGAAGGACGGCATCACCAACTGGGAGCGTCATCCGTCGAATCCGATCGTGCGTTCCGGCACCAACCAATGGGACCACGACGCGTGCTACAAGCCCTATGCAATTTTCGACGGCGAGAAATGGCTGCTTTGGTACAACGGGCGGCGCCAGTCGCTGGAACAGATCGGTGTCGTGATTCATCCCGGCGAGGACCTCGGCTTCCCTATGGTCTTGAAGCCGGCATCGCTCAAGCACTACGTCGATGAGTTCAACAAAACCGACAATGAGCTTTACAAACAGTACATTCCCAATGCCGCGGCGTGGGAATTTCTCGCGGATCATATCCCGCTGTTCGATTGCCCGGATAAAGAGCTTGAGGAGATCTATTATTTCCGCTGGTGGACATACCGCAAAGCGATCAACCGCACGCCCGACGGCTTCGTGATCACTGAGTTCCTGCCGAAGGTGAGTTGGGCGGGCAAATACAACACCATCGACTGCGCGGCCGGCCACCATTTTCGCGAAGGCCGCTGGCTGCACGATCCAAAGTACCTCGACGATTACGCGACGTTCTGGCTGCGCAAAGGCGGCGCTGTCCGCAGCTATTCGTTCTGGATCGCCGATTCGCTTTTGCAGCGCGCGGCCGTCACGGGCGATACCAAGCTCGCCCTCGATCTTCTCCCAGAATTGATCGCGAACTATCAGGGCTGGGAGAAAGAGCGGCTCGATCCCAGCGGACTCTTCTGGCAGGTGGACGATCGCGACGGCATGGAAGCATCCATCGGGGGAAGCGGTTTCCGCGCGACAATCAACAGTTACATGTACGGCGACGCGCTGGCCATCGCGCAGCTTGCTGGCATGGCGGGCAAGGCCGATGTTGCAAACGAGTACCGCGACAAAGCCGCCCAGCTGAAGCGGTTCGTGCAGGAGAAGCTCTGGGACAAGGACGCGCAGTTTTTCAAGGTCCTTCCGCGCGGCAAAGACACGCTCGCCGACGTGCGCGAAGAGCACGGTTTCACGCCGTGGTATTTCAATTTGCCCGACGCGGACAAATCCGTTGCGTGGAAACAGCTCATGGATGCGCAGGGGTTTTACGCGCCGTATGGTCCGACAACGGCCGAACAGCGCCATCTCAAATTCGCGCTCTCCTATCAGGGCCACGAATGCCAATGGAACGGTCCGAGCTGGCCTTTCGCGACGTCGGTGACGCTGACCGCGATGGCGAACCTGCTCAACAATTACGAGCAGGATTTCGTGACGCGCAAGGATTATCTCGAGGTGCTGAAAATCTACGCGAAGTCGCAGCACCTCAAGCTCGACGATGGCCGCGTCGTGCCGTGGATTGACGAAAATCTGAATCCGCAGACCGGCGACTGGATTTCGCGCACGCGCTTGAAGACGTGGAAAAACGGCACATGGGACACGGGCAAAGGCGGCGAAGAGCGCGGGAAAGATTACAACCACTCGACTTACTGCGACCTCGTGATTTCCGGGCTGATCGGATTGCGCGCGCGCCTGGACAAAATGGTCGAAGTGAATCCGCTGATTCCCGACGGCGCCTGGGATTATTTCTGCCTCGATAACGTCCGTTATCACGGCCATACGCTGACGATTCTTTACGACAAGAGCGGCGAGCGCTATCAGAAGGGCAAAGGCCTGCGGATTTTCGCGGATGGCAAAGAAATCGGCGCTGCCGAGAAGCTCACCCGCATGACCGCGCCGCTAACGGAGAATGCCCGGCAACCTTAAAATTTGACACTGGTTCGAATCCAGGCGGGCCTAAGAGGGTGTTTAAAAAGTGAGCGCGGCGTAAAACGGCGCTTTTTTTCCGGCTCTTCGTTGCGAACTTCAAGCGTTATCTCCTGCGGATAGCGCATGAAGTTCGCGCCTCGATCCGAACAAAAATCGCTCGTTTTCCGCTCGCACCCACTTTTTAAACACCCTCTAACATGTTTCAAGCTCAATGCTGCAACGAATCCAACCGAACTTCCCGCGCTCACTTTCGTAATTCAAGCATGACCTCCGCTCCCAATGCCGCTCCAGCGTCCGTTCGTGCAGTGCGCCGCCCCTTTCAATTTCATCTTTCGACGGCGTTGATCCTGATGTTCAGCGTGGGCGGGTTGATGTGGCTGAACTTCGCGGATGCAGTGACGCACCAGCCGTTTTTTCCCAACGCACGCTGGGAAGGCGAAGTTCTTCTACAGAGCGTCGGATGGCCGGATACGTTCGCGTCGCGGCGATCGATGTGGGAGCGCGATACGTTTACCGGAAAAGTAAAGACATTCTTCGATATCCGCCATTTCGATCCCGGCGCCTTCGCCTGGGACGCATGGGTCGCGCTGGTTGTGCTCGCGGGCGTCGCGCTGGTCTGCCGGCGATTAACCGGACCCGCCACTGCGCGCGAAACTTTTCCGCCGGGCGTGCCCATTGAGATGCATCCCGCGACGGCGTGCGCGCTGTTTTCCGTAGCGGGAGCAATCTTGTGGATGTCCCTCCAAGTCCCAATGCCATATTGGCAGTTCAGCCCGCTTCGGTTTTATATCCTCGTGATTAACGCGCTCGCCGGCGTCTGGTTGCTGGCCGAATGGTGCGTCCGGCAGTCTCGCCGACGTGTCTGAGCCTATTTCTTAAGCTGTTCAATCTGCTGCTTCAAGCCGTCGATCTGCTTCTGCAGATTATCGCGGCTGCGATCGGTGTTGCGCGGGTCGTCGAGACGTTGTTGAAGCAGTTGAATCTGCTGCTGCAAGCGGTCGATCGCGGCTTGATTGCGATTCGGCGCGTTCGGTCCGTTCTGGTCGAGCGCTTTGAGTTGGCGGTCGGTGTTGGCGATCTGGCCGTCGAAATATTTCAGCGACGATTGCATGGAACGCTTGATGTTGTCGGCGGTGTTCGGATCGTTGATCGACTTTTCGGCGGCGGTTTTTTGTTGGACCATCGTGGCGCGGTATTGCGTCAGGCGCTGGCGCTGATAGTCATTCGCGGTCATAACGCCGGTTTTGGGATTCAAGATCGCTTCCTGTTCGGCGCGGCGCGAGTCCATCAACTGCTTGCGCAGTTGCTCCAATTCGGCGGCTTCCGCCTCGGGCAGATCTTTGGGATATCCCGCGCGCAGTTCCCATTGTTTCGCGGCTTGGAAATCCTTTTTGGCCATCGCCGTTTTGAACATCCAGACCGCGGCGAGATTCGCCGGTGTGCGAATCTCGCTGCCCACGTCGATCACATGCGGCTTGCGCCCTTCGAAGCTTATCACCCACTGAAATTCGCGCGCGGCATCGTCGAGGCGGTTGAGTTTATAAAACGCCTGGCCCAGACGCAGGCGCGTCCACGCCAGCATCGTTTCGATGTTGGGCGCCTGCGGAATTTCGGTGGGGTCCTTCAACGAACGCGGAATCATTGCGTGCGGCAGCGGCGCGTAACGCGCAGCTTCTTCGATGCGATCGTACAGCGGCAAGTTGACGGAAAGCTGATCGGCGGCGGCTTGCAGTTGATTGGATTCAAGCATCAATTCGCCGGCGCTCAAATTCAACTGCACGGCGAGGCCCGCGTCGTCCGCGCTCAGCGGCGCGCCGGATTGGTGCAGGCGCACGCCATTCAAAATCGCGTTGGCGTCGTTGATCGCGGAGGCCGCGAAGAACCACGCTGCAGCTTCCGCGGCGTTGCCTTTTTCGCGCGCAATCGAACCGCGGTACGCGGCCACACGCGCGTCGGCGGGATCGGCGAGCGCGGCGCGGTCGAGCGCGGCGCCGGAACTTTTCCACGCCGTGCGGTTGAAATGCAGCCAGACCAGCTTGAGCATCGGCGCGGCGGTGGTGTGGACCAGATTCGACGCGGACATCTGGGCTTCGAAGGATTCGTTGGTCATCTTCAAATTCGAATAGACCTGCGAAAGTTTGCGCCAGGCGTGCAGAAAATCGGGCTGAAGTTTCACGGCGGTTTCGAGTTCCGTGCGCGCGGCGGCGATGTCGCCTTCGCGTTGCGCGACAATGGCCAGATAGTAATAGCCGAGCGGCTTGCCGCGCTCCGCTTCGGCGGCGGCCAGCAGGGCTTTGCGCGCGATGTCCCAGAGGCGGTGCGCCTCGGCGTCCAGTTCGTTGGCTTCGCGCAATTCGGCCTGCGACGGGTAGCGATAATAATCGTAGTGAAAATCCGACCAGTGTTCGACGCTGCGCAGACCCGCCGCATTCGAGGCGGCCACGGAACCGGCGTGGTCCATCACGCGCGAAAACATGTCCAGCACAATCGGATCGTACGGCTTCAGTTCCAGCGCGTGCCTCAAATTGGTTTCGGCATCGCCCCATTGAAAACGCTCGATCAGGCACGCCGCTTTGAACGCAAGCGCTTTCACTTGGCCGGAGTTAAGCCGCAGCGCTGCGTCGGCCGCGTTCTCGGCTTCGGCCAGTTCCTGCGCGCGCGTCTCTTCGGTCTGCGGACGGTAGGGATGCGGCTCGGCGCGCGGCTCGACCCATTCGGTGATCACGGTGGTCGCTTCGTCGTAGAGAAACTCCGAGAGGTCCGCGAACGCGTCGGGATTATTCGGCGCGACGCGCACGGCTTCGCGCAAATCGCGCAGGTGATATTGGTGTCGCTCGTCGGAGCGCAGGCGCGTGGCGTGAACGGCCTTGACCAGCGTAACGGCGCGCTGCGCGAGCTCTTCGGGCTTCGCGCCGGCTTTTGCGGCCTCCATTAATTCAGTGAGCATCTGCGCGCGGCGCGCGGCATCCGGCGGCGGAGCAAGTTCAGCGAGGCGTTTTTCAAATTCAGCTTTCAATCCCGCCGCGGTTTCGGGCTTTAGCTTCGCGCCGATGGAGAAATCCTCGCGGGCGCGCTCGACGCTGCCCAGCGCCGCGTGAGCGAACGCGCGCCCGATGTAGGCGTTGCCCCACGCTTCTTTCTGCGTGAGCACCAGCGTGTAATCGGCGCGCGCACCCTCGGGCGAACCGAGCGCCTGTTTGCAGCCGGCGATGTAGAAGATGGTTTCGACGTCGCTCGGATCGCTTTGGCGCGCGTGTTCAAGGTCGTCGAACGCTTCCGCGTATTGCTTTTTCTGATAACGCGCAATGCCGCGCGTTTTTAATACGCCCGCGACGGGGGCGCCCGCGGGCTTGGCCCGTTCGACAAACTGCTTTGCGAGCATGGGAAATTTTTCCTTTGCGGCGTCCCGCTCTTTTTGCCAACGCGCGCCGTATTCCCGCGCTTCGTCGCGGTTGGTTTTAAGGCGGAAACTCATTTCGCCGTACTTGTGCGACATTTCGCGCACGGCCGTTTCGTACGGATCGCGCGTCGCCGCCGGAAAGTAGTTGGAATCCTCCATGAAGCGCCCTTGCATCCCGACCGTCGTCGCAAGCCACAATTTCGTGGGCGTGTGATTGGGGCGGAGGCGATTGGCGCGTTCGAGATCTTTTTGCGCTTTTTCGATTTGCTCGCCCAGCGCCAACGCGACGCCGCGCGCAACGTAGTAGTCGGGGTTTTCCTCTTCGGCGTCGATGGATTTGGTGAACGCGTCGATGGCGTCGTTCCATTTCGCGCGTTCGAGCGCATCGAGGCCTTCGACGTAGCTGGTCATCCCCGGCGTGTCCGCGGCGACGAGCCGCGACCACAAGGGAGCGGACAGCAAGAGGACCGCCATTAAAAAACAAAATGCTTTTTGGAATGAACAATTCATGTCGGCCTCCGGCGCTGGCGTGCAGCGTTACGAACTGAGAGGACGACTGACGTTTTAGCCGATGACGCGGGAAAATGCAATTTTTGCCAGCGGCTTTGCGTATCGCGTGCAGGCGAGACGCCTGCGCCACGGGTCCGATGTAAATTTCGATAGACACGCACGCCGATACCGCGTTAAATCATCACCCCAACATTTGGAGAGTCGCATGTTCAACCGATATGCTCGCCGCACTTGCCTATGTAGCGTTGCTGCTTTGGCATTGCTGCGCGTTGCGTTTGCCGAAAACGACGCCCCTGCCATCGAAGCCAAACCCTCCTTCGCCGAACCGTGCATTTCGCCGGATCGTTCCGAAATCGCGTTTGTTTCGGGCGGCGATATTTGGACGGCGCCGGCGGCGGGCGGTGAAGCGCGGCTGTTGGTTTCGCACTCGGCCACCGAATCGCGGCCGTTGTATTCGCCCGACGGCAAGCAGCTCGCCTTCGTTTCGCAGCGCACCGGCAACGGCGACATCTACGTGCTGATGCTCGCCAGCGGCGACGTCAAGCGCATCACGTTCGACGACGCGCACGAGCAGCTTGACGCGTGGTCGCGCGACGGCAAGTGGCTTTATTTTTCGACGACCGGCCACGACATCGACGCGATGAACGACATCTACCGCGTCAGCTCCGAAGGCGGCACGCCGATGCCGGTCAGCGACGACCGCTACAGCAACGAATTCTTCGCCGCGCCGTCGCCCGACGGAACCTCAATCGCTTTTAACGCGCGCGGATTCGGGATGCGGCAGTGGTGGCGCAAAGGGCACAGCCATTTGGACGAAAGCGAAATTTGGCTGCGCAAAGAAATCCGTGGCGCAGGCGTCTCGCCTGCAAGTTCGTCCTCTGCGCCCGGCGAATACGAGCGCGTCACGCCCGGCGGCGCAAAAGAACTTTGGCCGATGTGGAACGCCAACGGCACCGCCCTCTATTATGTCTCGGACCGCGATGGCCAGCAGAACATCTGGACCAAGCCGCTGCACGGCGACGCGCGCCAGATCACGCATTTCAAAGATGGGCGCGTCGTGTGGCCCACGATTTCGTACGACGGCGCGGCGATTGTCTTCGAACGCAACTTCGGCGTCTGGATGCTCGACACCACCAGCGGCCAGGCGCATGAGATTCCGCTCACGCGCCGCGGCGCGTCGGCCGGCGCGGCCAACGAACACATTTCGCTGGCGAACCATTTCCGCGATCTGGCGCTTTCGCCCGACGGAAAGAAGCTGGCTTTCGTCGCGCACGGCGAAGTCTTCGCGGTTTCCGCCAAAGACGGCGGCGATGCGGTGCGCGTGACGCACACGCCGGCGGCTGAAGAAAATCCGATCTGGTCCGGCGACAGCAAACGGCTCATCTACGTTTCGACTCGAGGCGGCGTGTCGCATCTGTTCCAATACGATTTCACGAACAACACTGAAACGCAGCTCACCAACGATGCGCAATCCGACGCGCAGCCGATGTTTTCGCCTGACGGCAAAATGCTCGCGTTCCAGCGCGGCGGCTGCGAACTCTGCGTCATGGATGTCGGCACCAAGCAGGTTCATTCCGCCGCCAACGCCTGCTTCGATCGTCCGCCGCTGAATTCGAAGCGGCCCTATGTCTGGTCGCACGACAGTTACTGGCTCGCGTATTCAGCGCCGTCGGCCGGCAAAGCATTTCGCAATGTGAGTGTCGTCCCCGCGGCGGGCGGGCCGAGCAAGCAAGTCAGCTTTCTCTCGAACGTTTACAGCAATACGATTTCATGGAGTCCCGATGGCACGTTCATGCTGGTCCAGTCCGGCCAGCGCACCGAACGCAGCGGCTTGGCGCGCATCGACCTCGTCCCGCGCGCGCTGAAATTCCGCGAAGATCAGTTCCGCGATTTGTTCAAAGACGACGCGCCCGCAAAGCCGCGCATTCCGTGGCCGCTGGGCCCGAGCGAGCAGAAAACGGTCAACTCACCGGCGCCGCCAAAAACGCCGTCCACTTCCGACAAGCCGGACGCGGCGAAGGAAACCGCGAGCACTTCGCCAAAGGAGCCTGTCAAACCCGTTGAGCCGAAAAAGAGCGACGCGAAACATTTCGAAATCGCCTTCGATTCGATTCGCCAGCGCCAGACGCTGTTGCCGCTGGGCCTCGACATTTACAGCGAAGTGATCAGCCCCGACGGCAAATGGGCGGTGCTTACCGCCGGCACGTGGCTCTACACGTACTCGCTCGACGACATGGCGCGCGAGCAGGGCACGCGGCCGCTGGTATCGACGGGCGGCAACAAATCCGACGCGCAGTTTTCGCCGGACAACAAGGAAGTGTATTACCTCGACAACGGGCACATCGACATCGCGTCGATGGAACAGCGCACCACGCGGACGCTGAACGTGAACGCCGAAATGGACGTGGATTTCGATCACGAGAAAAACGCCGTCTTCAATCAGGCGTGGAGTTATTTGCGCGATCATTTCTTCGACGAGAAATTCAACGGCGCCGATTGGAACGCGGTCAAAACCGAATACGCGCCGCGCGTGGCCGGCGCGCGCACGCCCGACGAAATGCGGCGCATCATTTCGATGATGCTGGGCGAACTCAACGCCTCGCACATGGGCATCAGCGGCGACCGCGGCGCGGCGGGCGATCAGGCCGGGCGGCTGGGGTTGCGCTTCGACCGCGCGGAATACGAAACCAACGGCGTCTTGAAGATCACCGAAGTCATTCCATACGGACCGGCCGCGATTGCCGGCATCAAAGAGGGCGAACGCATCGCCAGCATCGACGGCCAGTCCATCACTGCGCGCACGAATCTTGACGAAGTCCTCGCGCACAAAATCGGGCGGCGCACTGTGCTGAATGTAAAAAGTGCAGGCGGGCCGCCCGCACCACAAGGCCGCGACGTCGCCGTGCGCCCGATCGCCGCGTCCGCTGAAAAAACGCTGATGTATAAACAGTGGGTCGAGCAGCGCCGCGCGTACGTGGACAAGATCAGCCACGGCCGTCTCGGTTACGTGCACATGGCCGACATGCTCGAAAACTCGCTCAACCAGTTGTACGTCGATCTCGACGCCGAAAATCACACGCGCGAAGGCGTCGTGATCGACATCCGCAACAACGACGGCGGCTTCGTCGATCCGTACGCCATCGACGTGCTCGCGCGCCGCCCGTATTTGACGATGACGCCGCGCGGCCAGGGCATCGCCTCCGGCCGCACGCTGCTGGGGCAACGCGCGCTCGAAGCGCCGACGATTCTGGTCACCAACCAGCATTCGCTCAGCGACGCCGAGTCCTTTACGGAAGGCTACCGCAGTTTGAAGCTCGGCAAAGTCGTCGGCGAACCGACGGCGGGCTGGATTATTTTTACGAGCAACGAACCGCTTTTGGACGGCTCGAGTCTGCGCATCCCGCACACGCGCGTGCTCACCACCAGCGGCGAAGCGATGGAAATGAAACCCCGCCGTGTCGATCTGGAAGTCACGCGGCCGATTGGGGAATGCTATAGCGGACACGATTGCCAGTTGGATGTGGCGGTGGAGGAGCTTTTGAAGGAGATTGGGGGGAAATAGAATTAGACGAGGCTTGGAGGAGTTGCGCGGGTTGAGTTTAAGCCGCTGCCGCTCGCTTGCGGTCGCGCTTCGTGGAAAAGAGGTCGCGATTAGTAACAATGTGCAACTTTTGCACGCGATGACCTAAGCCTTGAACGCCGCCCGCGTCCGTTTCACCAAATCGCTGTCCTTCGCGCCCGCGCCGCGCAGGTAAAACATGCTCGCCGCCAGATATTTTTCGCGCCAGCCCGGCGAGAGGCGGCGGTAATCTTCCAGCACCGCGGAACTGAATTTGTAATCGTGCGAATCGTTGCCTTTCAGGAAGGTCAGCACGCGCGCGGCGTCGATCAGTTCCTTGGCGTCGCTGTGCTCTTTCAAAAACGTCAGCGTCTTGCGCGACGCCATCAGCTTGTCTTTGCTCACGTCCGCAAAAATCTCGGCCGGCGCGGCATCCGCGCCTTGCAGCGGCGCGGGTTCAAGTTCGTCGAGTTTGATCGCCGCAAGTTTGTTCCCCGCCACGCCGCGAAACAGCGGGACGACGGAGACGTTTTGCAGCAGCAGCAGCAAGCGCGTCTGATCGTTCGCGCACGCGTCGTAGGCGTAATGCAGCGCGTTGCTCATCGTCAGCGAATGCAGCGTGGCGATGCCGGGCAGGCGCATCAGCAATTCGCCCGCGGCGCACAGGACCGCGTCGGAAATCGAGCGCGGCGCGACGCCTTTGTTGAGCATGTCGCGCGCGAGCTTTGTGCAGTCCTCGTCGTTTCCGGTTCGCAGCGCTAGAAAAAGTTCCTTCGCGGAGGCGTCATCCACTTTTCCGTCGAGCCACTCCGCACGCACGCTGGCCGCCAGTTCCGCGTTGCGCCGCCACGGGCGGTCCGCGGCGAGATCGTTCTGCGCGGGGTTCTTGTTCTTGTCGTCCATCATCAGCAGCGCATACGCCAGCGAACGCAGCACCGGTTCGGCATTCTGCCAGCCGATGCATTGCAGCGTGCGGAAACTGTTGGCGACATAAATCGCTTTGTGCCCGATGTCGCGAAAATCGCGCGCGCCATACCGCGCAAAAATCTCGAACGCCTCGTGCGCGCCCACCGCTCGCGCCAGCCCGGCGACGGCAACGTCCGCCGCGCCTTCGTCCCATTTGTCCATCGCTTCGGCGAAGGCCGCGCGAGCTTTGTGCGGCGGAGGCACTTTCGAATCGTCCACCGGCGCCATGCGCCAGCCGCTTTCCTTCGCCGTCGCCGCCTGCGAACTTTTGAACTGGTCCAGCGCCCAGAAAATCGGCAGCCAGCGCTCCGTGTCGGGCGCGTTCAAGCTCGCCAGATGCGCCGAATTTATCACCAGCACCGCGTGAAATTTGAAGCCCACGTGCGGCCGCGGCTGAATGTTGCGCACGCCCGCCAGCAGCAGCGCGGCGAGCAGTTCGCGGTAGCTCAAGCCCTTGCGAATCTTCTCCGCAACCGCTTCAAGCAATTTCTCGCGCGGCGTGTCTTCCAGCACGCGCACCAGCGGCTCAATCTCCGCATTGAGCCGCACCAATTTCGGATCAAGCTGCGCGTCGTCCGCGGAGACGCGCGGAAGATGGGCGAGGAACGAAAGCGCGCCGGCACCGGCAAGGGCGGTGGTGGACGATTTCAAAAATTCGCGGCGAGAAGTCGGATGCATGGGAGCGCCTCCGGATGAGTGTGCGGGTAGTATACCCGATTTGAAGCCGATACGTGACAGTGCGAAATTGCTTTTATTCGGCGGACGGTCCACGAGTCGTGTGAAATTGTGCGAGAAATTGGTGTGGGGTGAGAATTGCGATGCCTTGGAACGGGTTAAGCACAAGCAGGTCGTTGTCGCCAGTAACGATATGCGTTGCCTGTGCAGACACGGCGAGCTCGAGAAATTTGTTATCCTTGGGATCATGGGATGCTTTGATCGCCACAGTAACATCGACCAATGACGCTTGCGCGACCAATTTCGAAACAAACAGGTCGCGTTCGTCGTCATCCAAATAACGCGAAAACTTTGGCCGGTGGAGAACCTCTTCGAGTTCCGCGAGCGTATCGGCTGACATGACGAGCGTTCCCAAAGCAAGGGCTTTAGTCAGCGCGAGATCGGGTGCCGAGTCCTTTAAGATGGCGGCACTGACGCTAACGTTGGTGTCAAAAACGAAGCGGAGTTCAGCGCTCATTCAAAATTTGCTCCAGAATCTCCGGCGTCATCCCTCTTTCTTGCGCCTTTTGACTGATCGAATCCATGACTTCCCGAAGTGGGCGCCCGGAACGCATGGCGCGGCGAAGATGCAGGCTAAGCAAGACATCTAACTTGCGCCGTTCTTCGGCGGGCGCTGCGTTGTAATCTCGCGCCGTGTCGGGATCGACTTCAATCGTAATCGTCGCGTTGCTCATTGTAATTCTCCTTCATTCACTGTCTTCGGCATCCATGCTACCCGAAGATTCTGCCCCAGCAACTTTCGGAATAACATCAAAAAACACCTTTCTTCTGTCGCGAACGCCCGCCTAACTGGCGCGCCATTTGTGTGCTAATCCTTCGCCATATGCAAGGAGGCTCCCTCATGCAAGTCTCTCTCGACCACGCTGAAATCGCCGATGCCCCGAAAGTCGATCAGGAACGCCACGATTCCACTCACGAAATTCGCCCTGATATCGCCTACAAACGTCTGGCGCTGGTCAACGTCGTTTTCCAAGGCTGGCCCGGCGCAGGAAATCGCCAATGGGTCTTGATCGATGCTGGTATTCCTGGAATGGCCGACAGCATCATCGCCGCGGCGGACAATCGCTTCTGCGAAGACGCGCGGCCCGCCGCGATCATCTTGACGCACGGCCATTTCGATCACGCCGGTTCGCTCGAAACCCTCGCCGCGCGCTGGGACGTGCCTGTCTACGCGCACTTGCTCGAATTCCCTTATCTCAACGGCACCGCCTCCTACCCGCCGCCGGATTCCGATGTCGGCGGCGGCATCATGTCGCTGCTCTCGCCGCTTTTCCCGCGCGGGCCGGTCAACGTCAGCCCGTGGCTGAAAGCGCTGCCCGAAAATGGGCATGTACCCTTCATGGACGGCTGGATCTGGATTCACACGCCCGGCCATTCGCCCGGCCACGTCTCGTTCTGGCGCGAGCGCGACCGCACGCTCATCGCCGGCGACGCCTTCATCACCACCGCTCAGGAAAGCGCCTACGCCGTCGCCACGCAACATCCTGAAATGCACGGCCCGCCGATGTTCTACACGCAGAATTGGGACGACGCGCGCGAGTCGGTGCGGAAACTCTCCGCCTTATTGCCCGAGTATGTCATCACCGGCCACGGCCCGGCGATGCGCGGCGCGGAGACGCGCGAAGCCTTGCACATGCTGGCCGACCACTTCGATGAAATCGCCGTTCCAAAAGACGGCTACTACGTGAAACACCCGGCGTCGATCAAAGACGGTTCGGCGTATAAAACGTAGGACGGGCCTCCGAGCCCGTCCCATTAACGCAGTTCATAAGCTCAGCGCAAAATGCGTATTGAACGCATTGATTTCCAGTGTATTGTATTGAATTGAAGTTGAAGAATTTTGGCGATCTAAAATTTAACTGGGCTCTTCATGCGCGCGATCGATAACAAGAATCACCGGGTAATAACGAAACGGCCTGAAGCTGCAGCAACGAAACGGCATCGTCGTGTGGTGGCAGCCAAAACTTCTTCCCGCCGAGTCGCAGTCGAATACCCGCGCGAGGCGTTTGAGTTGTTGTCGAAACTTCCTAAAAGTTCTCCGGATTGTTATCAAGCGGAAGACGACGAGCTTTGAGTGCTCTGATATTTCACCAGTGGGATATCTGGGAGGTCCTTTGGCATCATCTGGACGATGGCACGTCAAAGCCGCGTCCGGTACTTGTCATTTCATCCGATAAATATAACGCGGCCAACAATCACTTTTGGGGCATCAAGATCACCAGCGTGCCGCAGCGCGATCCACACGTCTTCGAAGTGACGGCTTTCGATCCTGCATTTGCTGTTACCGGGCTGAAGAAGACTTCCTATTTTTGTCTAAACATGGCCCGCGAAATTAAGAAGACCGATGCGCTGCATCTTCGAGGTCATCTGGGTGTTATGATGCAATTTGCGCTTAAACAATTGATTGAGAAAGCAACTGGAAAGAGCTGGGATTAAGTGAGGAGATGAAAGCATGTCCGACCCCATCCGCAACACCGTCATCGTCGGTTCCGGCCCCGCCGGCCTGACCGCCGCCATTTACACCGCCCGCGCCAACTTAGGCCCGCTTGTGCTCGGCGGCGCCAACGCCGGCGGGCAGTTGATGACCACGTCCGAAGTCGAAAATTATCCCGGCTTCCGCAAAGGCATCCTCGGCCCGCAACTCATGGACGACATGATGGCTCAGGCCGCGCATTGCGGCGCCGAGATGGTTTACGAAGATGTTGCGGCCATCGACACGTCGGCGCGGCCATTTACGGTGACGTATGCCGGCGGAAAAAAAGTGAAGACGCACACCGTCATCTTCGCCACCGGCGCCGCGCCGCGCACGCCGGGCTTGCCCAGCGAAAAGAATTATTGCCCGCCCAAAGGCACCGGCTTGCACACCTGCGCCGTCTGCGACGGTTCGTTTTATCGCAAGATGCCCATCGCCGTGGTCGGCGGCGGCGACAGCGCGATGGAGGAAGCCACGTACCTCGCGAAGATCTGCTCGTCGGTCACGATCATCCATCGCCGCGAGGAATTTCGCGCGTCGAAGGTCATGCTCGACCGCGCGCGCGCCAATCCGAACATCAAATGGGAACTCAACCAGATCGTCGATGACGTGCTCGGCGATCCCGCGCACAAACCCGTGCCGATCGTTACCGGCGTGCGGCTGAAGCACGCGAAGACCGGCGCGATCAAAGAGTTGAAAATCGAAGCGCTGTTCATCGCCATCGGCCACGTGCCCACGACCGATCTGTTGCGCGGGCAAGTCGAATTCGACAAGGACGGCTACATCGTCGTCAACGAGCATCAGGAGACGAAAGTGCCCGGCCTCTTCGCCGCCGGCGACTGCCACGACCGGCATTACCGGCAAGCCGTGACCGCCGCGGGAATGGGCTGCATCGCGGCGCTGGAGACGGAGCGGTATTTGACGCGGGAAGGATTGGCGTAGGGCGAATTCAAGGTTCAAGATTCAAGGATTCAAGGTTGCACAATTCACCGCTTCCGAATCGCGCTCCAAAAAAACGCGCCCGCGAGAACAAGCGTCATCCAAAACTCCGGCATCCACAGCAGCCCCCCCGACCCGTCCGGCCGTACTTTGCGGAAGACGGCCGCGTGCGAATCGAGCGGCAGTTTACTGTACCAATCCGGCGCGGCGTAGCAGACGCAGCACGTCTCGTCGGCGTTGAACTGCACCGCGCGAATCGGAAAATTCACCCGCGCGCGCCAGCGCAGATCGCTCAAGTCGATCAACGGCGCGCCGTCGCGCGCGGAATTTACGGGCGCAGTCTCGCTCCGTAGTACGTGCACTCGTACGTCACTCGTTTGCTCCTCGTGGCCTGTGAGCGGACTTGTCGTGTCTGCGGCGAAATCCCAAAGCCATACGGCGCCCCCAGTGTCGGAACCGATGGGCAGTTTCGTTCCGTCACTGGAAAATGTCGTGCCCAGGAAATTGCCGGCGAGGTAGCCGTGTGTCGAGGCGACTTCGCGGCGTGTGGCGGCATCGAAAACGGCGACGCGATAATCGCCCGACGGCTGTTGGATGCTTGCCGCCACGAGCTTATCGTCCGCCGATAGCGCCGCCTCCTGCGCGTACCCGTCAACCGGCCAGCGCTGCAGCGTCTCGCCCGCCGACAGCGCCACCAGATTTACGAATCCCTTTGCAGAAACCGAATGCTCCGGGTCATTCTCCGCACAGAGAAACGCTGCCGTGTTATGTGCAAATCCGCGGAATTCGACGTCTTTCCGCACTACTTTCCATTCCGGAAGACTCACGATCGCCGCCTCGTCCCGGTTCAACGACTCGAATCCCGCCGCGTAATCGTCCCGCGCCGAAAACGCGATGAATCCATGCGGAAAATCCTTCGGCCGCGCCACCTCGCGGCCATCGCGCGCCGACCAGACTTTGATGAAATAATCCGCGCACGACAAACCGGACCAACGGTACAGCACGACCCACTCGCCTTTCGGCGAGCAGAACACGCGCTGCCCTGGCTCCTTCGAATGAAAACTGAATCGAACCGCGCCGCTGGCCGCGTCGCGCAGCATCACCTCCGACGAGCCTCGCAGCCATGGTGCCATGCCGACATCCTGCGGCGCGGTCTGGTCGCCATTCACTGGCGCTTTGTCGAGCAGCGTGAACACATACTTCCCATCCGGCGTGATCCCCGCGTCGCGAATCGGCGCTTTATCGTCAATCACATAGCTCAGTTGCCACGCCCCGCGATTCCACCACAGCGTCGCCGCGCTGGCGAGCGTGAGCACACTCAGCAGCAGCGTGAGCAGCGAAAAGCGCGGCCGCCAGCGGCGGACGGCGAGCTTGGTTTGAACAGGCTCAATTGCGGTTTCGACAGGCATGGAGAGTTAGATGCGCGAGTGCTCAAACGGTTGCGGGAAAAAACGCGCAGGCGGGACGCCTGCGCCACGGGTCGAATTTTCATCCAAAATCCTATTGCATCCGCACCTTCCGCCGCTATCCTACTTTCCTTCAATTTCGGGCGCGTCCTCCGCGGCAAGTGAGTCCGCGGACACAGTGACCTCCGCCCCAAACTCGGACCGCAACGCCGCTGTGTTCCGGCGCGGGCCAAAGACTACGGGAGCTACACCATGTCCTCCGCCACAGGCATATTGGGCCGCAAAATCGGCATGACTCAGATTTTCACAGACAAAGGCGAACGCGTGCCGGTGACCGTGATCGAGGCCGGTCCGTGCAAGGTTTTGCAGGTCAAGACCTCAAAGTCCGACGGCTACAACGCGCTGCAGTTGGGCTTCGCCGACGGCAAGGAAAAGAACATCTCCAAGCCCGTCGTCGGGCACTGCGAAAAAGCAAGCTCCGCGCCCAAGCGCTTCATCCGCGAAATCCGTCTCGATGCCGAACCCGCCGACAAGCTCGGTGACGACGTCAACGTCAGCATCTTCGAGAAAATCAAGTACGTCGATGTCACCGGCATCAGCAAAGGCAAAGGCTTCCAAGGTGTGATGAAGCGCCACGGCTTCCACGGCCTGCCCGCGTCGCACGGCTGTTCGAAGCGCCACCGCGCGCCCGGCGGTCTCGGCCGTCAGAACTCGATCAACAAAGGCGTGCCCAAAGGCAAGCGCATGCCCGGCCACATGGGAAACACGCGCGTGACCATCCCAGGTTTGCGCGTCGAACGCATCGACGCCGAAAACAACATCCTGCTGGTCAAAGGCGCCGTCCCCGGCCCCAACGGCGGCTTCGTCATGGTCCACAAAGCCATCGTCGAAAAAGTAATCGCCGATTCCGCGGCGAAAGCGAAAGCGGCGAAGTAAGTCTTCATCCTGCGAAGAATGAAACGGTCTTTCAACGCCGTTGACGTTGAAAAAACTGCCTTGCGTTAACTCGTTCGCGAAAATTCGCGCGAAGCGTGGTTCACTTCCCGTCCCACAGTGTCTACTGCACTATGGAGCCGCTGCCTCTCGAACAATATCGCCCGCTTGAACGTTGCTCGCGCAAGGCGACAGCGAGCCGGTCGTCGAATCCGGCGCTCCGCCGCCATTGCTCCCGCCCGCCGCTCAGCAGATCGTGAAGCCGCCGAAGGTGAAGAACGGGGATGAATTTTAGAAAAAAGGGTGGCGCATTCCTTGCGCAGGCGCGAACTCCATTTGAAAATCCCCGCCTCCTCGTTTTAAATGGGCGCACGCCGCCGACTCATCTTTCCACAAGGAACGCGAGAAAAAATGTACAACGAACTTCAGCGCTTCGATCCCGACGTTTTCGATGCCGTGCGCAACGAAATTCGACGGCAGCACACGCAGCTTGAAATGATCGCGAGCGAAAATCACGTCTCGCCGGCGATCATCGAGACCATCGGCAACCCGATGACCAACAAGTACGCCGAGGGCTATCCGGGCGAGCGCTATTACGGCGGGTGCGAGTTTGTCGATGTCGCCGAAAATCTCGCGCTTGCGCGCGCGAAGGAACTCTTTGGCGCGGTGTGGGCCAACGTGCAGCCGCATTCGGGTTCGCAGGCGAACATGGCCGTGTACATGTCGTTCTTGAAACCGGGCGATACGGTGTTGGGCATGGACCTGGGCCATGGCGGGCATCTCACGCACGGTTCGCCGAAGAATTTCTCCGGGCAGCTTTACCGCTTCGTCGCGTATGGGATTCATCCTGAAACGGAAGTGATCGACTACGACGCGGTGCAGAAGATCGCGGAGAAAGAGCGCCCGAAAATGATCACCGTCGGCGCGAGCGCGTATTCGCGCGCGATCGATTACGCGCGCTTTCGCGCGATCGCCGATTCCGTCGGCGCGTTTCTGTTTGCCGACATCGCGCACCCCGCGGGATTGATCGCGAAAGGGCTTTTGCCCAGCCCCATTCCGCACGCGCACGTGACCACGACCACGACGCATAAAACGCTGCGCGGCGCGCGCGGCGGATTAATTTTGATGGGCAAGGATTTCGAAAACCCATTTGGTGTTGTCGCGCCGAAGAGCGGCCGCGTGCGCATGATGTCCGAACTCATCGACAGCATGGTCATCCCTGGCATCCAAGGCGGCCCGCTCATGCACGTGATCGCGGCGAAAGCCGTCGGTTTCAAAGAAAACTTGCAGCCAAGTTTTGGTGAGTACGCGAAGCAAGTCATCAAAAACGCGCAGACGCTCGCGAAGGCGCTGATCGCGCGCGGCTACCATGTGATTTCGCACGGCACCGACAATCATTTGATGCTCATCGACATCCGCAACAAGTCCATCAACGGCAAACAGGCCAGCGATCTGCTCGACACCATCGGCATCACGGTGAACAAGAACGCGATTCCGAACGATCCGCTGCCGCCGTTGAAAGCGTCAGGCATCCGCGTCGGTTCGCCGGCGTGTACGACGCGCGGCATGAAAGAGAAGGAATTCGAAACGATCGCAGGCATCATCGATGAAGCGCTCTCGAATCCGAAGGATTCGGCGCTGCACGCGAAGCTGCGCAAGCAGACGCTGGAATTGTGCGAAGCGTTTCCGCTGTATGCGGAGATGAGGAAGGAATTATTTTAGGGTTCACGGTTTCAAGGTTTCAAGGTTTCAAGGTTTCATGTCTGGCGCGTTTGCGGCGGATGCGCCATTCGCAGAAAATTGCTGTCGATAGGATGATTGCAAACGCAACGGCAGCATTGATTGAAATTCCAAATGCGTTTATTCCAGTTTCAGTTCCCCGAAAGTCTTTGTCGCCACTTAAATCGATCACGGGTGCGGCGGCTCCATGATCAATCGTGCCCCAGCCCCTTTCATCGGTTCTTGAAGAATACGCCAACATGGGCCAGCCAATTCGACGAACGCGATAAACGTAATCCCGAGGAACTCGCGAAGGCGACATCGCGATGCCCAAGCAAAGCATTATGAATTGGTCCCTGGTAATCTCTTGGACGATCTGGCCCTCATCCGAATAAAAGCTGGTTCGTTCATAGCGCAGGTTCAGTCCAAGAAGACCGCCTGCGGCAAGTGATACAATCACCGCCGTCGAGAGGTGAATCTGCAGCCACCGTCGTTTATGCGCGGCGTTTGACATAGTGCGTCTACACTACCGTATTTTCTTCGCGGCGAAAGGCAGCTCGTTCTTTTGACACGGCGAATCGCTTCATTTGGAATAGAATCGCTGTGAAACTGCCGATTCTGGAATCGGTTTTTGCGTGATACGACCTTGCCCGATTTCGACGCCAACGAACCTTTCGACCCTCAGCCCATCGCTCTGCCCCGCGTGCTGATCGTCCACAACCGCTACCGCGAGCCGGGCGGCGAAGATGTCGTGGCCGATGCGCAGGCGCGCTTGCTGCGCGAGCATGGGCACGTCGTCCACACCTACGAGCGGGACAACAAGGAGATCAACGGCTATTCGTTTTTGGGCAAAGCGGCGCTGTATTTTCGGATGAAGAACAACCGCGCGTCGGCGCGCGACATGGCACGGATCGTGCGCGATTTTAACCCGCGCGCGGCGCACGTTCACAACACGCTTCCGCTGATCAGCCCGTCGATTTACGCGCCGCTGCAGCGCGAGGGCGTCAAAGTCATTCAGTGGCTGCACAACTACCGCCTCGTCTGCCCCGCGGGAACGCTTTTTCGCAGCGGCGCGCCGTGCACGCTCTGCGTGGACGGCGATTTTTCGCACGCGATCAAATACAAATGCTGGACCGGCTCGAAGCGCGCGACCCAAGGCCTCGTGCGCATGTTGCGCTACCACCGCCACGCGCGCACGTGGCTGGAACGCGTCGATCTTTTCGTGGCGCTCAACAGTTTTCAAAAACAAATCCTGGTCGAAGCCGGCGGCTTGCCGGAATCAAAAGTGATCGTCCAGCCGAATTTTTCGAATGCGTATCCGTACTCGCGAACGATGAGCGCCGGAGCGGGCGCGGAATTTTTGTTCGCTGGGCGCCTCATGCCGGAAAAAGGAATTTCGACTCTGCTGCGCGCCTTGGGACTGCTGCGCGACGTTCCCATCGCCATCGCCGGCGACGGCCCGCTGCGCGAATCGGTCGAGCGCACCTGTGCAAGCACCGGGCATCAATACCTTGGCCAGCTCGACCGCACGGCGCTGCGCGAACGAATGGAATGGTCGCGCGCGCTGCTCTTCACGTCCGAATGGCCCGAAGGCTGCCCGTCGGTGATTCTCGAAGCGCTCGCGTGCGGCAAGCCGGTGATCGCCTCGAGCGTCGCGGGCGCGGTGGAGCTTTTGCAGGAGGGCAAGACCGGCCTGTTTTTTCCGCCGGGCAATTACGAAGCGCTCGTCGCTTGCGTGCGCCAATTGATTTCGCATCAAGCGCTCGAAGAGCGCATGAACGCCGCCACCCACGCGCGTTTCGTCGAACACCATTCGCGCGAAGCGGGGTACTGGCATTTGATGACGCTTTACGAGAAGCTGGGGATTCTGTAAAGTGCAGAGTCCTGAGTGCTGAGTGCTGAGTGCTGAGTAACAGCGAGAAAAACGCTTCGCGTTTCTTCCCTCAGGACTCAGCACTCAGCACTCAGGACTGAAGACTCGGGACTTAAGGATAAGACGATGGCGCTTACAACCAACCTTCCCCCGTGGGCCAACGAACTGGCGCAGATTTATCAGGGCGGCGCCGTCAACACGTTTCTGCTGCACGGCAACGTCAACGACCGCGAGGCGCTGCGCGAAGATCAGGCGCTGTCGTTCGTGAGCCTGAAAGAATTTTTGATTCGCGCGATGTTTCCGCGGCGCGAAGCGATTATTTGCTACGATCAGGCTGCGGGAATTTGGTTTCCGAAAAATGAAATGCGCGAAGATTTCGCGCGCGTGGTCAAAGCCATCGACACGGTGCAGGGCACGAATTTCACCGAAAAGCTTCCGCGCGAACCGGCGAAGGCGCTGCCGCTGATCGAACGCTACTTGCGCACGCGCATCGCCGACAAGCCAGGCTTTGGCGCGGCGGTCATCATCGACTACGCGCACTTCATCGCGCCCGCCAGCTTGGGCTATAACTTCAGCCAGGACGACGCGACGTGTCTGATCAGCTTGCACAAATGGTCGAGCGATCCGGCCTTCACCAAAGCCGACGTGACCATCACGCTGATTACGGAGAATCTCGCCGATCTGCATCCGCTGCTGGTGCGCTCGCCGTACACCGCGAAGATTCACATCCCGCTGCCGGAACCGGAACAGCGTCTCGAATATTTGAAAACCGCGCTTGCGCCCGGCGAATTGGAGCGTATCAGCACGCTCAGCGCCGACGAAATCAGCGTCCACACGGCGGGCCTTTCGCGTGTCAACATCGATCAGCTCATCAGCCGCGGCAAATCGCTGACCGATGAAGCCGTGCGCGCGGCCGCGCGCAAAGGGCGCAAAGCATTCGAAGTCGAAACGGCGGCGCTGCCGTTTCCGCGGCTGGACCTCGATACGCTTTTTGAAGAGAAGAAAGACCTGATTGAAAAAGAATGCTTCGGGCTGCTCGAATTCCTGAAGCCCAAGCGCGGATTGGATTCGCTCAGCGGCCACGAAGCGGCGAAAGCGTGGCTGATGGAGGATGCGAAGCTGCTTAAAGAAGGCAAGCTCGACGCGCTGCCGATGGGCTATTTGATCTGCGGCCCCGTCGGCACCGGCAAGACCTACATGATGACCTGCTACGCGGGGACGCTCGGCATTCCGTGCGTGAAGCTGATGAATTTCCGCAGCCAATGGCAGGGAGTCACCGAAGGCAATTGGGAGAAAATCCTCAACACGCTCAAAGCCACCGGCCCCGTCGCCGTGATCATCGACGAAGCCGACGCGGCGCTGGGCAACCGCGACAACAGCGGCGACAGCGGCACCAGTTCGCGCGTGTTTTCGATGCTCGCGCAGCAGATGGGCGACACGCTGTATCGCGGGAAAATCCTGTGGTTTCTGCTCACGTGCCGCCCGGATTTGCTGCCGATCGATTTGAAGCGCCAGGGGCGCGCGGAAGTTCACATCCCGCTTTTCTATCCGGAGAGCGACGACGAGAAGCGCAATTATTTCACGATCCTCGCCAAGAAAAATGGCGGCACGCTCGAACCCGCGGACGTGCCGGCCGACGCGCTGAAACTGCAACTCTCCGGCGCCGACATCGAAGGCTTGGTGGTGCGCGCGAAGCGCCGGGCGTTGCTGGCCGGTTCGCCGAACATCCGCGCGGAAGACTTGAACACGGTCTTGCAGAATTTCATGCCGCCGAGTAATTCGGACGAGATTGAATTGCAGGTGCTGGCCGCGACGGTTGAGTGCACGCATCAGGATTTCCTGCCAGCGGCGCTGCGAAAATTGGACCGCTCCGACGCGGTGAAACGGCTGGGGATTTTGAAGCAACAATTTAAATCTTAGCGGAATTCGAGAAGAACCAAAACGCGCCAAATGACACTAACGAAAGCTGGCGTTTCGCAACCGTTTGCAGGGAGAATATGCATGAGATGGGATGGCGCTCGAAAAGTTTGTATATCATGCGGCGCGCTTGCCTTTGTGCTCGCATTGAACGCAACCGCCGCGCAGACGCAATACGATTCCGGCGACCCAACGCCGGCCGAACAATACGTGCTCGAGGTCATCAACCGCGCGCGCGCCAATCCCACGGCCGAAGGGACGCGGTTGGGGATCGACATTAATGAGGGCCTGCCCAGCGGGCAGACGGCCACGCCCCACCCGCCGCTGGCAATGAACAAAATCTTGTTGGGCACCTCACGCGCGCACAGCGCCGACATGTACAACCGCAAATTCTTCGGCCACGTGAATCCCGACGACAAGGACCCGTTTCAGCGCATGACGGCGGCGGGATACAATTTCAATTCCGCCGGCGAGAACATTGCCACCGGTTCGAATTTTTCCGCCGCGGCGCTTGAAGATAATTTGATGATCGACAAGGGCGAACCCGGGCGCGGGCACCGCGTCAATCTGCTTAACACCGACCCTACGATTCAATTCCTGGAAATCGGCGTCGGCTCTTTTGCGGGCGCGACGTTGGAATCCGTCACGATTACAGGCACGAACCAGACCATCCAGGTCAACGATTTTCTCACGCAGGATTTTGGCATGACCAGCGTCGGGCCGTTCGTGGTTGGCGTGGTCTATGCCGATGCGAACAGCAATAATTTTTACGACATCGGCGAAGGCATCTCCGGCGTGACCGTCACGCCCGACAGCGGCAGTTATTTCGCCGTTACCGGCACGGCCGGCGGCTACGCCATTCCCGTGGGAAGCAGCGGCACGCTGACGCTGACATTCTCCGGCGGGCCGCTCAGCGCGCCGGTCCAGAAGCAAGTTCAACTCGATGGGAACAACAAGAAAGTGGACTTGCTCACCACCGCGCCGCCGCCCACGCCGCCGGCGATCACCAGTTCGCTCAGCGACAACGCCACCGTTAATGCGGCCTACACGTACACGATCACGGCCAGCGGTTCGCAGCCGATTACGTTTGGCGCAACGGGTCTGCCGGCGGGCCTGACGCTCAGCGGCGCGACTATTTCAGGAAAGCCCGAGCAGTCCGGCCAATTCATGATCACGCTGACGGCCAGCAATTCCTCGGGCAAGGACACGCAGACGCTCACGCTCACCGTCGCTGGCTTCACTTCGCTTTCCACTGTCGATTCCGACGGCGACGGCTTCCCCGACGAGTTGGAAACCGCGCTTGGGACGAACCCTCACGATGCGAAAAGCACGCCGTTCAGCGGAGCGCCGGCGTCGCCGCAAGCGCTGCCGAATCCGAAGCTCACCGTGCGGCTGAATTTTTTGAAAACAAACGTCGATACGCTGTCGCTCACCGGGATGCTGCCGGTTCCCGCAAATTTTGCAGTCGCTGGAAAGACCGTCACCGTCGATGTGGGCGGCGTGATCCGCACGTTTACGCTCGACGCCAAAGGCATGGCCAAATCCACATCGGGCACGGACACGTTCAAGCTGAAAGTCATCGCTGTGAAAGGAGCCGTCGCTGCGCAGAATTCGGCGTACACCGTCAAGATCACCAAGTCGTCGCTGAGCGCCTTGCTGGCCGACGAAGGCATGGTCAACGCCACGGTTACAAATTCCAACATTACGGTGCCGGTGATTGTGCTCTTCAATGCGCAATATTTGACCGTGAACCGGCTGACGATTTACTCGGCGAAAGCAGGGAAAACGGGCGCTGCGAATTAGCCGGGCGATGCGCTTCGCGCGTCAGCTTTTGATGTCGCGCTCTTTGAACAGCATTACCGCCGCGCTCAGAAATGTCACAATGTACGCAAATTCGTGAATCACCGAGACGTAAATGTCGCCCCATTTAATTTCCGAAAAGAAAACCTGCTGCCAGCGCAGCATATGGGTGACGAACAAGTACGGGTACATCCATTCGAGAAATGGAAACTGACGCAGGATCATGAACGCAAAATAAACCGAGAGTGTCACCACGTACGACATTGCGGCTGTTTCCACCAGCGATGAGATCAGTAGCGCCAGCGATGCCAGAACGGTCATGCCCAGCGAGCCGAGCAGCCAGGCCCACGCCAGGCGGATCGGCGCTTCGTCCACAGTAATGGTGCTGTAGCCCTCACCATTGTGAAACTGGCCGTTCATTAAGTAGACGGTGCCGCGCCCAAAATTCGCCACGTCCAAAAGAGTCAGCGTGCTGACCGCAAACAACGAAATCAGCATTGCATAAACCCACAGCATCGCGAATTTCGAGAGAATCAGCCGCGCGCGAGAGACCGGGCGGATCAAACACGCCCGCAACGTGCCTTGTTCGACCTCGCCGGCGACCATCAGGCCCGATGCCACCGAAATGAAGATAGGTAACAGCATTTCGAACATGGCCCAGAGCGTGCCCGAGGCCACGAAGTAGCCGTTGACGAATTCGGATTTGTTTCCAAAATGCTTGCCTTCCCGTTCAAAGGCCATTCGCGGGAATTTGAATTCTGAGTTATGAACCGCCACCACGATTATAGTCGCGACCAGCAGCACCACAATGAACGGCACCCACGTGATGCGCCGCCCGGCCATCTTGGTCCATTCGAAGCGGAACAAAGCCGTCCAGGCGCCGGGTTGTCGTTCGGATTCGGCCATAGTGTAATTGTTCGTAGTCCCGCCTTTACGCGGCTGGCGCCATTTTAGCAATCCGCACTTCCGCCTAAAGGCGGGACTACGAACTCATTTTTTCCCCATCTCTTCCGCCAGCGATTTCAGCAAATCCCCGAATTGCGCGGCGTTGCGCTGGTCGATTTCGACGAGTTGCTCGTGCGCTTTTAAGATCAATTCCTGGCGTTCCAGCGGCGAAATCGCTTTCTCGGGCAGAATCGTCATTTCAAGCTTGCTCAGATCGCACGTGCCTCGCAGCTTCACGAATTTGTCCACGCCCAGCATGGCCAGCAACGCCAAAATTTCTTTCGGCACGTTGACCGCGCTGACGGTGGTCATGCGCGGCTCTTTTTTCTGCGCGCCGATTCCCTGCCGCGAAAGCGCTGCCAGCGCTTCTTCCGGCGACATGGGTTCCAGTTCGGCGGTTTCGTCGGGCGAGCCTTCGTTTTTGGGCAGTTCGATGCCAACCAGAGCGGGCACGGTCACGGCGGCGTGATGGCCCGAATCGCTGACCGACTGCATGCCGACCATCACGCCCATGAAGGTGCTGTCGAGGCCGCTGCAGCGTTCAAAATCGAAGAGGAAATGGGTGTAGCCGGCTTTGCGCTGCTCTTCGGCAAATTCCTGCAGCGCGGGGGCGTTGAGCATGTTGCCGCGCCCCATCACGCGAATCACGACCAGATCGTGTCCGCGCGCGACCGCCACGTAATTGGTCATGGGCATTCCGGCTGGATTGTCTTTCGCGTTCTTTACCATCGCATCTTTACGATAAACGACATGAGCGTCGATGCCAGTCGAAAGTCAGGGGTCAGGGGTCAGGGGGGTCAGGGGTCAGGAGTCAGGAGTCAGAAATCAGGAATCAGGAGTCAGAGGTCAGAAGTCAGAAGTCAGAAGTCAGGGTTATCAATCAGAGGTCCATCACAATCCCAAAACTTGCGCCGACCATTTCAGCTCGCGCGCGATGCCTTCGCGGATGTCAAGATTGAGCGCGCCGGAGACGCGCCCTACCACAGATTGCGCCGCAACGTTTCCAGATTGCGCCAACTGCGCGAGCACGTTCCACGTGTACGTTTCGGCCACGAAATTGTCGGTGAGGTTTTCTTGCAGCGCGTAACGGATCGCCGGTGTGACGCAGTCGCGAGTGGTCGTGAGCGGGCCGGACAAATCCGCGAAGAGCGGGACGTGGAAGTGGCAGCGGAGTTCTGCGAAATCGCTCAGAGACTGTCCTTTCAATTTGCGCGGAGTCCAAAGATGCGGGAGGTCTTCGAAGCGCTGGATGACATTACTGTGTGTGCGCGCGATGACTTGATGCAGGTAGCGCGGTTCGTCAAGTGCTTTGAGGTGCTCGAAAGCGGCGGTGTTTTTCGCGGGCTCGGCGAGTTTCAACGCGGCGGAGATGTGAATGCCGCTGATGGTGATGCCGGCGGCTCGGAGGCGTTTGAGTTCTTCGACGCAATCTTCGTATTCGACGGCTTGGTGGCACAAATCGAAATTGATAGTGACGAATTTGCGCGCGATGGCTTCGGCTTGTTCGCGCGAAACGCCGAGTTGAGCGGGAAATTTCCCGCGCGCGTCGGCGAGGATGATTTTGAAATAGTCGATGAAATCGACGATGCGTTCGCCAGTGGTGAATGGCTCGGGTTCGAGGCCCAGTTGGACTGTGCGGCCGGTGAGGCGTTCCAGGCGCAGCAATTCGCGCGTGCATTCGGTGATGAAATGCGCGCATTGGCTGCGCACTTCGTCGCTGTCGGGATAAAGGCCCGTAAACACGCCCGACGGCACGCTGATCGCGGCGACTTTGCGGTCGATGCCCGGACGCGCCATGAAATGCGTGAGGACTTTGGCGATCTTCAAGCTGTACAGCGCGCGGCCGCCGTCGGTCCACGGCGGCGAGTAGACCTGTTCCTTGACGCGCGGAGCGTGGAAATCGCGGATGGGGAACGCGTTGATGGAAACGACGTCAAGCTTCGTGTCGTCGAGCGTTTTTAAAAACGCAGCGCAGGCCGGCGACGGCGGCGCTTTCAGGATATCGTCGCTCAGATAGGAATTGCTGGGCAGGGGACCATGAGTGAGGAGTTCATCGGCTTGTTTCATGCCGATGCGCAGATTGGCGGCGGCGAGCGCGTCGCCGAAGGCGGCGCGCGAGATGGGCGCGACGAATTCGCGCAGCGAGGCGCTGAGTTCGTCGAGCGATTCGGCGGGATGAACGTTGCTGGAGTAGGAGAGATGGATCTTTTTCATGTGAAGGCCACGGATTTTCCGATTTACGGCGGGACTCGTTATCTGTATGGTAATATATGCGGGGGATTGGCTAAAGAAAGAACGAAAGCGACGTTGCTTTTGTCTCACGGACTAAAAGCCCGTGTTACATTTATAAGGAAGAAAAGATGAAACGCTGGATTGGCAGACTGATTGCATGTGCGATGTGTTTTCAATTGACCGTGGCGATTGTCGCCCGCGCGGCCGAGGGCGACGACGACGAAGAGATTGCGCGCAAGGAGAAGGAATTGCGCGAATTGAAGGACAAGAAAGCCAAGGAAGCCGCGGAAGCAAAGAAGGCTGAAGAAGACGCCGCGGCGGCGGCGGCCGCCACCAAGAAAACTCCCGGCAAAATCACCGCTCCGCCAGGCGTGCCTCACGGCGAAGTACCGGACACGTCCTGCAAGGTTTGCATGGGCTTGGGGATCGTGCCCAATTTACCGTACAAAGCGTATTACAAAGTAATCGGGGAGACGCCGCCGAGTCCGGATTATCAACCGCCGTGGAAGACCTGCGCGGCGTGCCAGAAGAACACCGATTCGAAGTGGATTACGGAAGACATGAAGTTCAGGCAGAAGGCGGCTCAGGAGCGGCACGCGCAATTTGAAGAGAAGGCCGGGAAGAAAATGGCGTTGATCCTCACGCCTTATGTGGCGATACATTCGACGCTGCCTCCGGGAACAAATCGAACCATTGCGATGAAGCTCGAAAAGCTGATGGACATTTTGCAGACGAATTCGAAATCGATGGTGCTGTCGAATACGCGCCCGGATTCCGATGACATCGTGCTGCTCAACGACGACAAGTCGTTCCTTACGTACCTCGATCACACATTTGATGAAAAGCTGCAGGGCGATCAAAAAGCGCTGATGAAGAAAGGCACCGGCTGGGGCCACTTCCACTTTTCGCTGGCGAAGACCAATGTACCCAACGCGACGCCGGATTCTCAAGCCAGCCAGGCTGTCTACAACATGGGCGGACTGCTGATCAAATCGGCCACCGACGACAAAGCCAAGGCTTGGTTGGTCGAAGGATTCCAGTGCTACTGTGAAAACGCGACTCTAGGCACCAACAACAATTATTCGTTCGTCTATGAGCCGAACACGAAAGTGAAATTCGGCAAAAACTGGAACGCCGACATCAAGACCTACGCGGTCAAGGGACAACTCAAGCCGTGGGACCAAATCTTCTCGTTCAACCTCGAAGGCATGAAGGCGCTGGACTATCTGTCGTGCTATTCGGTGGTGTCGTGCCTGATCAAATCGGACGCGCGCCTGTTTGACAAGATGGTCCAGTTCATCCGCGAGGGCGACGACAGCGCGACGGCGATCGAAAAAGCCTACGGGCTGAAGATTGCCGACATGCAGAACAAATGGGCGGCGTGGGCGGCGACGCAGAAATAGGGGTCAGGAATCAGGGGTCAGGGGTCAGGGGTCAGGAATAACACGCTCTGTTCAAATGATCTTTGGCAAATTGCATTTTTGCCCCGGAGAGCCTGTGAATAAATCGCCGTCCCGTGGTGCAGGCGTCTCGCCTGCACGTGTTTCGCGAAGCGAAACGCCGTCGTTTATTCCGGAGGGGTTCAAGATATTAACCGGGGAGTTGAGGCCGTGCCCGGCCGATACCCCCGGTATCGGTCCCAAGTGTGTCCTCGACCCCGGAGGGGTCACAGATGGCTTAAACAAGACTTCTGATCTCTGTCTCTTGGGCTTATGTTGAGGAATCGTTCATGAATCGGACATTTGCATTGTTGATCGCGGCCTGCGTGATCGGATTCGCCGCGCCGGCGTGGGCTTTGGACGACGACGACGAAGCCGCAGCCGCGAAAGAACGTGCCGCGCGCCAGAGGGCCGACGCGGAGAAGAAAGCCGCGAAGGACGATTCGAAGAAGCCCGCGGCAACGGACGACAAGCCTGCCGCCGACGCGAAGAAGGACAACCGCAATCCATTTGCAAATCCGGATGGCGGACCGCCGCCGGAATCGAATCCGGTGACGCCGCCGAAGGAATCGAGCGGAATCAAGCTGCCGGGCGACAAGCCCAAGACTCCGCCCCCGCCAAAATCGCCGCCTCCTCCGCCCGCCGCGAAAAAAGATGCGCTGCCCGATTCGCCGAACGCGACCGACGCGCTTTGTCCGCTCTGTAAAGGCACCGGCTTCCTGCCCAATTCGCCATACAAGCCGTACATCAAATTCGAAGGCCAGCCCGCGCCCAATCCGGATTACACGCCGGCTTATAAATACTGCACGAAATGCCAGGCGGGCATGGACATCAAGACGATTTCGGAGGACATGAAGGCGCGCCAGCAAAGCGCGCGCGACAAGCACGCGACGTTTGAAGAACAGGTCGGCAAGAAGAAACTGGTCCAGTTCGAGACGCCGTTCATCACGTGTCGCTCGATGCTCTCCGCGGCCGACAACAAAAAAATCGCCGATGCGCTGGAGAAATGCGCGGGAATTTTGCAGGACAAATCGAAGACGCTGGTGCTGGTGTGCACGCGGCCGGACAGCGATGACCTGATTTGCGTGGCCGACGTTAAGACGTACGATACCTATCTCGAACATGCGATTCCGGCAAATGAGCAGGATCAGTTGGCGCTGGCGAAAAAGTGCGGCGCGTTCACCTGGCTGCATGTGAGCCTTGAAAAGATGATCATGCCCGGGCCTCCGTATGAAGACAGGGCGGTGTTCTCGTGGGCGGGGATGCTGATGCGTAACCTGACCAATGAGAAAGCCAAGCACTGGCTGTCGGAAGGATTTTCAGCGTATTGCGAAAACGCGACGCTGGGCAACAACCTCATTTACCGCGTCGTGTACGACTTTCACGATATCAAATTCGGCAAGAACTGGAACGAAGACGTGAAGAAGAACGCGGCCAAGCTGAAGCCGTGGCCGGAGATTTTTCAATTGAATCTGGAGAACATGAAGCCGCTGGAGTACGAGATGTGCTATTCGGTCGTTTCGTTTCTAATCAAAAGCGACGCGGCGAAATTCGACAAGTTCGTGTTGAACATCGGCGCGGGCGACGAGAACGAAGAAGCGCTTGAGAAGGCATACGGGAAGAAGATCAAGGATTTGCAGGCGGAATGGGGGAAGTGGATTTTGAGCCAGAAGTAGGACGCGGCGTTGGTGAACGGGCAAAACTGCGAGGTCGCAATGGGCCAAACGCTCACTTTGATTCTTGAATTGGTTTCACGTCAAGAAGTCGAAGTTTCCGCTCACGGTTACGATGAAATGGCAGATGACGGCATTTTGTTGGAAGAGGCTCTCGCCGGCGTCCCACAGGCCGTGGAAGTTGAAGATTATCCATTGTATTATAAGGGGCCGTGTGTGCTGGCGCTGCAACGCGATGGCAAAGGGAATCCAATTCACGTCGTTTGGGGAATTCCGAAAAATGCGTCATCGCCAGCAATAGTTGTAACCGTTTACAGGCCCGACCCGAAGCGGTGGAGCGACGACTTTATGAGGAGGAAGTCATGAATTCCAAACCGTGCACAAAACTCGTTCACGAAGGGCAATTCGTTGCTGAAGTAGACGTCGAGTTGCTGGACTACGGTGACGGTTGGTCGCCGCGCTTGTCGCTGGAGGATGCGCGCAAATTAGATGAGGTGCGCAAAGCGCTTCGTCGGAACGATATCGCCGCGGCCAGCCGCTTGGCGCGCGTATTCCAATTGTTGCCGCTCTCAGCTTAAGGCACCGGCGCAGCGAGGTGACAGGTGTCCAGTCCAAGGTGCCGCTTCCAAATTCGCATGAAACAACTGGCATTTATTTTCGCACCGCTGCTTGCCGCGGTTTCCGCTGTCGCCGCCGCCTCCGCCGCCGAGCGCCCCAACATCGTCTTCCTGCTCGCCGACGATCTTGGTTACGGCGACGTCGGCAGTTTTGGCCAAACGAAAATTCGCACGCCGAACCTTGACAAGATGGCCGCGGAGGGCATGCGGCTGACGGCGCATTACGCGGGCGCGAATGTGTGCGCGCCGTCGCGCTGCGCGCTGCTGAGCGGCAAGCATCCGGGGCATGGCTATATTCGCGAAAACAAAGGCGGCTTGAGCGACGGCGGACCGGAAGGCCAGGAGCCGGTGCCGGCGGGAGAACTCACTTTTCCGCTGACGCTGAAGAAAATCGGCTACACGCTGGGCGGGTTTGGCAAATGGGGGTTGGGGCCGATCGGAAGCAGCGGCGACCCGCTCAAGCAGGGCTTCGACCGCTTCTTTGGCTTCAACTGCCAGGCGGTCGCGCACAATTATTACCCGACGCACCTTTGGGACGGCGACACGCGCTTTGACTTGAAGAACGCGGCCTTCAGCGCGCATCAGAAAATGCCCGCGGGCGCGGATCCGGCGGCGGCGGAGAGTTATTCGCAATTCATCGGCAAGGATTACGCGCCGGATTTGATCGGCGAGCAGGCGCTGCGGTTTGTGCGCGAGAACAAAGACAAGCCGTTTTTTCTTTACTATCCGACGACGGTGCCGCATCTGGCGCTGCAAGTGCCGGAGGATTCGCTGATCGAATACGAAGGCCATTTTCCGGAAGAGCCTTACCTCGGCGGCCGCGGCTACCTTCCGCACCGCGCTCCGCGCGCGGCGTACGCGGCGATGATCACGCGCATGGACCGCGAGTTCGGGAAGGTCTTCGCGCTGATTCAGGAATTGGGCTTGGACGAGAAGACGATTTTTGTGTTCACCAGCGACAACGGGCCGCTGTACGACAAGTACGGCGGAACGGATGCGGAGTTCTTCAACAGCGCCGGCGGATTTCGCGGGCGCAAAGGTTCATTTTACGAAGGCGGATTTCGCGAGCCATGTATCGTCCGCTGGAAAGGAAAAATTCCCCCCTCACCCTACCCTTTCCCAAGGGAGAGGGGAAACGAGGGGACAAGCAACGACCGCGTGACCGGCTTCGAAGACTGGATGCCGACGCTGCTGGAATTAATCGGCGCGAAAGAATCGACGCCGGCGGGAATCGACGGGATCAGTTTCGCGCCAACGTTGCTGGGGCAGAAGCAGGAGCCGCGCGCGTTTTTGTACCGCGAATCGCCGGGGTACGGCGGGCAGCAGAGCGTGCGCGTGGGCGATTGGAAAGCGATCCGCGTGAATCTAAATCCAGGGCCGAAAGCGAAGGATCAGGAGCCGGGGGCGATTGAGTTGTACGATTTGGCGAAGGACCCGGCGGAGACGAAAAACGTCGCCGCTGAATTTCCGGAGGTCGTCGAGAAGCTCGCGAAAATCATGCGTGAGCAGCATCAAAAATCGTCGATCTGGCCGATGAAGGCGCTGGACGGGAAGTAGGAACTGCCGGTGACTTCCTGGCGCGATTTTAAATCGCGCATTTTGATCCGCGCTGGATATTTTCAATTCAATTAGATGAATGGAGCGACGCATGAAAAAAATTCAATGCGGCGGAGTGCATTGCGCGCATGTGATCACTGCGGCAACGCTCGCGATTGCGAATTTGATTTTGAAAGCGCGCTGCCTGCGGGCATAGTGAATCGCATTCAACGAGCGTGATCTTTAAGCTAATCGACCCATGCGGCTCATCTCATGAACAAAGAGTCTTCGAAAGTTCTTTCAGCATCATTCGGCGCTCTTCGCGCACATTTGCGGCGTCGATGGTACACGATCGCCTTTCTGCTTATCTTTTTTCTGGCGGTGGCAGCCTGTGCGTATTATCAACGCGCTAATCTCTTCAATTCCGAGCCAGGCAGCGGCGCGTTTGATTCGAAGGGAATCCTCACCGGCGCCGGAAGCATTCTCGCGCTGATTGGCGCATCGATTCTGGCGTTGGTTCTCTATCAGGGAGTTTTGCTATTTCTCCTTATTCGCACAAGTCAACGAATTGAAGAAATGGCGCAATTGTCAATACAGGACAATCCGGCACTAACGCGATGGCTGGCGCTCGATCTGCTGTCGAAAACGCATGCTCCCTCCGAAGATTGGACCGAAATGGCGGGCGTGTATCGAGGCAGGCCCTTCCGAATCGAACGGCGCGACGAAGACTTAATTCGAATGTTTAAAATGTGTGCACAGACCGAATCGACGTTGGAGTTCAGCGCAGCACTGCGTGACGACGAGTCTCCGAAAAGGCAATCTGCCGGATCAATAGAGTACGCCACGTCGAATAAGGCATTCGATGAGCAGTGCGACTGGAAATCTCCAACGCCCGACAAAGCAGTCACGTACTTCAACAAAAGCGGCGTCATTGATGCGCTGCTCAGGCTTGCGACTTCGCCAGACGGAGTTGTCCTGCAAAACGGCCGGATTTCAGCGACGCTCAGTTCACTCGACATGCAAACAGAAAGAGGCAGCGGCAAGATTGTCTTTGGTGAAAAATACGCAGGTAATGTTGCGCCATTTGTCTTAGCGGCTCGCGAACTGGTCTTTCTCGCCAACGTGCTCGAATCAAAAGATGCCGCACCATTGCCACTTGCAAAGCCCGCCGAGTCCAAAGCCCCTGACTCGTCCCCTACAATGACCGGTTGCGCAGTATTAATACTTGCGCTGCTCGGAGTTGCCACACTTTGGATCGGAGCTGCCTATTTTACCGCACGACTTATTGGGTTAGCCGGCGGAATGGTGTGTTTCTTTATTCCAATCTTGATCGCGGCCTTTTTTGTCTTCACCCGGCCAACGGACGAATCAAAAATCAGCACTCACGATGAGGCGGAAAAAGTCGATTGGTACGATCGCCTCCTGAGTGATCCGGACGATGCAATGGTTGTGCAAAAATTCTCTTCGCGTGAGGCGAAATGACTGCTCTGAATTCCGGCACCCTCTCTTCACGTGCAGCCCAGCGCTCCACGCTCCTCGGCACCCTGCTGAAGAACGTTTCGCGCTCGTTTTATTTGACGCTGCGCGTACTGCCGCGCGGCTTGCGCGAACCGGTCGGCCTCGCGTATTTGCTCGCGCGCGCGGCAGACACGGTCGCCGATACGCAGCTCATCGCCCCCGCGCAGCGGTTAAATTTGCTGCTCACTTTGCGCACGCGCGTCAACGGCGCCGAAGGCGGCGAGGATGCGGCGGCGCGCATCGCATCCGAATTGAGTTCGCATCAGGCCAATCCGCACGAGCGCGTGCTGCTGCAATCGCTGGCTCAGGCGCTGGAGTTGCTCGACGATTGCGATGCGGGCGACAAGCGCGAGATTCAGAACGTCGTCACGACGCTGACGGAAGGCATGGAATTCGATCTGCACACATTTCCAAACGAAACGTCGGGGAAGCTGTCGGCGTTGAAGACGCGCGAGGAATTAGAGCAGTACACGTACATGGTCGCCGGCTGCGTCGGCGAATTTTGGACGAAGATGACCATCGCTCACGAGCCGGCGCTGCGCGCGTGGAATCTGGATGAGATGAGCGCGTGCGGGATTCGATTTGGGAAGGCGCTGCAATACACGAATGTCCTGCGTGATGTGCCGCGCGACTTGCGGATCGGGCGTTGCTATTTTCCGCAGGAGTTGCTGGACGCGCACGGCCTGTCGCCGCGCGATTTGCTCGACGGCGCGAACAGCGCGCGCGCGCGTCCGGCGCTGGTGGAATTGATCCGCACGGCGCTGGACCACTACACGGAAGCGGGGCGCTACCTACTCGCGATTCCCCCGCGCTGCATGAGACTACGGCTGGCGTGCCTGTGGCCGATTTTGATTGGGCTGCCGACGCTCGAAGCATTGGGCAAAAACGCAGAGTGGCTCGATCCTGCGAAGCCCGCGAAAATTTCGCGCGCGCGCGTCAAACGAACGCTGGCGCTGTCGCTGCCGGCGGTGGGATCGAACAAATTGGTGTGGTGGTGGATTGAAAAACAGATGAACGCGGTGCGGAAAAGTTTTGGATTGGAAAGCGAAGAGCGGAAGTGATTGTAGTGCAGGCTTCCAACCTGCAATTTCGCTTGATGCAGTCTGGAAGCACCACAATTATTTGTTCTCGGTGGCGAGCGGCGGCAAATCCGTAGCTTCGAGCTTTTTGAAAAGCACTTCCGGTTTTGCAATCGGCGCGCCGGTGCGAACGACATCCGTTGGGCGCAGCGACGCAGTATTTGCGGCGAAGAAATCATCGCGTGAAAAATTCGCCAGAATGGCCGCGGCGCTCTTCGGAAGAAACGGGCGCAGCATCAAGCCCAGCGCAGCCACACGGTCGAGACAATTTCGAATCACACGGTGGCATTCGGGGAGATCGGTTTTCACGGATTTCCACGGCGCATTGGAATCGAAATAGACATTGCCGGATCGCGCGCAGGCGATCACGCCGTTGATGGCGTTGCGGAATTGGAAACCGTCGAGCAGCGCGGCGGTGTTGCTGAGGGAGGTTTGCGTTTCAGCAGCGAACGCGGCGTGGAGCGGAATGGGTTGGGTCGGTTGCGCTGGGACGGGCTCGGAAGCCCGTCCTACGGGAACTTCTGGAACGACCGCTCCGAGTTTGTTGACTGAAAATGTCACAACGCGGTGCACGAAATTGCCGAGCACGTCGGCGAGCTCGCCGTTGTAACGCTGCGCGAAATCGTCCCACGTGAACGCGCTGTCGCTGCTTTCGGGCGCGTTGGCGGTCAGATAAAAGCGCAGCGCTTCGCTGCCGTATTTGGCGGCGAATTCGCCGATTTCGATTGCGGTGCCGCGCGATTTGCTGAATTTGTCGTCGCCGAATTTCAGGAATTCGTTCGCGACAACCTGCGTCACGAGTTGATACGGTTTTTCGCCGGGCGGAATAGCGTCGTTGACGCCAATCAGCATCGCCGGCCAAATCAGCGTGTGAAACTGAATATTGTCTTTGCCGATGAAATTCACGATCGGGCAATCCGGGTTCTGCCAGAAATCTTTCCATCCGCCGGGCTTTCCTTCGCGCGCAAAAAGCTGCTGCGTGAAGGTGACGTATCCAATCGGCGCGTCGAACCAGACGTAGAAGCGCTTGCCTTGCGTGTCGGGATCGCTGAGCGGGATTTCGACGCCCCAACTGGTGTCGCGCGTGATCGCGCGCGGGCGCAGGCCGCGTTTGAGCATCGCGCGCGATTCGCGCTGCGCGTTGGCGCGCCACGGCGCGGGGCCGTCGTCGTCGTGCGTATCGACCCATTTTTTCAAGCGTTCTTCGAAGGCATCGAGGCGCAGATACCAGTGATACGTGTCCTTCAACACCGGTTTTGAGCCATCGCCTTCAATCGCCACGCGCGGGTTGATCAGTTCGGTGACTTCGTACGAATTGCCGCAGACTTCGCATTCGTCGCCGCGCGCGTTGGGATTTTTGCAGAACGGGCAAGTGCCTTCGACGTAACGGTCCGGCAAAAACATCTTCAGCTTTTCAGAGTACAACTGCTGCGAGAGGCGCTTTTCGATGTAGCCTTTGTCGAAGAGGCGCGTGAAAAACTGTTTCGTGAGCGCGTGATGTTCGGGACTGGAGGTGCGCGACCAGATGTCGAATTTCACATCGGCCGCGGCAAAGGCCGCGCCGTTGGCTTCGTGATTTTCATCGACGACCTGCTGCGGCGTGATGCCGCGCTTAAGCGCGCTCAACGTAATCGGGACGCCGTGCTCGTCGGAGCCGCAGACGAAACGGACGTTGACGCCTTTGAGGCGCTGCCAGCGCACGTAAATGTCCGCGGGAAGGTACGCGCCGGCGAGGTGGCCGAGATGCACACGCCCATTGGCATAGGGCAGCGCACTGGTAACGAGCAGATTCTTCATTGGAGCACTATAGCAGGCGGGAAGGCGTGGTTCAAGGGTTCACGGGCGGCCCACCCCAGCGACCCAGCGAGCTTGTAAAAAAATTGTACGCAGCTCGATTGGGGGTCCTTTCCACATCGGCGGTTTGAAGCTGTTTTTAAAAGCTATCTACAGACTTTCCTCCGGCTTTTTGCCGCTCGCTTCTTCTGCCACACTTTTCGCACGCCGGTCTTTCGCTCCCCTCACTCCTCCGGCTTTTCCGCACTTCCCCTTTGCCGGAGTTGCGCCGCCTTAACTCGTGTTGCCGTGCATCCCGGCTCGCTCCGCCCGCTCGCGCTTCAGGCTCTCCTCGCGCATCAGGCCGTGCGCCAGCGCGAAAAGCAACACCGTCGCGCAAACCTTCGCCGTTCCGCGCACTCGAAAGTGCTGCAGCCCGCGGTTGCGCGGCAGCGCGTTGACGCATTCAATTGTCGAGGCGCGCAGTTTGTAAATCGCTTTTCCCGCGTCCGTCGTCGTCCGCTCGGAGCATTCCTGCGCGAGGAAGCGCGCGCGCGGGTCGAGGCGCTGAGCTTTGCGCCGGAACGATTTCGTCCCCGCGCCGGCGCGCACGCACATGCCGTCGTGCGCCACGTCATCCATCGTCACCAGTCCCGCAGCGCGCAGCCGCGCCACCTGTTCGATCAGCGCTCAGGACTCAGCACTCGTTTCTTCGGTCTTGAAAATTTCATCCACAAACACATCCGCGTCGAACGGCTCAATGTCCGTCATTTTCTCGCCGAGGCCAATCCACTTCACCGGCAGATCGACTTCCGCGCGCATCGAAATCACCGCGCCGCCTTTGGCAGTGCCGTCGAGCTTGGTAATGATCAGCCCCGTAACGCCCGCGGTCCTTTCGAAATTCTTGGCCTGGCGCACGGCGGTCTGGCCGGTGTTGCCGTCGAGCACCAACAAGACTTCGTGCGGCGCGCCGGGAAGTTTTTTCTTGATGACGCGCGTCATCTTTTCCAATTCGTCCATCAAATTCTTTTTGTTGTCCAGCCGGCCCGCGGTGTCCACGATCACGACGTCCATTTTGCGCGCGATGGCTTTTTCGATGGCTTGGTACGCGACCGACGACGCTTCCTGGCCTTGATTCGACGGGATGTAATCGACGCCAATGCGCTCGGCCCACGTGATTAATTGCTGCACGGCGGCGGCGCGGAAGGTGTCGGCGGGCGCGAGCAGCACGCTTTTGCCTTCGGTCTTGAAACGGTGCGCGAGTTTGGCGATGGAAGTGGTTTTGCCGGAGCCGTTGACGCCCACGATCAGGATGACGGTGGTTTCGCCGGGCGGAGCGAAGACAGGCGCGCTTTTTTGCGGCGGGAAATCTTTTTTGATGTGATCCTTGAGGAACGTCATCACCTCGTCGGTGCTTTTGATTTCCTTTTCCTTGTACGCGGCCTGTAATTTTTCGACGAGGTCGTCGGCCATGCGCGGCGAAACGTCGGCCTGAATGAGCGTGTCGCGGACGCGGTCGGCGGCTTCAGCGTCGAGCTTTCTGCCGACGAGAAATTCCAGCCCGCTGCGAAACAAGCGCGCCATCGGCTTGACGCTGTTGACCAGCGACGAACTGGCTTTTTTGGCAACGCTGACAACGGCCTGCCCGATTTTCTTGAAGAAATTGCCCAGTGCCACGAGGACTCCTTGTTGGTGCTCTTCATATAATAGGTGACGACTGGCGGCGGGACAAGTCGGAACGATGAATGCGGAAGGCGGAATGTAGAATGTGGAATGTGGAAGATTGCAGTATTTGCCCGGCCCGTGCGTCCTTCACTTGCCGTTCTTGGAGATTTTCTATGCGATGTCAACTCTTCACAATATTGATTCTGCTCGCCTCTTGCGGCGCCGTTCCGGCATTACATTCCGCGGACAAACCGGAGCGAAACTCCCCCTGGCCCGCGCCGCCGGAAGAGAAAATCGATGCGCTGAAATCCGAATTGAAGAAAAATCTCGATGGCTCGTTTGCGATTTCGTCGATTGGGCCGTGGGTGATCGCGACAGATATGGATGCGGCGGAAGCCGAACGGATCACGCGCGGCACCATCGCCGTCTGCGCGGCGGGGATTCAGCGGCAATTGTTCACGAAAGAAGCGCGCTCGGAACCGGCGAAAGTTTATCTGTTCAAAGACGGCGACAGCTATACCGCGTGGAACAAAAAACTCTTTGGCGAAAAACCGATGTCGATCTTCGGCTACTTCAGCCGCGCGACGAATTCGTTGGTGATGAACATCGGCACGGGCGGCGGGACGCTGGTGCACGAAATGGTTCACGCCATGGCGGAAGCCGATTATCCCGATATTCCCGCGTGGCTCAACGAAGGGCTGGGCAGCCTGTATGAAGCGTGCAACACGCTTCCCGATGGCAAAGTCATCGGCGTGGTGAACTGGCGCTTGAAGGGGATTCAGGACGATTTGAAGAATAACACGGCCACGCAGCTCGACGCGCTGATTGGGATGAGCGACGGCGATTTTTACGACGACGCGCGCAAATCGTCCAACTACGCCGCCGCGCGGTATTTCATGCAGTGGATGCAGGAGCAGGGCAAGCTCGAAGCATTTTACACGCGCGTGCGCGACAAAAAAGACAGCGATCCGAAAGCGTCGTTGCTGAAAGTGTTCGACGACAAGATGACGGTGACGGAGATTCAGAAGAAGTGTTTTGAGTGGGTGGGGACGCTGCGGCTGCGAAGATAGGTCCAAAGTCCAAGGTCGAAGGTCCAAGGTCGAAAGTGCAGCCACCCCTCACCCCTGGCCCCTCTCCCCCAAGGGGAGAGGGGAATACGGTCACGGCAAAAAGTAGAATACAATCGCCACAATCGCGTAAACCGAGAGCAACTGCGCGCCCTCCAGCCAATTGGATTCACCATCGCTGGCGAGTTGTTCTGCAATCTGCACAGAAAGAAAAATCGCGAGGACTTCGGCGGGGGTAAAGACCAGGTTCATGGGATGCGCGCCGATGAAATAACTTGCGAGGACCACGACCGGCGCGATGAAGAGCGCGATTTGCAGGCTTGATCCGTTGGCGATGCTCAAGCTCAGGTCCATGCGGTTTTTGAGCGCCATCAAAATAGCCGTACTGTGTTCCGCCGCGTTGCCGATGATCGCGACGACGATCACACCGATGAAGATTTTCGACATGCCCAGATGCTCCGCGGCGCCGGAGACGGATGCGACGAGGAATTCGCTGATCCAGGCGATGAGCGCGGTGGCGATTAATAATGTCAGCAGCGAGCGGCGCAGACTCCACGGCGCGCGCGGTTCCTGATCGTCGATGGCGGCGGCTTCGCGCGCCGGGCCCGTGAAGAGATTTTTGTGCGTGTGCAGCGAAAAAATCAGGCTCAGGCCGTAGATGATCAGCAGCACGATCGAAATTTCGAGGCTCAGGTCGTGTTCGCGGCCGCGCAGCGCTTCAACGTGTTCGGCGCGCGCCAGATAATGGTAGCCCATCGGCGCGATGAGGCCGATCGCGGCGAGCGTGAGCATGGTCGCCTGGCTGCGCGCGGCGGCTGCGTTGAAGCTTTGCGTTTTGAATTTTAATCCGCCCGCGAGAAACGCCGCGCCATTGACCAGCAGCACGTTGCCGATGATCGAACCGGTGAGCGAAGCTTTGACGATGTCGTGTTCGCCGGCGCGCAGAGCCATTATGGCGATGATTAATTCCGCGGCATTGCCAAACGTGGCGTTGAGCAAGCCGCCAACGCCTTCGCCTGTTTTTTCCGCGAGATGTTCGGTGGCACGCCCCATCCAGCCGGCCAGCGGCACGATCGCCAGCGACGAGACGATGAAGATCGCAATGTCGTGATGCGGGGCAAGGAAATGCAGCGCGATCGCGGCGGGGACGAAGAGGAGCAGCCAGTTCATGGGTTTGACTGCGACTCTACTTCGTCAGCACGTTGTAAACAAGCGTGGGGCCGGCGAGGCCCTTCTCGCAAGTGAGCTTGAGCGAGACGCCGAGCACGGTGCTATTCAAATATCCGTCGCGGTCCCGAACAGCGGATTTGAAACCGTTTTTGCCGGGCTTATAAATGATCAAATGCAGAGCGCCTACCCAAGGCTTCGCGAGTACGCTGCGCCCTGGGCTTTTATAGTTCGCGCCGTTGGCGCTGACAGCAAATGCGGCGAGTACGTCAGCGGCTCTGCAACTGATGGCATTGCGAGCGTTCAACGACACGCATCCGGCTCTATTTTCTCATTTCGCCTTTTGAATTCCGCGCAACTTGCGGCAAAATGAAACTGCGGATTGACAGCACACTCATCTCGCGGGGAGCGTCCACTTGGAAGACTGCGTTGGCCACAATTGCGGACTCTTCGGCGTCTACAATGTGCCGGATGCCGCCAGCAAAACGTACCTGGGGCTTTTCGCTTTGCAGCACCGCGGGCAGGAGTCGGCGGGCATTGTCGTTTCCGATGGCAAGAAAGTCGAATCGCGCAAAGGCATGGGCCTCGTCACCGAGGTTTTTTCGAAAGCGGATTTGCGCGGGTTGCACGGGCATATCGCCGTCGGGCATGTGCGCTATTCGACGACCGGATCGAGCCGCCCGCAGAACATTCAGCCGCTGCTCGTGGATTATTCGCACGGCTCGGTCGCCGTCGCTCACAACGGAAATCTGGTGAACGCGAAGCGCCTGCGCGACGAACACGAGGCGTATGGTTCCATTTTTCAAACATCCACCGACAGCGAAGTGCTGCTGCATTTGATGGCGCGGCCGGAGAATCTCGGGCGCAGCGACCATATCGCGCATTGCATGAAGCAGATGATGGGCGCGTACAGCATCATTGTGATGACGCGCAACAAGCTCGTCGGCGCGCGCGACCCGCAGGGATTTCGCCCGCTGATTTTGGGGCGCATGGCCGGCGAAGCGAACCTGGGGCAGATTGGCGAAGGCTATGTGCTTGCAAGCGAAACATGCGCGATGGACCAGGTCGGCGCGGAGCCGATTCGCGAGTTGGAACCCGGCGAGATGGTGACGATCGATTCGGACGGCGTGCAATCGGAAATGATCGTGCCGCCGGAAGAGATCAAGCCGGCGCATTGCATATTCGAACACGTGTATTTTGCGCGCCCCGATTCACGCATCTTCGGCGACGATGTACACGCGGTGCGCATCAAGCTGGGCATGCGCCTGGCCGAAGAGCATCCGGTGCCCGCGGACATTGTCTTCGCGGTGCCGGATTCGGGCAACGCAGGCGCGATCGGTTACTCGCGACGATCGGGCATTCCGCTGGATTTGGGCTTCATCCGCAATCATTACGTGGGGCGCAGTTTCATCAAGCCCAATCAGGACGAACGCGAGAATGTGGTGGCGATGAAATTCAATGTGGTGCGAAGCGCCGTGCGCGGCAAGCGGGTCGTGGTGGTCGAAGACAGTCTAGTGCGCGGCACGACGTTCAAGAAGCAAGCTCAGATTTTGCGCTCCGCCGGCGCGAAGGAAGTGCATCTGCGCATCACCTGCCCGCCGACGCTGCACGCGTGCTACTACGGAATCGATTTTCCGAGCAAAGAAGAACTAGTCGCGGCGCGCTTGAAAACAATTCCGGCGATTGCGGAGTGGCTGGGCGTCGATTCGCTCGGCTATCTAAGCATCGAGGGATTGCTGGCCGCGGTGTCGCAGCCGAAGTCGCATTATTGTACAGCTTGCTGGACGGGGAATTATCCGGTGAAGCCGCTGGATGCGATGGACAAATACGCGATGGAAGGCGGGCGGACGCATGAGCTGCCGCCGAAATGCTGAAAATCTTTGAACAACGAATCGCACGAATCTTCGCGAATGGCTTGGCGCAAGTCGTAGCTGGCACCCTTTCGGGGTGCAGGGGTTATCGGGGTTGCGGTCCGGGGGTGTCGCGCTTCGCGCTCAACCCCCTGCTGCTGTGGTTACGACCCCTTCGGGGTAAACGGCGGGGTCTTGCTTCGCAAGAAGAACGTGCAGGCGGGACGCCTGCACCACGGGTGAAGATTCGATGAGCGAGAGCCTTACATACAAAGACGCAGGCGTGGACATTCACCAGGGCGACGCCATCGCCGATGACATCGGCAAGCTGGCCAAGCGCACGTACGGGCCGGAAGTGATTGGCGGCGTGGGCGGGTTTGCCGGGTTGTTTGCGATGCCGGGGCAGATCAGTTTGCTGCGCGGCGTGTTCAACGATCCGGTGCTGGTTGCGTGCACGGACGGCGTCGGCACGAAATTGAAAATCGCGTTCATGACGGGGCGGCACAATACCGTCGGGATCGATCTGGTCGCGATGTCGGTGAACGATCTGGTCGTGCAGGGCGCCGAGCCGCTCTTTTTTCTAGACTACATCGGCATTGAAAAAAAGGATCCGCAGGTCTGCCACGATTTGATGCTGGGCATCGTCGAAGGCTGCAAGCGAGCGGGCTGCGCGCTGCTCGGAGGCGAGACGGCGTCGCTGCCGGCGATGTACGCCAAAGGCGAATACGATCTGGCCGGATTTTGCGTCGGCATCATTGAACGCGACCGGCTAGTGGACGGCCACAAAGTCACGCCGGGCGACGTGGTGATTGGCGTGCATTCGAGCGGGCTGCACAGCAATGGTTACAGTCTTGCGCGCAAGGCGCTGCTGGAAGTGGGCGGCTATAAATTGGACGACTTCGTTCAGGAACTCGGGCGCACGCTGGCCGACGAACTGCTTGAGCCGACGACGATTTACGCCGACGCGGTGCGCGCGATGCTCAAGCATTACCCCGTGAAAGAAAACGTGCACGCGATGGCGAACATCACCGGTTCCGGCATGCCGGGAAATATTCCGCGCACGATTCCGAGCGGGAAAGTGATAAAGATTAAAAAAGGCAGTTGGCCCGTTCAGCCGATTTTCAACCTGATTCAAAAAGCGGGAAACATCGCCGACGCGGAGATGTTCGACACGTTCAACATGGGCATTGGAATGACGATTGTGTGCCCGAAATTCAACGCGAATGTGATTCAAACGATTCTGCGCGACAACAAATGCGAGAGCAGCGTGATTGGCGAGATTGAGGCGGCGGCGGATGAGACGGCGGAGGCGGTGGTGGCGATCGAATAAGTAGAACGGAGCTCTGCTCCGTTCAGCGCACGGCGAGGGATGAACGGAGCGGAGCTCCGTTCCACATTTTTGGGCGAAAATTATGCCAGGCATTGGCGTTGTCGGATACGGCTATTGGGGGCCGAATCTGGTCCGCAATTTTGCGGAGACGGCGGGGGCGCGGCTGGTGTCGGTGTGCGATTCGCGCGCGGAGCGGCTGAGCTTGGTGGAGAAGCGTTATCCTGGAATTGAAACACACACGCAGTTCTCGGAGATGTTGAAGAGTCCGAAATTGGATGCGGTGGCGATTGCGACGCCGGTGCATTTGCATTTTTCGCTGGCCGAACAGGCGCTGAACGCGGGCAAGCACGTGCTGGTCGAAAAGCCGCTGGCGTTTTCATCAAAGGACGCGGCGCGGCTGATTGAATTGGCCGAGGCGAAGAAGCGCGTGCTCATGGTCGATCACACGTTTATTTACACGGGCGCGGTGAAGAAAATACGCGAGCTGGTGTCGAACGGCGCGATCGGCGATTTTCTGTATTACGATTCGGTGCGCGTGAATCTGGGATTGTTTCAGCACGATGTCAACGTGCTGTGGGATTTGGCGGTGCACGATCTTTCGATTTTGGATTTTGTGCTGCCGGAACGCGCGACGGCGGTATCGGCCACGGGCATGGCGCATGTGCCCGGCAAGCCGGAGAACATGGCGTACCTCACGCTGTATTTTGCGTCGAACGTGCTCGCGCATATTCATGTGAACTGGCTTTCGCCGGTGAAAGTGCGCAAGACGCTGATTGGCGGAAGCAAGAAGATGATTGTGTACGACGATTTGTCGCCCGGCGAACGGATCCGAGTCTACGACAGCGGGATTACGCTCACGCAAAGCCCCAAGCAGGAGGACGTGTACAAACTGCTGGTAAGTTACCGCTCGGGGGACATGTGGGCGCCGAAAGTGGACGAGACGGAGGCGTTGAAGGCGGAGAGCGCGGAGTTTGTGCGCTGCATCGAGACGGGCGCGCGGCCGGAGAACGATGGGGCGGCGGGGTTGAGGATTGTGAGGATTCTCGAGGCGGCGAGCGAGTCGTTGAAAAAGCGGGGGCAGCCGGTGGAGATTCAACGATAAGGATAGATGGAGGGGCGGCACTCTTGCCGCCCTGTGATTTACGGCGGCAAGAGTGCCGCCGCTCCTATTACACTTTCAGTCGCCAGCGCAATTTCAGCAAATCCAAGAAAGTTTTGATTAATAGGCGCACGGTCGCGCCGTGGCTTTTGCCGCTGAGGCGGGGTAATGCGGCAGCGCGAATTCGACCATGCGCGCTTTCAGGCGGCTGGATTTCACGAGGAGTTCGGTGTCCACCAGCGGCGTGGTGCTTTGGATCGTGATTTTTTCGAGCAGCGCGCGGCGGTAGACTTTCACCCAATGCAAATCGGCGGTGCGGTAGCCGAAGAGCAGGCGCACGAGAAAGCGGTCGAACATCGAGATGACGCTGCGCATGCGCGGATCGTTGCGCGTGTCGCGCAGAATGTTGACGACGTCGGCGTCCTTCATTTTTTCGAACGCCGCGGGGAAATCTTCGGGGGCGAATTGCAGGTCGGCGGGCAGAATCGCGACAATGTCGCCGCGCGTTTTGCGGTAGCCGTCGATGAGCACGGAGCCGATGCCGGTGTTGGTGGGATGATGGAGAACGCGGACTTCGTTGGGGAATTCGGCGGCCAGCGCGTCGGCCAATTCGGCGGAGCCGTCTTTGGAGCCGTCGTCAACGATCAGGATTTCATAGGTAATAGCCATGCCGCGCAGCGTTTTGACGGTGCGTTCGATCATGGGGCGGAGGTTGCCGGATTCGTTGTAGCACATCACCGCGATGGAGCAGGCGGGGACGGGCGCGTCGTTATTGGGATTCATTGGACGGATTTTAACGGTGCGGGCGCTGGGCGTTTTGAAAAAAATGGGAAATGGACGAGCGCGCGGGTAAAATGATGTGCCGGTGGCGTGCGGGTTGAATTTTAGCGGCGCGATTGTGATGCGGCACTGGCAGGGCCAGTGGCACACGAACGGCGAACAAACTGCCGGCGCGGGTTTCTTGTAAGTGCGGAAGCGCGACGCCGATGCTGGCCGGCTGGAAGCCGGCGCTCCGGCGTGCGACGAAGAGTGGATCAAATGAAATATTTTGGAACGATAAGCGCGGCGATTTGCGCAGCGGGAATTCTTGTGCAGAGCGCGTTTGGCGGCGAAGCGCCGAAGAAGGCCGACGACGCAAAGCTTCCGCCCGCCGCTACGCGCGCCGTCGATTTCGTCAAGGACATCCAGCCGATTTTTCGGGCAAATTGCTACGCGTGCCACGGTGCGGAAAAGCAGAAGAGTGGACTGCGGCTGGATGTGAAAGCGGCCGCGCTTAAGGGCGGCGATGAAATTGACATCGTGCCGGGGAAGAGCGCGAAGAGTCCGCTGATTATTAATGTGGCGTGGATCAACGAGGATTCGCGCATGCCGCCGCCGGATAAGGGCGGGAAGAAGCTTAGCGATGAGCAGATTGGGCTGCTGCGCGCGTGGATCGATCAAGGCGCGATTTGGCCGGATGGCGTGGACGATGTGAAAGTGAAAGACCCGCGCGAGCATTGGGCGTTTAAGAAACCCATGCGCCCTCCCCTTCCCTCCGTGCAGAAAAAGGAATGGCCGCGCAACGAGATTGACTATTTCATTCTGGCGCGGCTGGAGAAGGAAAAGCTCGCGCCGTCGCGCGAGGCGGAGAAGGCGGTCTTGCTGCGGCGCGTCAGTCTCGATTTGATTGGACTGCCGCCGAGCGTGGAAGAGGTCGAAGCGTTTGAGAAAGATGCGAGCGCGGATGCCTATGAGAAAGCCGTCGATCGGCTGCTGGCGTCGCCGCATTACGGCGAGCGCTGGGCGCGGCCGTGGCTGGATTGCGCGCGGTATGGCGACACGCACGGGTATGAAAAAGATCCGCCGCGGACGATGTGGCCGTGGCGCGATTGGGTGATCAAAGCGCTAAACGACAACATGCCGTTCGACCAATTCACGATTGAGCAGATTGCGGGCGATTTGCTGCCGAACGCGACGCTGGAGCAGAAAGTCGCGACGGGATTTCATCGCAACTCACTGCTCAACGACGAAGGCGGGACCGATCCCGAAGAATTTCGCTGGGCGGCGTTGAATGACCGCGTGGAAGTTACTGCAACCGTGTGGCTCGGATTAACGATGAATTGCGCGCAGTGCCACAGCCACAAGTTCGATCCGATTTCGCAGACGGAATACTATCAGTTTCTTGCGTTTTTCAACAATACGGAAGACGGCGGGAAGGCGGCCGATCCCGTTCTGCCTGTGCCGCAAGCTGGGCAGGATGCGGCGAAAGCGCCCAAGACGATGATCATGAAAGAGCGGGCGCAGGCGCGCGAGACTCACGTGGCGATTCGCGGAAGTTATCATGCGCCGGGCGACAAGGTTTCGCCGAATGTGCCGGCGATTTTTCCGCCGCTTTCGAATTCTGCCGCCAAGGATGGCGGCGGTCCCAGTTTGCCGAATCGGCTGGCGCTGGCGAAGTGGCTCGTCGATGAGAATAATCCGCTGACGGCGCGCGTGACGATGAATCGGGATTGGGGATTGTTTTTTGGGACGCCGCTTGTCGAGACGGTCGAAGATTTCGGCACGCGCGGCGATGTGCCGTCGCATCCGGAGTTGCTGGATTGGCTGGCGACTGAATTCATGCGCGCGAAATGGGACATGAAGGCGATGCATAAGAAGATTGTGATGTCCGCGGCGTACCGGCAATCGTCGGTCGCGACGCCTCTATTAATAGAGCGCGATCCGTACAACCGGCTGCTGGCGCGCGGGGCGCGCTTCCGCGTCGAGGCGGAGATGGTGCGCGATATTGCGCTTACGGCGAGCGGGCGGCTCAATGAGAAAATCGGCGGGCCGAGCGTTTTTCCGCCGCAGCCGCCGGGGATTTGGGAGAACAGTTTCGGCTTTCAGTCGTTCGCGGGAAATCAGAGCAATTGGAAGACCGCCGAGGACGGCGACCGGTTTCGGCGCGGGATGTACATTTATTGGCGGCGCACCGCGCCATATCCGAGTTTGCAGACGTTCGATCTAGTCAGCCGCGACGTGTGCAAAGTCAAACGCAGCCGCACGAACACGCCGCTGCAAGCGCTGACGCTTTTGAACGATCCTGTTTATGTCGAGTGCGCGGGCGGGCTGGCGCAGAAGATGATGGAATTCAATGGGACGGACGAGGCGAAGATTGCGTATGGGCTGCGGCGATGTGTGTCGCGCGTGCCGAAGGCGAGCGAGATTGAAAAGCTGGCCGCGCTGCGTGCGGACGCGGTGAAGACGTACGATCAAGACGCAAAGGCGGCGGAGACGCTGCTGGTTCAGGCGCGCGTGAAAGCGGATGCAGCAAATGCGAAGGCTTTGGCGACATGGATTGTGGTTGCGAATGTGATGCTGAATTTGGATGAGACGGTGACGAAAAACTAGTGCTGAGTCCTGAGTGCTGAGTTAACGGCAACGGCTTTGAACCGCGAATTGCGCGAATCGACGCGAATCTTCGCGAAGGGGTTTGATGGGTTTTGTACAAAATGGGTGCTGTCTCTACGCCGGCTACATTCGGGACGAGTTTTGTGCCGCTTGGGGTAGTTTGGGAATGGGGGCTGAGTGCAATTGGTGCAGGTTTGCAAGGGGTGAGCAACTTGGTGGCGCTGCTTCTCACTGAATTCTGATGCGCGGATTGCATTCGAGCACGGATTTGAATGAGTACATTCAAATCCGTGGCACCCGGCGAATGTGATGTTGAATTTGGATGAGACCGTGGCACAGAGTCGTTGCTTCGAAAATCGCGTTTGGAGGCCACTTTAAAAATGAAGGGCGTACACCTTAGCAAAGATGAAGTTAAAGTCGACGTCGTGCCCCGTCTTTCAACTGGGCACGCGGAATTTGTTTGGAGGTTTGATTACCAAGAAATCGAATTCCGTGTTTCTGGTGATTCGAACGGGCCGAATATCGCCCGCTTCGATTTGGCTCGACGTGTAACCGCTCAAATCGACGAGTTCCGGCGTGAGGCCATCGATTATCTTGCACACTTCGTGGTTCCAGCACATTTCGGAGCAACTGCATCATGGTATCTTGTAGGTGTGGATTTCGGTCTTAACAAAAACGATGCGGACGTTCTCGACGCATTTGAAATTCATTTCGTTTTGGATGAGGATGGTTATGGCCTCTGGGGAGTGCGGTTCGCCGATAGCGGAAAGGGACGTGAGCACTATTACCCATTTGAGTTTAACCGACAACAAGTTTGAAGTATCATCTTTCAGTTTGCAACGGTACCGTCCTTCCTAGCGGGAAATGACCAAACCAATATGACAAAACAACCACCCTCCCTCCACTCCCTCACCCGCCGCCACTTTGTCGGCGCGTCGTCGCTCGGCATCGGCGCGATGGCGCTGGCGGCGTTGTTCGATCGCGACGCGCGCGGGGACGATGCGAAGCGGACTGATCCACTGGCGCCGAAAGCGCCGCATTTTGCGGCTAAGGCCAAGCGCGTTGTGTATCTCAACATGACCGGCGGGCCTTCGCAGCTCGATCTTTTCGATTACAAGCCGGTGTTGAAGGAGAACGATCAGAAGCCGATTCCGCCTTCGGCGGTCAAGGGGATTCGGTTTTCGGGGATGACGAATCTGGCGGCGGCGAATGTGCTCGCGTCGCCTTGGGAGTTCAAGCAGCACGGGCCGAATGGGACTTGGTTGAGTGAACTGCTGCCGGGGCTGGCGGGGATTTTGGATGAAGTGGCGCTGGTCAAGTCGATGCGCACGGATGAAATTAATCATGTGCCGGCGCAGCTTTTGTTCATGACCGGGTCGCCGCGGATGGGGCGGCCGGTGATGGGGTCGTGGGTCACGTTTGGGCTGGGCAGCGAGTGCGAAAATTTGCCCGGGTACGTGGTGTTGTCGTCGGGGATCGCGGACCGCTGCGGGACGGCGTGCTGGAGCAGCGGGTTTTTGCCGAGCGTGTATCAGGGCGTGCAGATGCGCGGGTCGGGCGATCCGGTTTTGTATCTATCGAATCCGGGCGGGATCGACGAGAAGCTGCGGCGAAAATCGCTCGACACGCTGAATGAATTGAACACATCGTCGCTGCAAGAATTCAACGATCCGGAAATCGCGACGCGGATTGCGTCGTACGAGATGGCGTACAAGATGCAGGCGAGCGTGCCGGAACTGATGGACATTTCAAAAGAGCCGAAAGAAATGCACGCGCTATACGGGACGGAGCCGGGGAAGAGTTCGTTCGCGAACAATTGTCTGCTCGCGCGGCGATTGCTCGAGCGCGGCGTGCGGTTTGTGCAGCTCAATCATGCGCCGTGGGACCATCACGGATCGAGCCCCGGCGAAAATCTTGCGCTGGATTTGCCGAAGGTGAGCCGGGCGTGCGACGGGCCGTCGGCGGCGCTGGTGAAAGATTTGAAAGCGCGCGGATTGCTCGACAGCACGCTGGTGATTTGGGGCGGCGAATTTGGGCGCTCGCCGATTTTGCAGGGGAAATTTTCGAAAGAGCGCTTGGGGCGCGATCATCTGGGTTCGGCGTACACGCTATGGCTGGCTGGCGGCGGCGTGAAGCGCGGATTGGAGTTGGGGAAGACGGACGATTTTGGATTGTCCGTCGTCGAAGATCCGGTTCATGTTCACGACATGCAGGCGACGATTTTGCATTTGCTGGGGATGGATCACACGAAATTGACGTATCGGTTTCAAGGGCGGGATTATCGGTTGACGGATGTGCATGGGGAGGTGGTGAAGAAGATGTTGGCGTAAAAACGTAGAACGGAGCTCCGCTCCGTTCCGCACGGCTCCATATCGTTCGGAACGGAGCAGAGCTCCGTTCTACTTTTCGTCGTTCGGAACGGAGCAGAGCTCCGTTCTACTTTTCGTCGTTCGGAACGGAGCGGAGCTCCGTTCTACTTTAATTCGAGCCCAAACTGCTTCGCAATCTTATCGATGAACGCGCGGTGTTTTTCCTGGCTGTTGCGGCGCCATGCTTCGAGGTATTGCTTGAACGAATACGATTTGTTGAGCTTTTCGGTGTTGAGGTAAGTGACAGCTTCCCACATTTTCGGTTCGGCTTCGAGCAGCGGGACGAGCACGCCGGCGACGATGTTGTTGCGGGCGCGGTCGGTGGATTTGAGGCGCAGGTCGGGTTCGTTTTCTTGGAACCAGTCGAGGAACGTTTTCCCGTCGGGAACCTGCGCGAGTTTGGTGCGGTCGTCGGCGTATTCGCGCAGATGCTTGGCGTAATCTTTCCAATTGCCATAGGGCGGTTTGGTTTTCCAAGTTTCGGCCATGTGGCGCAGCGCGAAGACGCTGGCGGCCTCGCAGAGGGATTCTTCGAACCAGTGGTTGGGATTTTCGTGCGGTTTGAAATCGCAGAGGATGTGGCACATTTCGTGAGCAAATTGAAAACTGTATTGCGCCCAAAGATAGCCGCCGGTGTCGAGTTTGACGCGAATTTCGCCGTTGGGGCCGCGTTGGAAAAGCGTGATCGGCCCGCCGCGCGGCGAGACTTCAATAGGCGGGAGGGTGCGTTCCGGGAAGTACTTCCAAAGTTCGCTGGCGGCGGACAAAAGCACGGCGTGGACATTTTCGATGTCTGCTTTCCAATCCTTCTCGTCTACTGGACGGATGTCGAGTTTGTGGGATTTGGGGGGCGCGGGGTCTTCGGCGCGGAGGGGGAAGGCGATCGATGCGAGGGCGATCAGAAGGATTTGAAGATTTAATTTGATCGCAACGTTTTTCCCCTCACCCCGCGGGCGGGTACGCCCGTCGGCCCTCTCCCGGAGGGAGAGGGGAACGGCGGAATCGCGCTGCGCGCGACGGGCCGGCGGGACGCCGGCGGTACAAACGGGGCGGGCTGGCGGGACGCCGGCGGTACAGGGTCCGGCTGGACCGGCGGTACAAGAAAGAGAGTTTTTTTTGAGCATGGATCGATTCAAAACGGATTATAATGCAGGGTCATCATGAATGCTTCATCCAACGAGTGTTGTCCGAAGTGCGGCTCGCCGTACATGAGTTTGAAGCCGGGCGAGTCGCCGGCGAACAGATATTGTTACACCTGCGCCAGCGTGGCGGGGAGCGCGAATCCGGCAAATGCGGCGGAGCCGATCGGCGATCTGGAATTGCAACCGGCGGACGAGCCGGCGCCACGGCCGAGCGGACGCATTCCGCAAGTCGCGCCCTCCTTGGGGGGGCGCGGTCGGCGGACGTCGGTCGTGCCGGGCGTGCAAGCGGGACAACGACCGCAAAGCGGTCCGGTGGTTCAGCATTCCGCGGCGCCGCGGCAATCGGGCTCGTCGCGCAGCCGCATTCAAGCTTACACGCCGGATATTCCGCAGATCGCGCCTTCGGCCGGAGCGCCGGGCAGTTCCGCGCGCATGCTTGCCGCGAAGCGGGCGAGTTCGCCGCTGGCGCCGATTGTGCTGGGGTGCGCAGCGCTGGGATTGGTCGCGGTGCTTTATTTTGTGTTCCGCGGCGGGAAGCAGGAACCAGCCGTGACGGCGTCGAGCGATCCAATGCCGCCGGCCGCTGCGAAATCAACTGAAAATTCGAACTCGGCAAAGGGCGCAGTGAATTCGGCGGCAACGAAGAATTCGGCGACGAACAGCGCCGCGGCAAAAACTGCGCCGGCGAGCAGCGCGGCTCCTAAAGTCGCGGCGAAAGTGGAGACGAAACCCGCGGTGACGCCGGCTGCGCAGAAAAATATCGCAAGCGGCACTGACAATACGGCGCGAATTGGCGTTGCACCAAAGCCGGATACGAAGACCGCGCCCCCGGTCGCCAATGCCGATCCGGCGCCGCCGAAAGCCAACACGGATTTGAGCGACATTCTGGGCACGTCGCCCAAGAAGCGTCCGAAGACCGAAGAGGAGGAGAACGCGGCGTCGAAGCCGGTGGTGGTGAGTCCGGCGGAACGCGCGGCGTCGGACGCGAAGGTTCAGGAGGGGCTGGACAAGAAGGTCACGTTCGACGTGACGGCCAAGCCGCTGAGCGAAGTGCTCGATTATCTGCGGCAGCAGGCGGGCGTGCCGATTGCGCTCGATCCGAAATCGGCGGACAAAGGCAAGACGCCGATCACGATGGGCTTCAACGAATTGGAGATCGACAAAGTGCTGCGGATGGTTTTGTCGGCGGCGGAATTGGAATTCAAAATCCAGGACCGCGCCGTGCTGTGCTACAAGCCCAGCACGGAAGTGGCGCAGGTGGAGGCGCCGGTTGAGAAGAAGCCGGACGGGCCGCCGGAGTTGGACGAGAACGGGAAACCGAAAGTGAAAAAGTCGCTGGTCGATGCCGTCGGCGACATCGGCACAGCGAAGAAGACGGAAGACAAGCCGCCGGAAAATCCGTTCAAACCGAAGGGGCCGGTGGCCGTAACGGCGGCGGAGTTGACGGTTCTGCCTGTGGAAATCGAGCGCATTGGCGGCAACGACAAAACGATGACGGAACAGTTGGCCAAATTTCTGCCCAACTGGCGCATCCGCGACGCGCAATTCGAGAACAGCAAAATTGGGATCAAATACCAGGGGCGGGAGGACGCGATCCAGCTCAATCCCGTCAACGACGTGGTGCCGGCGAAGGTCGCGGCGACGGTGGAGATCCCGAAGAAATACGCGAGCCTGCGGCCCACGCTGCTGTTCGAAGTCTCCGCGCCGCCGTCGAAAGATTGGTTGCTGGGCGTAAAAGTGGAAAACTTTGAAATGCTGCCGAAGACGCACGTGAAGCTGAACAAGGACGAGCCGTGGCAGACGGTCGCCGTGGATTTGTCGCGGCTGGCGGACAAACATTTCGATGTGGAGATCGACGTATATTGGGCGGTAAAGAAGGCGAAGACGCCGAAGGACGAACTGGGCTACGTGCGGAATGTGAGGATCGAGTGGATTGGGAAACCGAAGGACGCGCCGGCGCCGAAGGCGGATGCGAAGCCCGATGCGAAACCGGATGCTGGCGCGAAACCAAGCATACCGGCAAATAAATGAAGCTCACGCAGAGGCGCAAAGGCGCAGAGAAAAAACAGCAGGGGTCAGGGGGCGGCGATGCTTTCGACGCCCAGTCCGTAAAACGTGTATTCGCAATCGACGACGCTTTCGAGCGCAAAGCCCGTATAGCCGCCGTCGGGGGAATCGAGTTCGCGCGCGTAGTTTGCGGCGTTTTCGAGTAGATTTTTGTTCAGGCGGCCGCCCATTTTCAACGTGAGCAGAGCCGTGTAAGTGGAGAGCAGATCGGCGAGCGGCGCGGACGGCGCGGCTTCGAAGCCGCCTTCGGCGTTGCGCATGGAGGCGAGAAAATCGAGATGTTTTTCGTGGCCGTCGGTTTCGCCGAGAATCGCGCTTAAAAAAACGCCGGCAGCGGTGCCGTTGGTGCCGGGGCGTTTGGAGAATTTATTTTCGAGAAAACCGCCCTCAGGGCGGGCGAGCGCGCGCAGAAACGCGCGGGCCTTTTCCGGCTCTGGAAACGCAATTCCCATGCGCGCATGAAGCGATGCCGCGATGAATGTATGGTACAGGCTGCCGTGCGATTCGATGTTAGTTTTGGCGTAGCCGGCGTCGTCGCGGCGCATGGTGTAAAGGCGATTGAAGGTGAGCGTTTTCAACGCTTCGCGCTCGGCATCGTCGATGATTTTCTCAGACGCTTCTTCGCAAAGAAAAATCGAATCCCACCACGACGCGGCGTGGACGGTGTCGCAGAACGCGCCGTGCGGCTGGCGCAAGCGCATGGCGTCTGGTTCGCGCGCGATTTTGAGCAGCCACTGCGCGGCACGCCGGGCGGCGTCAGGCTTGAGTTCGTTCAACGCCGAGAGGCTGCGCAGCGCGAAGGCCGTGTAGTAGAGGTCGGGTTTTCCGCGCCGATTGGCGAACGCGCCTGCGGGCGTTTGCTGCGAGAGAATCCAGCGCGTGTGCCGCGCGCGGTAATCGGCGGAAGTTTTGGCGAGGCCTTCGCGGAGGTCGTCGCGGAGGAGGGTGAGGAAATCCATCAGATTGCCAAGTCAATATTCTGGCGAATTCTGGTTGCGCCGGGTTCAATAACGGTGAAGGAGTTTAAAAATTCGCTTTCGTGCTTATCAAAAGCGTGCAAAACAATCTCGGCCTTCAGTTTTTCGGATAGACCGGAAAGTCGGATCAGGACGACACCATGATTTGCCAATTTCTTGCGGTATACAAGTTCTCCAAAATCCAAATCGCACGTGATCAGCAACGCATTTACGAGCTTCGACATTTCCAGAACTGCGGAATCCTGAATGCCCTTCGCACGCTCGGCGATCCAGGTCACATCCCGGCCCGAAGCGCGCAATGTTTGAACGATTTGCGCATGCATACATTCGTCCGCGACAATTTTCATGCTCTATGCCGCCGAATTTGAATAAACGGCTACGGACTTGAGCGAGCGGGCAGCGAATTGAATCGCCGCCAGAATTGCCTCTTCGGTCAAGTGAGGATGTGCTTCGAGAATTTGCTGGTGGGTTTCGCCGGCGCCTAGTTCTTCTAGAATCAATTCGACAGTAATCCGCGTTCCCGCAACGACTGGTTTTCCCAGCATGATTTCGGGATCGGAAATAATCAGTGGTGTCTGCATGAGCATTCCTCCGCTTCGCCATTTCACAGGAACGCATTGTACGCCGCCAGCGCTGCGAAGTCCATACTCTCGCTGCTGCTCAGGAATTCGCCGCCCGCGGCGCCGGCGACGAGTTCTTGCTGTCCGGAAAATCATCCCAGCACCAGCGCGGCAGCGCGAATGTCACGTCCTTTTCGAGCAGAGCGTGGACGTCGAGCGCAAGGCGATGAACGTCCGTGGGCGACGCGGAGGGCCGTTGTCCACTGCGCCCGAAGAGTGAGCTTTTTTTCGGCGCGATTTGGAGCGACCATTCGCCATCCTGCGTGGCGGAGAGGATGATCTGCAATTCGGAATTTTCGCGTTTGCAAAAGACGACCCAGCCACCGTCGCGCCAGCATTCCAGCGCGGACGTTTCCCAGGCGCGCGCGGACAGCCCGGCGGAAAGCGCGCGCATGACCGCGCCGCCGGGGCCGCATTCGCCCACGGGTTCGTTTGGATTTTCGCGCGCCTGGAAACGGAGATTTTGTGTGAGGTGCATGAGCGATCAACCGAGGTGATACGGCTCTTGTACTCAGTTCGTGACAACACTTGACCTAATGGACTCTGCGACGCGCGTCAATCCAACAACGTTGCGGCCAAAAAAGTGAAGAGCGATTGCAAACCGTCGTGTTCAATTTCGCGCACGGCATGCATGGCTCGCCGGCGCTGATTGAGGGCGAGCATGTCGGCCTGCGACGGGATTTCGTGTTTGAAATAAATATCTTTCAATGTCTCGAGTTTCACCGTCGTCTGCGGCCCTTCGCGCGCCGCTTGCAGCAGCGCGGCGCGTTCGGTTTCGTCGGCGGCTTCGAGCGCCATGGCGAACAGCAGCGTCGGTCTGCCTTTCAAAATATCGCCGCAGACATCTACTTTGTTTTCTTCGTCGCCGGAGACATCTTTGAGATCGTTTTGAATCTGATACGCGACGCCCAGATGCTTGGCGAATTCCGAAAGCTCCCTGTCCCATTTTCCGTCCGCGCCGCCGAGCACGATCCCGGAGTAAAGTGCCGCGTCAAACGCCGGCGCCGTCTTCAGCGCATACAGGCGCAGGCAGTCGATCGGCGTGAGATTTTTTTCTTTGCCTTTCCGCCAGAGCAACTCCGCGCCCTGCCCTTCGGACAGTTTCACGTGCGCTTCGGAAAGTTTGCGCAAGATTTTGACGGCCGCGTCCGCGCCAAGCGCAGGCATTTCGTCGGCCACCAACCGATAGCCGCGCCCGATCAGATAATCGCCGATGTTCAGCGCGACCGGAACGGTGTGCGACTTGTGAAGCGTTTCGGTGCCGTAGCGGAAATCGTCGTCGTCTTCGATGTCGTCGTGGATCAGCGACGCTTTGTGAAAAATCTCCATCGACGCCGCCACGCGCTTGACGTGCCGCGGAATCTCGTCCTGCTCGGTGATCGCTTGAAACGCCGCCGCGGTCACGAACGGCCGGAAACGCTTGCCGCCCTTGCGCATCCACGCCAGCGAAATGCGTTCGCCTTCGGCGACTTTGTCGGCGCGGTCCGCGTTTTCGCGGTCGAACGGTACGATCTCCGCCAGCGGTTTCGCGTCGAACCAATGGCCGGTTTCGCGCAGCAGCGGCACAAAACTGCGCGTGCGCTTCACGCCGGATTTTTGATAGCCCAGCGCTTGCAGCACCCAATCTTCATCGACTTCCGTGTTGTGGCAGGTGTCGCGCAGCAGCGGAATCGCCAGCGCGGGAATGCCGATTTGCAGAACTTTGTCGAACGCTTTTTCGAGCACGTTCAAACACGCGACGCCCAAAATCGCTTCGACTTCGCCGCTGGCGATCAGTTTAATCACAATCGGCGTGCCTTCGGCGATCAGCACGTTGTAGCCGAGGCGCTTGCCGACGCCGTCGAAATCGGCGAGTGAACACAGTCCGCAGCCGTTGCAATGAAGCTGAACTTCGTCCATCTTTGCCGTGCAATTCTCGGCTTGCTTGAGGCAATGCGGCATCGAAAACAAGCGCTTCTCAAACGGCACCGCCGCGAATTCCTCGCGCCAGTATTCGTTGTTGAGCATCACCATTGCGAAGCCGGTGAAGGTGTGGTCGTAGCCGAGCGGGTCGAGAATTTCTTTGGCGAGATCGCCGAGAACCTGCTTTGACGGCGGCCGGTTGCGCGGCAATTTCTGCGCGACATCGAGCGCGCGCAATCGAATCTGCTCGCGCTTTTCTTTCGTGTCGGGAATCGACTTGAACTGGTCGCCGGCCGGGCGCCACTCGTCGTGCTGGTACGGCAGCGGTGCGCGCGCTTCGACGGTGCGCTCGTCGAGATGCTTGATCAATTCGGTGACTTGCGGCGGCGTGTCGTTCGTCCGCGGCGAAGTGCCGTTCGCCGCTTTGCCGTTGCGCGCGAGGATGCCGTTGAGGCCATTCGGCAGTTGAACGCCGCGCGCGGCGGCATCGGCGAGCGCGGTGAGGGCGTCGGCGGTGTGAGCTTTGAGGAGCGTCAGGTCGGGGAGATTGGACACGCGCGAATGTTCCTTGAGCGGGCGGACGGTTTATTTTTTGAGCAACTCACCCCAACTACTGACGATCATCAGACGATCGACCAAATCTTCGAGTTCCTGAGCGGATGCAACTGCATTGACTGCGGCGAGTGACAATGCATCAGGCTCGCCGAATTTCTTTCGAGCGAGTCGAAGCAGGATGGCGCGGGCTTCCTCAACTTTGCCACGTACTTCGCCGCGTGCCTCGCCGCGTGCCTCGCCGATTTCCTCACCAATCGCCACGCCGTCAGCCTTGCCGCGATCGTACGAAGGCATCTTTCTCAAAACTTCGTCATTATCCCACAGGCTCATGATGAACTCCTTGCTGAATCGCAGGTCCAGCATGTACTCGATGCCGCCCAATAAATCCCGTGCCTCGCCCGGCGTCGCTTCGTTATTGATTCGCTCATTCGCCCGGCGAAACAGCGTCGGTACATCCTCTTTTTTCACATCCGCGACAAATGCCAGCGGCAGCACGCCAAGCCCGCCGTTGAAAATCCGTTCCGCCGACAGTTCCCAGATTCTAACCACTTCGAAACGAAATTCCAGACAGACCCCGGCGCTATTCGTCCACCTCAGCGGGTCGCGCATTGCCGGGCCGTCCGATTCAGGGCGGAGCAATACTACCATGCTGCGAACATCCACCTTGCGATCTCTGCGAATGACCATGGCGTAATACAGCATTCGCTCGGGCAAATCGTCGGCATATCCGCTCTGCAATTCTACATTCACGGGCCTCGCTTTGATCCATGCCGACCATCACCACCATGTCGGCCTCGCCTTTGATCGAGCTCATGTCCACATTCACAACTTCGGCGGCATCGGTCTGGACACCCAGCGCGTTGAGCCAATCCAACGGATGCAGCTTGAAAAAGTGCCGCGCAGTGGAATCGAAGGGTGTGGACAAAAAACTCTTCTCTTCACTTCTGCTTCAACCAGCTCCCCAACCCGCCCACCGCGTACACCAGCGGATAAAGTTCCTCGTAGTACCACAACACCGCGAAATAAAACCCAATCGGCGCCGGATTCCACGATCCGTCGGCCCGCTGATGTTCCATCAGCCAATTCGCCGCGCGCGTACAAACCGGGTCCGCATTGTCTACACCGCTGCCGGCGATTGCGCGCAGGGCGAGGCCGGTTTCCTCGGCGGTGCTGGGCGCGCCTTTGCAGCCGCCGAAGCCGCCGTCGGGGTTTTGGATGGAGAGGAGAAATTGGAACGCCACTGTTCGCTCGTGCGATAGAAAAGGCGGAGGAAGTGGCTTGTTCGAGTCGAAGCTGGCGATGCGATACGCGGTGTTCGGATGATCGGCGACTTGATTCTTTGGAGGCGGTCTTCCCTCCGAACTCGAGCGCAACAGCGCAAAATAATTCTCCATGGCGAATAGAGCATGTGCCGTTCCATAAGTTGCATTCAAATTATCCGACGCAGATTCACAGCCAAACCACAGCGGCTTGTAAGAGCCATCTTTCTGAATTGAGGCGCGAAGGAAGTTCATCCCGGCCGAACCGGCACGCAAAGACTTAAAAAAAGCGGGGCCAGTTTTGACGTGCGCTCCATGTACGACTTTATCAATCGCGATCGCTCTCAATGCATGCGAGGTCAGATCTGGTGCGCTTTTGTCGAACGGCAGCGACTCCCAACCCCGACAAAATGTGGGGAAACCGCCGTTCTCATTTTGCACTGAGGCCAACCAAAGTCGCCCTTTATCTATGGGGTCGCACACAAGCGGCATTCCCAACGCCCTCAGCGCCAATATCGCCCCGCTCGTATCATCCGCATCCGGCACGCTCCCGCTCAGGTGATTCCAGCCCCACCCTCCCGGCGCGGCGTCGGAGTAGACCGATTTCGTCTTCGTCTGCTGCGCCAGAATCCAATCGCGCGTCGCGTTACGCTCGGCCTGCGTCATTGCTTTTTCGAGCAAGCCGCCGGCCGCGAGCGCGTCGATGGCACGCGTGGTGTTCCACACGGAAAGATTCACTTCGACCGGCCACGAGCCGTCTTCGCGCTGCGCCGCGCGCAGGAATTTTCGCGCGTTTTGTGCGACTGGATGATCGCCGCGCCCCGCAGCTTTCAGGCCGAGCAAACAAAACGCGGTGATCGGAATCGCTTCAAGGTACCCGCCGCTCTCCGGCTGCATTTTCAAAATCGTGGCGAGCGCTTTGTTCGTCGCGGCTGAACGCAGCCAACGCGACGGCAGAAACCAACTCGGCGCATTCGCGTGGCGAGCCAGTCCCACGCACACCAGCGCGGGCAGCGCGTAACTAACGACCGGCAGGCGCAGCGCCCCCATCAATCCGCGCGGGGCAAGCGCCAGTTCAAACGGCAGCGCGTTCACGTCGCTCCATTTCAACAAGCCCGCGCAGGCGGCGGTCATGCGGATGGGGACTTGGAAGGTCATGTCCTTGCCGTAAACGCGCGTGAGGCCCTCGCGCAGGCCGCCGAGTTTTTCGACGAAAGCGTTCGCTCGCGCGAGGGCGTCGGGTGGGAGCGTGTCGCGTTGGAGCGCCGGCTTCCAGCCGGCCCGGCCGCCCTCTTTATCGCGGGCCGGCTGGAAGCCGGCGCTCCAATTGCCAGCGCTCAGCACCAGCAACGTTGCGGCGAGATTGCTCTTGCTGATGTCCGTATCGCCCCAGCCGCCGTCGGCGTTTTGCGTTTTGGCGAGATACTGAAAAGCCGCGGCGCGTTTTTCATCGGGGAAGTCTTCGCCGGCGAACGCGCACAGCGCGACTGCAGTCGCCAGCGGCGACGACGAGAGCCGGCCCTCCCAGAATCCGCGCGGGTCGCGGCGGGACATCAGCGCTTTGAGCGCGCGGTCGAGGCATTTTTGGTGAGCGGGGTCGGCGGCCATGAGATTTCGTATATGTAAACGGCAAGGGCGCAGAATGCAACAATCGGCGGAACGCGGTAGCCTCCTCTTTTGGTTAAACACCGGGCTTGTGGTGCAATCCCCTCTCCCTCCGGGAGAGGGCCGACGAGCGTACCCGCTCGCGGGGTGAGGGGAAACGCGGGAATCCATTCAAGTGCCGAGTTCCCCTCACCCCGCGCATGAGTACATGCGTCGGCCCTCTCCCGGAGGGAGAGGGGAAACGGCGGCGTTGCGCGTCGCGCAACAATGCTGATGACGGTGCGCCGTCCGGCGTTTTTGCCATGCCCCTGTTGCTTGCACCGCGCCGCGATGATAAGATGAACGTGTGTCGCGCAACAGATTCTTTCAATGGAGCTTCCCCCTCAATGTCCCCTGAGCTGCAAGTTGAAAAAACAAAACGCCTCGCCGCCGCGCTGCTGAAAATCGAAGAACTGCGCAAAGCCGAACCGCAGGGCGACGCGCTCGCGCAGGAGCGCGCCGCCGCCAATTATCTGACGGCGGAATTCGGGATCAGCCGACCGCTTTCGGATCGTTACGTCGCCGAAGCGGTGAAAGCGATGCAGGCCGGGCGCAGCAGTTTCGATGCGGACGCGTTGCGGCGCATCTCCGATTTGGACGACAAATTCGGCGCGTCGTTCATGGTCCTTGCGCACCACGTCGAGCAGATCTTAAAAGGCGGCAAGCACATGAGCCGCCGTTTTCGCCGCTGGGGCGATCCGGGCGATGTCTTCCGCGTGAAGGGCAAAGCGTTCTGTTTCACGCGCGTTGAACGAATGAAAGTCAGCGACATCACCGACGACGACATCCGCAAGGAAGGCTACTCGACGCGCGAGGAGTTTGAAAACATGTGGATCAAGAGCCATCCGAAGACGGTGGCGGCGGGGAAGACGCTTGAGCCGAATCAGTTGTGTTGGTGCCACGAGTATCAGCCGGTGGAATAACGGCGAAATTCAAGATTTAAAGATTCAAGGTTTCAAAGATTCATTGTTTCATGGATCTGATGGTTTGAATGTTCGAAGGTTTTACGTAAATGGGCTGGTATTTTCGCACAATTTCTTTGATTCTGGCCGCGCCCCTTTGCGTGAACCTGCTCGCCGTTGAATCCGACGACGAGCCGAGCGGCAAATCGGCGTGGATGCACGCGCAGGAAAGCGGGCTGGTCGCCGGCTCGTTTGTTCCTTCCAAACGAGGCATCAATCTCAAGCCGAACGCGAAGATCATGGTGATTCCGGTCAACGACGAGAACACCAATTCGGGCATGATTGACGAGTGGCAGGTCCATTTTATCCAGCGGCGCTTGCGGCACGCGGAACGCGAGAAATTCGATTTGATCGTGCTTGAAATCACGACCCGCGGCGGCGACGTCGTGGCGTGCAAACAAATCACCGACAGCGTCGCCGCGTGCAAGGTGCCGACCATCGCATTTGTGAGGAGCTATGCGTTCAGCGGCGGAGCGATTCTGGCGTTGGGTTGCAAAGGGGTAATCGTGGAACCTCATTCAGAAATGGGCGCCGCGAAAGGATTCAACCCCAATGGCGACCTGGCCACGGCGGTACGGCAAAAATTGGACGGCGTTATGCGCGCAATAATGCGCGATTTGTGCACTGTAAACAATTATCCGTGTGCGCTCGCCGAAGCGATGGTGGACAGCACGATGGAAGTCGTGGAAACGCGCGGCGGCACCCGGCGCTTCATGTCGAAAGAAGATTTTGACATCGAAAGCAAGCGCGGCGCGACGCTGGTCAAAACAGTAAAGCTTAAAGATCAAATTCTGACGCTGACCGGGCAGGAACTGGTGGACGACGGCGTTGCCTCGGGCGTCGCCTCCAGCATGGAAGAACTCGCGCTCGGCATGGGCGCGCCGAACGCGCAGATCGTGCGCATGGACATCAGCAGCGCGGAATCGGTCGCGCGCTTTTTCAGCAACCCGATCTGGTGCTGGCTGCTGGTCATCATCGGGTTGCTGGCGCTGTTCGTCGAACTGGCGCATCCGGGCCACGGCATCGGCTACGCGGTGTTCGCGTTTTCGATGGGCATGTTTTTCTGGCTGCAAGTTTTTTCGAACAACGCGGGCTTGATCGAACTGATCCTGTTTGGCGTGGGGGCGCTGCTGCTGGCGTTCGAGTTGTTTGTGCTGCCCACGTTCGGCGCGCTCGGATTTGTCGGGATCGCCATGGTGATCGTTTCGATCGTCGCGGCGTTTTTGCCGGAAGGCATGTTGCCGGGGCTGCTTGGTTTTTCCGGCAAGCCCAGCGAATTCATGATGCAGCAGGCGATCAGCGGCGCGAAATGGGCCTCGCTGACTTTGATGACGATCATCGCTTTTATGGGCCTGGCGTGGTGGAAGGGCATCAAACTGCCGTGGTCGAACCGCTTCGCGCTGAAGACGGTCAACAGTTCGACGATTGCGGGCGGCGGCGGTTCGTCGGCGGCACTGCTGGCTGTCCAGGGCGGCATCGAACCGCACGCAGGGACGAAACTCAGCGCTCTTACTGGCATGTCCGGCGTGGCCGAAACGGTGCTGAGGCCCGCGGGAAAAGTGCGGCTTGAAGGGATCACGTACGATGCGATTTCGGAAGGCGGATTCATCGAAGCGGGTGTAAAAGTCATCGTATTGCGCGCGCAAGGTTCGGCGGTGGTCGTGCGCGCGACAGCATAGAGTGCGCGGAGGGCCGGCTTCCAGCCGGCTGGAAGCCGGCGCTCCATCGTGGGTGTGGAGCTTGAATGGATCCCCTGTTCTGGTCGATCATCTGCGTGGTGCTGATGCTGTGCATGGTGGTGGTCGAGTTGCTCACGCCAAGCATGGGTGGATTTACACTGGCGGCGCTCACGTTTTCCGGACTGAGCGTTTACACGGGATTCAAGCATTCGCCGTCGGCGGGCTTCGTGATGCTGGCGGTGAACGTGACGCTTTTTCCGGTCGCGATTTTGGTGGGAATTCACTTTCTGCGGCGCAGCCCGGTGATCAACGAAGTTCAGAACCCTTCCGGAATTCAAAGCGCCCCCGACTCTCAACCCCTGCACAAGCTCAAAGGCGAGATTGGCAAGTCGATCACGCCGCTGCGTCCGGCCGGGGCGGCGATGATCAACGATCAGAAAGTGGACGTCGTTACCGAAGGCAAATTTGTCGAGGCGGGCGTGGTGGTGAAGGTGATTCGCGTCAATGGGGCGATTGTGGTGGTGGAAGCGGTGGCGTGACGCGCGAACGATGAATGAGGAATGTGGAATGAGGAATGTGGAATGTGGAATGTGGAATGTGGAATGTGGAATGTGGAATGTGGAATCACTCCTTGTCCAAAACGATTGTAAAACAAATAAGCAAATCGAATACGAAGCAAGCGAATCTATGTGACGCCTTTTCAGGGCTTTGCTCGCATTGCCGATACGAACCCAGGGCGGCGCGCTAAAGCGCTTGCCCTGGGCTAAGATGTGCTGCCCCTTCGGGGCAAACGGCGAAGTCGCCTTCGCGGGGCGGGCCGGCGGGACGCCGGCGGTACAGAGCGCGCGCTACATCCCGCCTCTTCGCCGCACGAAGGTGTTTTCAGCGCCGCTTAGGACAACGTTTTTTACGATGATGTACTTTCCGTTGTTGCGGATTTTTGCGTTTACCGTGCAGGACTTTCCATCCCACGCTTTCAAATCGTCCAGCGTTTTTTGCGATTCCAATTTGAGCAGGTAAATGTCTTTGCTGGTCGCGAACGAGCCGATCACGCCGCTGTCTTCGTAATCCTGCATCTGCTCCTTGGTGAAGAGCACCAGTTTGCCGGCGTATTCCGTGTACATCGCTTCCGGATTTTTGGCGCGGGCTTCCTGTTCTTCGAGGTCAGCCTGCTTTGCTTCCATCTCCTTCTCGGACGCGCTCTGTGCCGCGCAGGGCAGGGCTAACAAGAGGAAAAGTGCAAGGGGCAGGCGGCGGTGGAACATGGGCGCGATCTCCTGAACGGGCTTAAGAGGCCCGTTCTACTTATTCAGCCAAATCATGGAAGTAAATGACGCGCGGCACGGTCACGTAAGTGATCGAAATATCGTCAAAGACCGGCGTGTCCAGTAAAAATTGCGTTTTCGGGTCCACCGTGGTCAAGGGCGCCTTCGGGTCGCCTTCTTTGTAAATCGGGTAGACGAAGTGGACGCGGTAGCGCAGCTTGTTGGATGGCACCAGCGTTTGAATCGCCGGATTTTTCGGATCGACGAAGGTGTTGATCACGTCGGGATCATTGAATGTCGGGGCGTTCAAAAACGCGCCGGTGGAATTCTCGAAGCCTTTCAGCGGCGCGTTGTCATTCAGGACTTCGATCTGCACGCCTTTGGTGTAATGCGGCTGCTTGTAGGGAAGCGTCGCGTTGTTGAGTTGCGGCACGCGGTTCACGCCGAGGTACGGATTGCGCGCGTTGTACGACGTGCTCTTCCAGCCCATTTCGTGATCGTAGTCGATGTCGGCGTTGTACTGCGCGTAATCGAACGGCCCGGGGAACGGCACCGAGACGCGGCTTCCGTGTACGACTTCGCTGCGCGTGTACGTGCCGGGTTTCTTGTATTCCTGCATGAAGCGCGGCGTGAACACCGTCCAGGTCACGCGCGCCGGCGAAACCATTTGGGCGCCGGTGGCGGCGTTGCCGTAGAGGGATTGAATCAGCGTCTGCGAGGTGAACGTGGGCTGCTGGCTGGAATCGGACGGATCGGCGGGGAGATAGTAGCGGCTGGTGGTCATCAAATCGCCGATTTCGGTGGTGCTCAGCGCGCGCTTGGAGATTTTCATTTCGTCGATCACGGAATAGGCCGTGTCCGTCGGCTGCTGGCGGTAAATATGGAGGAAGGGCGAGCCGCCTTCGTTGACGTTGTTGATCGAAAAGCAGCCTTCGTATTTGCGCGTGTTGTTGTTCGCTTCCCACGGATACGCGGCGGGCTGACCGTCGAGGTCGCAGCCGTTGAGCTGAATCAGCGAAATCAAGCCCCACATGTCGTCGGTTTTGTACGCGGTGCCTTCCGGATAACGGTACGTCGATATAAAGGGGCGGATCACGTTCCGTGCGTAGCTGTCCACCGCGGGATCGGCGGTGCCGCTGTGCCAGAATCCGCGGTCCCCTTCTCCGCCGTTGCCCGGCTTGTTGTATTGGAAAACGGCGCCGACATAGCTCCAGCGGAAGGGCTGCGTGTGGAAGCACGGCGTCTCAGTGTTGATGTTCGGCGGCAGGTTGCTGGTTGGCACGTTATCCGTGCCGCTGTGCAGGCAGATGGTAATGTCGTCGTCGTTGAAATCTTCGGCCAGCGCCCAGAGCGTGCCGTCGGGTTCGGGCCAGCCGATGCCGTTGCCGCCTTGAAGGTAGCCGTTCTTGCAGATTTTGTTTCCGCGCGACATCCACGAATCGCCGTTCGACGTGGCGCTGAAGAATTCGTGTTCCAGATGATCGTTCGCATGCCAAAGGGGCTTGAACCACATGCCGACGGTCGCGCCGTTGCGCGGATCGTAATTCTGGTAGGTTAGTTTCGGCGCGGGGCCGGAGCCGTTCTTCGCGAGAGTGGCGGGGCCGTCGCCGATGGGATACTTCAACGTCGCGTCTTTGCAAGCGGTTCCGAGAATGCCGCAATAAATTCCTTCGGCGCGCAGATCGCCCACGCGGCAACTGACGTTGTTTCCATAGTTGGTCTTGTCCAGCGGCCCCAGCGGACTGCCAATGCCGGTGCCGTTTACGGAAACATTGAGCGCAAAGACCGGGTAGCTGTCGGGGTCGATGTCGATTTCGTCGTCGTTGAGCAGGCCCAGCAGGCTGATGGTGTCGCAAACGCGGATGCGCGAATTCTTCGGCGTCTTGGCTTGTTCGCGCCCGTTGCCGACGCAGGTGTCGGTGTCGAGATCGCCGTTGAAGCTGGCCAGAAAAGTGTCCTGCGCGGCGGGGTCGAAGCTGCACACGTTTGTGCCTAGGACAATTTGGCCGTCGTAAATCGCCGGAAGAATTTTGTTCGCGAGCACGTCGGGGAGCTTGGGGTCTTTCGGATTGCCGCGCGCGTCGCGGGGCTGGTCGTCCACGCATTCCATGAGGCGCCCGCCGCTGGTGTTAGAAAAGCGGTAGTTCAGCGGAACGAGCGGCTCGGGCAGCGTGGTGAGCGCGAGGCGTTTGCCGCCGTTGTTGGTGACGTCGCGCGCGACCGTGCCGCTGAAGTTGCCCTGGATGGGCGTGCTCCACTTCGACGATTGGTTGGCCGCCTGTGAAATCGTGCCCTGCACAAACTGGCGCTGCGTGGATTCGCGCCATACGTCGTAGACTTGCACGAGCGCCTCCATTTTGCGCTCGGCCAGCATCTCGCCGTTCTTGACGACCTGTCCGCTGGATTTGATTTCAAAAATGCCGCCTGAATCGAGGGAGAATTCCGTGGTCGAACGGTTGAGGTCCGATTTGTCGATCATCTCTTCGACGCGGTAGCGCATGTTGCGGATGAAATAAAAGCGCCCGCCCACGGCGCCCGGAGGAGTCGGGCCGGCGAGCAGACCGGAGGCCATCGCCGGCTGCGAGCCATTGAAGGCCATCACCGGTTCCATCGAAGTAAAATTGCGCCCCCAGCGGTCGATCCATTCGATGTTCGGATTGAATTTCAGCAGATCGGTGTTCGAATTGAAATGCGCCATGATCATCGGCGCCAACGAGGCTTTGGCGAGGCCCCTGGTCAATCCGGCCGAATTGGGAATGGTCGTGCGGCCAGGCAGCGACGGGTCGGGCAGTATGTTGTAGGAGCGAATGTCGTCCCACGGTTTGACCACGCGGAAATACAAATCGTCCCAACTCCTGAACGGCCCGCGCTCGTAACCGGCGAAGCCGGCTTCGGGATCGGCGGTGACGGGATCGGGATCAGCGGCGGTGGTGGGCAGCCCGGTGGCGGGATCGAGTCTGCGCTGGCGCGCGGAGATGATGCGGTAGGCGAGTTCGTGCGCTTCGTTGCACACGCCGCCGGCGACCAGAAAATTCGGGAGGCTGAGCGTTTTGAAATTGTCGATGTAGCCGAAATTCGTGGCGTCCGTCCACGGCTCCGGACGATCCAGCACCGGCTTGCCGGTGTCGATGGGCGTGCGCTTCAATCCCGCTTGCGTGGGGATAAGCCCGAAAAGTTTCAGCGGATCGTCGTACAGCCATGTGCCCTCGGCGCGCGTGACGCTGGCGTCCGTGCCGACGGCCAAGGGCGTGCCGTGCTGGACGTTGATGCCGAGGAACAGCGCCGCGAGCACTTTGTCCGATGCTGTGTTCACGTTAATCGGCGCGCGGTGAATGCAGAGCGGAAAGCGCTTGTAATCGATCTTCGGATCGTCGATCAGGTTTCCGTTGGCGTCGGTCATGGGTTCGCCGTCGGAATCGACCAGCGCGTCTTCCTTGGCAATGATCATGTAGGAACTGATGGGCCCGGGCAACACCACGAAATCGTGATCGACTTGAATCCAGTCGATGCCGTTGGTGGTGATCCGGCGCAACTGGCCCGCGCCGTGCCCATTGACGATGGAGACGTAACAGCCGCGCAGCGAACCGCGGTGGTTGTCGGGATCGTTGGTGGGATCGTCGGCGATCCAGCTTTTGTCGCGGTCGATCAGCGTGCGCGCATCGCGGCACCATTCGAATTTGCCGACGCAGACGGTATTCGTATCGACCCACGAGTCGATGGTGAGATAATCGCGAATGGCCGTGTATTTGATCTCGCGCTCCAACTGTTCCAGCAGCGGAAAACCCGCGCGCGCCACGTATGTCATCGCGTTCTTCAGGTCGGCAATGTCGCGGAATCGGCCATACAGCGAACGATAGCGCGCGATGGCGTAGCCGTCTCCATAAAGGGCGGCGCCGTCCGCGCCCGTCATCGGCGTGCCGCTGACAGGCGGGCGATAGTACAAATCGAGGTTGCTCGACGTGTCGTCTTTGTTGGTGGACGTCGCGTACATGCCCGCGGGCGATCCTTCCGCCGCCCAGCGGCGCGGCTGAAGCGCGTCCAAATCCGCGGCCGCCAGCGGCGGGCCGATCACGCGGCAGAGGTTGTCGAGCAGCACGCCGAGATTGTCGCAGGCGTTGATGTTGATTTTGCTGGCCGCATCCGTCACGTTCAGCGTGAAGCGGTCGCTTTGCGGCGCAATTGTGTTGGCGATGGCGCGCGAATAGGAAGTGCGGACGGGCACGGCGCTCGAGACGGTTTTGTCGATCGACGAAAACGAAATCTGCCGCGCGCCGCCGTGCAGGTAATCGACGGTGTACCACGGATCGTTGGGGCTTTCGATGCTGAAATAGGCCTGCGTGCGCAGCCGCCCAATGGCGTCGGCGACGCCGGCGCGCGCCAGCAGTTCCGCGCGGACGCCATCGGCGTAATGGGTGGACGAGCGCGCGCTCATAATCGTGATGGAGTAGAAGCCCGCGCCGAGCGCGGCCATGACGGAGAGGACGCCGGCGATGATGATCAGGGTAACGCCGCGCGATTCGGGGCGCGGGAGACGCGGCCAACGTGGAGAGAATTCGATCCGGAGCATGAGTCCACTCCCGATACGACCAAGCATTCGATACGTTGCAATACTGAGAAGTGAATTTGCCGATTTCGGACGGATTTTCAAGCATTCCTCAGCAAATTCAATACATTACTGCATTGTAATGAAGGAGATGTTTCATTCGGCGCGCCGGCGCCCGACGCTCGCCGCGTGGACGATCATCTCCTGCGTTGTTCCGTTCGCTGGGAATTCCGCCGCGATTTCGCCGCGGTGCATGACCAGAATCCGGTCGCACATGCCCAGGATTTCGGGAAGGTAGCTCGACGCGAGAATCACGCCGCAGCCGGCTTGCGCGCATTGGGCGATGAGTTTGAAGATCTCGAAGCGCGCGCCGACGTCCACGCCGCGCGCGGGTTCGTCGAGGAGCAGGATTTTGCAGCCGCGGGCGAGCCATTTGGCGAGCACCACTTTTTGCTGATTGCCGCCGGAGAGCGTGCGGACTTTGGCGTGGACGTTGGTGGTTTTGATTTGCGCGGCGCGGCGCTGGTCTTCGGCCAGATGCGCTTCACGCACGGCGCTGACGAAGGGGCCGTTGGAAACGCGGTCGAGATTCGCGATCGAAATATTCTGAGCGATGCTCAAGTCCAGCAGCAGGCCTTGCGTTTTGCGGTCTTCGGGGACGAGGCCCATGCCGGCGGCGATGGCGGCGTGGAGGCCGGGTGGAAGCCGGCGGTCCTCCAATTCGATGCGGCCTGACGTGGGGCGCTCGACGCCGAAGAGGTTGCGCAGCAGGCGCGTGCGGCCGCTGCCGACGAGGCCGGCGATGCCGAGGATTTCGCCGGCGTGGAGGTCGAAGCTGATGTTGCGGAGGCGCTGGCCTTGCGAGAGATTTTCGATGCGAAGGACCGGCGCGCCGCAACCCCTCACCCCTAACCCCTTTCCCCCAAAGGGAGAGGGGGACACGCGCGCGGCACCGCGGTCGGGAGACAGTTCGCTGATTTCTTTGCCGGCCATCGCGCTGACTAGCTTCGGGATCGTGGCGTCTTTTGCGTCGAAGGTGGCGATCAAAAGTCCGTTGCGCATCACCGTCACGCGGTCGCCGATTCGAAAGAATTCTTCGAGGCGGTGCGAAATGTAGGCGATGGTTTTGCCTTCGGCGCGCAATGAGCGGATGGCTTTGAACAACACGGCCGTTTCGTTTTCGGAGAGCGTCGCCGTCGGCTCGTCGAGAATCAGAACGCGAAAGTCGCTGTTGAGCGCGCGCGCGATTTCGACCAGTTGCATTTGCGCGGTGCCCAGCCGGGAAACGACTTCGTCCGGCGAGCACTGCGCGCCCAGGCGCGCGAGCAGTTCCGCGGAACGCGCGCGCATGGTTTTCTTGTCGATAAAAAAACCGCCGGGTTCGCGGCCGAGAAAAATATTTTCAGCGACGGTCAGATGCGGGCAGAGCGCGAATTCCTGGTACACGGCGGAAATGCCAGCGCGCATCGCGTCGATGGGGGAATTGAATTTGCGTTCGACGCCGCCGATTTCGATGCGGCCGGCGTCGGGCAGGATCGAGCCGGCGAGCACCTTCATCAGCGTCGATTTGCCCGCGCCGTTCTCGCCGGCAACGATGTGAACTTCGCCCGCGCGCAAATCGAAATCGACGCCATCCAGCGCGACGACACCGGGGTAGCGTTTGACGATTGCGCGCATGGAGACGGCGTGGTGCATAGCGGGGCCAAGGAGTCTGTCGGGAGTAGTAATGAGTCCTGAGTAATGAGCGAGGGGCGAAGGGTGGCCCACCCCCAGCGGGGGTGGGTCGCGCGGCGACAAGAAGCTCCTCCTGAATCTTACGCATCTCGGTTTTGCGTGCGGTTCAGGAGGGGCTTCTTGTGCCTTCGGCACCCACCCCGCTGGCATTGGTATCTACACAAGTACAACCGTGAAACAGCCGAAAAATGAGCGCATGTCCCATTACTCCCTGCGGAGCCCCGGCTCCAGCTGCGTTATCGTTTGTTGCTGATGGCGCATCTCTCCGCCGC